>Ga0302126_10001657_pt1 | contig 13233 bp, 9 predicted proteins | sample CB4_20m_MG_FD_203108 | JGI IMG/M metagenome (GOLD analysis project Ga0302126, IMG submission 203108) | Marine microbial communities from Western Arctic Ocean, Canada - CB4_20m | ecosystem: Environmental > Aquatic > Marine > Oceanic | place: Canada: Western Arctic Ocean | collected 2017-09-24 | reverse complement strand
TCTTTGGCTATTGGGTCTGGCATCTACTGTTTCGAGCATCGGGCAATGCCTTATGCGCGCTGATGCTAATGGTCGGCCTCAGCACGGCATTTGGGCATGCCTTTGTGGACTTTATCTTTCAAAGTCCTGTTTATTGGCTCGCGCTCAATGGCTTACTTTGTGTCAGCGTAAAGCTGCTCTCACTGCATGGTGAGCGCGTCTATCGCTAAAGCAGCAGCTACGATAAGAATCGCGCCGTCAGTTGCTCGATGATAGTGTCGCGTGCTTCTTCGACGGTATCGACCACCTTAAATAGATCCAAGTCTTCCGGTGAGATCGTGCCCCATTCGACCAGCGCTTCGAAGTTGACCACACTGTTCCAAAAATCTCTGCCAAACAGCACGATCGGCGGTGCTGTGGTGACTTTGCCGGTCTGCACCAGTGTGAGTATTTCGAACAGTTCATCCATGGTGCCAAATCCACCGGGGAAGGCGATCAGCGCTTTGGCCAGCAATACAAACCAGTATTTACGCACGAAGAAATAGTGGAATTCGAACTGTAGATTCTCGGGGATGTATTCGTTCACGCCTTGCTCAAAGGGCAGGCTAATGCCGAGACCGATCGATTTGCCGCCGACATTATGCGCGCCGCGATTGGCGGCTTCCATGATGCCCGGGCCGCCGCCAGAGCAGATGATGAAACGGCGTTGATCTTTCTCTGCTAGGCTCATCGACCATTTGGTGAGTTCTTCGGCGAGTTCGACTGCCATCTTGTAGTAAGGCGCGGCTTTCACTGCGCTTTGCGCGAGGTGCAGCGCACGCTTCTCGGCGGCGTTGAGATGGTCGGGGTCACCGATAGCGGCCTGTACCTCCTCTAGTTTAGCCTGCGCGACATCGATGGGCATGATCCGGGCCGAGCCAAATAGCACGATGGTATCTTTGATTTTTTCCTCTGCGAAGCGTAGTCCAGGCTCAGTCATTTCGCACAGCACCCGAATATTGCGGGCTTCATCACTATTTAAGAAATTGAGGTCTTTATAGGCCTTGATCGGCCATTCGTCGCGGGAGCACTGTATAGGTTTAGGCATAAAAATGGGGATGAATGATGTTAGGAATGAATATGGCTAGATCCTATTCTTCTAGCAACTGTTTCTCTGTTATCTTTTAGGGTTGCGAGCGCCGCCCTAGGCGATTCTTCTAGGGCTTTTCTACCCCACCCTAGCTGTCCATATTTAGTATTTATGTATCTCAAAGAGATCGTCATCAGTGGCTTTAAGAGTTTTGCCGATCGCACGCGTCTCGATCTGCGCCGTGGGGTCACTGCCGTCGTTGGTCCGAATGGTTGTGGTAAGAGTAACATTGTTGATGCGATTCGTTGGGTGCTGGGCGAGCAGAGTGCGAAAGCGCTGCGTGGTGCGTCCATGCAGGACGTCATCTTTGAGGGCACCGATAAGCGCAAAGGCCTGCCAACTTGCGAGGTCTCGCTGACGTTTACCGATTGCGAAGCCGAACTCGGCACTGCTTTTAATGAGGTCGAGATCGCTCGCCGCGTCACGCGTGATGGCGGCAGTGATTATTATATCAATGGCAAGGTCTCGCGCCTAAAAGACATTCAGCGCTTGTTTGCTAATACTGGGGTGGGCCGTGTGTCTTACTCCTTCATGCTGCAGGGCCAGATCGATCAGATCTTATCAACTAATCCCGGCGAGCGTCGTACTATTTTTGAAGAGGCTGCGGGTATTACACTCTACAAAGCGCAACGCAAAGAAGCGCTTAGTAAGCTCTCGCTGGTCGATGCCAATCTCGCCCGTGTCACCGATGTGATCGAGGAGGTCAGCCGTCAAATCGGCTCATTGAAGCGGCAAGCTAGTAAGGCGTTGCGCTATCAGCGCATTAAGCACCGCCTGACTCACTTGGATTTGGCCTTCAGTTCGTATCGCTTCACCGCCTTAAAGGGCTCGATTGATGCGGTCGCAGTGAGCGCGAATGAGCTGCGTAAAAAGCTGGAAACGCACACCGAATCAATGGCTGCCGATGAGGAAGCGCTGGCGGCCCAAAAAACCGCCCGTGCCGAGTTGTACGACAACATGCAGGAGCTGCAGCAGCGCGTGTTCAATCTGCGCTCCGAGAAAGAAAACTCCGAGAATCAGGCCGAGTTTTCGGCTATTCGCATCAAGGACTTGGAAGCGCGTATTGCGGAATATCAAAAAGAGATCCAAGGCCTCGAAGCGCAGCAAAACGAACTAGCGGCGCGTGCGCGAAGTGAGTCCGAGAATAAACAGTTACAGAGCGATGTGGTGGATGACTCCGATCGTATCTTTCGAGATCGCAATTCAGAGTTGGTCAATTCCCAAGAGCAACTCGGTGAGATGGAGGCGCAACTGCAACAGCGCCGGCAAGCTGTGCTGCAGGCCGAGAATCGAATCAATCGGGCACGCTCGCGCTGCACTACGCTCGAAGTCGATTTAAAGACTTATCAGGTCAAACACGCCGCATTGACCGAGGCGCTTTTGACGTTGAAGGAAGAGGTCGTGATCCTGGAAAAGGGCCATGCCGACATTCAACGGATGTTGGCAAAGCGTCGTGAGGAGCAACAATTCAGTGAGGTTGCACTAGAGAAAGCCCGTATCGACTCAAAGGCGATTCTCCAGCAGTTCCGCACGATGCAGGAACAGATCCAGGAGCAGGACCGAGGTATTGCACGTAAGACCGCGCAGCTCAATGTGCTTGAGGACTTGCAGGCCAAGTTCGAAGGATTTGGCGAAGGTGCGAAGGCGATCCTCGGCGATAAACTCGGCGACCTCGTGGCGAAAGACAGTGTTTCGATTATTTCCAAAGAGCTGAAAGTGCAGCCTGCCTACACCAGTGCTCTGCAAGCTCTACTTGGTCAGGCGGCGGAAGCCTTGTTTATCGGTGATCCGAAACAAGCGCTCACCGTGATCGATAAGCTCGATGCTGATCAACTCGGGCGTGCCTGCCTGCAGGTCAACCTTGAGGCGGGCTATAGTAAGCTGCCTGGCGTGAAGCTGCCAGACGGAATCGTGCCAGCCGCCTCTGTCGTGCTTGCGCGCGATTCCAACCTCAGCGAGGCCGTCACACGTTTGCTGACCAATTGCTATTTTGCCGAAAGCCTTGCGGACTTCGTTCGATTTTGGAAGGCGCACCCGGAGTTTAACTTCCTGTTGGTGGCGACTCAAAATGGTGAAATCATTGATTGCCGTGGTTTGATTCATGGCGGCCGAGCCTCTGGCAAGAAGTCCTCCAGTGTGATTGAGCGCGAATCTGATATTCGTACGCTTCGTAGCGAAATCGACACCGAGCGTAAGGCGCTCAACACTTTGCGCCAGCAATCCACGACTTTGGAAGATCAGCGCACTGTCGCTGAAGCGTCGGTTGAGGAGCAGCGGCAACGCCTGAGCGAACTCGCCAGTGAAGTGTCTGGGCTTGTCGCGGAAGAGCGCAACCAAGGGCAGAAAGTTGAGCACAATGCTCGCTCGCATCATAAGAGTGAGGAAGAGCTTGAGCGACTCGATGCGCATCACAGTGATTCTGTGCAAGACCTCGAAGACTCGAAGCAGGAGCTCGTCGCAGCGGAGCAAGGCTTGCTTGAGGAGCGTCAGAACGGCACTGATTTGGAAGATGCGATTGCACATTCCCGTGAGACTCGCGACCAAAAGCGCGAAGCGTTGGCAGATGTCCGTCTTGAATTGGCAGAGAAGAAGCAACGCCTCGAATCTGTCGATCGCGTGCTCGGAGAAGTGCAACGCGAGACCGCGAGTTTGCAGAATCGTATCATCCGTCGTAATCAGGAAATTGATACAATCAATGAGCAGATCGGCCAACTCAAGGGCAGCGGTGCTCAGGAATCTGAAAAAAGCCTCGAACTTGATAAGACCTTACAGGTGGCCGCCGGGCAGTTGTCCGAAGACCGAGCGGCGATTAAAGAAATGGATGCGATGATTGCTGGAATTGATGGCGGCCTTTCTGGGCGTCGCAACGAAGGTCGAACTTTTGATCAAGAGATGACTCGTCTTGAAATCCGCCTCGCCGAAGAGCGCTCGCAGATTGGTTTTATCGAAAGCACCGCACAGGAGGAGTATCAGATCGACCTGCAACGCGTCGACTGGAAGGCTGAACTGTGGGAGGGTAATGTTGAGTTTGATAAACGCGTAAACCTGGACGACCTAGATGACCCCGACAAGCTCGCCGCACAGCCGAAGCATGAGCGCCGTGATCCGACTGAAGAAGAACTTGCCGAGATGGATGGCACTAATTGGAGCTTGATCGAAGAGGAAGTTTCTGAGCTGAAGAGCCGTATTTCGAATATGGGGCCAGTGAATCTCGATGCGATCAGTGAATATACGGATTTGAAGGAACGGCATGATTTTCTAAAAAACCAGAGTGAAGATCTGTGGAATGCGAAAAATGCATTGGTCAAAAGCATCGATGAGATCAATGAGACGTCGCAGAAGTTATTCCGTGAAACCTTTGATCAAGTGCGTGAGAATTTTGCCTTCACCTATGCAAAGATTTCTGGTGGTGGTGAGTCTGATCTTATTTTAGTTGATTCCGATGATCCACTGGAGTCGGGGATTGATATTATTGCGCGCCCTCCTGGAACTCGTTTAAAAAGCGTGACACTCCTGTCGGGTGGTCAACGTACGATGGCTGCGGTGGCATTGCTGTTTGCGATCTATATGGTCAAGCCCAGCCCGTTCTGTGTGTTGGATGAGATTGATGCCGCGCTCGACGATGCCAATATCGGGCGCTTCTGTGAGACGCTGCATGGCTTTACTGATAAGTCTCAGTTCTTGATCGTCACGCACAATAAGCGCACGATCTCTAACGCAGATACGGTATTCGGTGTCACGATGCCAGAGAAGGGTGTATCGAAGTTGCTCTCAATGCGCTTCAATAAAGACACCAATCGCCCCGACCTAGTCGGGATGGACAATTCGCAGCCGTTTTAAGTAGAGTTTGTTGTGTTCAATCCTGGCATAAAGCCAGTCACTACACTGGCTAGCGGGTTTATCCCGCGATATTTGCGGCATCCTGTCGGGCTACGTTGTATTGACCACTACTTCGTATTCAGAATGCGTGAGATGCGTTCGGCAGTGCTTTCGGAGCGTTGATTGGGCAACGTATGCTTATTCCATTTCCAGTGATCCAAATTGTTGTGATTGTAGTGGGTGACTTTATTTTTGTTCGGATAGATGGTGATCGTGGGAGGGCGATAATAATAATTATTATACGGGGTAGTATAGCTGCGTAGCCCAAAGTTTGAGCGACTGCGTGCTGCGGTTTCATTGCGTAGTTTTTCGGTTTCGAGGCGTGCGGCTGCGGCTTGCTGCTCGGCGAGAGCAACGCGGGTCTCAAGTTCGGCAATTTTTTGTTGGTTCTGCAGCTCGGTCAGTTCGATTTCGTAGCCCTCCAGTGCGCGGGCGATTTCATCTGCGACATCTAACTCAGGGAAACGAATCTGAAAACTGCGCCAATAATCCACCCGATCTTTGGCGGGCAGCGCAGCGAAGGTGCTGCTTTGTCTTTTATAGGCTTTGAGATTTTTAGCTTGTTTGAGCCGTGCGGCAGAGCGCTTTTCTTGTTCGATGAGCCAGTCTTCACGTTCGAGACGTAAGCGCTCTTGATCGGCGGCAAATTGTGCATCACTCATTAGGTCGATGTCCGATATCTTCTCGTCACGGAGGGTGACTTCGCCTTGTGGATAGAGTAGCAGGGTTTTATCTCGGAGTTCGATAATTCCGATCGGGTTGCCGAGCGTTGCGATGGTGTGTTCGAGGCTCTGGCCTACTTCGATTTTCGAGTTGGCACTCCATAGCAATGCTGGAACCAGCAGGACGATGGTGAGTCGGAATGGCTTCATCATAATAAAAAAGATAGACTGAAACGCGAAAATGGCAAATGCGTGTTTGCTGATCACTTTAATTGGCGTGTCAGCGCGTCGCAAAGACGGTGATCTCGATCAACCGGCAGTGCTCTAGCTGTGAGCGTCCGCTGGATTGAATGGTTTGTCTCTGGGCTCATCATCCACCGGGCCGTTGAGTAGAATCCAAGTAAGTATCAAGCAGCTCCAGTAGGTAATGGTGCCGACGATTTCGTGCATCAGGTGGTAGTGATCCATCATTGATGGCGCTAACAGCACGATAATCAGAATACGCAGCGTGTTAAATAGAAAGCCGAGGGTGATGCCTGAGAGTAGATTTAAGGCAGTGTCGATCGGGCCGAGTCTGCGGTAGATTGCCAATAGCACTGAGAGGAGTAAGCTGGTTAAAATGACGCCGAATCCATTGCACTCGGAAGCGACATGAAACGGGTGCTGGTTGACGATGAGTATGAGCTGGGACGGCGTCGTGGCAGTGCTGCCTTGCACACCGAGTTCGACTGTCTTGCCTACCGCACTCAGTGCCATGCCGCTCCATTTACCCGCGAGGGTGCGTAGCGGCCAGTCGAGCGGGGTCATCAATATGCTTAGTAGTATGAACGCGCAGAACGTGCCAGTCGCAGTATAGGTGATGCGGCGCACGCCTTGGCCGAAGATGAAGAGCACCACCGATGCGATGCCGAAGCAATAGGCTGGGATTGCGATTAGTGAGCTGATCAGGTAGTACAGCTCAGACGAGGGCTGAATTGCTTGGCGCAAAATAACACAGAGTGATAATAGCGCATAGGATGCCACCAGTGTGTTACGGGCGCTCTTGTTGAGAGTGAGCGGTTCTTCGACTTTTATCCGATTATAGAGGACGAGCAAAAAGATCGCCATGGCCAGTACGATCAAGGCGTGTAGGATACGACTCTGCTCATTCGCGGATGCGGCGACCCAAAGTGTGATCGGCAGAAAGGCGCCCCCGAGACAGGTATACAATAAGCTATTGACCCAAAACTCGGATTGCATGCGCTTTTCCTTAAGGCTGGCGAAGATCTGCTGACGATTGGACATGTATGAAGAACTTGGACGGTGCGTGCTGAATGACAAGGCTATCAAGCCATCGACGTGTCAGGATAGACCTATTGAAGACGGGCGGCTTCCCTTACGATTTATAAATGGCCGGTATCCCGCGTAGCAAGTTGAGAGTAGCGAGGCCGTAGGCCTGCTCGGAAACTTCTCCGGAGTCACCTTTGGCACGAGTGAGCGCTTGGATTTGTGGATGCGCGTTGGCGGGGCAGAGGACTTGGTGGAAAGCCTCAAAGACGGGAATGTCATTGAGATAATCTCCGACTGCTAGGGCGTGGTCGAGGTCGAGCTGCAGGTGTGCGGTTAGTAGGTGAATACCGTCCAGTTTATGGATTCCCGGCAAAATGTCGATGTAGTTGTCTGATCGTAAAAACAGCAAAGGCTCGATGTGCGCTGGAGCGAGCTGGGCGCGGGCGATCGATTCGATATGTTTTAGTAATGCCTCGCCATCGACTCCGCTCGGAATTCGGAAAGACAGGTTGGCTTGTTTATCTACTGGTGGGAGTGGAGTCTGGTAGTGTGCTTCGAGCAGCGCCATTCCATGGTCTCGATACCAGTCGAAAAGGATTTGGATATGCGCTAGATTTTGATAGCGAGTAAGCAAATTATCCAAGCCGTTGGCCGCCGCCATTTGTTCGCAGTTGAGGTAGGTGCCGCGCTGCCGATCATAGAGCGCACAGGCATGTTCCACCAGAAAGTAGCGCACCTTTGGCGACGTGAAATGTTTGGCGAGGTTGCGCACCAGGCCCCAAGGGCGGCCTGTGTTAATTACGAAATGTTCGACCGAGGACTGCTCCAGTGCGGTGTTAATCGCTTCCAGCATCGAGATCTGATTGTTCGATGGCTCCCAGTCTTCAGTGACTCCAAAGGCCTCGCCGTCTGCCGGATTGAGGCAGCCATCGATGTCTTGAAAAATGATTCGGATGTTAGGATTCGTCACGTTGCGTAAAATCATTTCAAGCCAGCATCTGAGTGCGAGACTTATGTTCCATTCGCAAAAAAACGCAGAGCCGGTGAGCGAATCCGCACAGGAGCCTGTGGTAGATCAGTTGAATGGCCCAGAGTTGCCCGCTATTCACTGCGGCGTGATGTTAGCCTAAAACTTCTTCTTGCCGCGCTCCCATGGGCGGCGGTCGTCGATCGCTTGCACGGCGATCGATTGTATGCGCACGCCAGCCAGTGCGGGGTGGCGACGTAGCTCTTTATAATTGGTGCCAGTGATCGTGAAGGTGAGCGACTGCGCGGTCTCAGTCTCGACGATTTGATGGTCGATCAGAAAGCTCAGATTCACGCGAGTGGAGCCGTATTCAATATCAATCATCTCGCGGAATTTATCGATGAAGTCTGTGGCGTTTTTTTCGTGAGGGTGCAGGATGAAGTTGATGCGCTGAATGATGCGTGGGATCGATTGCTCGAGATCGAATACTTCGTGGGCGGTGAGGCTCATCTCGCCGTTGCGTCGACTGATCTGGCCGTGGATCAGCGCCAGTTTGCCGTCTTCCAGACGGGAGCCGTTTTTCTCATACGGGTCAGGGAACATGATCATCTCGTAACTGTGCGTGGCGGTTGCGAGATTGAAGACGGCCATCTGGCGACTGTCTTTGCGGGTGTATTTGATCTGTAAATTACTGATGATGCCACCGAGTCGGTAGGTCGTGCGATCGTCAAAATTCCCTAGGTCTTCTGGCTTGGCGAACGTGTCGATCACGGTGTCGAGGCCGGCGTAGGCATCCATCGGGTGCCCCGAAATGTAGAAGCCGAGCAGCTCTTTCTCGTAGCGTAGCTTTTCGGTCATCGGCATCGGCGGCACGGTCTTACGCGACGGGCCGCTGTTTTGCCGATCGTCCGCGCTGTCATCGCCGCCCATCATATCGAACAGCGAGCTTTGCCCGGCTTCGCGGTCGCGCCGGGTGCTCTCGGCTTCGGCTAGTTCGGAGTCGAGGCAGTCGAGCAGGGTGGCACGGTCTTCGCCGAAAGAGTCGAAGCCGCCGGTTTTGACCAGTGCTTCGATCACACGTCGGTTCACGGCTTTGTCGGCTGAGCGAATGATGAAGTCGGTGAAGTCCTCGTAATCGCCGTTGGCGTCGCGTTCGTTGATGATCACAATGGAAGCGCCTTCGCCCACGCCTTTCATCGCCGCCATGCCGAAGCGGATGCTGCCCCAGTCGCCTTCGATGATTGGCGTGAAGTCGCTGCCTGAGTCGTTGATGTCGGGGCTGAGCACCGGCACGTCCATCGCATTACACTCTGCCAGGATATTCGAGATCTTATCGGAGTTGCCTTGCTCGGAAGTGAGCACGGCGGCCATGAACTCGATCGGGTAGTTCGCTTTTAGATAGGCGGTGCGATAGCTGAGCATCGCATACGCGGCGGAGTGCGATTTGTTGAAGCCGTATTGCGCAAATTTTTCCAGCAACGTAAAAATCGAAGTGGCCGTTTTAGCGTCGATCTTGTTGGTCTTGCGTGCACCGTCGATGAACACCTGCTTCTGCGCGTCCATCACGGACTTAATCTTCTTACCCATCGCGCGGCGAAGAATATCCGCGCCGCCAAGCGTGTAGCCGGCGATGATCTGTGCGGACTGCATGACCTGTTCCTGATAAACTAAGACACCGTAAGTTTCCTCCACCAAATCTTTAAGCAGTGGATGCGGGATCTGCACCGTGGACGGGTCTTTCTTGCCCTCAATAAATTGAGGGATGAACTGCATTGGCCCCGGTCGATAGAGCGCGATCAACGCGATGATTTCTTCGAAAGAACTTAGGCCAATCTGTCGACAGAGTTGCTGCATGCCGCCGGACTCTAGCTGGAAGACGGCGGTGGTGCGGCCACTGTTGAGCAGGTCGAAAGTCGCTTGGTCATCGAGCGGAGTGGTCTCGATGTTGAATTCGGGTTGCTGGCGGGTGTTGCGCACATTGGTCTGTGCATCATCAATAACGGTTAGGGTTTTTAGGCCCAAGAAATCCATCTTCAGTAATCCGAGGTCCTCGCTGGGCCCCTTCGGATACTGCGTGGTCAAGTCGCCTTCCTGTAAAGTCACTGGAACCAGATTCGTGATGTCTTGGTCGGCGATGATGACACCGCAAGCGTGCTTGCCAGTATTGCGAATCATGCCTTCGATCACGCGACCCTGTTCGATGATAATTTTCGCGACTGGGTTGTGTGTGATCTCTGCGGCGAGCTCTGGAGATTTTATGACCGAATCGTCGAGCGTGATATTCAGCTCGTCGGGGATCATCTTCGCGATCTTGTTGGCCTCGGCGTATTCGAGGTCATTCACGCGGGCGAGGTCGCGCACAATCATCTTTGCACCAAAGGTGCCGAAGGTAATGATATTTGCGACGCGGTCTTTGCCGTATTTTTCGCGTACATAGTTCACCACCTGATCACGCCGGCGCATACAGAAATCGACGTCGAAATCGGGCGGCGAGACACGCTCCAAGTTCAGCATACGCTCAAACAGTAGGCCGAAACTGAGCGGGTCGATGTCGGTTATCTTGAGCACGTAGGCGACGATACAGCCTGCACCCGAACCTCGACCTGGGCCGACTGGGATGTCCTTCTTGCGTGCCCAGTCGATGAAGTCCCATACGATAAGGAAGTAATCAACGAAGCCGGTGCCAGTAATGATCGCGAGTTCGTATTCAAGTTGCTCGCAGTAACGCTTGTCGTCGGCCGTGACATTTTCCCAGTCGGCGCGGCAGGCGTCGTAGTCGGTGCCATAACGTTGCTTGAGTCCCTCTTTGCAGAGCTCAAACAGGTAGAGCCCATTGGTCTTATGCTTGATGCGCTCGGCTTCACTTAGAGTGATCGGTTGGTGGCCATCGCGGATAAGGATGGTGTTTTTTTGCACTTCATAAATGTGCAGCACACGATCAAAATTTTCGTGATCGTTGCCGGAGTTGACTTCAATCGGCCGTTCGTAAATCGGGTAATGGTCTTCGCCAAAGGGCAACTTGACCTCGCACATTTCGGCGACAGCCGAGGTGTTGGTGATCGATTCGGGCACCTCTTTGAAGGCGAGCTCCATCTCCTCGCGTGATTTGAGGTAAAACTGGTGCGAGTCGTAGCGCATGCGCTTCTCGTCCTTGACCTTGGCGCCGGTCTGAATGCAGAGCAGTGAGTCGTGCGGCTCCCAATCAGTGCTATTGACGTAGTGCACGTCATTGGTGGCGACGACTTTCAAGTCAAATTCTTCGGCGATCTTTAACAAGCCAGGGATGATGCGGCGCTGCTCTTCGATGCCGTGATCCATGATCTCGATGATGAAGAACTCCTTGCCAAAAATATCGACAAACTGGGCCGCCGCGTCGCGCGCGTTGTCGTATTCGTCCTTCAATAGGAATTGCGGGATGACCCCCGCCAAGCAGCCGGAAAACCCGATCAGCCCTTCGCTGTATTGGGCGAGGGTCTTCATGTCGGTGCGTGGGTTGCGGTAAAAACCTTCGGTGTGCGCTTGCGAGACGATTTTGCAAAGATTCTGATAGCCAATGAAATTACGCGCGAGCAAGCCCATGTGGTGGGACTTTTGCTTGGCGCGCAGTTCGTTGACCGTGGCGAGCTCTTGTTCGTAGATGAGATAGACTTCACAACCAAGCAGAGGCTTGATGCCGTGCTTCTCGGCTTGCTTGAAAAAGCTGGTCAGGCCGTAGAGCACGCCGTGGTCGGTAATCGACAGGGCCTTCATTCCCAGCTCCGCCGCACGTGAGCAGAGCTTATCCGTCCGCGAGCAACCATCCAACAGACTGTGGTCAGTGTGGACGTGAAGGTGGACGAATTCGCGGTCTTTTTCGGACATGAAGCGGTAATACTGGCAACCTCCTGCTGGCTGTAAAAGTTAAAACGGAGAACTTATTCACAGTTGTTAGCGAGTTGTCGATTTTTAGTGTTTTATTTGGATAAAAGTTGTAATGAATTCCGGTCTGAACTGATGCATAAAAACTATGAAGCCTTCTAATCAAATTCAATCGAATCGATGGGTGATCGCACAGCGTTGGTCACATGTGCAGTTCCTGAGCTTTCGATGCGATCTTGAGGCGATTAGGGATCAGCTCCCCTCCGGCCTGGATCTGGATCTGTTCGATGGCTCTGCATGGTTGAGTATCGTGCCTTTTTATATGTCGCACATTCGCTTCCCGGTAACGCCTGCGCTGCCTTTCATTTCGCTGTGGGAGCTGAATCTGCGCACGTATGTGACTTATCGAGGGCGTCCTGGTGTGCTTTTTTTGACCTTGGATACCGATAGTCGCTTAGGGCAGTTGATTGCCACGCGCGTCTTTCATCTGCCGTATCGAGTGCGGAAGATGAGGGGAGACGTACAAGCGGGCCGCTACTCGTTTGCTGCGCCCGATTCATTCTCGATGGAGTCTGAAGTTGGGCCATCGATCGCGGCGGATGCATTGGATCGCTGGCTGGTCGAGCGCTATCATTTATATACGACCGACGGCGATTCCCTGTATCGCGGGGATGTGGCGCATGAGGCCTGGCGACTGAGGCAGGTCGATGACCTGCGTTGGGAGGACCGACTGTCGCCTCAGTTTGGCTTCGATCCGGCGATCGATGTGCGGGCGCGTTATGCGGAGCCGATCGATGTGCGATTTAAACCTTTTGTGAAACTACCTGAAATTAAACGATGATGAATCGAGATGAAATTAAGGTGCTACTGCACCATCGTGAGCCCTATTTAATGGTCGATCGTATCGATGTCCTGACTGCCCACACTGTGACGGGGGTGAAGGTGCATCGCGGCGATGAAGCGTATTTGGCTGGCCACTTTCCCGGTGCTCCAGTTGTGCCGGGGGCGATGTTGCAAGAGCTCTGCACGCAGTCCGCTGGTGCCTTAATTACCAAATACTATGCGCCAGTAGAGAACTACGATAGTGAGCAAACGAAAGGTCACGCATTAGGTGTGGTCAGCAAGGTCGCTTATGCCAAATATATGGGCATCGTGAAGCCTCAGCGTGAAGTGTTTGCGGAGGTCGACTTTATCGAGCGACTGGGGCCGTTGTTTAAGTTTAAGGCAAAGGTGCTGCAAGATGGTCGTGTTAAAGCAAAGCTGATGTTTAGCCTGATCAATCTCAGTGATGAGCATCTGTTTTAAAATCTGAGCGCGGTCTGATTTCAGTGCGCGAATAATGCCGTCTTCGGCGCGGAGGGCGCAAAGCGCTGAATCAGTCAGCTGGGCTCATGCTGCTAGGAGTCACTCATTTGCGCTCCCGCGGCGTATGCGATTTAGCGCCGATTGATCCACGCTTCACTTTCAAATCGTTCGCGCTCTTGTTGAAT
>Ga0302126_10001656_pt1 | contig 13237 bp, 1 predicted proteins | sample CB4_20m_MG_FD_203108 | JGI IMG/M metagenome (GOLD analysis project Ga0302126, IMG submission 203108) | Marine microbial communities from Western Arctic Ocean, Canada - CB4_20m | ecosystem: Environmental > Aquatic > Marine > Oceanic | place: Canada: Western Arctic Ocean | collected 2017-09-24 | reverse complement strand
TCTCCACCACCAAAACGTCAATTAAATTTAATCACATAAGTAAATGGTCATAGATTCCTTTTTTCTTATAAGTGTACTTATGAAATGTATTTCCATTAAGTAAAGTCGAGCACTACACCTTACCGCTTGGCGTCGGCCGCCCGCCTACTTGGTCCCATAGCACGGTGTTTGCACTCAGCAGCTGCGCATCGTACCAGGCGGCGGTCATGGAAAATGCCACGACCAACGCGGTCAAGAGAACGCACGCGCATACCAGAACGCAAGAGGCGCACGCCAAACAACGACCCGCTCGCTTCGCTTCGCTTCCTTCCCACTCGGTGGCTGGACGTAAACACTCTCTGTACATTGGCAAGCAACAACCAATAAACACCGTAAAGGACAAGCTGAGGGTTGTAAACGCGTAGCCGCCAATTTCGACCACAAACGCAACCGCGGCTAGCAACATGTCCACCCCAAAACAGAAGACGCTTCCTGAAGTAGCAACGATCTGCCCGACCCCCGAGGCGGTCGCACTGAACGCGGAGGTAACCATGCCTAAAACTGCTGCCATTGGATCGGTATGTATGAGTTCGTCAAATGACGATCGAGGAACGTATGACCGGTGCGTCTCTTCGTTATGTATGCAAAAAACGTGCCCTTTTATTACGCTTGACAACAGACAGATCACTTTTACACGACAAGGATCGTGTGTATATTGGAGCTCATGTACAGGGCTATGTTTCACGCAGCGCTAGCGTCTATTCTAAAAGGGTTTGAGTAGACGAGGGCGGTTCGAGTAGACGAGGGGTGGTACGTGAAGCGTTGGGTTGCTTGACTTTTGAGGTTGTCTTTTCATGCTGCCAGGCGGCAAGACCAACGGAGGCAGGCATTTACGTAAAAATCCTCGTGTTCGTCAAGACAACCATGACGAAGAATCGCTGTCCCTCTTGGGAAGTGAACCACCCAGTACCGCCGGACGTTCAATGTTTTCAAATTTGTTGGGTCAGTCAATCGAATCGTTGCCGAGCTCTACAACTCCACCACCGGTGAAACCGGCTGAAATGGTACGCGAGAATACGACAACTTCCTTTTCGTTTGATTCTTTGCAGACCGAGCAGAAAGCAGGCGACGAAGAAGTGTCGACCGATGAAATGTCAGTTCCGTATGACAATGTCATGGACAACCACGACGAGTTGCTTCGGCGCGCGCAGGCCCTTGAGCACGCGCGCACGTCGACGATCGAACACGCGACTGGGGTATTCGTTTCTCGCTTCAATGGCATGCTCGATCGCTGTCTGCTCTTTTCGGTGGTGCTCGGCGCGTTTGTGCTGGCACTCTTTGGCATATCGATGCTCTTCGAGCTGTTATATCCGTTTGAAAGCGACGCCGACACGCTATGGCTGGCCATGCGCGTCAACATGGGCAGCGTCCAGAATTACACGGATCTGGGCGTTACCGCGGCGAATGCGTTCACAGGCATTTTCCAACCAATGATTCCAATGTGGAACTCGATTGTCATGTACACAACTTCGCCATTGATCTTCGGATCGATCGAGGCGATCTCGTTGCTCATCACAAACGGCCAAGATCGATCCACCTTCTACTTTTTCGACAAGACCGATCTGCCGTTCCGTGGGTACGATTGTGAGGCGAACACCGACATGCTACCCTCTTCGCCCGAAAAGGGGTATTCGGCGCAAGCCTGGTGTGGCATGTACGAGTATTACGTAGAGGGTGTGACGGGCATCCGACAAGCCAGCCGCCGTCTCCGACAAGTCGGCGGCAGCATGGGTGTTTCTACGCAAGAATTGCGCGACCTTGCGGGCGATACGTTTGCGTTGCCGCCTCGCATGGCGCGTCGTCTCATGTTTAGTTCAGGCACTGTCTCGTTCCCTGTGGACGCCTTCGAAGCGATTTCCAACGTCTCGTCTACATTGGTCGGGGCCATGGTCGAGTTTATGGGCTTAATCGCGGACATGGCGATGCACTTACTTTTTGTGATCCTGGACGAGGCGTTGGCCGCGATCGCCACGTTGACGGTGGACCTCTTCAAGATCATACTGGAGGTGGCATACTCGCTGTTCAAAAGCGGGCTGATAATGAAGGTTTTGAAGATGGCGATCGACTTTTTGGTCGTGTTGGCGGTCGACATCGCCGTGCCATTGTTGATGAGTGTTTTTGATGTCATTTTTTGCGTCATCTTCTTCTTCGATGTGTCGACATGGAAGGACGAGTTGCGCTGCATTCGACAACGGTGTGGCTTCGACGACTATTTGATCAACGGACCCGACGGCATCGTGTTCACGTCCACGTTCATAATAATCGATACCATTTTCAAGGCGGTGCAGGACACGTGGCACGCAGCGGAGCGCATGATTCCGCTCAACAGCATCGACATCGACGCGTTGTTTTCGCAGTATCACCGTTGGGAAGTCATGCAGTTCAATGGGACAGAGACCTGCGCCGCGTGCTTCAAGTGTAAGATTCCCGAGTTGCGACTCATCAATTACTTCTTGATGCTAGGCGCTTCGTGCTTCTCGCCAGCCAACGTTCGCAATTTCACGGCGCGCGAGTTGATGAACTGTGGACCAGACGGACCGTTTTACCAAACGTTGTGCAACGACGCGATGGGTGCATCCCCCGGACTCTCACACTGGCTGAACTACTCGTTTGAACCTAACGAGATCACCACCGCCGCGGGCAATTTCCGACGGCTTGCGACGCACTTGGGCTCAACCGACAGTGCCTCCGCAGAACAGCTCGCCAAGCTGTGGCTGGATCGGAACGACGGCCGCGGAGGCCGCTCAGTGAGCAACGACGAAGCGGTGGTCGAATTCATTCACGGCGCCTGCCGCGTCGTGCAAAACTCGCAACGCAGGCTTGGTGGATCGACGGGTGGTCTCAACCTCACCAAGTGGGTCGGTTCCAATTACGATCAGCTTTCCTTCGACGTGCTTGGCCACCGCACGGCCCAATTCATGTATCAACAGTGCAAGTTTGACGCCTACGAAGGCTGCCACACGCCCTTGTTTCGAAACCCGCTCGACATGGGCATCGAGCTGTACAAGTGCATGAATGCGCCGGATGTATGCCTCTCCAACCGCGACAAGTGTCTGGGCACATGCGGCGGTGTAGGCCCCCTTCAAGACTTCTTCACAGACGCCACAAAGCAGCTGTTACGGCTTCCGAAGCCGGCTTACGAAGCGAATTGTCACGTGCACACGCACGAAATTGCGATCCCGCTCTTTGGGGACGTGATCCAGGATGTGATACAGATGGCCGAGGAGCTTGAGGTGCGGTCGGGTCTTACGACCTATGATCCGTCCAAGGTGCCAGGCATTATCAACGATATCGTGCGCGATTCAGCCTACAACGGCCCGGCTCTGTTGTACGTGCCTGGCCAGGGTGTCGTGCGACGCAGTACACTTTCACCGCCGCCACCTTCACCGCCACCAACGGCCGCCGCGCGCGCGTTTGCGTTGCACTACATCCCACGCCCTCCGCCGTCGATGCCGCCCGCACCGAGCCCCGCTCCGGCGCCACCGCCCAAGTTCAACTTTGACACGTGCGGCCAATTCCTGGACACGGTCAGCGAAGCGCAAATTCATCGCATTCGCGGTCGTGAAGTCGCCGCATCGTCCCGGCGCGTATGCGCTTACACCAAACGGCTCCTCGACGGTCACGTACGGGCATCGACGTGCTTTCCGGACGGCGATCGACCGCTCTCGCAAATTTTGAATCAGCTGCCCAATCGTTCGCGCATCTCCTACCTTGGAAACGTACCCCCTGCACCGCCGTCGCTGACAGATACCTTTGAGAACATCATGCGAGAAGTGACGTTGCCGCACGTTGCCACTCCAGAACCACGAGCTTCCGAAGCGCGACGGTTGGGTGAATCCGAACCACTGGGCAACTTTTTGCCATTTGCGCAATCCATTATCATGGTGGGTGGAAACAGCGTCGGTTATGAGGCCGACTCGTGCAGCACCTTTTGCCTGCAAAACCCCTCGTGCGTCGCGTTCGCACAGCGACCAAACTACGAAGTGTCGTCGCGGTTCGAGTGCGTGCTGCTTTCTTCGATGGGAGCGTGCACCCTTTACGACTTTGCGGCCGAGATCAGCACGACGTTCGAATCGGACAGTGCGCTCAGCGCCGATCGATGCGATCTCTTGGCCGGAGAGCGTTGCCTCGAACTGCCGGCGATGTTGCCATTCGACATGGAGGCGCGACTGGGGCGTCGCCCACCAACCGAAGCCGTGCTGTCGTTCTCGCAAGCGGAAGAGCTCTGTCGACGTCGCGGGCTGTCGCCCATCGTGGGGGACAGCTACACGTCGACGCTGCCGCATCCGCTGGATCAGATGGAGGCCATTTCGACCCTGGTCATGGCCGGAAACAACGGCGTGTACGCCTTCTGGGCGCAACGAGTCGACTCGATCGACCCCAACAATCCCAAAAGGCCAAAGATGAACACGGGTTCGCACTATTGGCCATGGGACGAACCGGGTGGTTTGGGTCGCGCGGACGACGGCACACAACCCGGCTGCGTGCTGGTGACCCGTTCGTATTCGTCGCTGTATTACGCCGCCAACATTATGCCCTGCGAGGCGCCCGCTGCAACGGGCTTGGTCTGTTATGGACATCAAGAGTCGCTGGCGCCATTGGCGCCGCCTCCGCCACCACCACCGCCGCCGCCAGCGCCACGTCGCATGATCGACGCGAGGGTCCATCTTTCAGACGTGCTTGTACGCGCCGAATCGAAGGCCGTTTGCGAAGCGCGCGGCGAATTCGAGCTACGACGCGCTTGTGCGCGATTTATGAACACGCTCAGTAAACCTCAGCAATTAGATGGTTCGGCGCGCGACACCCTCCCGTTGTGCGCGCCACAAGCCGGAGATGGACAGGTGGGTCTTGACAAGCGCCAAGGCTTTTGTTGGCACAGCTGCGACGAGATGATGTTTTACAACATGCCGCGCGCGGCGACCACACCATGCAAGATCTTTTTGCAGACCGAGTGTCCCGAGATCACGCACGACATCTATCAACAGGTCTGCGCCGGGGACCGCAGCATCCTACTGCCGCCGCCTCCGCCGTCGCCGCCGCCCATCACACCGTATGGCGAGATGATCTACACGCAAGGCTTCCGCGCGCTTGAAGGCAACCAACACAACCTCTGTCGCCACTTTGAGGCGGACCCGCTCTCGAGCCAACCATCTCGATTTGCAAACGCAAAGGTCGCGTGTGGTCCAGAAGCGCCGCACACCTGCAAAGGTAGCTTCAACAACACCTACGTTCAAGACTTGGTAATCTTGGAGCAAGAATCGGCGTCGCCTTATGTAAAGTACCTCACCACGTCGCTCTTCTCCCAACGGCCCGACGGCACGACCCTCGCCAACGCCTGTATCGACCAATGTGCCGCGTTGCGGCCGAAAGGCATCGTCTGTGTGGCGTTTGCAATCTCGAACTTGCCGTTGCCAAACGCGATCTCCGTTCCGGACAACTCAGAAGCAGAAGAGAAGTCGCATGAGTGCATCATGTACACCACGGATGAGAGCATGATCTTCGATTCGAGAGCGGACGGGCCAACGCAGATCCGATCGTCGACACACGCATCCCACCTGGTTTCACAGATGAACATTCAGACGCCGTCGGACTTTTGTCGACCTTCGATACGCAGCCAGAGCATCCACACCTTCTTTGTAGCCAACGACGCGCCACCACCCCCTCCGCCTCCGCCACTCGGCGTGCGTTACAGCGGCAACGTGCTTTGCATGCCGCTGGCTTCTTACGAAGCGTGCGCCGACTTTGTCTTTGCCGAGTCGCGCGGACGCATTCGAAGCGTGGAACGGGTCCCGCACCAGTGCGTGCGAAACGAAGTCGATGGATGTTTCAGCGGATGCTCGTTCGACATTGTGCAAGAGAAGGCCAGCTGGAACGACGCCGAAGCGCAGATCAATCCGGCGGATTCTGGAAAGACCAACGCCGACGGCGTACGTATCTACAATACATACATTTGCAATCAAGCGACGTACCTGTATTGTGGATGCGATCAAGGCATCTCACCACCACCTTCACCATCGCCTCCGCCACCACCGACCTACGCGCTGGACCGGCTTTACACCATAGAGCCCACCTTACCACCGCGCAGCCGTCGTAGTGAACTCGGTTTCATGTACGGCTATGGTCCGGGTGCGTACATCCGCATGGCTGTGCAAGGACGCACGATCCACTTCATGCCCTTCCGCAATGGCCAGCCGCGCAACGACTTTCAGAACTTGTCGGCGCGATGTGGTATTCAAACGGGGCCGTTGGCCGCCACAATCTACGACAATGGCTTCATTTCAATCTACGAAACCCAAAATTCTGACGCGCTCGACGGCGAGCCGGTCGTCATAGACCAAACAGCGTGCGCACGTCGCTGCGCCAATGCAGCGATCGTGTCTTACAAACTCATGGGCATCATGGTGGGCCCCAAATCGGAAATGACGGACATGACCCTCGAAGACTCGTCGTATCGATGCTATTGCATCATGACTTCCTTCTGTCCGACACGGACGCAACGCGAAATTGGCGCTGTTACGCAGCTGGAGCTGATTCAACTCGCGTCGGCACCGCTGCAAGGCGCCGCTGTCTACACCGCGACGCCCTTCTTCGTACGTCGCCCTTACCAGGAAGGGCAACACGTGTTTGAAAATACAACCTCGAATACAACACGAGTTCGGGTGCAAGGCATGTCCACCCTGGCGACCATGATCGCCACTTCCAAACCACAAAGCACGGCGCATATGCCCGACCGAAGTCACGCCTACGCGGCCTTCCAAAATGTCGACAGCTCTCAACAGTGCATCGAAAAATGCAGCCGGTCGCTTCTGTATGCCTGGAACATCTACCGACCTGGCGGTATGAAATCGATGCTCGATGAGACAACGCCTTCGTATTTGAAGCTCGAAACAGGCGCCTCGATCGCACAAGGCTTAAACACGGCCAGCTTTCTATCCACGATCACACGAGGCGTATGTTCCAACGGAACCATCAGCAGCATGCAACAACAAGCCAGCTTTGCGCTGATCGAGATGTTCACAAAATACAACAAACTGGACATCCCTTCGTGTGTCGTCGAGGCGCTCGAAGACATCGGACTGACACTCAACACGCTCGTGTTGCGCTTGCTACTGCTCAATGAGCAACAGGCGGAGGACTTTACCACAAATCCGAACATCACATACGAGACGCTGTTGAAAGACACGTTGGCAGTGCCTGATCCCGCCACAGCGTTTGACAATCATGCTTTGCGCATTTTCTTAACACAACAACACACGGCGACCCCTGTGAGCTTGACGTATGAAAAGTGCGATACGGATCGTGACACCTTGATGCGGGTGTTTCTTTTGCGTCTATGGGGTAACATGGCGTCGATTTACATGCGTACTGCAAGCATCATCGCACACAGAAACTCCAAGCCGGCGAGTGGCTTGACGACCCTCGGCACCTCGGTTCGGCAATGCCAACGCAGCGTCATGGAAGTGCTTCTTACGCTGGTAAAGAGTCCGGCCATCGATGCAACCAGACAACAGATAGGATCGGCAACCACCCTATTGCGCATCCAACCCACCTTGCGGCTGGTGGCGTATGGCAAACCCAAGCTTCCGCAGACCGGCCGGGACGCTGCCTATACGTGTCGCTGTCTCAGCTCGGGTACGCACGAGCACATCCAAATGGACAACGACAACAGTCTGTTTCAGTTTTACGAGCGCATGATCTTTTCGCAACGAATGCTATTGTGGTCGCAGTCGACGCAATGGGAAGTCGTAAGTCTGCTTACAGCGTCGCCTTCGACACAATACGGCATCGCACCACCTTGCGTCGCACAACGACCAGACACTGGACCTCTTGTCTTCGACGCCGAGCACGTAGCGACGTTGACGGACTACTCCGTGTACTGGTTTCGAGATCGATTTGACCCATACTTCCACGAAAAGTACGCTGCACAAGGAGGGTGGTGTGGGTTAGGGTTAGTGGACAAAACTACCATGGATCCCGAGACAAATACAGCGCTGGTGTACGCCTTCTTTGGAGCAACAACCCACAAGACGTACCAGTTGCCAATCGCGCGTGACGAAGGCGCCGATGAGCGATGTGCAATGGCCTGTACAAGTTCCTTCGCTTGCGGTGCCGCCAAGCTGACCAGCGACTTTGACGTGACGCAACACAACCGTTTCATCACACCACCACCGCCTCCGCCACCAGTTGGACTCCATTGGCGCGCCTTCTGCCGCCACACTGAAACCGCGACAGGCCCTTGCACTCCCACGGTCTTGGGAGGCGTCGATCCTTGCGGCTGCGGAGGCAGCCCGTATCGAGAGCCGGTCTTGCAATGCGATGGTCAAACGAGCGGCTTCTTCACCTTCTCGCAGATGTCGACATCGCGTAGAACGCAAGTCTACTCGACGTTGAAGCAAGCGCAGGCCGCGCTCGCCACCTTGATCAGCGGAGCGGAGCAATCTCAGCTCGAAAAGGCTCCTTGTCCGTGGGATTGTCCACACTCTTTGCGCGAGATGTACATCGCCAACATGACGTCTTACACCTCTGCGCTGAGCTGGCTCGGCCTAGAAGAGCGCGATGCAATCAACTTTGACTACCGGATCGGACCCGTACCCGTCGTTGGATGTGCCGACGCCTGTCGTAAGACCAGCGGTTGCACGTTGATGGTTGTGGCCTTCGATCCGAACGATCGTCGTGCGGCTCGATGTCTGCTATTCACGCATGTAATCTCAGTCACGCGCACCACCTTCGAAACGTCCAACCCCACAAAAACGGAACAACATCGTGTCGATGCGCTTCGCAATCACAACATGCTCCTCGATGCCGACGACTTGGGCGACGAGACAGACTGGTTTAACCGCGACCCTCGCTTTACAGCCGATGATCGCAGCCGTATGACCTCTTACAGCACCGAACAGGGCGGACAGGCGTACTCAGTGGTTACGACGTCCGACGTTGATGGCAAACTCAAAGAGGCGGTCTTTCGAGACAAACTGCTAGGAACGTATGGTGTCGAGATCTATCGCACAGTCCACAACGTCCGCGCGTGCTACGACGGAAGTCTTCCGCCTCCGCCGCCGGCGCCGCCTCCCATTCCACCTTTCCCACCTCAACCGCCCTCCTCGCCGCCGAACCCGTCGCCACCGCCACCACAAGCAAAATGGTACGTGGCCACAAAGGCGTTTGATCTAATCGAAGACCTGCAAACCACATGGGCCACCGTTACTGGCATCAACACCGCTTTTCCCTACGGGCTGTTCTGCAGCAGCTCGCGCCTCGATTCCAAAAACTTGCGACATTTCAGCAAACCTTTGCTGGTGGAATTGCATAGCACACAACATACGCTTGACAAGCTGGTCGCTGGATACCTGGGTCAGACGAGCACAACAGTGGACGACTTCCAGTCGATCACTCCCGCGCAGATTCGCGAGTTCGACACGTCGCCGTGCCCGTGGGAATGTAGCAAACTGCATCCTTTAAGCAGCACCATGAAACAGCTGCGCGCCGTCGAAGACTCTACGCGGCGCTTGAACGTGCCTCGGATCTCGCCTTCGGAACCGTTTGTTGGAAACGACGCAAATGGAATGCCGACCTATACGCCACCTTATGCGCATGAAATCACGCCAATTGCAACCGTCGATTCCGCAATGCGCATGTACGCTACACCAAACACATCTACAGCAGGCACGTTCAATGAGGTCCTCATGTCAATCCAACCTTCTCGTGAGAGCATGAACCTACTCTTTCAGCACGGAACCAACTTCAAACCAACTTCAACCCCGCCTCCAACTGAGAGTTTCTACACAACCGAGTACTCAAAGCGCATCGAAGATTTGAAATCTGGCGGAGGGTCCAACAGAAACGCATTCGTGGCCGATAATGACAAAGACTTGCCTTCGCCGGTGCGCCTTTGTCAGAACGACGTCAAATGGAACCCCTTGGCAGATTATGACACCAGAAAACCCATTCGCTGCTACTTGCATGTGCAACTGTCGCACTCACAATGGATTACCGGCCTGGACATGCAGATCGTGCAAACATCGAATGTCCTCGACGCGGCCATCAACAATAGTACCCTCGCACCAATGGGGTGGTTAAAAAATGGCTACGCGGTTCACGTTTCGCAGTACGCACCCAAGTTTGTATCGGACCAGACAAACGTGACAGAGTTTGTTGGCGTCGAATACAGCTGGGAAGAGCAACGCTTCGTCAAGGTCAAACAAAGTTTGGGAGACGACACCCTGCTGGTAGACAACAGCTGCAAAGACGGAACTTTGGACAACTGGTTGTACGACATGAGTTTGTCAAACCAGAAAATAACCCGGAAGCAGCGCGTTTACGACGCCACAACGGGCACCATCCGCCATCGCTCCGACGGCAGCCAAGACAACCTCTACTATCACAAAATGCCTTCTACAACGACCATATGCGGCAGCCCTCGTGCCTATCAACGATACGGCAAGCACATCCTGATAGAAATCTACATATCAACACCGTCAAATAACCCGGACGATCAATGGAGTCTTGCAAAAATTCTGGATGGGTCTTCAACGGCCGGCTTTGTCGATTTGCGCTCGATTCGCATCGTAGGCTTGCAAACCTCGATCAGACACTTCCCAATAGACCCAACGACGACAACCATGGGTGGGCGTGTCAATCTGAAGACAGACGAGGAGCTGTTACAACAGTGCGAAGCGGCGTGTCATGGCCAATCGACGTGCAACGCCGCGTGGGGAGGTCGTGTCTACATTGGCGGGCTCAAAATCAACGAGCCACCGTCTTCTCCAGTCGCATCTCCACCGCCACCTCCCGCAGATCAAGAGGTGTACAGTGGCATGATCTATTGGTGGAAAGACAAAAACAACCAATTCTTGGGGAACCGCCGTATACGCACTGAGTTGCAAGAACAGTTGCGAGAAAAGTACATCTGCTCTTTACTGGTTGAGCCGGTTTGCGTGGATGATCCACGTAACATGAACGATTGCATGGGCGGCTATCACGCGTATTGGAACGTCTTGACTACGCACGTGGACGACACGCCCCAAGCGATCGATGAGCAGAACGCACTAAGGAATGCGTTCAACGCACGCAGCATCGATAATCTTCCAATGTCCAAGGCCGAAGCCTCCGATTTGATCAACTGCGCCAATGCCGAGTTGGTTCCTGGTTTGGATACACCCGACCACAAGCCGTGTACGCCGTGGGATTATGGTCAGGGAAACTTCTCTTCAGTCTGCAAACCAACGACAACCACGGACAGTGTGCAAAAGGTTATGGAAAGCCATTGCATTAACGATGATGGTAATATCGTTGCGCCATTCTTTCTTCTACAAGGGTATACATCGTGGTCCGGTTTTGCTTACGTGCAAGAGGCGGTCGTGCAAGAATCAAAAGGTCGAACGAGTGGCTTTGCGCAGGGCATCTTCAATTTTTGTCAGTATTTGCAAGGACCGAAACGCATGTACCTGTACCACGTCGAACCTGATGAGCCAAAACTGAGCCGATCGTACCATTGGTACGACGAAGGGACCGCCGTCTCGAACAATTCAGACCATCCACCCCATTGCACAACTTTAGAAACCCGGAATACGATTTGTCACACGACAGACTTGTCGACGTCTTATCCATGCATGCCACAGACCTTAAACTTGGGCGACCGAAACGCCATTCGTGCCTTCAATGTTTGCCCTTACTTGGGTGATCCGCCTGTCACGGGGGCGGGGACAACTTGTCCGTGGATTCAAGAAGCCAATGACACCTCGTCAGTGAATCGGTATCGAATGGTCAATCCACGTCGACTTTCTTTGAAGCAGTTTCCGCTCAGCTGCGCCGAAAGCGAGTTGCCAAACCCTCCGCCACCGCCTCCTCCACCGTCGCCACCCTTGCCGGTGCCGCCTCCACCACCACCTCCAAAGCCGCCACCGCCGGATTGTCCTCCTTCAAGGCCACCACCATCTCCGCCACCCCCACCACCGCCGGTGCCGGGCATGTGCCTGATGACTCCTTGGCCTGCGTATTACGATGACAACGGCATACTCACGCCTGCGGTCAACGAATCTTCGTTTACCGAGGCGGTCAGGCTTGCACAATCAGACGGGGCCTTATGGGACCAAGTCACCGAATTGTTCGAGAACATGGTGATGACGGTCGTCCTTGGTTCTCAGGATACGCAAACTCTCAGCGATGTGATTGACGGATGGAACAAGTTCAAAGCACACATCCAAAAGAAATCGAACCTGGCGACGAAATTGAAGAGGTCCTTTAAAATGGCCGGAATCAAAACCCAGTACATCCCCTACTTGGCGTTGAAGCCCTTCTGGCTGTACATGATCAACGAAGGATTGAGGACACAACTCGCTCGCGATTCATACGCCTTTCTGATTGGTCAAATGCCAGCGTTCATGCTCAAGAAGATGACCAAAGATACAGACCCAAAGAGTGATATGATTCAGTTTTACAACAGCTTCGTCAACATCTTTGGCTTGGGTGTCCCTGGGAATCCATATGGCGACGAACATCCCGAATCGCTTTTTAAGACGCAGGTTACGTATCAAGGTACGACTTACAAGGCAACAAATGCCGATCTTGTCTTACAGCAAAATCACCGATGCCAAAAGACGGGTGTAACGGGCGATATCGATGGCCAATGCTGCGGCGTGCAGCTGGGGCCGGGCTTTGAGCACGATTGTGAGAAGGGTGGCAGCAAGCCGTCGGGCAGCTGCGCTGACATCTGCATGGAATATGGCCGCATCGGCGACGACAATATGTGGTATGGATGTGGTAACACGGACGATTTGACTCAGGCTCCTGAGGGTCGACTTCTAGAATCAGGGATCAATCTGGTGATCATTTCGCATATATACAATACATTTCAAACGCAAATCAGAACCGTATTGGCCACCGCGAGCAAGAAGGTGCCCGTTAAATATGTTCAACAGGCGATTGATACCAAAGGCGTTTTGACGGTTGCGCAGCAACGTAAGGTTGCGAACAGCATTTTTAACGGTGCCGTCGCCGCTACCTCTTCAGAGTCTTCACAGTCCGGTACTCAGATCGCACAGAATGAAGGCAGCACCGGCTGGGACGACGGCACCGTCATCGCTGTCGGCGCCGGTATCGGCATCCTCTCCGATCTCGCCGGCATCACCGGCATCGCCGGTATCGCTGGCGGAATACCGGTCGTTGGCTGGATCTTTGATGTTGGCCTGGGATTGGGGGC
>Ga0302126_10001648_pt1 | contig 13269 bp, 16 predicted proteins | sample CB4_20m_MG_FD_203108 | JGI IMG/M metagenome (GOLD analysis project Ga0302126, IMG submission 203108) | Marine microbial communities from Western Arctic Ocean, Canada - CB4_20m | ecosystem: Environmental > Aquatic > Marine > Oceanic | place: Canada: Western Arctic Ocean | collected 2017-09-24 | reverse complement strand
TATGGAGTAGAGAAGATGCGGCAGGTAACTTTATTGAATTAAGACTGGACAAAGAAAACACGTACATATTAAATGTAATCCAGCAAGACTATGAAATAATTGATTACAGCATAGGAGGACAGGAAAATGAAATTACTATTCGTCAAACTCAGTAGCATTTTGTTTTTGTTTTTTTCCACACCAGTATTTGCTGAAACGGCTCATATAAACTATACTGATACCAATATGTACAATAAACTAAAGGGCGAACTAGAGGGTCATGGATTTACAGTTACAGGCACAAATAGTGGTTCAGTTACTTTAAGTGATTTTACTGGTAAAGATTTACACATTAACATAGCAGGTAGTAACAATTGTGGTAGTAACTGTAAGACAGCATATGAAACTTACATTGGTGCAGGTGGCACAGTTTTGATTGCAGGTGATGGTGACCATGATGGTAACAGAACAGGTACTATTGAACAACTTGTAGAAAGTAAATTAAGTGTTGGTGCAATTACAATACACACAGGTGAGGCAAGCTATACTTCTCACGCTAATGGTTCTCAATATACGACGTCAAATTATTGGGTAACAAGAAATCTTTTTTCAATGCAATCAGGTGGTACGGCGATAGCATCAAATTCATCAGCAGGTAGTAGTTGGAAATCTTGGGCAGTATATGGTTATGGTAGTAATGGTGGTAAATTAATCATCACTTTAGATCAGGCACAATTTAATTCCACCAACACAACATGGTCAGCAAGAATGTATACCTTTTTAGGAGAAACACTTGAAGAGGAAGGCGTATTCAGCACAACAGTAAACATAACAGCCACATCAGGCCAAACAACAATTATTAACACTGCCAAATCAGCAACAGGTAATGGTGTTAGTATGAATGTTGATGGTGATGACAATACTATTAATATTGAACAAGCAGGTGAAGACAATTTTATTATAGGCACAGATTGGTCTAGTGATGCTACTGTCACAGGAAATAATAATACACTTAATATTGACCAAGGCAATGTTACATCAAGTGGTAATAGTGGCAACAATGGTATTGCATTAGACATCACAGGCAGTACAAACACACTTAATTTATCGCAAGGTGATTATGGTGTTGACACAGGCGACCATCGAATGTGGATTGACGTTGATGGTTCTACAAATACAATGACGTTACAACAAAGAAATGATGGCACTACATCTTCAGAACATTTTATGAGTTTAGATCTAGATAGTGGTCAAAATGTTATCACTATGCAACAATTAAATGATGGAGATAAGATATTATTTTTAGACATCAACAATAATAATAATACTGTAGATGTAAATCAATCTGGAACAGGCGAACACTATTTAGATATAAGTTTGGATACTGGCAGTTATGCTCATGATGTCGATATATCACAGACAGGTTCAGGTGATCATGCGGCTCGTGTTCAGTTAGATGGTTATTCTACTGACTTTGATTTGTTACAGCAAGGTTCAATTGACCAAGATTATTTTATAGATATGACCTGTGGCGCACAGGCAGGTTGCACACTGTCTACCTCACAAGGTAATTAATAGTATGAAATACTTAACTCACTGGCTGACTGCTACAATCACCCTTTCTTTGCTTGTTTTTTTACGTGTACAGGATGGTGGTTTGACGGAAACACTGCGTTTAAAGTCATTTGATTATCTGCAGAGCACAGACCCAATCACTGTAAGTGAAGATATCATTATAGTAGAACTGGACGAAAAGTCTATAGAGATGAATGGTCAATGGCCATGGTCTCGTGACAAGATAGCGGATTTGATCTGGCAACTCAGAGAACAAGGCGCTGGCATAATCTTACTGCCTATACTGTTTTCAGAAGATGACAGAGCAGGACAAGACATGGCCCTGGCTCAAGCATTGGTGGGCAATGGTGTGGTGATAGGACAAGTGGGCACAACACAGACAAATAAAAATGCAGTGCCACGTGGTGTGGCAAAAATAGGTGATCCTCTGCCATGGTTGTTTCAATGGCCTGGCATGTTAGGCCCTATTGAACTGTTGGGACTTAATGCAGATGGTGTAGGAGTTTTAAACATTGCTCCTGAGATTGATGGAGTAACAAGACGAGTGCCATTGATTATGACTGTGGGTGAACAAACATATCCAGCCATGGCAATTGAGATGATAAGAGTTGCTGTGGGTGATCCGTCCTATCAAATCAAAGCAGGTGCAGGTGGAGTGATTGCTGTGAGAGTGCCTGGGTATGACACCATATACACAGATCAACATGCACGAATTTGGTTAAGATGGAACAAACAATTTCCCACAGTGAGTTCAGCAGATGATCTCAGTGTTGTGGCAGGTAAAACAGTGGTAATAGGTTTAACAGCAGAAGGATTGGCAAACACCATTGCATCTCCAACAGGCACACAGTATGCTCACACACCCATTGCTGTGTCATTGCAGACAATTATTAATGGTGAAAATATTCAAAGAACTGATCTTGCAGACATGTATGAACTGGCATATCTGTTGATTGTTGGACTACTGCTGATCATAGCATCTAGATTTGTACATTATATTATTGTTGCAGGCACAATACTGGTGTTAGGTGTAGGCACAGTGTTTGGTGCAGTGTATCTGTATTCCAATTATCTCATGCTGTTTGATTTTTCTTGGCCGTTGGCCACTGTGTTACTGGTTGGACTACATGCAGTGTTCAATAGATTTGTCAGTGAGTTTGTGCAGAAACAACAGATAAAAAAACAATTTGGAGGGTATGCATCTCCAACTGTGGTTAAGATGTTACAGGAAAATCCTGCACTGATAAAAGAAGGCATCAAGAAAGAAGTTTCTATATGTTTCTCAGACCTGCGTGGATTCACTCCACTGGGAGAATCATTTGGTGATGATGTAAAAGGACTTACACAGGTGATGAATGGTTATATGGATGCTATCAGTCAGCCAGTGTTAGATGCAGACGGAATGATTATCAAGTATATTGGCGATGCAAGTATGCACATACACAATGCTCCTATTGACGATCCTAATCATCCACGAACAGCAGTACAGACAGGACTCAACATGTTGAAGGCTGTGAAAAAGTTTAATGAAAAAATAACAGCAGAGGGTAGACCTGCTGTGGGTATGGGTGCAGGCATAAACACAGGACTTGGATACATCGGCGAAATGGGATCCACACAAAGACACTCATACGATGTACTAGGTGATGCTGTGTCTACCACAGCAAGATTGGAAAGTTCTTGTAAAGCATACGGAGTATTATTAATAGTAGGTCCAGAAACTGTTGCTAGGACCAAAGATGATTTCTTTTATCTCAAACTGGATGATCTTGCTGTGAAAGGAAAGACTGTGGGTCTTGAAATTTACACAGTGTTAGACACGGCCTATCCAAAAGATAAAATCACACACGACAGAATGCACACACTGTACAAGTCTCAAAAATTTATAGATGCTACAAAATTATGCAAACAACTCAAAGGCAAGTTCGATGGACAGATGGACGGATATTACGATATGTGGATTGAACGTTGTGAGTATATGATCACTCAAGACTTACCGGAGTCGTGGTCAGGAATTTTCTACGCACAGACAAAGTAGACCAGTCATAAAAAAAGGGGGAATAAAATCCCCCTTTTACATTACAATTGCCTTGTAAATTATGCCGCGTGGTTGATTATAGTTTTACCTGCTGATGCAAGTAAACCAATCGTTGCGTTTCTTAAAGTTTTTGCTGACTCTAGATCAGTCTTTGTTAAAACTCTTACTGAAAAGTCATAACCTTTGTCCATTAACTTCTTTGTAGGAGTTGGACGAGTCATTGCTAAGTTTTTAAACTTAATAACACCACCACTGATGTTACCGCTCTTGTCTATTGCATTTTTGGCTTCTTCGATGAAAACGCCAACTTTTGAATTTACGTTACCTTTTGTAAATTCTCTTGTGTATACTACGTATTGCTTAGTTCTTGCCATTTTGTTTGTTACCCTTCTAAAATGTAAGTTATTAGTTAAAGTTATTATATGTTCTTGTTGTGAATAAGTCAACCCCTATTAGGCTGCCTCAACTTTGATGTCTAAAGGATGTCCATGTTGCACAGCATCTACCTTGACTTCTGTGGCTTTTTGTTCTGCAATTTCAAAATTATACAGAGCAACCACGCCTTTACCATCATTGTGTATGGTATCAGTCATTTTCTTTGCTTGTTCATCATTGTATTGAAAATGCTTTATCAAAGAATTGGTAACAAACTCCATAGGAGTCTGCTCGTCATTCAAGTAAACCACTGCATATTGCCTTGGTTCCTGTATGGTTGTTTTAACTTTTTCTTCTACTTGTATATCGCTTTGTTCCATCATTGTATTTAAATTATAAACTCTCTATTTTTTATGTCAAGTTAATTAGGGGGAGCCGAAACTCCCCCTGTGTTGCTATTTGATCTTTATCAGTTTGGCTTTTTTTTCTTCTGGAATGACTCTTTCAATATCAATTTGAAGCAGTCCGTCTTTCAGTTCGGCTTCCTTGATAAAAGTGTCCTCTGCTAGAGTGAATGTTCTTTCGAACTGTCTCTTAGCAATGCCTCTGTGAATTACACCATCATCGTTCTCATCTTTTTCGTCTGTTATGATAGAACGTATGGTTAATTCATTGTCTTTTGACTCAACTTCGATGTCCTCTTTGCTGAATCCTGCTAATGCAATCTGTATCTGAAACTGATGATCATTCTTCTTAATGATATCATATGCCGGATAACTTGCAGTCATGGCTGGTCTTAGGTTGAAATCATCTGTTAAGAATCGATCCCAAGTGTCAAAAGCATTGTCAAAACCAATTGAAAATGGTCTTAGTTTGTTAAAAAGTGATAGGTTGTTTGTCATTGTATTGTCCTCCTTATAGCGACTAATGTGTAAGGCCTATCAAGCACCCTACTACAGTATTTAATATAGTGTGTCTTTTTACAATGTCAAGAGGGAGATTAAAATTTTTCTTCTTGTTCACGTTTATTTTTAGCCGCTTGACGTTTTAAACGCTTTTCGTACTCTCTTTTAACCAAACTAGGTTTTTGAAAATATCTGCGTTCTTTTACTTCTTCTAATGTTCTTGCGTTCATTAGTTTTTTCTTCAGTTTACGCCAGGCTTTCATAGCATCGCCTTTAACTTCGACTTCTATGTGACGTGATGTGTGTTCTCTGTAATGTTTAATCATTTGTAAAAGTATACACTGGATCTGACATGTTGTCTACCACTGTGCTATTAATGTGTATTTTAGTAAGGTTTTTATTTTTAAGATGTTGTATATCATAGATAGATTGTCTAAGAATTTGATCAAAGTAATTTTTTATGCCTCTAGCACCTATATCGGATGTGTGACATTTGGTTGCAATAGATATCACAGCCTCCATATCTATTGTACATTCTATGTTTTCTGTTGCCATTATGTTTTGATATTGTAAGAAAGGAGATATTTGTGAGTCGGTAATAATTTTGCACAATTCTTCCACCGTTAGTTTTTCTAGTTCAACAATATTTCCAATTCTACCTACAAATTCTGGAATCAATCCATATTTGATTAAATGATCTTCTTTTGTTGCGTTGTGGTTTGTTTCCTTTTTGGGTTGTTGCACAAACCCCAATCCATGATCAGTTTTTTTAATTTGATCTAAACCAACAAATGCTCCAGAGCAAATAAAAAGTATGTTTGAAGTGTCCACAGTGATTGATTCACCTTGTGGATGTTTCCTGTTTCTTTTCATCTGTATTTTAAGTTTGGTGCCTTCAATGACTTTGAGCAGTGCTTGTTGAACACCTTCTCCAGATACATCTCTGGTTATTGATACATTTTCTGATTTGCGTGAAATTTTATCTATTTCATCTAAAAATACAATACCTTGCTCAGCAAGTTTTACATCTCCGTTTGCAGATTCAACTAGACTAGCAATTACTGTTTCAACATCATCTCCTACATATCCTGATTCAGTCAGTGTGGTAGCATCTGCAATATAAAAAGGCACATTTAGATAGTTGGCAATAGACTTTGCTAATAATGTTTTACCAGATCCGGTAGGACCTATCATGCACATATTTGACTTTTCAAGTATGTTAGGATTCTGTAATCTTTTGTAATGCAAATACACAGACACGGCAATCTGTATTTTAGCACGGTCTTGTCCAATAACATTTTGATCTAAAAACTTTTTAATGTCATGAGGATCTATGTTGTCTATTTCTTTTGAGGGTTTTTCATGAAACTCATTTAAAATTTTTTCATTTATAATTGCAACACACTCATCACAGATTGAACCAGCATCGCCAGCTACTAATTTGTTGACTTCCGTTCTATCTTTTCCGCAAAATGAGCAAGATTGTGTGTGTTTGTTATCTAACATGTTTTATTATGTAGTCTATCGATGATTGTGAACAATCAAATATAATTTTACTATTTTTTACAACAGAATTCAACCATTGAGATGAACTATTTTTTTCTATAAGGTAAAAAGCAGATGTGTTCTCACAAGTGTTCAATATTTCTTTGATGTGTGATTGTGTATAGTTTTTCAACCCGTAAGTTGTACCTTGCATAGTATCAGGTTCTGATACAAATATTATTTTATTCATTTAACAATTTGCGAACTACTTGTTGTTCTTGGTGTGTTAAATTGTTTATGTCTAGTGTGCCGGCCTTGACCTCTTGAACGAGTCTTTGATATCTGCGTTCAGTCTGTTGTTCATATGACACATCGTCGACAATTTTGTTAGATGTTTTTTTGGGACGTCCCCAGTAATCTCTTTGTTGAGTTGCTGTTTGCATTGTTTGTAACTGTTCTTTCAAGTCAGCAATCTGTAGTTCGTATGAGTCTCTTGTGTCTTGAGATATGTCTTTAACAATTTCTACTTCAACTATTTTTGGAACCTCAACATATTCAGTAATAGGAATCTGTATTTCTTTTGGTTTTTGTTCTAATTCATCCAGAGTTTGATCCAGCATCTCTAAAGTTTTTTGATACTTGATCCACAGAGTATCTAATTCTTGTTTGATATTATCCGACATCCTTGTTCAATTTTTTAGCAAGTTTTGCCTCAAGTTCAATCACAGCAGAAGGAGTAGACAGATCAATTTTTGCTTCTACTTCTACAATTTTTTCAACTTCTTTAATAACTTCTACTTCTTTTGGTTTAAGTCCCAACTCAGACGCTAGAGATTTTACTTCTGCCTGTAGTTCTTTTGATAGCCTAGTCATTGCTTCTGCATCGTCTTTAGCAGTTTTTAGATCTGCTGTTAACGTTTCGATACTGTCTAATGCTTTGTCTAACATTTCAAGATTACTTCTGTATTTGATCCAGAGTGAATCTATTGTTTCCTGTTTTTGGTTTGCCATTATTTGTCTCCTTTATACAATTTTTTTTCGACCTTCTGTTCTAACTTAGTAATAGCAGGTGGTGTAGACACATCAACGTCTGCTTCAACTGTTACAATCTTTTCCACAATCTTTTCCCTAACACCAATTGGTGTTGTCTCACCTTCGAAGGTCCAACCATATCTTGCTTTCAAACTCATGTTCACTGCGATCAGCAACAGCACTGCTAAAGGATCAAACACAAACATTATAATCACAATCAACCACGTAACTGCTCTTTCTAAGTCTACATCACCATCTCTATCAAAGAACTGTGCAATGTACTTTATAGGACCAACTTCTGCAGATAACTCTCTAATCTGTGCTTCCAGCACAAACTTGTCTCCATTGTATTGATCTATAACATCATATGCTGTGTTGATGTCTAATTCATACTGTTTTACAAGTTCTGCAGAGTCTTCGCCTTGATCAATTGCCTTTTGATTTATCTCGTTAATTCTCTGCTTTGCAAGTGATACTTCTTGATTAATAGACGCCTGTAAGGCGCTTATTTCAGAATTAAACCCGTCTATTTTAGCACGTAAAGGGTCTATTTGTTTGGTTGTAGCAGTCTGTGTGTCTTTAACTTCGTTGTCTGCTGTGCTTTGAATTTTGTTTATGTTGTTAGCAATTGCATCACGTTCTGGTTTTTGTGTTGCCCTTAGTTCCGAGGCCGCTTTCTCTTCATTAAAGAATGCTTTGTTGGAATTTAGAATGGCACTCACAGCATCATCCAACTGCTTCAACTTGTTCTGTTCTGCTTCTATTTTTGACGGTACATCTTCTTTGATCAGTGCAATCTTTTTGTCTGCATCTGTTTGTATGTCAGTGATCTGTTGTTGTGTGTTTGAAATCTGTGTTTGTATTAGTTCAACACTGCTAACAATTTTGTTTTGAGCATTCTCAATAATTGCCTGTTCTCGTACCAACTGATCGTCTGCGCCAACAGTTTCACCACTGTTTAGTCTATCTATTTTAGCTGTTAAATTTGTTATCTTAGTTTCTTCTCTAAGAATACGTTCTTCAAAGTTTGATATTTCTGCCACAATGTTTGCCGCTGGTGTGGCTTGTTCTATGTGTGCTTTGGATAGGAATCCAAAGATACCTAATGATGTAATAATCATTAACACAAACACCGCAGTGGTCAAATAGGTTTTGAGTAAGAAAGGAATGTTTTTCCAGTTTTGATACAGCCATGAAGCAGTCACTAGTTTGGCAACTTCTAGCACTCCGCCCATGATGTAGATAGGCACTTTGGCTGCCGCGAAGATTGCCGCTAAACCAATCACAGAATAGTAGATTGCTACACCGGATATGGATAGAGCACAGATGAATGCTAGTGCTATTAAGAACATAGTCTAATATTTAATGAATTAACAAGACTGATATGTGCGTTTGATTAGATATTAACTGTCTTCGCCACTTACAAGTTTAGTTGTAGTGATTTGACTTACAGTGATGGCATCAAATATTTGACCCGAGTCATTTGGTGCATTCGCAGTAACTTCTTCTATCGCTGTGTTGCTAGACGCTGGTCTAAATACTGATCTTAATTCTTTAATCTCACCAGTTTGTACAGTTGAGTCATCTGACAGATCTGTTCCTGCATTAATAGCAGTGTAAACATATTCTTTAATCGCTTCTAATAAAGTATTGTTTACTGTTGAACCGTCAATTGATGTTTTTGTTAGGTCAATTGAGTCAGTGTCTTCATAGCCTACTGTGAATTGTAAGTTCGTTGCTTGAGCATCACCATTTGCTTCAATGATCTCAACGTCATAGATCGAACAGTTAGATTCTAATTGAAGGTTTCTAACAACTTGTTCCCAACGCATCAAACCTCTTTCGCGTCTAAGTGCAAGTGCATCTGTGGTTGCTCTTGTTGTGCTTTTGCCACCTGTTAAATTTGTTGAGTAAAATCCTTTGTTTGTGTTAGGAAAGTTACCATTGGGTGATACTGCACCATTTCTTTGTGCTAGGGCAGATTCAGTAGAAGATGAAAAATCTGTCATATCGATTGTGATTCTAAAGTGTTTTTCGACTCTTGCGTCGATTCCTGAATTGGACCATCCTTGAGGCATGTTGTTGTTTCCTTCTTTTTATTTATTTAGTGTATCTGCCAAACTTGATCACGTCTACAGGCTACGCCATAGTAGTTTTTTTCCAGGCGATCAGGAAAATAATGAGTCATTTGAAACTGTCTACAAGGCCCCTTCCACTGGTTAGATGCATATAGGGGTTTGATTGATCCACTTTTTCCAGTTGCTGAATCATTCCAGTATGATACAACACCATCTTTGTTGTACTCTAGGGCATGTTGTAGAGTGCGTTCAATCTGTCCTGATTGATTACTGTGTCCAGTGACTGAATACATGGCCCTGTGACTACATGCACTTAAAAACAGGACTAAAATTAGTGCTAGTTTTCCCATCTATAAAATAAATGATCTCCTATCTGTCCTATGTATGATAATTCGTATCTCCACTCAGGATCAACCCAATTTGCATGATAGTGTGTTGCTCCTTCTATCATGCCTGCGTATTGACCTTCTAGTATTTGCAGTGCTATGATCTGTGACTGTAGCCATGTGTCTTGGTATCTAATTTTTTCATCTTTGCCGTCACAGTGCCAGGTAAATTGACAACGATATTTGACCGGGTAGTAAATCCTTTGTTCATCTGGAAGATCTGCATGTTGCTTGGTCTTCCACGACTCTCTTACTGGTCCTTCCTTAACAACTCCACACACTGTATCAGGGTATCGTGCATCGTGCATTCTGTTTAAAACAACCAATCCAACTGCTATCTTTCCTGCTGTTGATTCACCAGATGCTTCGAAATAAATGTTTTGTGCCAGACAAACTGCATCTGGTTCTGTTGTTGGGTTTAGGATTTCTTTCTCGAAGGCCAAGCCAAGTTTACACCATGCAACGCCTACAAAGAAGGATATCACCACCAATAGTATCCTAGTCATAATAGTATTATATGGCAAAAAATGCCAATGTCAACTGCGTATATAATTGCTAGATTATTGGATTATTTTAATTTAGAATGCCTGTGATTTGTAAGGTGTATTTCATTTCATCACCAGCGTTAGCACTTCTGTGATGTATATTTGGTTTTATAACACAGATATCGCCCTTTGACCAAGACACTAGTGGTTTATAATCAAGTTCGAAATAATGCCCTGGTTTCCAATCTTGTAAAAATACACAGTATCTTACAATGTCTTTCAATCGAGCATGTTTGTTTTTTAATCTAAACTTGTAATGCGTGTCTGTGTGACCTGGTAAAAAAGATCCTGGAGGTTGCTTAATCATTGTAACTATCCAACCTTTTTTAAAAGTTTGTTCGGCAAACTTTGTTACTTCACTAGGTGCTTCGTTATATGACACCCAAAGATTAGTGTTGGCATCATGATAGTACTGGCCATAATTGTCAGCTGGACGCCCTATCCATGTCCAACCTTTGTCTTTAAAATTTTTTAGTTTAATGTTTTCCATACAGAATATTTACTAAATTTTATTCTATCTGTTTAGGTATTTGGCTCTAGAGTGTGTGTTTGATTTTAGTTCTGTGCCAACCATTTTTGCGTTTCCACCAATAAAAATAACGGCAAAATTCATATAAAGATTTAAACTTCGGTACTTCATTTATTACATCGACTTTGTGTTCGGATGTTTCATAAGGATATTTGTTATCATACAACACAACACTGTGACTGTTAGCAGTTAGCACACTGTCATCAATGACCACTGGTTGTTGATCCACAAACATTTTCAACTCTTTTGTAAACTGCTGATGATTGATCTGTAGATAACTAGCGAGATGTCCATAGTCACTCCAGTAACTAGTGTCCACATTAGAAAATACACTGATATCAGGTACACGTACACCTTCATACCAACTGCTCCACCATGTTTGAATTTTTGCATTGTGTTCGTTCAATTGTAAGTTTTTGTTGCTATTAATAAAAGTTAAAAATTCATCAATGATTGTGCATACTGACACATTTCTTATTTTGCAAAGTTTGTCAATCACTATTCGGGCAAATCCAAAAAAGTAAAGCACAGCCAACCATGTGTACAGCACTTGACCTTTGACTACTTCATTAGTGTCTGCCCATTTACTTTTGCTCACAGCCCCAGATCTTTGAGCCGAAATTATCCCATTATCGTCTTGTTTACTACTTTTGACGTCAATGAATACATAATCATTTGCAAAATCATCATAAAGTTCTGTACCTTCTTGTAGTCTTAGTGGATACATTCCCATCCAATTGTCTAGTCCAAGTTCAATAACTTTGTCTAACCCTGCTTTTAAAGATTTATAGTTTTCATATGGAAGTGGCCATATGATCTCAGTGTATGTAGACATGTTTCTTTCTGCAAGTCCCTGAATTAGTGTTTTTTGTTTGTCAGGCACAAGATTAAACCGTTTTATTGATTTTAATGTTTGTGAATTTAAACTTTGCAATGCAATAGTAAAGCCTCTAATTAATTTTGTATTGTGTTCAGCGTCTATATCAGCAAGTTGTAATAATCTTTCAGGTGCATTTTTAGCAAACGTTGCATCAACAATTCTGGGATAACCATACTTTAATTTACAATCTCTAATCCAACGAAAATATTCAATATCTCTTTCTGTGATGCCCCAGTTGTCATCAGCAATACTAAGATATTCCACACTGTTTTTAGCACACCATTCTATTTCTTCGTTAACTCTGTTGTGATCATAAAAAAACATTTTATTTTTATATGCTCTACCTTCTTCGCAGAATGTACATCTGTAAGGACATCCTCTATTAGTTTGTATCACCGCTTGAATCAAGTTACCATCTGTTATCTCTTGTGTGACAATATCATCATAAAAGCCATTTAGATATGGACTTGTATAGTAAGGCAACTCTTGTATTCTTTTTGCTTCGCCTGTGAATATTTCTTTGGTCCATGCTCCCGAGATTTGATTGACATCCATATTTGGATATATTTTTAACAAGTCTATAATTGACTGTTCTCCTTCGCCTACTATAGCAAGATCAACCACTTTGTTGTATTTTTTCCAAAAGTCTTTTTTGCTAGGAGAAATATCAGGACCTCCCATCACTATGAAAATGTTCGGATTAATAATTTTTAATTGTTTTGCAATTGCAAAATGATGATGTGAGTTCCATATATAGTTGCTAAAACACACAAGATCTCCTTGTGCAAGTTTTTCAGCAATATTTTTATAGTCTTGTGGTTTGTAAACTACTTGATCTAGCTTCCACTTGTCTGCAACAACAGGATCAGAAACAGCATTTTGCCATAGAATACCAATTGCCAGAGGCAAAATTACATTAGACCCAATTATGTCATTGATTTGGACTAAGTGTATTGTCTTACGCATACACTAATTTAGTGTAACAGTGCCTGCTTCAATTAGTTTTTCGCGATTCGCTAGATGTTGTGCTTCAATCTCTTCTTTAGATCCACCAGTGTACTGTACAGCATGACCTTCTTCAATCAAAACGTCTGCACATTTCTGGCCATCTTCTGTTTTAAAGTCTCCTAGGATTCTTCCAAACTTGCCTTTCATGTCTTCCCCGTCTTTTGATACCTGTGTGGCTAGTATTGCTGTTTCGCCCAATAGTTCTTGCAGTCTTGCCTTGGCCGCTAACCCAAATTGCTTTTCCACCAAGTCTCTAGTTCTTGACTCAGGAGTATCAATGCCCATGATTCTAACACGTTCATCTTTTAACCATACACCAAAACCCAGATCAATGTCTACATCTACAGTGTCACCGTCAACTACTTTGATAATTTTTACTCTATATTCATACATAAAGAGTATTTAATAATATGCAACTTGATTCTGTTGCCAGGTACAAGTTGCAAAACCCCGG
>Ga0302126_10001647_pt1 | contig 13269 bp, 6 predicted proteins | sample CB4_20m_MG_FD_203108 | JGI IMG/M metagenome (GOLD analysis project Ga0302126, IMG submission 203108) | Marine microbial communities from Western Arctic Ocean, Canada - CB4_20m | ecosystem: Environmental > Aquatic > Marine > Oceanic | place: Canada: Western Arctic Ocean | collected 2017-09-24 | reverse complement strand
TTTTATGATCGCGTCGCGACGGTTCTTCCCGCCATAAAAATCACGCACGATTATTTTCAGGGCGGATCGATGTTCTCGTCGTTAATCTCTCTCTTAATCTCTCTCGATTACTGTGTATACAGTAATAAAACTAACACGTGTGTCTATTATTATATATATATATATGTAAACAGGTCATCGGCGTCGGCGGCGGTGGATCGAACGCGGTGAATCGAATGGTCGGCACGGATATCCAAGGCGTCGAGTTTTGGGTCGTGAATACGGACGCGCAAGCTTTAGCGTCATCGACGGTTCCGAATACTATTCAAATTGGGCAAACTTTGACGAGAGGGTTAGGCGCTGGTTCTAACCCAGAGATTGGACAGAAAGCTGCCGAAGAGTCGAGAAAGTTAATCGAAGATGCTTTGAAGGGTTCAGATATGGTCTTTGTTACAGCCGGTATGGGTGGCGGTACTGGCTCTGGGGCCGCGCCAGTCGTCGCGAACGTCGCAAAGACTGCCGGGATCTTGACCGTTGGTATTGTTACGATGCCGTTCAAGTTTGAAGGAAGACAAAGATATAACCAAGCAATGGAAGCGGTTGAGAGACTTCGTCAAAACGTGGATACACTTATCGTGATCCCGAACGACCGCTTGTTAACCACTGTCGATGGCGCTTTACCGCTTCAAGACGCTTTCTTGCTCGCCGATGACATCTTGCGTCAAGGCGTTAGAGGTATTTGCGATATCATCGTTCTTCCGGGTTTGATCAACGTCGATTTTGCGGATGTTCGCGCGGTTATGGCGGACGCCGGTTCTTCTTTGATGGGTATCGGTCGCGCAACTGGGAAAAACAGAGCTCGGGATGCAGCTGCTGCTGCGATCTCGTCTCCCTTGCTCGATTTGGGTATTGATAGAGCGACTGGTATTGTTTGGAACATTTCGGGCGGTAAAGATTTGACTTTACACGAAGTGAACGAAGCCGCAGAGGTGATTTATGATTTAGTCGATGACTCGGCGTTGATCATTTTTGGAGCAGTCGTGAATCCGACTATGCAATTAGCCGACGGAGAGGTTGCAATCACCTTGATTGCGACTGGATTTTCACCGTTTTCGCAATCTTCTAGCGCGACTGGACAAGCGATGCCACAACAAAGAACTCCAAGAGCTGCCGTACCTCCGCCTCAACAACAAAAACAACAACAACAACAACAACAAAGAAGCATGCCTCCGCCTCCGCCGAAACAACAAAAAGAACCGGCTGGGTGGGGCAATCAAGCGCCTCCACCGCCTCCACAACCGGAAGGAGGCCGCTCGGCCATTCCTTCATTCTTAAGAAAACGAATGGGCCGTTAAACGTACGTAATAATATATATTATCTATCTATCTATCTAGAAGAGAGAGAAGACGACAAAACGGAAGAAATTTATTTGTGTGTAAAAAGAGAGAACTATATCAAACGCTTAATATAACTATTAATTAACAAAGAACTTTCACACCTTCTTTCTCAATCACTTCTTTTGCGCGACGAATGCATTCTGACGAGGGCACTTCCATCTCCCGAAGGATATACTCAATTCCTAACTCTTTGTATTTGAATTCTCCATAGTGATGTAACGGTAATAATTCGACGCCGAGCACACATTTGTGTTTATTAGCTAGCGCCGCTACGCCAAGGAGTTCTTCGTCGCTGTCCGTAGCGTATTGCTCAAAACGCACATCTTTGCTAGACATTAGAACAAGTCTCAACCACGTTTGTACGCCATGTCTATCGAGCGCTGCAAGGAACGCTTTCATGATCTCGAAATTTTCCGGTCTCCCAGTAATATGCCCATATCGAACCGGATTTGAGCTTTTACAACACATTAAACAACCGTCGAGGTTTGGGAAAACAAAGTCCCATATCTCTTCTGTACCATACGCAGCCGTATCGATGATTGCAGTCAAACCTCTTTCTCTCGACTCTTTCGCGAGAGAGACGACGAATTGATATTGTAACATACACTCTCCACCGGACATCGTTATACCGCCACCACTTTTCGTATAGTACGACATCTTCGTCTCGATTGCATCGAACACGTCCTTCGTCGTCATCTTCAACGCTTCATCGTTATCCTCGCACAACGAATCGGGATTACAGCAAAACACGCACCGTTTCCTACATCCTTGAAAGAAAACCATCGCGCGTAATCCTGGTCCATCGACTGATGTCATCGAATCAATTGAATGAATGTACCCGAAGTTCTTTGCACTTAACACTCGCTCCTCCTCCCCCTCCTCTCCATCTTTCTCGATTCTAATATCTTCCATGTCCGCGATAGCTCTTTCTCCGCAACTGCGGACGCTGTTTCTCCCAAGTTCGAACTTCGCGCCATACATACGCCCGAGATTCTTCGCTGACCCGAGCGTTGAATCTCCTTCTCCTTCGTCCGCGCACTGCGCTCGTTCTTTCGATGGATCTTCATCGTTCATTTTTGATCCCACGCGATATATGTCTCGTTCTTCTCTCCTCTATCGAAAACCGGACTTTTTGTTTTCTATTAATCGTACACTGCCGTAACAGATATTTTTATAATCCGCGATACAAAAATGGCACTACAGATAAGTTCGAATAGCAGTACGTATTATCTGTTATCGCGAAAACCGGACTTTTCACTGCACGGAGAGATACGCGATCGTGAAGAGATGCAGACGCTCTAGAGCTTTCGCGACAGTCGTCGATAAGTGACGCTGACTCTAAAACTCTCTCCCGTTTTTCCTCGCCTTATTAGTTTTCAAAAACCGATATTTTTTTGTATCCGATATTTTTTTGTATCCGATACAAAAACGATACACAAAATACAAAAATATAACCTCCGTAATAAATCAAAACACACCAGTAGAACTCGTTCATAAATTAATAAAGCGCATCTCGCACATGCTCGATCCAACGAACGAGCTCGCCGCAGAAGGCGTTCACTCGGAAACTCAAACGAGTAGCGAGAAAGAAGAGGACAGAGAGCGAGAAGAAACCGAGTGCTTTCGAGAGAGGACGAAGAAGCGGGCAGGGAACGGCGAAGAGGAAACGAGAGAGCGAGAGAAAACGAACGAAAACGTTAATTCGATCGATTGCTTTCCATGGATAGCGAAGAATTATAGGAAATATGATGGAGAGTTTACGCCAGCTGAAGCGACGCAGCGCACGAAGACGCTCTTGAAGTTCGTTGAGGAGAAACAACGGAAAGAGATCGCGAAAGGTGGGGTTCTCGCGGTTGACTCGAAAACGCCATCGAGTATACTATCGCACGCGGTAGGATATATCCACGACGATTCAAAATTGGACAACGTTATCGTTGGCTTACAAACGACGAAGATGTTAGAACGCGCGATGAAGTTAAAAGGCGGCGTGCGAATCAGCGAGAGAGCGCTTCAAGAACAAGGCGAAAAGATCGACGGGTTTTGCAAGAAAATCTTCGAGCAAAACGTGAGGACGCATAACGATTGCGTGTTTGATTTGTATACGGAAAACATGCGCGCGGTGAGATCGTCGCACGCGTTATCTGGTTTACCGGATTCATACGGACGAGGGCGTCTAATAGGTGATTATCGAAGAGTCGCTTTGTACGGCGTCGACGACCTCGTGAGGGAGAAATGTAAAGAAGCAGATAGACTCGATACCTCAAACGCGAATGTTGAGAATATGGAGAAGAAAGATAAAATCAAGATGCAAATACGCGCTTTGAAAGAACTTGAAGCCCTTGCAAAGTTATACGGTAAGAGCGTTGCTAAGCCCGCGCAAACGGCCAAAGAAGCCGCACAAGCGATATACTTTGGGTATCTTGCAGTAGTTAAATCCAATGACGGCGCGGCTATCTCGTTTGGTCGTATCGATTCATTCCTCGATATCTATTTCGAGAAAGACTTTCAAAGCGGGAGACTTTCGAGCGAAGACGAAGCGCAAGAGATCATCGATAACTTGGTTTTGAAGCTTCGTCTCGTGCGACATTTGCGTCCAAAAGCATACGATGATATCTTCGCAGGCGATCCCATTTGGGCGACAGCGTCCATCGCTGGCGTTTTAGAAGAAGGCGACGAAAAGAACCATATGGTAACGAAAACGAGTTATCGCATTCTTCAAACTCTCGTTAATCTTGGAGCCGCGCCCGAGCCGAACATCACGGTGTTATTTGACGAAATTCTACCGGTCGCGTTCAAAAAGTTCTGTTTAGAAATTTCTATAAATACTTCGAGCGTTCAATACATTAACGATAAACTCCTACGAAAGAGTTGGGGCAACGATACAACACTTTCATGTTGCGTTTCTGGCATGCGCTTAGGCAAAGACGCACAGTTCTTCGGAGCTCGCTGTAACTTGCCGAAAATCCTTCTTTATTCGTTGAACGGTGGACGAGATGAGCTCACGGGAAAGCAAGTTGCTCCGTTAGATCTCGCGCAAAAGTTTGAGAGTCTTCTTTCGCGTTCTCGTTTCGTTCATCTCGAGTACGACGATGTTTTAAAACGCTTTGACGCCTATCTAGGCTGGATAAGCGAACTATATGTGAACACAATGAATATAATTCATTTTTCGCATGAAAAATACGCTTACGAATCACTTCTTTACGCGTTAATGGATACGGAACCGGCGTATAACATGGCGTTTGGTATCGCCGGCTTATCCGTACTCGTCGATTCTTTGTCAGCTATTAAATATGCAAAGGTTCGACCACTATTTTCGTCCGAAGAAGGCGATAAAAAAAATATCATCTCTTCGTTTGAGATTAAAGGAGACTTTCCAAAGTACGGCAACGATGATAACGCTGTAGATGAAATCGCAAGATGGGTTGTACAGACGTTTATTGGTCATTTAAGAAAAACGCCTACATTTAAGAACGCGATGCATACGCTATCCATATTGACGATAACGTCAAATGTAATGTATGGAAAAAATACCGGCGCAACACCCGATGGACGTAAGCGTGGCGAAGCTTTCGCGCCTGGTGCAAATCCGATGCACGGTCGCGATAGTTCCGGAGCGTTAAATTCGCTGAACTCTGTCGCGAAAATTCCATACGCAGCTTGCTTAGATGGTGTCTCTAATACATTCTCCATAACAAAACCATCATTAGGTAAGGACGCCAACTCGCGTACGATGAATCTAATCGCCTTACTTGAGGGATACTTTGAAAAGGGAGCGATGCACTTGAACGTGAACGTGCTCAATCGCGAGACCTTAAAAGATGCTCAAGTCCATCCAGAAAATTATCCGAATCTAACAATACGTGTGAGCGGTTACGCGGTTAAGTTCGTGAAGCTCTCGAAGGCGCACCAAGACGAAGTTATCGCGCGCACATTTCACGAATTTCTATAGAGGTTATCGTGCGCACATTTACGAATTTCTATGGAGCGAGAGAGAAAGAAAGAAAAAGAGAGAAAGAAAGAGACAATAAATGAAATAAAGATCATTTGAATATATCAAAATAATAATGAGTAATACACACAATAATTCATTGATTTTGCTGCTACAATAATAAACTTTTATTTCTTCGCCGAGAATTTATATTTATCGCCCCTAATTATACTCTCCGTTACCGAAGACGCGGTAGTTTTCTCGCCGGTCCCATAACTACCAAATGTTGGGACGGCCACTGAAAAAAGGGCATCTTTCTCACTATCGACTATTACATCTAATCCCGTTCCTTTGCCGTTTTGAAGTCTCAAAATGACGACCAACGATGAGGCCCAAAGGAGCAAATAGGCCACCGCGGAAATAAGCCACCCGGCCCAAACTACGCTCATAGATTCCATCGCATCATCAACAGAATCCTCCAATTTCTCTAACGCATCGGTAACCATCTTACACGTAGCTAATGACATGATATCGGACTCTTCATCCTTCAACGCGATGATAACTTCAGAGTTTTTAACCATCGCATCGAATAAGTTTGCCGGAATTTGAGCCGGATCTTCTCTACCACACTGTTCAACCAATGCAACTTGCGTTGAATCATATTGACAACGCGAGTACATCGTTCCTACTTCGTTAATTTTCACTTTATGATTTCTACCAGATGTCTCGTTGAAATAACCTCTCTGCGTCTTGATGAACGTTTTAGTATCTGATGGAATCAAAGCGCGGCGATAGGCATCACAAAACGCAGTGAAATAGTCATCTCCCGGTCGATCAAAAGCACAATATTTCGATGCAGGTTCTGCATCTCCATCGTACTCTTGATCAATCATTGGTAACGTTTTTTTCGGATCGTACATGTTGATGAAATCGTTGTAAAGATAAATACCTGCCGCGATGGACATGCGTGCAGTGTTCATCATTTCCACGACGTCGCCGCCCTCCATGCATGGAAGCGAATCTTCTAAATCGGCATCAAACGTGTAACCAAACTTTTGAGATGCAGAATACTCAGTAGAAGCGTATTGGAAATCCGAAAGATAAGTGGTCGTGCCAGTGAGAACGCCCCAGAAAAACCACGAACCGATAAGTGTGAGCGTGAGAAACCCAGCCAAGTACGTGAACAACCTCCACTTGCCCATGAGCGATACTACGGAGAGTGAAACGCCGCCAACTGACATGAACGTTGCCAAAATTAAAGCAATGTCAACGGTCATAACGCCAAATCCTGCATACGCTTGCATTTTTTGATCTTTATCCGTGATGTTATTAATAACCAATTTCAAGTTCAACGCTTCAGTTTCGGCTTCGTAAGTAAACATCTTCGCGTCATCCAATGCTTGAATGACTCTCGCGCCTTGCTCGTTCATGTCATACGTAGAATTTCCAATGCTATCAGCAATAACAGTAATATCAGTTTGAAGTGCTAATCCTTTGTTCCAAACGAGGAAGCATCCAAGGCAGGCAATCATCGCAAAAAGAAATAACTGCGCTCTTACGAAGAACAACCCGGGACCGGAGAACGGTGCCCAGTTGCACGAATCTTTCCCGAAACAATTATCGAACCAGCTTCTTCTGAACCAAAACACGCAAGAAAACAAACAAACGAAAAGAGCAAACGCAATTCCAGGAAGTGCTTGTCCGAGTAACATGAACCAGTAATTAGCGTTGACGCCAAAATTCAACTCGCCTTCGTCGAACTTCTGAAACGTGCGAGGATCGTATCTTGGAATACCAAAGAAGCCATCTGTTTCGTCGAGATAGCCAGTTATCGCAACACATGTGGACAAATCGCTCGAATCTTCACATCTATAATGCTTTACGAATGCTTTAGTGCCGTTTGTGATGATATCCTTCGTATTCGTTTTGCTAGAAATGATATCAAACCAACCTCGAATATCTTGGTCAAAGTTTGGAGCATCGGCAAACATGCGTTCCATAGTAGTAACACCGTTAACGGCCCAATCCGAAACGTCTTGGTTGAAAACTCGCGACAATTCAAATTGATGCGACATGACTTTGTTTCTCGAAACGTCCCACATGGACAACGGCGAATTGAAACTCGTCGCGTTGTAAAACATATACTCGGTGGATAAAACCGCAGAAACGTCCCAGGTGTTGATGTCTTGATTGAACATGAACGTATCTCTGAACATATAGTTCATGTAATTAACGCTTCGCGTGTCAAAAAAGTCAATTTGTTGATCAAAACTCCAAGCGCCGTCGAACATTCTGTCCATGTCTTTCACGTTTGTCGTGATCCAATACGTTAACGGCGAGTTGAAAGATTTCGCGCCTTTAAACATACCTTGCATGGAAGTAACAGCAGTAGTGTTCCAATTGGACAAATCGCCGTTGAACAATTCGCGATTCATAAACGCATTGCGCATATCGGTGATTTTAGAAACGTCCCATTTATCAATCGTGCCTTCGCCAGTTCTTTTTGCAAAGTTGAAACATTTACCGTTCACTGGCGCTTCTTCTAAACATACTTGAATCTTCGTGTAAAACTCTGGAACTGTTTTAATCGTCTTCACGTTTTGCTTCACACCTCCGTAGGTTGGAACTGGCCTCGGTCCAGCAAGATCGCTGTCTTCCTCGAAACTATTCGATACGAACCCTTTGCTCGCATAATTATCTTCCAAGGCCATATTGTTCTCATCCGTATCTAAGCTTCCTTTTCTCATTTTATTCGTAAAGTTTGAATAATCGTGAAACTTTGTTGCTTTAGCGACGTATTTTTTCTTTTCATACTCTGAAACGGTCGGTTTATAGCTCTTCGCCTCTCTCTTCATTTCGTTGAATAGTTGTTCCTCTTCCAACGTCATGCCTGTTTTCGGATTGATCTTTTGCGACCCTGGATTTGCAGCCGCAATACCACCATTCGAATCGATTAAACTAATTCCTCCAGGTCTAGGTCTTCCATCGGCGACCCACTTCAAATATTTATTAGTTCCCGGCGTTGGTTCGACCCAAGTCGCGTCCATTGTCGTCTTCCCTTCGACGACGACTTGATCATAAGCCTCTGGATTCTTCTCTTTTTCACCAATCGCTTCTTTATACGCCTTGAGTTGCGTTTCCCAATCAGTCGAGCCTTTACCAGACGCGAGATCGTGCGTATACTTCAACCTTTGTGCTTCAAACTTTCTATACAACTCGTCGTCTTTCAAATCGCCGGTTTCCTCCAAAAACTCTCTATTCAGCTTTTCCGTAACCTCGTGCATTGCAACATTTTGCGCTTCCCTCGGATCGATCCCGACCGATTTCAACAACTTAATCTCCTCCTTCGACATTTCTTGCGCTCTTATTTTCTTCTTCGCCTCTTCGATCTTCTCTCGTACTTTCTTCTCCTTCTTTCGTTGTATTTTCGCGAGTTCTTCCTTCTGGTCCTCCTGTAAGTGATACTTTCCTGGATGTAACGTTCGATCTTTCAATTGTTCCGTGGTTAATTCGCGATCTTGGTGTTGCGCTTGGTAGTGCATCACTAACTGTTCTGTGTCTGGATACTCAGCCTCGTTCGATATCGCCGGGTGTTCTGTTCGCGTTTGCGTTTTTCATAGAGAGCAGAAGAAGAGAGAGAGGTTAAAATATATAATACACGATCGATCGCACATCGAAGAATCATAGTAATATTGAAACAAATCGCACATAAAGAGAGAGAAAGCAAAAACAGAGATCAATTAATCGATCGATATGAAAATGAACCGATCCGATCGACTGCGCTTCGCATGGAAAACATACACACACAGACACCAACCAAATGTTGTCGATGATGACTCTAAAAGCGATAAAGAAGTATCGATTAAGTAATGAAGTTACCTTGCAAGATATCCATTTTATGATCAATGGCGGCCAGATAGGCATCCATGTCAGTAATATGCGCGACTTTCGCCGCCGCTTCTCTCACTTCATCGGTGTTCAATTCAGGCGCAAGTAAATGTTGTTCACTCGCTGCAGAAGCGGCCGCGGGCAAAGTATCCATTTGATTAAGTTTCTCCATCTGGTTATGTCCCTTCGCCTCGATCGTTTCAATCGAACCGATCGAAACCGAGCAAGTGATCGAGATCAAAACGAGCAAAGTTTGCGTGAGAGTAGTTCTGGACCTCATTTTATTAATTAATTGATTACAGTTTGAACTCTTGCGCTGTGAAGGATTTCTTGACTGATGAGAAGAGACCGAAAAATGAGACCTGTGGAAAGAGAGAGAGAGAGAGGGGGAGAGCGAATATCATTACTATTATATGAACAATTTATTTCCGATGACCTGCTAAAGGACCTCGGTTACTATTATTATTATTATTGTTATTATTATTATGTTGCAGCTGCTGATGATGATAGTTGTTGTTTACGTTGTTGTTTTCAGTGCACGCGAACTCTAACATTTCGAGCGCGTTTCGACCGAGCTTGAACTCTCTCTTTTTAACGCGAACTTCTTCGAGGAAACAATCGATGGATGCATAGGAACCCTTTTTCGAACGACTGGAGTGTAACGCTCGTAACACTCTGATCGTGAACTGTCTCGAATAAGGCGGCGAAGCGAAATCGAGAAACTCCGAGATGAAGCGTTTGATGTGAAGTTGATCGATATGATTCGTAGTCCATACTTCCGAGCATTCGTCTAAACAGTCCAAAATCAACTCTTCGTCGCCGGTTTCTGCGCCAATTTCGAGCAAAGATAAAGCAAAGTCGATTGCAGCTTTTGGGATTTCATCGCCACAACCTCTGCCGGCGACTTCAATCGCTGTTGAGACGCATTCTAAACATCGCGAGTGTAAACTTATTTGCGCTAAAGCGCATTTTTCGAGCAACGCGAATGCAATTTTATGCGATTTCTCCGGGTCTCTTCGAATGGCAGATTCTATCCAAGTCACTACACCGGCTGTTGCTGGGAGAGACGTTTCGAGCGTCTTCATCGCGTCTGCATATTTTTCCAAAAACTCAACAGGCGAGAGTTTCATATTATCCATCGAGCTATTATTATCCGAGTCGTTATCAAACGTCTTTGCGGCGTTGGAACAAATCTGTAACGCGCATACTAAATCTTTGCGAGCAGAATCGACGAGTGCCTTGTCGTTCAAATCTTCAGCCGTAGCGAGTGCTAAAATCTCTACGCACAAACCCGTCGCAGAATTTTCTATTTCGTTGTTTGAATTCGTACTGGTATGAGCGTTATTGGTGTTATTGCTATCGAAAGCGTGTAAAAGCTGATCGATATTTTTATCAAACTGGAACGCTTCGTCAAACATCGCACGCAAAGCATCCGGTCTGCGCAACGGCGCCGCAGATGGACTTCTATTACTATTACTTTCGGAAGTATTGTTGTTGTTGTTGTTTCTGTATTTTCCTAATATTTTTTTCAAATCCCAAGCGGCAAGCGCGCGCTTAGCTGACCCACCAGTCGAAGCCGCCGCTAATACAGCCGAACCTCCAAAGTTACCACTCACGAGAGCGCTATTATGCATAGACCCTCCACTGCGTAACCGTTTCCGTCCTAAGAACGAGGACGATCCTAACGAAAGTCCACCGACCGGTTTCCCTGCTGCTTGCAAAGCGTCCGACACAGCCGATGCGACGTCGGCATCGATGCTTGTCACATTTAACGCGGTAGCAATTCTTCGAACAGCTGCAACGCCATGTTTTTCAGATGCTGCTATTTCTAAATCCTGTGAAAACCGTTTCGCGACATCTTTAACGACCGCGTTCCAAGATTTGTTCGCAGTCGTGAACGATGAACTTTCGACGATATCTGAGAGTAAAATCTGCGCAAACATATACGCCCCAATCGTTCTCGTGCACATCTCTTTAATAGCATTCGTATCAATACTTATTTTATCTTCGAGCTCGCCCGCGTTTAAAGTTGTCGTCGTCGTCGTCGTCATTGTGTTGGAATTTTTCGATAACAGGACGACGCTCTCGCATAAATTAGAAAAATGATCCGCCAATAACTCGTGGAAAACGCCGAAATACGCCGACGCCGCCGAACCTAAAGCTCGAACTTCTCTCCTCAAACCAGCTCTCCAAGCGTGCTGAATGGCCAAATCGATCAACAAACAGTTCGAATGCTTATCCGCTAATTTGAATAGCAAAGCTCTCCCTCGTTCGCTTCTGAAAATCTTCTCCAACCAAGCTGGAGGTTTCCCTTTAAACTTATCAAATACTGCATCCGCTTTCGCAGCATCGAACTCTTTCTCGATCAAACGTTCTAACAACCCGATCTCATCAATCACCGAATTCATCATCATAATATTACCATTATTATTAATATTATCAATTACATTGTTATTATTATTATTATTTAAACCTCCGCCGGCCAAGTTCTCCCCAGCTCTCAAATCTACATTCAACACGGAATCACGATCTACGCCAATAACGTTATTATTATTATTATTATTATTATCATTATTATTGTTATTATTCATAATATTAACCCCTCCTTGCGGAGTCAACTCCTTCATCTTCTTCCTCAACCCGCGTTCGTCTTCGTCGTCATCGCCCGTACTCTTAAAACCATAGTCTTCAAATTTCTTAAACTTCGTCTTCGCCGGACTCGTCGTAGCACCGTTACTAACACCACCAACGTCAGCTCCGTGAGCAGCGGTAGCACAACCACTACTACTACTCGGTTGCGCGATCTTTAACCACGCGCATACTAAACTCGTCATCTGCGCGTACCCGCGATAATTCGCCGATAGGAACTCCACGGCCATACTCGGCTCTCCATTTAACAAAACGTACTCTTTCAAGCGTACGATACATCTCTCGTCCATGACGAAGTCCTTCTGCGATAGGATCGCCTCGAGCGCTCGTTTTCTCGCAGTTTCTTCCCCTCGTTCCTTTGAATCCGTTTTCTGTTTGACCTCCTCCTTTTCCTCTTCCTCCAACTGCGTCTGCATCATATGCGCCTCGACCTTGGTCGAGTTCATTTATTCTACGCTTTTACTGATACACACGCACTGATACACACACACACACACACACACGAGAAGAAGAAGAAGAAGAAGAAGAGAACGAGGGTGTTCGGTTTGGCAGTGTTAGGCAAAACCGAGCGCGAGCTTTTTTTAACGAGGTTCTAAAGCCTTATTGAAGAAGGTTTTGTTTCGTTTTATAAAGGCTCGTGTTTGTGCTTGGTGGCAAAAATCCCTCTCTGCTGATGCATGAGGAAAAAACGTCTAAAAAAGAGCATCCTATTACTACATTTGGTCTAAAAAAGAGCATCAGAAACGAATTTTGATTTGATAATTATTGGTCTAAAAAAGAGCATCCTATTACTACATTTGGTCTAAAAAAGAGCATCAGACAGTCAGAAACGACTAATGATATAATAATTATTGGTCTAAAAAAGAGCATCAGAAACGAATTTTGATTTGATAATTATTGGTCTAAAAAAGAGCATCCTATTACTACATTTGGTCTAAAAAAGAGCATCAGAAACGAGTACTACAATTGGTCTAAAAAAGAGCATCAGAGACGACAGAGAGTACAGTACTAAGAAATCAAAACAATCGCGCGACCGAACAATAAATGGGCGCTCGAAGGAGGAAACTGAATCAACAAAAGCTCATCGAAACTGATCCGAGTCAACGGCGAGATCACGACGACGTCGAGGCATTCGCAGGCACGAGCAGAAGAAGAAGCACGAGATCGTTGAACTCGATCATAGATCGGAAAGAACCCGTATCGTTCGTTGCTGCGCTCTTTTTAGCCTCTTCGTTGTTCTGCCTCTGCGTCCTGTTTTGGATCCGAGCGAGATAAAGGAGTGAGACCACTCGTTCGCGTTCGAGTACTTCTACGTTTGAAAGGTTTGTTTTATGCGATATAGATAAATGGTCGTCCTAAAGCAGTTCATGGGCGCTAGAGAAGGTAAAAAATTCATGGAATCGTTAGATGAACCGACGGCGCATGCGC
>Ga0302126_10001642_pt1 | contig 13284 bp, 9 predicted proteins | sample CB4_20m_MG_FD_203108 | JGI IMG/M metagenome (GOLD analysis project Ga0302126, IMG submission 203108) | Marine microbial communities from Western Arctic Ocean, Canada - CB4_20m | ecosystem: Environmental > Aquatic > Marine > Oceanic | place: Canada: Western Arctic Ocean | collected 2017-09-24 | reverse complement strand
ATATTATTCATTCGTATCATTCGTATCATCCGTATCATTAGATTTATCCGATTCATATGTATAATCAGATTCATATGTATCTTTAGATTCTTCCGAATCATTTGTATCTTCCGATTTATCAGATTCATCCGTATCATTCTGTTCACCCATATTATCAGAATCATCACTACTACATGACACATTATTCATATAATCATACTCATAATTAATATGTTTACGTATTTTATTTTTTGTTTCTAATGACCAGTAAATAGTTGTATAATTATTTATTACATAATATAACCATATGCACATATACATATATATAATATATTCTTCACCCGTTTTATAATATATAGAAAATCCAATTGGAGTATAGTATAAAAAAGTTTTAATAAATGGTATTGTTAATTTTAAAAATTGATACATATTATTATAATATAAAAATTATTTCTTTATAATAATATATATAAATGGAAAAATCGTTTTTGGAAAAACCGTTTTTGGAAAAACCGTTTTTGGAAAAACCGTTTTTGGAAAAATATTTAAAATACAAAAAAAAATATATAGATTTAAAAAATAATTTATATGTAGGAGGTGCTGCTGAAGAGCCGCCGCTAACGCATGTTAATACTACCCATGGAAATACAATGACTACAAATGGAGATTCACAATTTATACTATATACTACTGGTTTAAGTAATTGGCTAAACGCAATTAGTCATATTAAAAATGATCAAAATATTGCCAATTATTACATATTATATAGAGAAAATATATATAGACAAATTAATCAACAATTTCCAGATCATCGTATTATTATAAAACATTATGACCCACTATCAACATTATCAACATTATCAACATTACCACAACCATCACCATTACCACAACCATCACCAATAGAAATGGCCAATATAGAATATATAAAGTATATAACTGAAACTGATGTATCAGAATATAGTAAATATAATATTGTAGAATCGACATTTAATAAAAAATTTTTTAATCCATCAGACGAAAAATTAGATATACCTCATCTTATTTTAGATTTTGCTCATATATTTACTTATACTGATAATGAGTCAATACAAAAAATAGAAAATACAACATATAACAATCTAAATATTTTAAGAGTTGGATTTTTAGGTGACAATATATCAAAAGCAATATTTAATTCACAAAATTTAATTACAGTAGATGCTAGTAGTAATATTATTACTTTAACAAAACTTGTACAACTGAAAGTAGAATCACATTTTACTCATTATTCTGATCCAGTATATACTTTTTTTAATGGTATTATTACAGGTAGTGATGTACTACACAACAGCACAGGTAAACTTATAAACTCAATAAAAATTCGTTTAGAAGATATAATTAAAGAAATATATAATGTTGACTTTACACAAGTAGAGAATATGATAGTACCATCATATAATGTAAATATAGATTTACTTACACATATTTCAAATCAATTAATATGTAAAATAATATCAGTAGCAGACAAGATATCTGATGATAATATAGATGCAATAGCTCAAGAAATTGCAAAAAATGCATATGATCATATTAAAGATAAATTACATATACCACCAACCAAAAAATAATCAACAACTAGAATTAAATATTGTAGGCGGTGATATTAATAAATATATGAATATGGTTCAAACAATTTCCAAATTTTTAACTAATAATATTCAAAATTTAAATAATTTAGAAAAAGCATTTATATCTGATAGAATACCATCGGAGTTAAATGAAGGACATATATCGAGTGCCGCTCAGGAAAAATTATTAAATTCTGTAAAATTTGGTAGTGATACAATAAAGGATATATTAGATAATTCTATTCAATTACATTATATGAATTAAAATATAAATATATAAATTAAAATATAAATATATAAATTAAAATATAAATATATAAATTAAAATATAAATATATAAATTAAAATATAAATATATAAATTAAAATATAAATATAAATATATGCCATATTCTATACCACCACAAACTAAAGTTGATACATCTACAGTTGATTTAGAAACGGTTGATACATCTACAATTGATTCAGACACTGTTAGTGCATCTGCTGCTAATACATCCGGATTTAATACAAATTTTCAAGATACTTTACAAGAAAATTTAATAAATGAAATTACAAAAACAAGTGAAGAGTTAGAATATAAGTTAGAATATAAGTTACAAAATAAACTTAAAGAAATAAGTAGGGACTTAGACTATTATATAGCTATTGTTGAAGATAAAGTAAAAGAATATAAAACTATAGCTATAAATAATATAAATAAATATAAATTATTTGTCATACTATATTTTGGAATTATTTTTATATCGTCTTGTTTAACAATATTTTCAAGTGTAAAAGATTTATTAAGATTTATATTTAGAAAAAAAATAGATAGATGATATTAGTGTATTAAAATTAAAATCTTTAGTATTAAATGTTGTAATAGTACCTAATAAAGGATTTAATATTGTAACTTTATTAATAATAATATCTTTTTTTTTAACTAAATAACCATAAATTAAAGATTGCATGACATTTGATAAAGTTGTAGTTTGATAAAGTGATGATTTAATTTCAAAAAGATGGTCATCTACCATAAAATCTAATTCACCCTTAATAATATCAAATGTAATATTATAATGTGTATAAATATGTTTTTTAGGAGGATTATTTTTAAAATAAATAATAATAGATTGTTCTAAATTTTTAAGAAAATAATACATTTCACTTCCTAATAGATACTCTTTAAGTTCATTATTAACTTCTCTTTGTGCATATGAAGATATATAATAAATATCCTCAATAATATCTTTCCAATCTGTAAGTTTATCAATATAATTATGATATACTTTTTTATTATTTGCACTATTTAAAAATGTAGAATATTTATGTATTAAATTTAAATCAAACTTTTTAATTAATTCAGGATAATTTACTACCATAATTTTTGCAATTGTATAATCCATAAAATTACCAATAATAATCCTATTAGTATAATTTTTTGATAATATTTGTAAAGTATTAATATTATCAAGTTGTTTATTAAATCCTTTAATTTCAAATGGTATATTTGTTATCATATCTCTAATATTTTTAAATCCTTTAAATTTTAAATAATTCATTACATCTTTTGATACATTACCTGTTATTGTAATTTCTTCATTTTCAATACCATATGATATATATAAATCACTATCAATTTCTTTTAATAATGGAGACATATATGTTAATCTTTCTGGATGTAAATCTAAATTATAAGTTATAACTAAGTGTGTCTTAGCTCTAGAAGCAGCAACATAAAATAATCTTCTTTCTTCTTCCATTTCATCAAGTTCGTCAATAAAAAATTTAGGCATAATTGCCGGAAAATTTTTATTATCCATATCAATAATATACACGTATTCCCATTCTAATCCTTTTGCACCATGCACTGTAGTAAGATAAACAGAATCTTCAAAATCTTGATCAATATCTTTATTAAGATATAAATCATTTAAAAATTCTTCTAGAGATGATTTACTATTAATATAATTTAATAAACTCTTTGTATCTTCTACCATTTTTTCAATATTACATGTTTTATACATTGATTTATTAATTTTCCATAAACTTTGTAAATATAAAATAATAATTTTAATTTTAGACATTATAATATTTTCATTATCAATAGATTTTAAAATATTATTAAATTCACCTAAATGTTTTTTGTAAAATTCTGATTGTTCAACTAAACTATTAATAGATTCTCTAATATCAGAATTAAATTCAATAATTTCATTTGCTTTAACAACACCAATTGATGAATGTAATGAAATAATTCTTTTCCAATGCACACTACTTTTTTTATTAATAAGAATAACAAGAAATGATAAAAAATCTTTTATATAATTTTTATCTAATAATGATAATCCTAAATGTTTTAATGTTGGTATTTTATGTGATAATAAATGATATTCTATTTTATCTAATAATATATTTTTTCTTGCTAATATTACCATATCTTTATACGGTATTCCAGTTTTATGTCTTTTTATAATATCTTCTGCAATCCACCTATATTGGTCTACCATATTTACATCTTTAAAAGCAATAATATGTGGTTTTGTGTTAGATTTTGTGTTAGCTGCTTTTACTTTTTTATCAAATTGATTAGTATTATTTTTAATAATATTTTGACAAAAATTAATAATTTCTTTAGTTGATCTATAATTTGATTCTAAATAAAAAGTCTTATTTGGAATATAGTCATTATTAAAATTCCAAATATATTTAATATCACTACCTCTAAATTTATAAATTGATTGTGCGTCATCTCCTACTACCATAATATTACTATTTTCTTTAAATTGTGATAATATAAAATTTTGAATTGGATTAATATCTTGATATTCATCAAAAAATACATATTTAATTGATTTTAAAAAACTTTCTGCTTTTTTTGTTTTTAAAAAATTTGCAAATAAAATCATTAAATCATTAAAATCAACTAAATTTTGTTTCTTTTTAATAGAATTATAATTTTTATAAATACTTTTAAAAATAGATAAGTAGCTATTTAAATTTAGTTTATTAACAATATTATTAAAATTAACAGGATAATTAGTTGATGCTTGGTCAATTACTAAACCAATTTTAGATTTAATAATTGATATATCTTCATCTTTAATATTATCAATACTTAATGTAGTTTCAACAACTTCTTTTAATAATTGTCTAGAATCTTTTTCATCTAAAATTGTGTAATTAATATTAAATGATCTTTGTAATAATCTATATCCAAAACCATGTAAACTACCGACATAATGTGGCATTTTAGTTGGTATAAGATTTTTTAATCTATTTTCCATTTCCATACCAGCTTTTTTTGTAAAAGTAATCATTATAATACTATCTGGATCTATATTAATACCTGAATAATGATTTGTTACTAAATTAATATATCTACTAATTAATGTATGTGTTTTACCAGATCCAGGACAAGCAAGAACAAGAATATTTTCATTATTTTGTTCAGTAATTACAATATTATTTTGTTGTTCATTTAAATTCATTTGTTTAATAATTTCTTTTTGGTCAATTTCATTTGATTGTCTTTCAAGTTCAATCATATTATATTCTAATTCATATATTTTTGATTGATATTTTTTTAACTTTTTATTAATTATTTTTCTTTTTTCAATTATTTGTTCCATACTACTTTTAATTATAAATTATTTTCTAAACCATTTTATTACAGATCATGTCTAATTTGTTTATGATGAATTATATCTGGAAATTTTGAAGAATTAATTGGTGGTTTACTTTAGAGATCAATTATAGACTCTACATGCTGACTAACATTTTTAATAACGGGCTCAATTTCTGGCTCAATTACGGGCTCAATTTTTGGCTCACTTACGGGATCACTTTCTGGCTCAATTACGGGCTCAATTTCTGGTTCAATTACGGGTTCACTAACGGGTTCACTAACGGGCTCACTTGCTGGCTCACTGGCTGGCTCACTAACGGGATCACTAACGGGATCACTGGCTGGCTCACTGGCTGGCTCACTAACGGGATCACTGGCTGGCTCACTGGCTGACTCACTAACGGGCTCACTACGGGTTCACTGGTTGGCTCACTAACGGGATCACTAACGGGCTCACTGGCTGGATCACTAACGGGTTCACTAACGAGCTCAATGACTGGCTCACTAACGGGCTCACTAACGGGCTCACTTACGGGCTCAATTTCTGGTTCAATTTCTGGTTCAATTACGGGTTCACTAACGGGTTCAATTACGGGTTCACTAACGGGTTCACTAACGGGTTCACTAACGGGTTCACTAACGGGTTCACTAACGGGTTCACTAACGGGTTCACTAACGGGTTCACTAACGGGTTCACTAACGGGTTCACTAACGGGTTCACTAACGGGCTCACTTACTGGCTCACTAACGGGCTCAATAATTAGTGAAATATTTGAGTCAACAGGAATATCTACTGGAATATCTACTGGAATATCTACTGGAATATCTACTGGAATATCTACCGTCGTATGATTAAATAGCATAGTATATAATTTATGAAATAATAAAATAGTACATCCATATAAACATTTACAAGTATTTGTAATATTTTCTTTAATTTCATTATATGTTACTATTCCATCCATATTAGTATCCATAGTTTCAAATGTTTTGTCTACAACCCAATCAATAAGTCCAATAATAGTTTCTGATGTTTCTTTATCATTGCAAAAATTTTGAATTTGTATTTTTTGTTCATATGTTAAAAAATGGTTAAAATCTTCAGAATTAATAATTTCAATAATAACAGCTATTATAATACCTGTTTTTTGATTATCAGGTAATTTTGATATTTCATTATTTAATTCTTTATGTGATTTAATTACTTTATTAATTTCACCTGTAATTTTTAATAATTTAGCAACACTAATTGGTTGAGTTGTAAAATCAATATTTAATAATTTAATTGTTTCAGCAGCTTTATGTGAGATAATATTAATATATTCTTTATTATCAGAAACAAAATTAACAATATTTAACATTTCCATATATATAATATGATAGTTTTATTTGTTTAAAATTGTTTTAAAGATTTTTTATTTTATAAAATAATGTATACAATTTTAGAAGCAACTTTTAACGATTATATAAGGATAGAATAAATAGGTAAAAATTCATTACCCTCATATTATTCAACTAATAATTTAAGATTATTAAAATCAACAAATCATAATATTTTTAAGATATTTAATAATGATAATATATTAGGATTTATTGTATGTAAGGAAGATTTAAAAAATAATAATATTCATATTCTATCAATTGCAATAGTTAAAGAATATAGAAAAAATAAATTAGGTACACAATTACTTAATTATCTAAAAAGAAAAAATAAAAATATATCATTATATGTGCATACTATTAATACTCAAGCACTAAATTTTTATATCAAAAATAATTTTAAAATATTTGAAATAATGTTTGGTTATTATACACTTTTTAAAACAGATAATGATGCATACAAAATGATTTATATAAACGACCAAAAACAATAACAATAAAAAATAAATCTAAATTATTAATATAAACATATGGAATATAAACATAATGATATTACCAGAAATTATTATAATAGTAATACAATTAATTATATTATAAAAGTTAATTCTAGAGATAGACATATATTATCAGAACCAAATCCTTTTGATTTTAAAATAAAATTTAACAAAATACAAGGAAAATATACATTTAATATGCTTGATTCAACAACAGGATTTAATAATATTACAACACATACAGTACACGCTGGTGCAGTAATAGAAGATGCAATAGAAGAAGTAAAAGATTTACATATTTCAGATATTGTAGCACCACGTTTTATTCCTGATAATTTTGTAGGAATACAAATTTATAAAATTAATGTTATCACTAATCCAAATAATACAAAAAGTGTATTTTTAAAAACAACTGATAATACAAAAGTTACTTATATTGAAGAAAATGTAGTAGTATCTGGAAATACTACAACTTTTAAATTTTTTAAAATAGAAGATACTTATAAAAACAGATATTATTTATTTAATAGTGATGTTATGAGTAATTTAGTTATTTCAAATAGCGATCCATATATAACAATTAAAAAAAATTATAATCTTACAAATGATTTTTATACAGATACATTATTATTAAATGGTACTATATATAAAATTAGTAATATTATGGATGGATATATAATATTATCAATTAATGGTATAGATACAGATACAAATTTTATATCTAGTAGCTTAATTTTACCAACATATTATACAGATATAATATGGAATACACCAAGTAACCCAATAACATTTGATAATAATATTATAACAATTAATGAAAATGCAGAGTCTATGATTGCATATGATTTAGTAAAAGATAGTATTATTGAAATTTATGATATTGATAATAGTAAATATTATTATATTAAAATAGATGCTGTTGAATATACATTAGATTTAAATAATGATATTATTTTTAAAAGATATCCAGATATAACATTAAATGATAGTGAATATAACTTATTAAAAAATTTTATATCAGATCCATCTAATAATATTAAAAATAAACTTGTAATAAGAGGAAAATCAATATATGGTAACATAAATTTAACAACAAGTAATGTAAGATTAACTCATTTAAAACCAGGTGTAAAAGATTTATTAAATGAAAAATTATTTTATCTAAGTTTAGACCCAATAACACCAATAAAAAACTTAATAACAAATAATAAATTAAATAATGTAATTGGCACATTTTATCCATCAACACAAACTAAAAATTATATATTTTTAAATGGTCAAAATAGACAAAATTTTCCTCATAGAAATTTAAAAAACTTTAATGAATTAAAATTTAAATTATATTATATAGATGGAACTCTAGTAGGTGAAAATTTAAAAAATTATAGTTTATCATATTTATCAATGGAATGCAAACAAACTAATCTTACATTACTTGTTGATTGTGTAGATAGAACTTTTTCATAATATTATAAAAAATTGATTAATTAAAATTAATATAATTAATCAATTTATATATGGGTAATTGTATTATAGCAACTAAATTGAATTCAGTAGATAAATTGAATTCAGTAGATAAATTGAATTCAGACGATGAATTGAAATTAGCAACAAATAAAATAGAGTTATTTAGTTTTAATGGGAAAACATTTGATGTTAAAGTTGTAGATGTTTATGATGGTGATACATGTACAGTTGTTTTTAAATATAATAATGAATTAATAAAATATAAAGTTAGATGTAGTGGGTATGATTCACCAGAAATGAGACCATCCAAAAATTTAATAAATCGAGATGTTGAAATAGTAAAAGCAACATATGCTAGAAATTATTTCATTAATCAAGTAACAAATATTAAAATACCAGAAAATTCTTCAAAAGTAGATTTAGATAATAATACTAAAATAATAAAAATGAATTGTAAAGGTTTTGATAAATATGGTAGAATATTAGGAGAATTTATAGTAGATGGTATTAATATAAATGAACAAATGATAAAACAAAAGTATGGTTATAGTTATGATGGTGGTAAAAAACAATCTAGTCTGTAAAAACATGTTCAAAAACTTTTTCAATATGATCTACATCAATGACTTTAAACGTTTCATCTAATAGTGTTGGATTTCTAATTTTTATTTTATCTAAATCATCCATATTTGATGTTGGAATAAGTGCAACCTTAATACCTGCTCTTTTTGCACCTTCTAATTTTGCTTCTAAACCTCCAATTTTTGTAACCATTCCTTGAAGATTAATTTCACCAGTAATTGCAATATCATTTTTAATTTTTTTATTCATAAATCTACTATAAAATAGTACTGTTAGTGCAGTTCCTGCAGAAGGTCCATCTTTTGGTGTTGCACCATCTGGACAATGTAGATGAATACCTTTTGGTTTTTGTTTCATACTTTCCATAAAGTCAAGTTTAACATTTTCATCAACATAATGCCAAGCTAGTGTATTTGCAACATCAATAGATTCTTTAATTACTGATTCTAAACTACCGGTTGTCTTTAAAAAATATTTATTATATGATGGTATCCACATAGATTCAATAGGTAAAATACCACCAATACCAAGTGTCATTGCAAATAGACCATTAATAACTCCTACTTTACTTTCTTTATGAATCAGTTGTTCTTCTATACTAGAACAACTTTTTAGCATAATATTTAAATCACTTTTTTGTAGTGTAATAGGTAATTGAACAGGTATATTATTAATAGTATCACCAGTTAAATGTAATATATTTATTTGACGTACAATTGAATACAAAATTGATTTAAATTTACGAACACCACCTTCTAATGTAAATTCATTAATAATATCTTTTAAATTATCATCTGAAATCAAAATATCATTTTTTTTTAATCCAATATCTTTAATAATTGTTGGTAATATATAGTTTTGTGCAATATTAATTTTTTCATTAATGAGAAGATATTTAGTTTCAATTTCGGTAATTCTATCTTTTAAAATTGGATCAACAAGTGAAGAATTATTATATGAAAAAATAAATGTTGCTTTTGATAAATCTAATTTAACATTATAAAAATATTTATCTATAAATTCAGAATTTTGTACAGGATCTGTAATATGTACTAAAAGATTTGTAATTTCTTGACCTCTGGGTGTGTTACTAATTTTATCTAATTCATCAAAATAAATAATTGGATTCATACATTCTGCTTTCATTAGACCTTGTGCAATTCTACCATATATTGATCCTTCATATGTATATGAATGACCTTCTAAAAATGATGCATCACTTGCACCACCAAGTGAAATAAAAATAAATGATCGGTCCATAGCTTTTGCAATTCCTTCTTTAATTAAAGTAGTTTTACCATTACCGGGTGGACCCCATATACCAATACAATTACCATTACTTTTATTATTTCTAATATACTGTGCCATAATTTCAATAACTTTATTTTTAGCTTCATCATGACCAAATATTGCAGTATTCATTGTAAATTTAAGTTTTTCAATAAATTTTTTAATATCACTAATTGAAGTTAAATTTTCAAGATTAATACCTTTATATTTTCCAAATGGAAGTTTTAAAATATTATTAATCCATGTTTTAAGTTTAGATTTATCAGACATTGAATTTTCAATATTAATATATTCTGTTAAAATACTATTTTTTTGTTCAATAGGTAGATCAATATTAATAATTTTAAATATATTGGGTTCATTATTATTTTGTGAATTAGTAATTAATTTAAATTTATTTAAAAAATCTTGTTTTTTAGTTTTATCAAATTTAGAAAAATAATTAAGTGCTTCATGATCATACGAGTTTGAACAAGATGTGTTATTTAATGACTCTCTAAATTCTAAATCTAATTTTGATCTTTTATTTGATTTATTTTTACGTGATGATATATATTTTCTTTTTTTAGATTGTAACATATCATCACTTTCAGTCATATCATCACTTTCAGTCATATCATCACTTTCAGTAATATCATCACTTTCAGTAATATCATCACTTTCAGTAATATCATCACTTTCAGTAATATCATCACTTTCAGTAATATAATCACTTTCAGTAATATCATCACTTTCAGTCATATCATCACTTTCAGTCATATCATCACTTTCAGTCATATCACTTTCAGTCATATCACTTTCAGTCATATTACTCTCACTAGTATTATTGATTTCATCTTCTATATATTTTGGAACATATTCGTCATCACTTTCATCTGTATTTATATCATCACTTTCATAATTATATATATTGTGTGGTTCATTTTCTTTATTAATTTCATCCGTTGTAGCATCATCACTTTTATCAATTTCACTATTATTATTTTGTAAAATCATTTTATACTTTTTTTGTAGATTCATTTCATAGTTTTTCAAATATACGATAGAATCAAAATCTTTATTATAAGCTTCAACTTTAATTTCTTTAATAATATTAATAGTTGAATCATATAGTGCTAAAAAAGATAATTTTTCAAAATTACTTAATTTTTTTTCTGTATTGGTTTGTCTTTTTAAAAATATAAAACTTTTTTCTAAATTAGTAAGAATATTAGTAAGATGTCTACCTTTGACTTTACCAATAAATTGAGTAATTAATAATATGGATGTAAGTTTAAGGTTAATAATTATACTTTTATTATTAAAATTTATATTAGAATTATTTAAAAAATTAATCCAGTTATCAATGTCGGAAGTCATTATTTATTATATTAATTAATAAAACTTTAAATAAACAATTTTTTTTATTTAATTAATATAATATTCCAGGTTTCAATGTCAGAAGTTATCATAATAAATAATTTTTTATTATAATTTTCTCAATTATTAAATAATGGGTATTGAAAGATTTTTTTCTAGTTTAAGTAATAATTTTGATATAGTAACTGATTTAAGAAAACCATATAAAAAAATAGAATGCACTCATTTTTTTATTGACTTTAATTCTATAATTCATAATGTATCTTCAAAAATGATACAATCAAATTATGACTCAATTGATAATTTTGAAAATGATTTGATTAATTCTATAAAAAATAATATTATTACAATGTTATCAGAAAATTTAATAAAAGAAAAATTAAAATATATTATGTTTGCAATTGATGGAGTACCAACATTTGCAAAAATGATGGAACAAAAAAAAAGAAGATACATTGGTGATTTAATAAATAATTTAATGAAAAAATTTAAATTACCAATTAATTGGAGTAAAAATAATATAAGTCCTGGGACTCAATTTATGGATAAATTGTGTAAAGAATTAAATACAGAAAAATTTATGTATAGATGTAAATCTGTATGTACTAATTTAAGAGGTATTTTAGTATCCGATGTATATAATCCAGGTGAAGGAGAAATAAAAATAATAAATTGTATGAGAAATTTAAAGTCAACAAAAAATAAAATATGTGTTTATTCGCCAGATTCTGATATGATTCTTTTATTAATGTTATTAGATATTCCAACAACATTATTAAGATATGATCAACAAAAATCAAAAAAAGAAGAAAATGATATTTATAATCTTATTAATGTAAATAGTTTTAAAAAACAATTAATAGATTATTGTTCAAAAAAAATAGATGTAATATATGAAAAACATTTAATAAATGAGATAGTTTATATTTTTACAATATTTGGTGATGATTTTCTACCAAAACTTGAATCAATACAAGTTAGCAATGATATAAATTATTTACTTGATAATTATTTATTAACAATAAAGGATAAAGGTAATATATTAATAAAAAATGATATGTATACATTAAATAGTGAATCTTTAAAATATTTATTTGAATTATTATCAACCTATGAAATATTAGATTTAAATAGAAATTTCTATAATTCAAAATATAAAAATTATATATATGCAACAAATAATAATTTAAATATGGATATAAATTTATTAAAAGATTATATTGGAAAAATTTTAATAGAATTTATTGGAATATATGGTGGAACGATAAGAATTCCAAATGTTAATTGCACACCTTTAAATGTAGCAACATGTATTGATATTGGATATTTTTATGATTTTATTCAAAAAAAGTATAATACCAATTGGTATATAAAATTAACAAGTAATACAGAAAAATCAAATGAACCTTTTTATATGTTTAGTTATAATATTTTAAAAATAATAGATGGTAATGATTTATATAATACATTATATGGAGATAATATGTTAGGAAGAACTTTAAGAGAAAAAAAAG
>Ga0302126_10001635_pt1 | contig 13298 bp, 6 predicted proteins | sample CB4_20m_MG_FD_203108 | JGI IMG/M metagenome (GOLD analysis project Ga0302126, IMG submission 203108) | Marine microbial communities from Western Arctic Ocean, Canada - CB4_20m | ecosystem: Environmental > Aquatic > Marine > Oceanic | place: Canada: Western Arctic Ocean | collected 2017-09-24 | reverse complement strand
GGGGACGGGAAAGGGGGGGTCGCAGGCGGAGGAGGGGTGGCAGGCGGAAGCGAGGGAGGGGTCGGCGGAGGCGGAGGAGGGGTCGCAGGCGGAGGCGGGGTGGCAGGCGGAGGAGGGGTGGCAGGCGGAAGCGAGGGAGGGGTCGGCGGAGGCGGAGGAGGGGTCGCAGGCGGAGGGGGAGGCGCGGCCACGGAAGGGCCCCTCGCCGCGGACGCGATCACAGCTGCAAGCGCCACCGTCACCGCCGCCACCGCCACCGCCACGACGACGAAGGTCCCGATGCCCACTTTTTTGGACAGTGTGAGCTTGGCATACCGCGGTTTGGACTTGCCACTCGCAGTGAGCGGGACGGATTTGAAGGTGTGCAACTGTTGCATATCTTTGCTCAGCTAAACAGATGATCGCGGCGGCGTGCTGCTTGTCTCGTGCGTGGTGACGTTCTTACGATGCCGAGATAGCGGACATGCGCATGGCAAGGTTGCTGTTACAACCTTCCATTCGCGCACGTAGAGTGCCCGCGACGTTTCTACAAAACCAGGTTCACACCACGAAACGGCAGTCACGATTCGTTGGCAGCTATGAGCAGCGCGTAATGGCTCATGATCAAAAAGAGACACAGAGACAGCACAACCGCGAGCGCAACGTCGTGCTGACACGCGCTGGATGCACTACAGCTGCTCGCGCTGCAATACACGCCTTCTTCTTCATCTTCAACGTCCTCCGCGTCCTCCGCGTCCCCATCGAAACACGGGTCACTTTCTCGGTGCTCATCAGCAATCTGTCCTGTACTCTCGGGTTCATCTTCACCATCCTCGCGCGCGGCTCCACGTTTCCACTGTGTGTGCTGTGCTGTGCTACTCTCACTGCCAATCATTAAGAATGCCTACGATAGAGACACACGCGCGATTCATTCACACGCATGCCGCCGCGACAACATAGCGCGGCACTGCTAATACTTCACGACCGCGTGTCCATGACGACCGCATCACTCGTGCCCAACGGACGAGCCTCGCGGCTTGCGCTCGCTGCCTCCACTCCTCGCGATCTTTCCATTCTTGCCACCGTCTCATCATGAATCGAGAATGCGCCAGGCCGCGCTGTGTAGCTGCTCATCTGTGATGGATGCCGTGGCATTGTCCGTTGCATGGATAAGTTGATGCTCGCTTTACGCTTACGGGGCGGTGGCTGTAGCTCTCCCTCCTTACCGCTCGACGCCACGTTTCTGTAAGTGCTGTGCTTGTCGATGAAGCCACTAATGCGCATCTGGTGCGCGGGATGCAGTGCGGTGTCATTACAGACCCCGTCTCTTGCCTTTAATTTCGCGTTGGAGTACGCCTCCCAGTAGCGTTCCTGCAACATCCATTCCCCGCCGAGCAAGACTTCGGTTCCCACGTCGTTAACATTAAAGTCGCAGAATCCACGGTCGGACAGACTTGCTCGCGCATGTTTAAACCAGGTACTGTGATCAAAGAGGTCTCCCTTCACTTCGTAGGTGTAATTTGCACCTGCCAGGAGTCGCGCATGCGTCTCGATGTCGTCATCGCTCGCGTGGCGGCCCAGCGCCGATGCCGCTGCAAGACGTATTTCCGCCTCGTTCATGGCCATTGCGCCGGACACATCTTCGAGTCGAACAGCGGGCTTGTCGTCACACGGTGTGTCGCCAATCTCAATGGACAGCAAACGAGGCATGAGCGCACTGCGCTTTCCTTGCGAATTGGAAAGTGTGGCTTGGTAACCAGGATACCGCAGCGTCATCTCGGGAAACTCATTTGCGTCAATCTCTGAATAGCATTCGCACCATTTCTTGAGCTGATTGTTCGCATGAGTGAACGCTTCCTTGCGATCGCTCGCATAGAGCCTCCTGTATGCGTGCTTGCTCCAGAATATTTGCGCCAAGTCCCTTGAGTACGGCAGCGTTCTCACGTTTGCGCTGATATCACTTGCCGAGGGGGCACACCCACGTGCCTGCAGACCGTTCGGACCCGCACGGCCTTGATCAAACATTTCTTGGCTGTCTCTTATCCCAGGCATCTCCTGGAGCGACAGCGTCATCTCTGATATCATCATGGCGTGCTCAAATGCCCGTCCGGTGTTGATCTCGATGCCATTATCCGTCGTGTGCCGGATTGGATTGCCTTTGCGGACGTTTGTCGTGGGCCCAATTGCCAGCAGCGCTGGCAGGCGACCTCGATTCACAAGTCGGTCGAGTGACTTATGCTCGGCATAATCGTTGTAGTTGTAAAGCTGACCACTCCGAGAATCGCGCGCGTCGCACGTCTCTGACACCTCATCATCTTCTTTGCCGGGCTCGATGGCTATGCTCCCACCCGTCTTCTTCTCGGCCGTAAATGTTGCCATTTTTATCGTCGTGATGCCTGTTTCCCTCGTTCCCGTTTTCTCGATCGCGTTTGAATAGTGCATTGAACCCGGAAGGTTTGGCATCTCCATAATTCGTTGAATGTTCTCCTCTCCCATCATTTGCTCGAGCGTATCCGCAATGCCCTCCTTGTGCATTCCCACAATCTCTGCCGTGCTAGCACCAGCCGTTGATATCTTCTCCGCAAACGAGAGCGACGCCCGTTGCCGATCCGTCGTGTCGTCGATGACCATCCACGCGAGGTCGACCTCCTTTGGTCCACCGCCATCTAGTCTCTGCGTGTGAAAGCGAAGCTGTCGACGATGGCCAAGATCGGGATCGGTGCCTGTGATCGCATTGCAATCGATTGCTGTGGCTCTGTCCAGAGCGGTGCCGTTCATCCATCGCACCAACGAGTGCTCGCGGTAGAATATCGCCGCTGCCGGTACCGTTGGAAACAGCGCCGCTGTCGCCGCTTTTGTCTTGTCGTCGTCCCAACCTTGCGCCTTGCACAGCGTGCGCACCGCTTGCAGTGGTGCCTTGTGTTCAGTGTGCTTGGCCACCTTGCGAAATGCCGCGCGCTGCTCACGCGCCGTCTTCATTGCCTGCGCGGCGCGGCTAATGTTCTCGAGCGTTGCGCCCTCCTCCATACCAATTAGATCGTGCAGCTGGTATTCCGATGCACACGTTCCCTTTACCTGATCTGCCATTTTTGCAGCGTCGGCATGCGGAGATTTGCGCAGACACGACCCAATTGTGATGCCAGCCTTTTCGCACGCGGATGTCATGACGTTTACACCGTGCATCGACGTCCCCACGGTGTACTCAAAGCCGTACTGCCAACCGTACAAGATGATTTCTCTGCTAGGGTGCAACGTGCGTACAACGTCCCAGATGTCCCCGAATTCGAATGGCTTTGCGTTTCCACCAGGTTCACACGCCCCGCAATCATACAGATACGCCGTCTGCTTGTAGAGGAAGCACCGCGCCACCGCCTCCATGACGCAGAAGGTGACAACGTTTTCTGCCCGCTTTGCATTCCTCCGAGGTGCGGGCTGTGACATGTTGAAGTCGTCGAAAAGCTCCTTGTCCAGTTCTTCCCACATCAGTCGTGCATACGCCAGGTCCGGCTGCAGGAAGTCTAGGTTTTGAATGTTGAGGCGCACAAACCAAACGAGGCAGACAAACAGCCGAAATTTTGCAATTCTGCGTTTCACCTCCGGGTTTGCGTGGTGCGCGTAGAACTCGTCGTCTGCAGACGGACGGCCCGAGTGCGTCTGGGCGCGCGCAAACATTGAGATGGTCCGCTGAATAAATGCGATCTTCGGCTCACTTGGCAGGCCTCCAACTGTGATGTTGGGTCCCAAGTTGGTCATTATCGCATGCACCTCTTCGTGCGACGTCTCAATCTTCACAGTCACGTGCACGTCTGACCCCCCACTGCTCTTCCTTGCCATCGTGCGCTCGAGCTCGTACTTTCTACGCGTCAAAATCTGTTTCCAAAACTCGCCGCGATTGCTTGCATGCGGTGATGTGATGTCGGATGGCGTCTCGTCGTAAATTAGCAAGCACGCGTTGTTAGGTGAGCTGTTTCCATTCATTCCAGCCTTTTCGCTTGACGCCGCATTGAACTGCACAGCGCCCTCTGGAAGTATGTAGCCAAAGCGCTCGACCGTCATTGACTTGCCAGAACCACGCCGCGAGAATAGCACGAATGCCCACGTTGTCTTGGTGCACGTCTCGAACAGAACCAAGAGCAATTCGTCGACGATGAGCCGATCGCGACCCTGCACTTTGAGATCCTCGCTGAAGATGCCTCCCAACCAGTCTTGCAGATGGCCCCACACCGTGCGATCGACGTACTGGAGCTGCGTGCCCTCGCCGACTGTTTCTTGCCCCGGAGCGCCCATCGAACATTGCTGCACATCGCGGAATGCCATCACTGCCGTGCCTCCATGCGCTGCCACGCCATTCATGAGGCCTTCAAACATGGCAACGTGGCCCCGTGGCACGCTCTTGCGCTGCGTCGAGCTTTGAAACACAGCACCAAGCATGCACGCATGGTATTTGACAAGATCCTTCTTGATGATATGGAAATGACACCAAAGCAAATCAACCTGCTCGTCTGCCGCCCTTTCTTCACCGTTCCACCCGCCGTCGCCTGCGTCGGACGACGCGCAGATCTGCGCTTTCGCGTCCTCCACACGCTTCCTGTGGTGATCAAACCACACAAGCACGGCTTTTTTCCAGACGTTGTTTGTTTCCTGCGCGTTCGTGTAGATGGCACTTTTGATGCGTATCGTGTACTCGTCGCCTGAATTGTTTGCGCTGATGCTCTCAATGCTGTTTGCCGAGTATCCCTTTAGGAAGCTGTCGAATGGAACGAGATCGTTTTGCAGACGCGCCGCCTGCGCTTCCTGTCGTTCGTCTTTACCAGTCGCAAGGCTGCGAAATAGCTCCTCATCACTCACACAAAGGCATTCGCCGCTGTGCATGCGGACGTCGCCATTCGCATCGACGTCGGGGGCGTCAGACTCTTTGGAGGGATCGCTGTCCGACCCTAGTCTGCCTCGCAAAGCGTCCACAACAACATTGCGCAGTGCGGGCGTTGGGCGAGTCACGCCAGCCAGCGGACGGGGCATGCTAAGCTGAAATGGAGACACCTTGCTTCTGTCTGCGCACACCCAGAAGAACTCCTCGATGCTGTGGGACTCAACGCTAAGTCGCTCGGATTGGACAAGAATAGGAAGAATAAAGTGAACAAAAGCCCCACCTCCCCTTCCGCTGTCGCGCGCGAAATATGACTCGCATGCCAGCTGCCGCGCACAGATATTCAACTCCGCGCCGTTGAGATCGCACAAGCCGGCGGTCAACGCCCCCGCGGTTTCGGTGTGGGCATTCACCGAATGGCGACACGGAGAAAGCAGGTACTCCAGTCCAATTGGAGACCTGCTACCGAATCCCTGCGTGCAACCCTCCGGCTTTGTCTTTGAGCCTGGCAAAGATGCGCGCTCCTCCCAATCTTGAATGAGTGGACAGCCACGCGGATTTTCCGCCGTCCCGCCCTCGTAGCCGCGACACGCGCTGATGTACGCTTGCACCGTGTAGATGCTTCGGTACTGCATGTCAACAAGCCGCTCAAAGTCGTTGGCGATATCTTGCGGTCCGCATGCCCACTGCTGCATTCTCGCGTTTTCGGCGATTACCGACGTCGCGCGTGCCCTTGCGTTTCCATTGCGCTTCATGTGCGCCATCTGCTCTTGCGAGTCTTCCATTACTCGCTTCATCAAAGCAGACGTGGAGTGGCTCTCGTCGTAAATGAATCTCCAGATGCGCACCGCCAAGACGTCGACGAGTTGTTCGTCGTACAACTCCTCGTACGCGAATTCAAACATGGGCCACGAGCCACTGTGTTCTTCATATTTGAATGTGTATTCGGAATGGGGACGGAACGCCGCATCCTTCTTCTTGCTGCTTGGCGCGCCGCCCGCGCCACCCGCACCGCCATTGTCGCCAGGCGCAGCGTCTCCGCCACCGCTCTTGTCCACACCGCCTTCTGAGTCACAATGAGAGCCGCAGGCGTACCCCTTTGCCAGCCCAGCGCACCACAGCGACGCCAATGCCGCCGTGCTGCGGATGCGTCCGTCCGGCCCGTCAGCACGCCGCTCCATTTGGCACATGCGAGTAGCCATGCTGGCAAACATGTCCCTTGTAAAGTTCATGCATTCGGCACGCACCATTTGGATGCGCGGCTCGCGAGCGGCGACGCTTGCACTGGTCATAAGCACCCAGTCGGCCGTCTGTGCCAAATCGAATGGCTGCGGTCTGCCCGCCATGCGCAAAAAGGTCTGCGCAGCTGTCCAGTCTGGGTAGGGCTCGGCATCGTACGGAATTCCGCTCGCCGAATGTGACCCGCCCCCACCGCGACTGCCCACGCTCGCGCCATCGGCAGACGTTTCTGCGTATTGCATGCGCCCCGTGTCGTCCATTCGTGAGCTTGGCGCCACGACCGACCCTTGGAATGAACGTGCATTCGCTCGGGATTGCGGAACTCGGAGGTTTTGGTCTTGAACTTGGATGCCGCCCCGTACAGAGCTCCGTGCAGAACCAGCCTGAGACGGCGGCGGCTGCTGCTCATATCTTGAATCAAAACTTCTGTCTGTAAGAGAGCCACACTCGGACATTTCGCACCTGCCAGGGGACGCGCGCGCTTTCAGCAAAGGCATTGCGGGGGAAAGATCGCGCACATAGCGGGACGTAACTCAGCGCCGCGCGTGTGCTTTGGCAAGATCCGACACTGCCATTTTTGTCGCAGCGCCTGCACCAGCACGCCGGCGCGGGCGTGCCGGACGTGGCAGCAAGGGATGGCGTGGCGCACCCTCTCTCTTCAAATGAGGTGCTAAACCGAAAGGGCGCGCAAGGCCGAGCCTGCAAAGCGCGTCAGTGTCGCGATCGACGAGGGTTGATCAATCGCTTCCCCGGCGACATGTTTTTCAACCGCGCCTTCTCACACGACTACGCCCCCCACACGCGAAAACATATCACATCCTCTCATTGGTCTCAACTCTGCACATGCAGCGGCGAGTAACGCGCGCATCCAGTCATTAAGAAAGACTCTTTGAAAGACGCGACGGTGCACAACTACTACCTCAAAGTTGTGGATCAGGTAGCCTCGACGCCAGTTCATTGCATTGGTTTATTTAGAATGTCCCCGCGCACGGCCGCGGCCTTCCGCGTTCCCCTCGTGCCGCCGGTCGCCTAGGCGACGGCCACGCAGTAGACGAGCGCCACCTTCTGCAGGTAGTCGTCGATGGGCATGTTTGCGATCTCCGCAGCCGTCGTGATGGCGCCGTCGCCCTCTGCCGTGCACGTGTGGTCGTTCGACGCCGCCACGTGCTTGGTAGACCCCGGGAAGATCGCGCTGTACACCCTCTTCTGTTTCTTTGCTGGAAGCTGCGCTTTGTAAAACTTGAAGGAGCCAGGCTCCGTGATGGCCACGTAGCCCGTCTTGAGTAACGACGGGCGCTCGCTTGGAAGCGGATTCGTCTCGTCCTTGGGTGGGATCTGCTCGATCACACCCACGACCTCTTCAAGGTCAATAGCAATCTGCGGATTGTCGACCTGCAGCTTCATGGCGCTGATGAGGAACTCTTCCGAAATGCGCACGCCACAGTTCAAAAGCGTCGTAGGCATGTCTACAAACTGCGCCGACGGAAAGTAATCAAACACCTGCTCGTCGTCGGGCGCCTTTGGCGTCACGGCAGCAACAACGGCCAGTGTTGCGTATTTCATGACGTCCACCATGAACAAGTGCGCCTTTTCCTTTGCCGTCGTCCCGAGAGTCTTGGGTGCAAACTGACGCATTGAAACCTTGAACCCGATGCATGGCTTCATGTTGTTGTTAAGGATGGGAGAGTCTTCGAAGCCAAACGTCTTGCAGTCTGCGATCGCGCGTGCGAGATCGCCCATGAATTCAAGACATCCATAGCAGTGGAAGACGAGGTCCGAAGATGGATTTGGAATCACCTGCTTAATGTTGAGCGCAACAAACGTGTTGGGTCCTTTTGGGACGCCGCTGCAGATGGCGTCGACTGCGTCGGCAACGAGCTGGTGTTCTTCTTCCAACGGACTCTTCCCAATTTGAACCAGCGGCGCATACATTGCAGATGCCGGATTGTTGTCAAGGTTCCCAACGTAGTGGGGCTTAAAAAGCTGCAAAGCTCCTGATGCGACTTCGCTCGAGTCCACACCTTTGATGTCGGACGCCTTTTCCCTCAGCGCGCATGCCACCGCTTGCATTTTTGCATCGGTGACCGGAAATTCTAGATTGATCGAGTTTGCCTTGTCGTTGCACTTGCTCGAAGCGCCGTTCACCAACAGCTTCCACCGCTCTTGAAACCAGGCGACCTGCGCTTCCTGTACCTGCGAAGCCGCCTTGTAATCAAAGAAGCCGTGGTTAGCATGCGAATGCAGCATCGCAGAGCTTTCAAGGACCTTGGGGTGCATGAACTCATTTATGACGAATTCTGCAAATGGCTCGCCCGGCGCCGGGCTCGACGCTCGCGCCCTCGCGTTCATAATGTTTGTAAAGAGGCCGTTGGATGGACTGTTCTTACTGAAGTTGGCCTGGATTCCCGAGATGTCAACAGCCATGCCAAGTCCAAGCGCCTTATTCTTGGCAACGTTTATCGGCTGGTCAATCCGGAGCATTCCGGCCCACATCACCTTCTGCGTGCCTTCTCCAAACATCACGCACCTACGCTTGGTCTCTTCGCTCTCGCCCTGCCGCGACGTCGTTACCTTTGTCGACGCCTCGGGCGACGTGTCCATCTCGTCTATGCCGTTCATCTTCTTCTTTTCGGTCTGCTCCGTCGGAAGCAAAAACGTAAACCCTGGAATGCCCGTATCAATGACGTCCACTGCCGATCGCCCATTCACATGCGTCAAAGCCACCATCATTATTTCCTTTGGCGTCGCAATTTCGACGCCTCCCTTTTTGTGCCTCATGACGTCCGTCTTGTACATTGTGATGATTCCACTTGCGGAGAGCATGTTGCCTCCCCGCCCATTTCCGCCAAGACTCGGCACGATCACGTCCTTGCTGCGTTCCTCGGAAATCTTTCTCATCTTCGCCAGCATCGCATTCGGTTCTTTCGCCTTGCGCTCCCCGCCCTGCACCAGCGGAGCCTCCGCCAGCAAAGTTAGATCCTCGCCATCCGGCTCGTGTGCATTCGCAGCGGCTCTCTTGTTGCCCTTTTTCATCTGCGCACGCCGGTGCGCGGGAGACAGCGGGGTTGCAGCGCGGTTGCAGCGTCGTTGCAGCGTCGTTTGTAGAAGACGAGAGAGGGCAGCGGCGCTACCGGCGCGACCCTTCGCGCACGTTTGGCGCACCTGGCCGTGTAAACAACCCGTGGAAGCGTTGCTTGACGAGGCGATCGCACTGCTCAACATTCTGCGCACGCCGTCGACCAGGCCGCTCGCGTGGGAGCTTAATGGGTGACCACCCTCGGAAGATCTGCATCGTTTCCATCTCCGAGCCCTGGCCACACCAGTTCTTGAAGCGGTACGCGCAGCCCTCCCTCAGCTGATTGTGGTCCACCGTAGAGAACTGCACGCCATTGGCGTGGTGCAGCGTCTCCTTGCCAGTGGCAGTAGTCGCTAGTTTTAAAGCAAAAAGGAGTGTTTTTTCACACAGTTGCGGGTGGTGCGAGGATAGGAATCCATCGAGATGGATAGTAGTCGGCAAGCCGTATCACCGGCTCGTACGTGTGGTTTGCAGCGAGGCCACTTCTGCGTCTCCATCCGACAGGCCTCGCCCAGCTCAAAGGATGAGTAAGATTGAACTCCTCTGCAAAGTAAGTGACAGCTCCTCCGGTAAGCCAGCCGGCCCACCAACCAAACGTACCAATCGAGATGATGGCGTGGTCGCAGTTTGCAAGTACCGCAAACGCCTCTGCCGCCGGACGGTACTCCAGCACCGTCACGTCTCGCGCCTGGAACATGGATTGCTCTTTGCACCAGGAGGGATCGTCGCTGACCACAACAAAGTGCACGTTGCGCTGGCGATGCCAGCTCATCGCCTCCTGAAAATACGCAGAGCTCGGCATCACAAGTATGGTCCTGCTTCCTGGTGCATTGCTGACGTCTCGAGTCTTGTCGCCGCGTCGCACGTGAACGCCAACAAGAGACACTTGACCTCGCTCCTTGCGCAAACGATACAAGGCTTGGCTCGCGGCGTCCTGAATCTTGTCCTTGAAGCGAAGCCGCTTGCGAAGCAGCGGCGTGATGCGTTCGAAATACCGAAAGGACTGCAAGAATCCGGGTGGCACAATACCCGTGTACGGCGACGAGTCGAGCGGAAGCTCATCGTGGCGGTTCGAGCCCTGCTCCGCAAACAGCCTCCAGCACCGCTTGCCCTTTGTCACCATGGCGCATGGGCGGAGCGACGGACAGCCTGGTCCGCCGTAGAAACTCCCAACAAAAAGAGTCTCGGGATTTGTTCCCGTCCGGATACCACCAAAGCAAGCCGTCGCATTGTGGCGAGCCGCAAGCCCGAGCGTCGAGGCCCACTGAAAGAGACGGTTTCCAAGACGACCGTGGTATGTCTTGTGCACAAACCGCATCCACCTTTTTCTTCTTTGCGTCTCTTGCGACTCACACAGACGCGTCTTCATGGTCTTCGATTCACACCCTCCTCCATTTCGCTGCATATGGTGCGACGCGCAGACTGCTAGCAGGTTAGCGGCAACGAGCCAGGGGACCGGATGCTGCTGCCCAACCTGAGCGCGCTCGCGCAGCCGACCGAGAACCCAAGAAACGCATCACAAAGCTTATGATCGACGCCGCGCCGGCAGATGCAAACGATGCAAACTACGCAAGCAATGCAAGTTCGGCTTCCACTGCTGCGCCTGCACGCTTTGAGTTTCCGCACTTGGAACAGATTGGGGAACCGCTTGGAGCACTTGCCGGCGCGTTGCAGACGTTTACTTCTTGCAGTGTTGCCGCACCGAGGCATTCCGGCTGCGCGTTCCCCTCCTACGCCAGCATAAAACCAGGAACAGACGCGGCGCCGTACTTCGGACAGCTCTTCGATGGGTTCATGGCGGCTCACGCGCCGCTCATTCTGAAAGACTGCGACAACATTAGAGAGCTCATAGACACAGACGACAATGAGCTGAGCGCCGAGCGCGCGGTAGCACTTGCCAACGACGACGCCGAACGTAGCGGCAGCCAGCCCGCACGCGCCGTCTCCATGTGGTTGCTGCTTCGGGGCGTCGATCTGCGTGCTGCAGCGCACCCCGCCAGCGCATTGCGGGAAAATCTCAGACTTTTGGACGGCTTCTCGGCATGGATCGTCGCTCAAGATCTTGCGAAGACGGCGAGGGCGTGCATCCTTGCTGGGCACGACACGCAGACATTCGAGTCCGCGACCCGGTCGCAGCGCGTTGGAGCGCCCACGGAGGAGCCGTGCGCACGTTTGGCGATTCGCTGGATTGACAAGTATGGCACTTTGCGCACCGAAGTCGCATCGCTTACGACGAGCAATGTTTACAGCGCTGGTGATGCCGCCATGCTCATCCGCAACGCAGCAATCTTTGTCGCGTGCACATACACTGCGCCGCTGTCGACTGTTGTGTATCGCAGCCTGCTGACTTCGGACATGCACGCTGCTGAAGGAGCGTATGCGCGTCTGTATGTGACCTTGGCTGTGCAGTTTAGGAGTTACGCGTGCACACCCCCTTCCGTGACGCAGTCGGAGCACACGCCGCGTAATGTCGGACCCCTTGAAAGCACAGGCGTGTTTGTGCGCCTGACGCCTCGCAATGTGACCGACTCGGGTGCACTCGCAGAGTGTGCTTTCCATGGGATGGTCATCGCACCGCAGCATAACAAGCACTCAGCCATAGAGAAGTGCGCTCTGCACGCACACGACAAGAATGGGCTGCCGGCGCCACGTGACGCCGACGCTCTTCGCATGGGCTTGCATATATGCGCTGTGCAAGCGGAGCGTCGTTGCTTAGGAATGCTAATCTCGCGCTTTGGGAAGGTTGGCGTCAGCGGCGGGCGCATCTGTCCGCCAAACTCGTGGATTCTCGCGAGCGCTGCGGCCATTCGACCGATTGATGAACAGCTTTGCAACAGTTACAGACTGCAACCGTGTAGCTGGCAATCGCTGCTCCCAGGCAATGCGGCGCTGACGTGTGGCTTCGAGGCATTTTTCTTATCTTGCGAGCGGTTGTATCAATCCACATGCGACGAAGAAAAGCTTCCGTTGCTGCTTCCTGAGATGCCCGCAGGGTTGAGAGTGTCGTACCCCGAGTGCAGCAGACGCAGCCGCCTGTTTGGCAACAAGGCCCCGGCCGTGCTCAGTGCGGAGAACAAGTACGTCCTTTCCGCATTTCACCTCGAGCTGCAATCAGAGCGAACGACAATCGGAGATGCGCTGTACAGCTCCCTGTCGCATGGCGCGCCGTCCGCGGTCATAAAACTGTTGCAAAAAGCGGCCGAGCGGCTTGACGCGTCAACATCTTTGCGAGACATGTTGCACTATTGTACCCAAGCCGCAAATCTCGTCGAAACGCGATCTGCGTCCATCCACAAAGACAACGAGGTACTGCGGCGTTTGTGGCGCATCGCATCCTGCGTGCGGCATCACGAAGGTGACTTTAGCATGCCACACCCGAAGCGGGCGTGCGCTGGCGATGCGGATGGTGGCGCCTTCTTGCACCTGGCGGACGATGAAATCACCAGGCGTGTCATCAGCGCGTGCCGCCTGTCAAGAGGAGCGCATCGGATTCTCAAGAAGCGGGACAAGGAGGATGACATGCAATGGGCAAATGTGGTGCCGGTTATTGCGCAGGCCTTGCGGCTACCGACGGACGTGGGCATCGCTACCGTCGAGTACGTTGAAGAGGTGCTTTTGAGAGCGCACAAGAAGTCGACAGATGCTTCGTGGGCGGCGGAAATGTACACCGCTCTATTGCGCGCACTGCAGATTGTGGCTGCCGAGTCGCCATCGCCGCTTGTGATTCACCTGATGCACAAGATCTCGGATGGTCCGACTGCGTTGGCTGCGCTGCACACGCACGCCGCGGCGGGCGACTGCCTTAAAAATGTGACGATCGATGCGATCGTGCGCGACGCGAGCTGCCGTCTACTCTTTGTGCACCAGTCCGCTCGGACGACGAAGCTGTGCGCGTTCGAAGCGAAGAAGTCGTGCGCGTGACTGGTGCGGCGGCCTGTGCGTGAGGTGGATGCTTGTCGTGCCTCTGCCATAATCACACAGCACGTCGGGTGACACTGATTCCGTGGTGGATATGTTGTCGAGAGCGAAAAGCGGCTACAGATCAAAGATTCTCAATCTCCTGCCCCCACGCTGCGCCGAGGAAGCCATGAAAGCTGCGCAGGAAGAAGCGGATAAAGATGATCCAATGTGCGTGTG
>Ga0302126_10001632_pt1 | contig 13310 bp, 18 predicted proteins | sample CB4_20m_MG_FD_203108 | JGI IMG/M metagenome (GOLD analysis project Ga0302126, IMG submission 203108) | Marine microbial communities from Western Arctic Ocean, Canada - CB4_20m | ecosystem: Environmental > Aquatic > Marine > Oceanic | place: Canada: Western Arctic Ocean | collected 2017-09-24 | reverse complement strand
AATTCAGAAGTCATTCATAATATGGCATATGAGAAAATTCTTGATGTCTTACATTTGACTCATGTGTTTGAAGAAAATTTAAATGAAAAAGTAATTAAAGGTCGTGTAGACTATTTACGTAAATATAATAATAAAGTATATGCTGACGATAAAAAGCAATATATTTATTCCATTATGTTATTTACATTGTTTGTTGAAAATGTAAGTTTATTTAGTCAATTCTATATTATCATGCATATGAATCGTAATAAAGCAGTAATGAAAGATTGTGCACAACAAGTACAATATACTCGTAATGAAGAAATGTTACATGCTCAAGTAGGCATTAAATTAATCAATACCCTGCGTGAAGAATATCCAGAATTATTTGATGCAGAACTCGAATCAAGAGTAAAAGAAGAATGCATTGATGCTCTTAAAGCTGAAAGCAAAGTGATTGATTGGATTATGGGTGATTATGAAACAAAAGGTCTATCTGCTGGTATTCTTAAATCATTTATTGCTAAAAGAATGTCTGATTCTTTAGATCAAATCGGGTTTGATAATTCAGAGATTATATATAATCAAGATGATGTTGATCAAACTTTTTGGTTTGATGAAGAATTATTGGGTGCTAACATGACAGACTTCTTTCAAAAGCGTCCAGTTGAATATGCAAAGGGTCAAGGTATTACTGCTGATGATTTATTTTAAAGGATTACATAATGGGATTTGAGTGGGCAAACGATGATTCACGGCTTTTTTTAAGTCGTGGATACATTGATGGAAATATGACAACCGAAGAGCGAGTGCGAATGATCGCCCAAGCTGCAGAAACGATTCTTGATAAAGAAGGTTTTGCTGATAAGTTTTATGGTTATATGAGCAGAGGATTCTATTCTCTTTCGTCTCCAGTATGGTCTAACTTTGGAACTAAAAAAGGATTGCCTATTTCATGTAATGGCGTTTTTGTTGAAGACGATATGGCATCAATTTTAATGAAAAATGCTGAAGTTGGAATGCAAACAAAGATGGGTGCAGGCACATCAGGTTACTTTGGAGCTATTCGATCAAGAGGAGAACCTATTAAATCTGGTGGTGTAGCTGATGGACCTGTGCATTTTATGAATCTCACTGAGACGCAAGTAGACGTAGTTGCTCAGGGATCAGTGCGCAGAGGATCTTTTGCAGCTTATTTGCCTATTGATTCTCCAGATATTATGGAGTTTCTTGAGTGTCGTGAAGAAGGCTCTTCTATTATGCATCTATCACTAGGTGTTTGTATCTCTGATGAATGGATGCAATCTATGATAGATGGCGATTCAGAGAAAAGAACTGTATGGGCTCGTGTACTTCGTAAGCGTAGAGAAAGTGGTTATCCATATTTGTTCTTTAGTGATACTGTTAATAATAATAAGCCTCAAGTGTTGAAAGATCAAGATATTCCTATTTGGGCGTCTAATCTTTGTTCTGAGATTTGTTTACCTTCAAGCGATGAATGGTCATTTGTATGCAATCTAGCTTCGATGAATTGTGCTACATTTGATGAATGGTCTGAAACTGACGCAGTAGAAACGATGATTTGGTTTCTTGATGCAGTAATGGAAGAATATATTGAAAAAACTAAAGATATTCAGTTTATGCATTCTGCTTATAATTTTGCATTACATTGGAGAGCTTTAGGACTTGGACAGTTAGGCTGGCATACATATCTTCAATCGAAGAGTATAGCATTTGAATCATTTGAAGCACAAATGCTTTCTATGAAAATTAGTAAATTTATTGATGATAAATCACTTGAAGCATCAAAAGAATTAGCTATTGAATATGGTGAGCCAAAAGGTATGTTAGGTACTGGAGAGCGTAATCTTACAAGAACTGCAGTAGCTCCTACTACATCTTCTTCGTTTATTCTTGGTCAGGTGTCTCCGTCTATTGAGCCACTCGCTTCAAATTACTTTACAAAAGATTTAGCAAAGGGTAAATTTACATATCGTAATCCTCATCTTAAAGCTGTACTACATGATCATGGTAAAAATAACGAAGAAGTATGGGTAGATATTCTTAAACACGGCGGATCTGTTCAACATCTTGATTTTTTAACTGAGCATGAAAAAGATGTGTATAAGACTTTTAGTGAGATTACACCGCTTTCAATTGTTCAGCAAGCTGGCGGAAGACAAAAATATATTGATCAATCTCAGTCGTTAAACATTCTTATTCATCCAGATATTCCAGCAAAAGATGTCAATTCTTTGATTATTGAAGGTTGGAAGTTAGGAGTTAAAACATTTTACTATCAAAGATCAGCAAACCCCGCACAAGAATTAGTTCGTGATATTATGAACTGTGCAAGTTGCGAAGCGTAAGGAATACTATATGTTACACTATTATATTGAGTGCGATTATTGTGACACAGAATCACAAGTATCAACAGAAGAAGATAAAGAGCCAGAATATTGCCCGTGCTGTGGACACGAAGTAAATGCTCAGGTTTTAGACGGAGAAGATTGAAGTGTATAAATAGTATTTTGTAATTAAGGAATACTATATTGTGGTTATTTGAAAATAAAGAGTTTGATCCAGCTGATTCTCGTATTGATGAATTAGCTGGATTTGTTTACTGTATAACTGATTTAACAAATAATAAAAAATACATTGGTAAAAAAACACTATGGTCTACAAGAAGACTTAAACCTTTAAAAGGTAAAACCCGTCGAAGAATAAAAAAAGCACAATCTGATTGGATAAGCTATTATGGCTCAAATGAAGAAGTTAAGTTGCTTGTAGAAAATGATGGAGAAAATAGATTTAAAAGAGAAATAATAAAGCTATGTAAGACAAAAGGTCTTATGAGCTATTACGAGGCAAAAGAACAATTTGATCGTGAAGTCCTTTTTAGTGATGAATATTATAATCAATTTATTGGATGCAAAATTCATTCAAAGCATGTAAAAGGAAAAGAATAATGTACGAATATAAATGTACTATTAATAGAGTAGTTGACGGAGATACAGTTGATGTAGATATTGATCTTGGATTTGGTATTGTATTAACAGATGAAAGAGTTCGTGTGATGGGTATTGATACGCCTGAATCTCGTACCAGCGATAAGGTTGAAAAGGTTTTTGGTAAAGCAGCTAAAGCAAGACTTCAAGAACTTCTTGGAGCTAAAGGTGTATTAAAGACTGAAATTAATAAAGATGGTGAAGATATGAAAGGTAAGTTTGGTAGAGTCCTTGGCGACTTTGTTGCGCCAGACGGACGTATGTGTACAGAGATTCTTATTGATGAAGGTCATGCTGTCCCATATCATGGTCAATCAAAAGCTGATGTCGAAGTTGGACATCTTGCTAATCGTCAAAGATTAATGCAAGAGGGCAAAGTTGACGTAAAATTAATTCAAAAATTATCTGAATAAAGGGTTTACAATTGAGTAATACTATGGTATAATGTCTATATAATGAAAGGAATCAACTATGATTTTAATTGACTTCTCAGGTATTTCAATTGCCCCTGTCGCAATGGGCTTAACAAATGCTGATGAAAATTTAATACGCCATATGATATTAAATAGTATTCGTATGTATCGTCAAAAGTTTAAAGACAAATATGGTGAAATAGTTATTGTATGCGATGCTGGTGGAAATTGGCGCAAAGATGTATATCCTGAATATAAAGGAAAGCGCAAAGAATCGCGTGAAAAATCTAAGATTGATTGGGATGAAGCTTTTCGTTGTATAAATTTAGTTCGCGAAGAATTAAAAGAACATTTTCCATATAAAGTTATTCATCAATGGGGATGTGAAGCTGATGATTCTATTGCTGAAATAGTAAAATGGACTCAAGAGTTTGGTAATCATGAAGAGGTAATGATTGTATCAGCTGATAAAGATTTTCGTCAACTACAAAAATATGGCAATGTTCGGCAATGGTCAACATCTACTAAGAAATTTGTAGATGAACCTAATCCTAGGCTTTATCTTGAAGAGCATATTCTTACTGGATGCGGCACCGATGGTGTACCAAATGTTTTATCTGACGATAAAGTTTTTGTAGAAGGTAGACGGCAAGGTACTTTATCATCAAAGAAAAAAGCTGCTCTCTTAGAAGATCCAAAAGCTTTAGGTGATGAAGTTTATCGTAATTATTTACGTAATAAAAAACTAATAGATTTAACAGAAAAATCAGAATGTCCTCAAAACATTAAAGAAGAAATTATAAATAAGTATGTAGAACAAGATCAATATGGAAATAAAAGTAAAGTGTTCCCATATCTTGTAGCTAAGCGTTGTAGAATGTTAGTTGAAAGTGTACAGGAGTTTATATAATAATGATAAGTGATATACTTAATGATGTAATAAAAGCTCGATCTAAAAAAGAAAAGATTGAGATATTAAAAAAGAATGAGTGCTGGGCCCTAAAAGATATTTTAAAAGGAACATATGATACTAGTGTTCAATTTAATATTCCAGCTGGCCCACCCCCACCATTTGAAGCAAATGAAGGTTATAATGCACCATCTAATCTTTATAAAAGACACAAAGATTTCATTTCATTTGTTAAAGGTGGTCCAGGCGATTCTATGCAAAAAGTAAAAAGAGAAAAATCTTTTATTATTTTGTTAGAGTCAGTTGAGCCTCCTGAAGCACAATTAATTATTAATATGATTAACAAAACCCCAATAAAAGGAGTTACCAAAGCAGTAGCAAACGAAGCCTTTCCGAATTTGATACAGAAATAAATATATAATGATTGGAAAATATACTTATAATTAGATTTATAGACAGGCCTTCTTTGGAAGAGTCTGTCTTTTTTTAGGAGAACTAAAATGGTTTTACATAACAATCAAATAGCGAAATTGCAAAAAGATTCTACTGAGCTTAAAGCTTATGTAGAGGAAATAAAACAAAAGGGTAACCATTCTTTAGCTAAGAAACTTGAATCAAAAAAGGTATATTTAGATCAGAAGATATATGAATTAGAGGATATGGTAGCGTAATTCTTTACAAGAAATAGTATAGAAAAGGAGCAATTAGTTTTGTTCCTTTTTTTATTTGTATAAATATAGTAAAATAGATTAGCAAATTATCGAATGGGGTAGATATGAAAACTTTTAAACAGATGAACGAAGATATTCAACATCAAAAGCAACTCAACGAAAAAGGTTTGCTTACAAAACTTAAACAGGCAAAAAATGCAGCAGTAACCGCATTTAAAAATAGTCCTGAAAAGCATGCCGCAAAAATGGACGCCGTAGCTAAGAGAGTTGCTAAGCAAGATGCTGAACATGAAAAAGCAAAAGCAGAGCTGGCTAATAAAAGTAAAAGTAACGCTCAAAAATTAGCGGATTTAAAAGGGTCGAGCGCAAGTTATAATATTACCAAAAAAGGCAAGGCTAACAATCCAAACGCAATGCGACCTAAGGGTAAAGACGGATCATTCTTTGATACTACTGCTCCTCATAATCCTAATAATTCAGGTAGATTGGCCCCCCATCCTAAAGGTGATTGGGTAGATGCCGCTGGAAACACTAAACTAAAAGTGGACGAGGCTGAAGCTCATTCTCGCGACATGGCTTCTTCTCGCATTATTGCTAGAGAAAATAGCATAGATGGTGAGAGCGACAAAGATCGTAGAGCTGTTCATGGTAAGAGTGATGCTGAAATGCGTGTGGAGGCTACTAAAAAGCATATAGGAAAACTTAAAGCACATGCCCCAGAAGCAAAAGACAGAATAGCTCATGCTGAACATACTTTAAAACTCCATACAGATGCTCACGCTGCTGCTGTCGCTCATATGGAAACTCACAAAGAAAAAGAATATACATCTTCGCATGTCGGTCATTATCATGAACATCATTATGGTAGTGGAGCTCAAGACCACCATTATGATGAAATGGAAAGGCATAAAAAAGCTGAACAAGAGAATCCTTCTGAAACACATATTAATGATGCAAAACTAGGATATGATCATACACATGAAGATCATCCACATCATGAAGAAGAAAGAACAGCTGACTATGCTGGTCCAACACACGGTGCTACTTTGCACAAATTAGTTAAAACTGCTACTGCAGCACATCATGCTTATAATGAAATGGTTGATAGCCAAACTAAAGCTGAAGCTGGGCTTCCAAAAGGTCAAAAGAGTAAAACTAAATTTCATAAGAAAGATGCTTATGACAAAGTTGATGTTAAAACCCGCTCAACATATTATAAAAAAGCATTAACAAAATTAACTCCAGAAGGTAACGATGCAGTTAAAAATTTAAAGCATAAAAATAAAGATAGCAGACAAACAACAATGGATATTTAAATAGGGTGATTTAAATGGGAAGCTATTCCAGAAAAAGATATCCAACTGAATCAGCTAGCTTTCCAAAAAGCGCAAGTTCAGCACCAGGATCGTATTCATATGCAACCTTTGCTGACTTGCCTGCTTCTGGTTCTACACCCGGAAATACAGCTTTTGTTGTAGCAACAAATAAATTATATATTTGGAACGGTCTTGGATGGTACATAATTGCTACTGTTACAAATGTATCTCCAACCGCAATTTCAGGAGTTGATGCCACTTATGCTCTTGCAACAGATGGAACCGCCACAACTATTACAGCAGTATCCACTGACCCAGAAGGATTCGCTTTGACATGGTCCTATGCAGTATCATCTGGATCATTAGGTAGTACTGCTACAATAGCTCAAGCAGATAATGTATTTACAATTACACCTTCAACAGATTCCGCGAATGCCGGAACTTTTAGTTTAACATTTAGTGTGACTGATGGTGTGAATGGAGTTGTTAGCTCGGTAAGCGGGTTTACATTAGCATTTTCTATTGCTAATTCAAGATACACTGTATTGTCAGTTAAAGCGACTGCAACTGGTTCAAATCAAACTTTTGACGATGCTTCTGCTTCGAATCTTACAATTTCTACCACTGGCAATGCAACGGCATCAACATTTAGTCCATATCGTCAAGGTGGGTTTTCTGCGTATTTTGACGGAACAGGCGATTATTTAGATACTGGCACAAATATACATGATGGAATTGGTACTGGTGATTTTACTTGCGAGGGTTGGTTTTATTTAGAAAATTACACTAGTTACCGAGGCATATTTGGATCAGGTTCTACTGATGCTAATGATGAATTTACCCTGATGGTATTATCGAATGGTAAATTATACTTTGATTGGGGCAATGCAGTAAGTGATTATATTCAAGCATCTAGTGTGACACCATTAAATATTTGGAACCATATATCTATAACACGATCTGGCACTTCTTTAAACCTCTGGTTAAATGGAACAAGTATAGCGTCTGGAACCACAAATGCTGACATAGGAGGGAGTTCATCGTTTAAAGTCGGATGGGCCCGGCAGCAACTCTTTCTAGGATATATAAGAGATGTTAGAGTAGTAATAGGAACCGCAGTTTATACTTCTGCGTTCACTCCACCAACTGAACCTTTGACTGCAATTACAAACACAGCATTCTTACTTAGTGACTTACCGTACTTTAAAGATCAATCTACATCAAATCATACCATTACTGCAAATGGTAATACATTACAAAAACCAGTCACATTATTTGATAATGGTGTATATTCAGAAGCAGATCATGGTGCGTCTGCGTATTTTGACGGAACAGGCGATTATATATCGGCAGAAGATGATGCAAGTTTTTCTTTTGGTACTGGCGATTTTACGGTAGAGTCTTGGTTGTACCATCAAAATGGCTCTGCATCTTATTATGATCTTATAGGAACTGCATCAAACAGTGGTTACATTGGGTCTAATAGGGGAGGTTGGATATTTGCTTATTACCATACACACGGTTCTACTTATGCACTTAAATTTGGTTATCAGTATAACAATGCCTTTCCAGTTGACATAAGTTTTTCTAAAACTTTAAATGTAGATACTTGGTATCATATAGCCATGACTCGCCAAGGCAATCAGTTAAAATGTTTTGTTAACGGAATTCAAGTTGGTAGTACTGTTACAAATTCAACAAATATCATTAGTACTGAGCCTTTGACTATAGGAACAGGCTCAAACATTTCTACCTATGTTACTGGTTATATGTCTGACGTAAGAGTAGTCAAAGGCACAGCAGTTTATACATCAAACTTTACACCACCAACCGCACCTTTAACTGCAATCACAAATACAAAATTCTTACTCAATCCAGAAACATCTATTTCAGATTTGAGTCAAAAAAGTACAATAACGTGTTTTGGTAATACAGCAACATCTACAACTCAAGTAAAGTTTTTGAACACTAGATCAATATATGGTGATGGTAGTGGAGATTATGTTTCAATGCCAATTGATCCTATTGGTACAGATGATTTCACAGTAGAGGCTTGGATATACCCAACTTCTATGGGGGCGACGGCTACTGCTATTAGTGGCGCAACAATAAACGGCGGGTTGGGTGTAGTCATGCGCCTTGACCAATGGTTTATTGGAAATAATAGCACAAATCAGGCGTTTACTAGCGCGGCAAATAAATTCGTTGTCAACCAATGGCAGCATATAGCAATGACTAGACAAGGAACCTCACTCAGACTCTTTTATAACGGGACACTATTTGATAGTGGAACAAACTCATATAATTTAAATCAAACAGATTATGTTTTATATGCAGCATATACCGATGGATCATATCTTTCTTTTGCAGGGCATATACAAGATTTTAGAATCACAAAGGGTCTTGCAAGATATACTTCAACATTTACACCACCTACGACAGAATTACTGGGATAAATTATGGGTAATTATTCTGAAACCCGATATGCAAATATGATTCCAACATTTGATCCGGCTCCTTTAACTGCAGAAGAAGCTAGTGGCCGTCAAAAAACTAACATGAGAGTTTATGAAACTTTTGCAGCTTTACCAGCAACTTCTGAAACCAATGGAAATACTGCATTTGTTAGAGCAACAAATAAATTATATGCATGGAATGGTACAGGTTGGTATTTAGTTGCTGAAGTAACGAATGCTTCACCTTCTTCTATTACTGGCGTAAATTCAACATATCATTTCGCGACTGATGGAACCGCAACCACAATTACTGCAGTGGCTACAGATCCAGAAGGATTTGCTTTGACTTGGAGTTATGCAGTCACAACTGGATCGCTCGGTTCTACAGCAACAGTATCTCAGGCAGATAATGTGTTTACCATTACGCCATCCAATCAGCAAAGTGCTGCCGGAGAGTTTGGTCTTACTTTTAGTGTTACTGATGGTGCAAATTCAGCAGTTAGTTATCCATCTGCATTTTCGTTATATTTTGGTCCAGACCCTTCTAGTTATTTATTTTCAACAGCTGGAACTCATTCTTGGACATGCCCGTCTGGACTTACTAAAGTATCAGTTGTGGCTGTTGGTGCTGGTGCTGAAGCAGGAGTAACAGCAGGAGGCGGTGGAGGTCTTGGTTGGAAAAATAATATATCAGTTACTCCAGGTCAATCTTATACAGTAGTTGTCGGTGCAGGTGGTCAAAACAAAGCAAATCAGCATAGTTATTTTATAAACACAACAACAGTAATGGGTCAAGGTGGTAATGGGGCAACAGGCGGCGGTTATGTTGGAGATGGCGGTGGTAACGGCGGCGATGGCCAAGGTGGTGGCACATATTCGGCCTGTGGCGGCGGTGGTGCCGGTGGGTATTCTGGAGATGGTGGAGATGGTAAATCTGGTACAACTGGACAGGCTGGAAATGGCCAAGGCGGTGGCGGTGGCGGATCAATGGCAAACTCCGGTACGTTTACAATCGGAGGCGGGGGTGTAGGTGTTTATGGCCAAGGGACAAACGGTGTAGGCGGGCTGGCTAATATACCTCCGAATCAACATCCAACAACTACTAGTGCAGGTACTGGTGGTTCTGGTGGTGGAAATCCATCTAGTACTTTTGGTCATTCAGCCGGAGGAAACTATGGCGGCGGTGGCGGTGGTGGCGGCTCAGGCGTAGGTGGAGGTGATGCAGGTGCTGGCGCTGTAAGACTTATTTGGGGTCCATTTAGATCATTTCCTTCTACAAATGTTAGCAACGCTAGTAATGTTAATGCTGAAACAGTGGTATAAAATAGTTTACATTTGCTAAATAATGTGATACAATATTAGTATAATCTGTTAAAAAGGTAGTACTATGAATTTATTCATCTTAGATAAAGATCCAATCAAAGCTGCTCAATTACAATGTGATAAGCATGTAGTTAAAATGATTGTCGAATCTGCACAAATGTTATCAACAGCTCATCGTATGCTTGATGGTGTACAAACTCGTCGTAAGTCTCAGTCAGGTAAAACTATGAGCAAATACTGGAAACTTCCTGATGATCGTGAAGCTGTTCTATACAAAGCAGTTCATATGGGTCATCCTTGTACGGTATGGACAATGCAAAATGATAATAATTATCAATGGCACTATGATCATTTCTCTGCGTTGTGCAAAGAATATACATATCGCTATGATAAAACGCATGCTACTCAAACAAAACTAAAATCGTATCTTATGAAGCTTCCAAATAATATCAAAGAAGGATGGAAATATCAGATGACTCCATTTGCTTTGGCTATGAAAGCTGAACCACAGTGTATCAATGAAAATGATATTGTACAGTCATACAAAGATTATTATCAAACAAAACAAGATAGGTTTAAAATGGCATGGACTCGCCGATCTATTCCTGAATGGTTCGAGGTTAGACAAAGTGCGTAGAGTTTCTATACCACGCAAGTTTAATAAACTCTTAAAAGAAGAAGCGGGGCATTATCGTAGAGCATTACAGTTACCAGACGATAATCCTGCTAAGCGTGATATAATTCACCATTGGGAATTAGAGATTATTAAACAAAAGAACGCATTACAAATGGACTTTGATGAACTGCGATACTGTATCATAAATGTCACATAATATACTAAATTCAAATTAAATGTATTTTGTTGTTTACAATTAGCCAAAAATGTATTATAAAGGTATTAACAAAAGGAGATACATTATGAAACTGGTAAAAACTCAACTTGATATCTTGGAAGATGCCGTTGCATCAGAAGCAAAAAACGGTGTACGTAAGCCAATCCATGTAAGAAATTTTAAAACTCTTGATGGCTTTTCACAAAGATATCAGGAGTATTGTAATCAAATGGAAATGTTAATAAACGCCGGTTTCATTTCTCGTAACATTCATCCTAATGACGGATATGCTTATATCACAATTAAAGGTGAAAACTTTATTAATGGAGTTACTTATTAATGTTTAATATTGAATATAGAGTTATTGATAGTATACAATTTGGTGGTCTCAAGAATGGAACATATCTTCAACTTGTTGTAAATAAGAACATGAATGGTAGAAAGCCAAAAGAATATATCAGATCTTGGTCAAGTCTATCTAAACAATGGAATATCATGTATAGATATAATGTAGAAGAATCATGGAATAAATGGAAAAGGACTGAAAAAACGTGCCAACGTACACATTAAAAAATATTAAAACAAATAATAGATGGGACACGATTTGTAGTTGGAATCAATTGCAAGAAATGTTAAATCATGATCCTGAAATTATTCAAGTTCCTTCAGCACCTAGATTTGTAAGTGCAACTAAAGATATGTACGGTCAAACACCTGATGGTTTTAAAGATTTAAAAAGAAAAATAAAGAGTGGCTCTGGTAAAGGTAATACAATAAACATATGACCAAAAAGAATAATTCGTTACAGGTACATGCGGATGAACTTATTCGTATTGAACCTATTACAGAAAATCAGCGAACAGCATTTTCTGTTTGGGAAGAAAATAAAAATATAGTATTATCAGGAAGTGCTGGTACTGGTAAAACATTTATTGGCTTATATTTGGCTTTGAAAGCAATGCTTGATGAACCTGAAATTTATCGTGATATAACTATTATGAGATCTATTGTTCCTACGCGGGACGGTGGGTTTTTGCCTGGTACAATAGAAGAAAAAAGAGAACCATTTAACTTACCGTATAAATTCATATGTAATGAGTTGTTCGGTGAGTTTGGTTCTTATAATAAAATGTTACACTCAAAGCAGATAAAATTTGAATCTACTTCGTATATTCGTGGTTGCACATTCGATCATTCAATTATTTTAGTTGATGAGATGCAAAACTTAAACTTCCATGAATTAGACTCTGTTATAACTCGTATTGGTAAAGATTGTCGAGTTATTTTTTGTGGTGATTATATGCAATCAGATTTTAAATATGACGATGAAAAAGATGGTATTATAAAATTTATGAAAATTGTAGAACAGATGAGATTTTTTGATGTAGTCAAATTTGGATGGGAAGATATTGTGAGATCTGATTTGGTTCGTGATTATATAATGACGAAAGAAATGTTAGGTATTTCATAGGAGAAAATTAATGAAAGATTGGGTTATCGGAAAACTAGGAGAAAAAACGTCTTGGAATGGAGCGGCGCTGATTGCGGTTGGAGTAATTGTTCTTATTGCTGGACCATTCGCTAAGCTAGCAGCATATGGAGCTATCGCGTATGGAGCTTGGTGCATATGGGAGAAAGGCGATGATTAAAATTTACGGTACGAGTAGATGTGGTTATTGTAAAGAAGCTGTAAATTTAGCTAAAAAGTATAAATTAGAATATGAATATAAAGATGCTGAGGACTTAGATATATATGAAAGTCTAGTAAATAAAATTGGTAAATTTGGAACAGTGCCCCAAATATTTTGGCACGATAAACACTTAGGCGGATATGAAAATTTCGTCACAGAAGTAGAAAATACACGGGAGTACGGACAAGATGGATTTTAATTTTACAGAAGATCAGGTTGCAGCAATTTTACACAAAGATGATGTGTCAGATTGGTACAATGCAATGATGGAAATGTTTCCAAAATATGATATTACTACACCTAATCGTGTAGCAGGTTTTATTGCACAGACCGCTCATGAAAGTGCAAGCTATAAAACAATTACTGAAAATCTAAATTATAGCTCAAAAGCACTTGATGCTATCTTTGGTAAGTACTTTAAAAGAGCAGGAGTCGATGCTCAAAAATATCACAGACAGCCAGAAAAGATTGCTAATCGTATCTATGCTGGTCGTATGGACAATGGTGATACAGCATCTGGTGATGGTTGGACATTTCGAGGTGGTGGCATTCTACAGCTAACGGGGCGCTATAACTACACTGAATTTGGTAAGACTGTAGGAATGACTGCTGAAGAAGCAACTGATTATGTTCGTACTCCGAAAGGTGCTATTGAATCAGCTTGTTGGTTTTGGAAGACTAATAATATTAATAAGTATTGTGATAATGAT
>Ga0302126_10001630_pt1 | contig 13314 bp, 8 predicted proteins | sample CB4_20m_MG_FD_203108 | JGI IMG/M metagenome (GOLD analysis project Ga0302126, IMG submission 203108) | Marine microbial communities from Western Arctic Ocean, Canada - CB4_20m | ecosystem: Environmental > Aquatic > Marine > Oceanic | place: Canada: Western Arctic Ocean | collected 2017-09-24 | reverse complement strand
ATGCTGCATCGGGGAGGGTCCGCCTCCGCGCGGACCGCAGTGCATGAGCACCGAATACATTGCGGACGACACGGAGGTCGTCCCTCCCGGCGAATTATGCTGCATCGGGGAGGGTCCGCCTCCGCGCGGACCGCAGTGCATGAGCACCAAACACATTGCGGACGACGCGGAGGTCGTCCCTCCAGGCGAATTATGCTGCAAAGGGAGGGTCCGCCTCCGCGCGGACCGCAGTGCATGAGCACCGAATACATTGCGGACGACACGGAGGTCGTCCCTCCCGGCGAATTATGCTGCATCGGGGAGGGTCCGCCTCTGCGCGGACCGCACGGCATTGCGGACGACGCGGAGGTCGTCCCTCCCGCAACTGAAGGGCCTCCGCAAGCGGAGACGCCACGATTAGGAGATGGTGCTAGCTGGCCTAGGCGCTTAATTATGCTTAGCACAAAACATGGTCTGACAATCGCTGAAGAGGGGCCGGCGTTAAAAAGCAATCCGCCGGCCGAGCAGAAATTAACTAGCTTAGGATTTCAGGTAGATTGCTGGTGCTATGACTAAATTGCTTCGCTGGGACATCTGCTTGCTGCAACAGAGTCAGCCAATAGTTCGCCAGTGGGGTATTCTTCTCGGAAAGTACAATATGTTCTCCTTTGCGTAGATTCTTCGCGCCTCCGCCGGCTACAATCGCGGGAAGGTTCTTCAGTTGGTGGCCAGTGCGAAGATTGGTGCCGTAGCTGACGATGCAATTGTCATACAAGCGGCTGCCATCGCTATCTTTCGCCTCTTTTAAGCGATCTAGAAAGTGTGCAAATAACTCGGAGCACTTTTTGTCGCGTTCGCGGGAGGCATTCTTGCGAGGTTCGGAAAAGCCATAGTGGCTGAGTGAGTGCGCTTGCAGCGCGACTCCGATACCCACGAGCAGCGAGCACACGGGCTGGCGATAAGTGACCACTCGAGTCGAATCGGTCTGTAGCGCGACGATGATCATGTCGTACATCAACTTAATCTCTTCCTCACCAATCAGTTGGTCGATGGGCTCTGCAAAAGGCGCGTTTGGTTTAGGGATATTTGCCCATTTGGCCTGTCGCTCTAGTCCGAGTTCGACCTGACGCACGCCTTGGAAGTATTCATCCAGTTTTTCGCGGTCATTGGTGCTTAGATTTCGCTTCATTGCGCTGGCATTGACCCGCACAATATCTAAAATACTTTCCTTCTTCCTTAAGCGATCATCTAGCTCGGCACGGGTGCCTGTCTGTTGTTCGAATATGGTGTGATATAAATCAATCGGCTGGTTGATGCCCGGCAACGGATTGCCACTGTCATTCCAGGAGAGCGAGAGTCCGTTGCCATGGCCGGAATTTTGCAGACCACTCTTTTCCTTGGCAGAAAGTACCAAGGATGAAAAGCGCGTGTCCTCGCCCAGATGTTGCGCCGCCACTTGATCGCAGGAAATTGAATTAAAAAAACGTTTGCCAGGAGTGCCAGAAACATTGGCGCCGGTGAGGTAGGATGAACTACCGCCATGTGGATTTGTCGCACCTATATTGGTTAGATTCGAAATCATGGTGATGTCGTCTTGGTGGCGCTTCAAAGGCATCATCCCTTCAGTGAGACCGATATCTGCGAATCGACCCGCCTGTTTGGGATAGAAAGTATCCTCAGTAAATCCAAACCCGCCTCCAAGGAAGATCATCCGTTTGGGTGCAACATAGGAGGACGCCGTCTTGCCGAATGAAAAGCTCTCGAGGAAAGGAAGTGCCAAACAGGCGCCACTTGCTCTGAGGAAAGAACGACGAGTGATGGGGTTGGTTTTAAATTGGCTCATGGCATTCGGGGCTTACTTAGATTTGAACAGAGGGTTTGAAGTAATAATGTGGATCATATCACGCATGCGATAATTAGTATACTGAGAACGGTTCACCATCGCCAGTATCGCTTCCTCATCAGAGAACTCCATCGTGCGGCCAAGGCCGTAGGCGGTCATCGATTCGATCATCTCCTTGGCCAACTTGTGTTTTTGGGTTTTAAGCAGGGCCTTTAAATGATCGAGGTCACGATAAATCATGCCACTCACCAATTTGCCGCTTTCTTGGATATGAATATCATCTTTGCCGACTGGTTCCGTATCGCGCCAGCGGCCAACCGTATCAAAAATCTCTAGCCCAAATCCCAACGGATCCATCCGGCTGTGGCAGGATGCGCACGCTGCTTGAGACTGGTGTCGCTGGACCATTTCGCGATTGGTCAGTGGCTGCTTGGATGCACTGCTGAGTTCGGGAACATTCGGCGGTGGTGGCGCGGGCTTATCATTGAGTAATTTCTCAAGAATCATCGCACCGCGAATGACTGGTGAGGTGCGCTCGCCATTTGAACCCATAGTCAGGAATGCGGTTTGGCCGAGTAAGCCGCCACGCGGGGAGTTCCAGTCCAATGCAATCTTTTGAAAGGCATTCGGGTCCTCTGAGCGAGTGATCGGCATGCCATAATAGTCAGCCAGCAGCGAGTTAGCCACGATGAATTCTGAATCAATTAAATTCGTAATCGGCAGATCTTCGCGCACTAAAGTCTTATAAAATTCGACGACTTCACGGTAGGCAGAATAGCGCACACCCGAATTAAACAGATAGTATTGGTTTTCATCGACCGTGATTGCTTGGTAGCGGTCTAAGTCACCCCATTGGCTGGAGAAACCTTCGTAAAATGCCTCCGATTTCCAATCCGCCAGCATGCGATTCACTTGACCTTTCACTGCCTTGGGGTCGGACAAGGATCCATTTTCAGCAAACCGATACAGCTCCTCGTCTGGGAGACTGCTCCAGAGGAAATATGCCAGCCTGACTGCAAACTCTCGATCACTCAACTGGCGGTCCTTCGGGCCTGATCCGACTTCTTCTAAATATAGAAAACTAGGGGAGGCCAAAACGACCGCGACTGCCTCACCCATTGCTTGATTGAAGCTTTGCCCGTTCGCCCGATTCTCCTCAAAAAATGCCATTAGGCTATCAATGTATGCCGGTTCAGGTTGCTTGTGGCGGAATGCTTGGTAGGCGAATCGCTCGATGAACTCCCGTGCATTGTCATCTGAATTCAACGAACTGCTGTTGCGCGATGCACCATCTTTAGCATTGATCAGTTCACCGAAGAAATTGGTCGGTTGCCGGTAGAATGGCCCCTCGATTTCGAGCCAATCGACCCAGACGGCGGCCCAAGCTCCCGGCTTATCCACCAGCTTAATGTATTTGGAGACCCCACCGTTGATTTCAGGTCGATTCTCATAGATGGTTAAATTGTGACTATTATCTCCAAAGCGAAGCCTTCTCAATAGTTCGACTTCATCTGGCTGCCTGTCGGTGCCGTCGAGTTTGAAAATGCCGACAACCCCATCAGCAGAATCCAGTTTTAAATATTTCCGCACTTCCGGCGCTCCCTCGACCGCACCGCCATTGATGCGTATACGGTAACTGGCGCGAATGTCCGGATTACGTTTAAAGTTCACACCGATACGTGCGGGATTCCGAACATCGGCAAAATAAAACGCCTTATCTACCAACGGATATTTCAGATACTTGACTGGCTTATCATAATCGAAGCGCTGTCTAAAGTAGATCTTCATATCTCCCGCGTCTTGAAACCCGATTTCTTGCCAGGTTTTGCCTGCATCCAGCATCTGCTTCTTACGCTTAAATTCGGCCACTTTTGTGCGGAGTCTTGCGGTGTACGGGTTCTCTGGCTCTATTCGTTTGGTCGTATTTTTTGCCAGCGGTCGGCCAGACCACTTAAATCCTTGCTCCACAATTTTTTTGCCAAGTTCGAAATACTTATCGAAATCATTGGCACTGAAGAACTGCTCTTCACCCACCGTATCAAATGAGTCTGCTTCAGCGTCGGGCGGGATGATGTGCGGTGAGATCTCAAAGCCGAATAAATCACGAATGGTATTGGCATATTCACGCTGATTGAGTCGGCGCATGGTTATTTCTCCGCCATTTGCGGTTAATCGTTTGCGCGCATCAACCAATGAACGAGTCAATGAATCCAACACGTCGATTAATTCCTGGTTCGACGGTTGAGGCTCATCTTCTGGTGGCATTTCACCGCCATTCAAGACATCCAAGACATCTTGCCAGCGCTGCGCGGCATCGTTGGTGGTGATTTCCCAGTGTACTTGATCGAATCGCAACTGACCTTTTTGCTTTTCCGAGCCATGACACTGCATGCAATGTTGTTCCAGAAAGGGCTGGATGATTGCTTGCGAGAGAGGTGTGCCCTCGACCAGCGAGTCAGGCTCCTGTTGCAATGAGTCGCTCTGGTCTGCGACCAACTGTGGGGCATCTTCCAGTTCGGCCTTTAGTGAACTGATAAATGCGGCTAATTGAGCGGTGTCAGGCCTTGGTTCTTCTTCTGGGGGCATTTCACCGTCTTCCAAGACAGTCAGTACCTCTGACCAAAATTCAATCGAATCGCGCTTATCCAAGCTCCATGAAGCACTGTCAAAGCGAACCTTGCCCTTTTGCTTGTCTGGACCATGGCAGGCGATACAGTTTGCCTCGAGAAAGGGCTCAAGCTCCGATTGTAGAAATGGTGGGTGCGCTAATGGTGCGGTAGGTGTAACGACTGCTTGCGGCGGCTCTTCAATGATCACGGGCTCAATGACCGGCGCACTGATTGGTTTTGCCGGCGCACTGATTGGTTTTAACGGCGCACTAGGTGTCGTTTGATTCGACCAATGTACATAGCCCGCTACACCTGAGACGAGTGCTAGTGTTAACAATATGGAAGTTTTGCCGGGAGACATGAATATATTGCTGCGAGTTTTGGTTAAATTAGCCAGCTTCTTTCTATACTTTATGAGGTGCTTATTTAAACAAGTGGAAAAATCCGTCACGGACGAAAGGGACGGGCAGACGTCTGTCTGTTAGCTGCTAACAGCCACCCGGTTAGGCCGTTTTGTCGAGTTTTCACTGCAGCATGAGCTGTAATCATGTAAATTGAATCGTGGTCGTGGCGTTTGATTGAATGGAATTCGCTCGCCGATGGTGCCAGTTTGTGGTCTATCAAAGTACCTGTTGACAGTGCTTGTTGGCAGTTAACTATCTGCAGTTTACTTTGCAGCAGATATGCTTTTTTTGCCTATAATCCCTTATGATGAATCAACCGTTTGAATCTAGCAGTGCAACGCTGCAAGCCGTGCGAGAGCGTGTCGGCCAGGTGGTGGTCGGTCAGGAAAACTTGGTAGACCGCTTGTTGTTGGCCTTACTTTGTAACGGCCATGTGCTACTCGAAGGCGTTCCTGGAGTGGCAAAGACGCTGACTGTCAATAGCTTAGCCCAGGCAATCCATGCGCAGTTTAGCCGCATCCAGTTTACCCCAGATCTATTACCGGGTGATTTGACCGGCACCTTGGTGTATGATCCACGTGCGCATACCTTTACTGCCGAGAAGGGCCCGATCTTTACCAATCTACTACTTGCGGACGAAATTAACCGTGCACCGGCCAAGGTGCAGAGCGCTTTGCTTGAGGCGATGCAGGAAAAGCAAGTGACCCTGGGCAAAGAGACCTATGACCTACCGAAGCCGTTTTTGGTGTTGGCCACGCAAAATCCGATCGAGCAGGAGGGCACTTATTCGCTGCCTGAGGCACAGGTGGATCGCTTTATGTTTAAGCTTAAGGTTGGCTACCCGTCGATGGATGAGGAACTGATCGTAATGCAGCGGATGGCCAAAACCGAGCCAGTGCTGAATATCGAACCGGTGTTGACGATTGAAGAGTTGATGAAGATGCGCGCGACGATGGAGACGGTCTTCATCGATGAAAAAGTGGAGCGCTACATTTTACGTCTGGTTGATGCGACGCGTCATCCTGGAAAATATGATTTAGATTTGGGGCGCTATTTACGTTTTGGCGCCTCGCCGCGGGCTTCGATTTATCTGTCGTTGGCCGCTCGTGGCCATGCGCTTATGCAGCAGCGTGACTATGTCATCCCTCAAGATGTGAAGGATGTGGCGCACGATCTGCTGCGCCACCGTATGGCGATCTCGTATCGCGCCGAGGCGGAATCGATCACTTCGGATGATCTACTCGATCAGATCCTCGCGAAGGTATCTGTCTCTGCGTAAGTTGATCCTCGCACTGAGACACAGAGACACAGAGTTAATTAAATTTATGTCCTCTGCACCTCAGTGTCCCTGTGCGAGACTTTATATTTTCGTCCTCATTTATGCTTAGTGAACTAGAGAGTCAGCTGAATTTGCTGGAGCTGAAGTGCCGCCGTCCGGTGGAGCACTTGCTAGCCGGTGAGTATCGCTCTGTATTTCGCGGACGTGGTGTCGAGTTTGAGGATGTGCGTCCGTATCAACCGGGCGACGATGTGCGCTCGATGGACTGGAAGGTCACGGCGCGCACGGGTGAACCGCATATTAAGCGCTACATTGAGGAGCGTGAGCAGTTTGTTTACCTGCTGGTCGATGTGTCGGCTTCGATGCTGCACGATGCGGATGGGAAAAAGCGCAAGACGATGGCGGAGGTCTGCGCGTTACTGACCTTGGCTGCGGTTAAAAATCACGATCGTATTGGCCTGATTTTATTCTCAGATCGTATTGAGCAAATTGTGCCGCCGAGCAAAGGCCGTAGTCACGCGATGCGGATCATGGATGAGTTGATGCATTTTAAGCCGCAGGGGCGTGGCACGAATTTTACAGAGATGTTGGGTCGATTCGGCCATATGGCCCGTAAGCATTCGATCGCGTTTGTGGTGTCCGACTTTATGACCGACGACTATGTGCAAGAGCTACAGGCCTTGGCATTTCGTCACGACATCAATGCCATCAACCTTAGTGATCCTCATTTATTCGATGCTAAGGCGCCGGGGCTGGTGCGCATGCAGGATTCGGAGTCGGATGAACAACGTATTGTCGATCTCGGCCGTGGCGGTAGTGACGAATCTGAGCACAGCGCGCATCTCAAGCAAACGATGTTGGAATCGGGCGTAAATTTATTGGACCTGAAAGTGGGCGGCGATTGTGTTCAGGCACTGGCTGGATTTTTCCATGAGCGGCAGAGTCGTCAAGCCAATGAAACCGGGGGCTGAACCATGCATCGTTTAATACTAGTTTTATGTGGGTGGTTACTGCCGCTGTTTGCCTTTGCGGATGTCGCACCGGAGATTGCGTTGCGGTTAACCGAAGGCGAATATCTGCCAGGCGATATGCTTGAGCTCGAAGCCGAAATGCGCGGGGCCGACTATGCCGAGTTTGAATTGCATGTGCCTGCCAACGCTCAGTGTCACTTTGTGGAGCAGATCCGCGAGCCGGTGCGCTATATCGAGGGTGAGTATTTGCAGCGTGTACTGTTGTTACTTCAACCAATGAGTGCTGGTGACTTTGAGCTAAATGACATCACTGTGACGATTGCGCAAGGTGGCGTGTCGAGGGACGTCGCATTGCCGCCGGTGTCGTTTAGTGTCGCATCGTATGCGGTGGAGGATACGTCGGAGGCAGCTGCCGAGTTGGGCGCAGGTGCATCTTTGTTAGCTCAGGCGTCGAACAATTTGCGCAGCATTATTGCGGTGTTGTTTATTGTTTTAATGGTTGTCTGGTGGTTGTTGCGTAAGGTGAATACACAGCCAGTGAAAATCGCTGAGATCGAACTGGGTGTGAGTGATTTGATTGTGGCCTTGGAGGGAAACGCTCCGTCGTTTCCACCGTGCGAGGCTGACGAATCGAAACGACGGAGCGAAGCTGACGAATCGAAACGACGGAGCGATGCTGACGAACGGAAACAACGGAGTGATGCTGACGAATCGAAACGACGGAGTGATGCTGACGAACGGAAACGACGGAGTGATGCTGACGAACGGAAACGACGGAGCGATGCTGACGAATCGAAACGACGGAGTGATGCTGACGAACGGAAACGACGGAGCGATGCTGACGAACGGAAACGACGGAGCGTTTCCCTCCACGGGGGCTCGGAGCTGACCTCGATGATGATTGCTGAGCAACTGTTGGAGCGCGCGGACCTTTCAATGTCGTCGGCCTTGCGTCAGAATTTAGAAGCGGCAGTCTACGCGAATCGTTTGGATTCGGGCGTGTTGTTACAGCTGCTTAGAGAAGAGGTTCAACGATGAGTTTTCTCTATTTGTGGGTATTGCTGTTAATTCCGCTATTGCTGTGGTTAGTGCGCGGGCGTTTGCGTCGCACTTCATTGAAAGTGTCATCACTCGGGCTATGGTCTGAGGTGGATGCCGGACGTGCCCGCTACTTATGGATTCCTGTATTTTTGCGCCGCATGACTTTGGTCTTATTGCTACTGGCGTTGGCACGCCCACAGGCGGGTTCAACTTACAGCATGAATGTCTCCGAGGGCATCGCGATTCAACTGCTGGTCGATGTGTCGAGCAGTATGGATATGAATGTGCGCGATCTTGACGGCCAGAATCGCAGTCGCATGGAAGTGGCCAAGGAGATGGTCAAAAAATTCATAGCTGGCGACGGCAACACGCTGCAAGGTCGCAGTGAGGATTTGTTGGGGTTGATTACTTTTGCACGCTATGCGGATACGCGCAGTCCGTTGACCTTTGGGCATGATGCCTTGCTGCAGATTGTGAGCAGTCTGGAGGTGCAAGAGCGTCCCAATGAGGATGGCACGGCTTATGGTGATGCGTTGGCACTGGCTGCCGCTCGGCTACAAAATATTGAGGCGTTACAGTTCGGGCAATTTTCGGAGTCCGCCGATGCGATCGAGAGCCGTGTGATTATCCTACTAACCGATGGTGAAAACAACTCGGGGGCTCATTTACCATTGGAAGCGGCTGGCTTGGCTAAAGCGTGGGGCTGTCGGATCTATTGTATCAGTTTAGGGGATACCGAGGGCGAATATTCAAGCAAGGTGCAGATCGAGAAATTGACGGCAGCCGAGCAGACCTTGAAACATATTAGCGATGAGACGGGCGGTATTTTCAGGCAAGCAACTGACTACGAGTCATTGCTTTCTGTGTATGAAGAAATAGATCGTCTGGAGCGCTCGGATATTGCCACGCGTAGCTATGATCGAGTGGCGGAGTGGTTGTGGTTGCCGTTGGGTGTGGCGCTACTGAGCTTATTGATTGCGCTAATATTGGAGGCGTCTGTGTTACGTGTCGTGCCATGAGTGGATTAATATTTCAATGGACGGCTGTGTTGCCACTGTTACTGTTGGCACTGCCGCTTTGGTGGTTGTTGGGGTATGCGCGTGGCAAGCGCGCTGAGCTGATCAAAGCGATGGGGGGCGGGCTGAGCACGCACCGTCGCTTACGTGATACCTTGCGGATTGCAGCGTTCGTGTTGCTGGTGCTGGCGATGGCGCGGCCGGGCTATTCGCCCGAGAGGTTGTCAATTTCTAGGACGGGCAGAGATGTCGTCTTTGCGCTGGATGTCTCGCAAAGTATGTTGACTGAAGATGTGGCACCTTCGCGCTTAGAAGTGGCGAAGCAAGCGGTGCGCGATGCGTTGAATACCTTTAGCAACGAGCGCGTCGGATTGGTGGTCTATGCGGGCAGTGCCACTATCATGTGTCCGCTGACGTATGATTATGATTTCGTGCGCTATATGCTGGAGCAGACGCATACGCGGAGCGCGGATTTTGGTGGCACGACCTTGCAGTCGGCGGTCGAGAAGGTGGTGGATCAAGTGTTGATGGCGGATCGTGCTGGGGTGCAGGATCTGGTAGTGATGACGGATGGCGGCGATCATGGCTCGCGGATGGATGAGGTCTCCGAACTGCTGCAGGAACATGGCGTGGATCTATTATTGTTGGGCATCGGTAATCGGAATCAGAGCTCGCCGATTCCGATTGAGGATGCCGACGGTGTGCGCACCTTGATGCGCTCGAAAGATGGAATTATTTATACGCAACTGGATGACGCATCGCTACGCGCGCTAGCTGCGCAAAGCGCGAATACCGAATATGTGTCCGTCGGCGATCGAGTGTTCGATCTCGGGCAGGTCTATCTAGACTATGTCGCCGGACGTGACGTTTCTGTTTCTGAGGCGGGTGACGGCATCGTCGTCTATCAAGAAGGTGCACTATTTTTTATGATGCCTGCACTGCTGATGTTATTACTTTCGGAATGCTGGGGTGCGAACGGGTTGCGGTTGGGGCAAGCCGGTGTGTTGCTTGCGGTGCTTTGCGTGGTGCCTAAAGAGGGCACCGCGGCGACGTCGCAATCACAGGTGCAATTTACAGCAGCGTCACAACTGTATGCCGACGGATCGTTTGTAGAAGCAGAGTCGTTGTTTACAGAAATCGCGCTCTCGAGCGATGAGGCGACGATGACGCCGACTGACTTGGCCGCGGTACAACTGAATCGTGGGCTGTGTTTGATACAGCTCTCTCGTGCAGAAAGTGAAGTGTCGGCTGAGCTGGGCTTGAACTACGCGCAGCAGGCGCAGTTCGCGTTTCTAGCGGCGAAGCGCTATGCGCCGAGCATTGAGCGTCCAGGGATACGCTTGGAATCGACTGCGACCTGGGTGACCGAGTTACAAGTTCGGATCGCTGAAGAAGCAGAAGAGCAAAATGAGATGGAAGCACAGATGGAGCAGTTGCTGGATTTGTTGCAGGCCTTGCTCGAAGCTCAGCAGGATTTACGTCAGCAAGTGACTGATAGTGATGTGGATCGTCGCCATCCTAAACGTGCTAAAAATGCACCAGCACCGCCGCCAATTGAAGCGCCATCGGATGCGGGGGCGAATGCGCCGATCTTTGTGAATGCACAGCGAGCGTTGAAAGCTGAGGCTGCACGTCTCTATATCGAGATGCAAAAGTTGGATGCGACGATGAGTCCTCCCGGGCCCGAGGGGATGCCGCCGATGGAGAGCTTGTTGGCTGAACCTGTGAAGCTCATGGCAAAAGTGCCGGAGGCGATGGAGCGCGCTGCGAATTTACTTGAGAGTTGGAACGGTTGGCCGGCGGGGCGGACGGAACAGCAGATCGCGGAGCGATTGATCGAAGAGATTATGAGTCTGCTGGGGAATAGTTCTTCCGATGAATCGGATGGCGACGAGTGGGATGAAATGGATGAAGACGGGGAGTATGAATATTCGGACGAGATGGATGAGAGCATGATGAGCTCAATGCCGATGGAAGGCGATTTTGCCGCGGGGGGGGAGATGCAGGCCTTGCCAGTGCCTAACTATTCGGCCGAAGATATTTTGATGGAAGAGCAGGGCAGTCTTCAGTTTCGCCAACAACAACGTGCCAAGGCGAATGCCGGTAAAGTGGAGAAAGATTACTAATGCGCACGTTTATTTGGATATTACCGTTGTTAATGAATGTGCTTTTGAACGCTCAGAAGGTCGAGCCAGATGTATCTGCGGTTGAGTCTCCGGCAGTGACTGTCGAGGAGGTTCAGGCGGCTGAATTGGAATCTGTTTCAGTGGTTGTGGAGATGATCAACCAGACTTGGTTTACGGATCGCACCGGCACAGCGGTGATTCATTTTGATGATTTGGTGGAGACTCCGGAGTCACTGCCGTCCGGCGTGAAAGGTCTGAGCTTTATTGATATAGAGGTGCGTGAGGCGTCGGATTCAAGATCAGACAAGTCGACCGTGATCATTCGATTTATACTGCGAGATACGGGGATTGTGACTTTTCCATCACTCGATTTTTTCAGCGAGACGAAGCATTATCGGACGATTCCAGAACAACTAGCTGTGGGTTCTGTCGTTCGGACAGGGGCGATGTCAATCACGCTTAGCCCAGCAAAACGTCAGGTGTATGTCGGCGAGCCGTTGCGTATTGATGTGACGTGGAAATGCGATTTGGAGGCGGGCCGTTTGCAGGCGCTTAATTATTATCCTCCGTTTTTTAATGATTCTACAGTCGAGATCGTCATCCCTCGGACTACGGAAGTTGAACAGCAACAGGTCGGGTTGCCGATTGGTGGGCGTCGTGTGATTGGCAAGCGCACATTGAATGAGGGGAATACGAAGGCGCTTGGCACGGTCGAGTTACCGCTCTACTTACGACTATCAGAGCCTGGGGTGTATACGTTGCCCGCGACGCGTTTGGAGTGTGCGTATTTGAATGATGGCAATCGGAACTTCGGGCAGTATGCGGCGCATTTTAATAACAGTCTGTTTGCTCCTGAAGAGTCCGATGCGCGTTACGAACGTTTCTCTGTGGAGACAGCTCCGATTGAAATCGAAGTGCTACCATTGCCTGCTGAAGGTCGGGCATCTAGTTTCAGTGGCTTATTCGCCCCTGTGCGTGTGGAGGTCGCCGTGACGCCAGAAGCACTCAAGGTGGGGGAGTTGATGCAAGCGGAGTTGAAGGTCTTTGGCGATGCGCCGCATGGGATGATCGACCTGCCGCGCTTGAGTCGCCAGCGTGGTTTACGTGGCCGTTTTTTAGTCGACGACGATTTGGGACGCACTTGGCGCACTGATGGCACTACCTTCCGTTGTCGCTTGCGAGCGTTGACGACCGGCGTCGAAGCGTTTCCGTCGTTGCATATTCAGACGTTTAACCCTGCTACTGGTAAATATGAGATGCTCACGACTGAACCAGTTGCATTGAATGTGGCGCCGCAGGAGGGGCAGGAATTTATCGACCTGAAATCGTATAAAGGCGTGGGGGTCACTTTAAGTAATCAGTCAGAAGGGATCTGGCATAATCGGAAAGCAAATAGAATGAATGATCTAATCAATACTATCGTGGTGTGCTTGGCGTCATGGTTCTGGCTTTGGCTGTTACTCGGGTTAGCCGGCTTCTTACTCATGCTGCCGATTGCTCGAGAACGTCGTCGTCGCTCACTGGATGGGAAGTATCGTGCACGCGCTGAGTCGTATGCTGCATTCCGGAAATTAGCAGAAAGCGATCCAGCGAAATGGCCCGCATTTTTGCAGTTTCTTGCCGTGAGTTTTGACTCCGAAGGTAAGGCTTGGACGGTGCGAGATTCCGAGCAAGCGTTGCAAGTGATCGGCGTGTCCCAAGAGGACACTGAATCGGTGCTTGCGCTACACCGAGAGGCTGATGAAGAGGACTACAGTGTTAAGCATCCGGAAGCTCAGTTGGGCGCGCTGAATGCTGTGGGTAAGCGTATTCTTGGTTTGCTGGGAAAGAGCGCCTTACTGCTATTATTGGGAATGAGCAGCTTACCGCAAACGGCGAAGGCATCGGATTGGTCGGCAGCGGAGCAACTGTTCGAACAGGCACTGGCTGCTCAAGCAGGTAGCGATGCGGCTGCGGCATTGTATGCGGAATCGGCACTGAAGTTTCAAGCAACAGCCGAGTCGGGTGAACGCCCGGGTATGGCATGGTATAATGCAGGCAATGCAT
>Ga0302126_10001628_pt1 | contig 13323 bp, 15 predicted proteins | sample CB4_20m_MG_FD_203108 | JGI IMG/M metagenome (GOLD analysis project Ga0302126, IMG submission 203108) | Marine microbial communities from Western Arctic Ocean, Canada - CB4_20m | ecosystem: Environmental > Aquatic > Marine > Oceanic | place: Canada: Western Arctic Ocean | collected 2017-09-24 | reverse complement strand
CGAACTGGGCCACCGCCACAACCGACGTCGGCACCACGGAGTGTCCCATCGTGGACGTCATCGCGGCGGCGCGGGAAGCCGCGATCGCGCAGATCCGGCGCGAGCAACTCGCCGCGAAGGACGACGGCGTCATCGAGGGTTTGGACGAAACGTCCGGCGCCGTCGTGCTCGGCGCCATCTGCCTTTTCATTTTAATGACCTGCTGCGGGTGCGCGAGGTGGTTCGTCGTCCGCAGAAGACGCAGACGCGCCCGGGAAGACGCGCACGCGCAAGGCAAAGCCGCGCCCCAAACGCGAGACGGGCAGTGCTGCTAAGGGTTATGCGTCGTGTAACGGTAAAAGGGTTACTTTGCGTAACGGTTAAGGGTTACCTCGCGTACCTCCCTTTGTGTACCTCCCGACAACACCACCGTCGGGAGAAACAAACGCACGCACACAACTGACGCGTGGGTTCTTAAGCCGGTCATCCCGGTTCTTAAGCCGGTCATTCGGGCTCTTAAGCCTGATCCTACTACGTAACACGCACCAACAACTTCGGCGCGCCGGCGAGCGACAGCCCGCGACCGGGGCTTAATTTATAAATAAACGAGACAGGGCGGCCGTGCGGGCGAACCGCGAGGCGAGTTCATCGTGGTCACCCCAGGTGCCCTGTCCCGAAAAAAATAGAGTGTTTTAATCCACATCCATGTCACTCTTCAGTCTTCAAAAAGAAGGTCGGGAGAAAGCGAACCCGTGGGATGGTCCGCCGCCTCCCGCGTGTAGCTAGATGGTTTTGATCCATTTGGATTTTTCCATTAAAAAAGAACTGATTCGTCAGTTGTTAATTTCACGGCATCACTTTGGCAGTGCGCCCGCGATGGGTTTGAAAAAAGCGCGCTCGCCTCTCCCCCACGATGCCTCCCCCAACTCCCTGAAATCGAAACGGCAACGACACTCCATGGACCGGTACGTCTCCATGTGGGCCTCTTGTGTCGAGAAAAGCGTGTCGCCGTTGCCCGCGCCGGTGGTGGGAACGACGGAGAAGGAAAACAGGATCCGCGGGTTGCCGGACTTTTTGGAATCCGAGATGCAGGGCGAGCTTCCGCAGGCGGGGGTGTGTGGACCCTCAGCAGAAACAAAGCCACGACCCTGTTCCTCACCAAAATCCCAACCGAAACGAGTGCCCACGCCGCGAAAAGCAGCCAAAAAAGACACCCCCCCGGCGGTGCCCAAAACCACTACGGAAACGCCACACCCCGTAAACGCGTACGAACGCGAACGCGACGAGCGCATCGTGCGGAACAAGCTGATGATGGAATCGTTGCGAGTCACGTCCGCGGCGTCGGCGCTGGCCAAAGTGGCGGCGGCGAGCGCGAGTGATTCGAAGAAGGTAAAGGTATCACAGCAAAGCGCGAAACCAAGAAAACCCAAGGTAGTTCCACCACGAAGACCTCCTTCCACCCGGTCCACGCGTAACCAGGCGACGTGTTTAGACGAGGATCCAAAGTTTCAGTCGCTCGCGTTTGAAAACCCGCGCGAGTTCGGTTTCGGTTCACGAACGAAACAAAACGACGGTCCGTCCATGGAACACTCCATGAGCTGCGCGGAGTGGTGCGACAAACACAAGCTCCCGAAAGGCCCTGCCATGGACGGCATGTTCACTGGCTGGGTCAGTGAAAGCGCCGTCGCGAAACTGGGATTGGCGCCGACGAAAGAAGCGCACTGGGCCACGCACGCCGGCGCGCCCGTGAAACCGACCGGGAAGGTACGTGTGGGCAGGCTTTCCCAAATCCAGGCACCTACGTTTACAGCCCCTCTGTAACGTCCACTCATCCAAAGGAAGTGCACTACACACGGCACAAACGCACTGTGGAGGCCCGAGTACGCCCGACTGTTTACTCACGCGAGTCGCGGGAAGACTGACCCTTTTCGTGCACGCGCACAGGAAACCGCGAAAGCGTTTGCGCTGCGCATGATGACCGTCAACCCGAACGCGTACTTCTACCGGCACAACCTTCCCGGGGAAGACACAAGGCTGGGGGAGTGGGCACCGCACGAGATCGAGCACTTCGTGGCCGTCGCGAAAGAATTCGGAGCCGGGGATAAGTGGGGTTTGTTCGCGTCGCACGTCCCGCACCGGGTGGGGTACGCGTGTTCGCAGATTTACAGACACAAAATCATCCCGAACGGGTTACTTTTAGACGATACCTTCCGCGTAGACGAACGCGGCCGCGCGGTGTGGGTGGGGAAAAGCAGGAAGTAGGGATACGTAGGGATACGAGGAATAGCGACAAGTTGCGCGAGACGAAACGAAAGCAGAAAGCAGAAAAGTTGTGACGAGCGCGCGTTTGGATTTGTTTTGGCGATTGCCGTTTTTTGTTTTTTTAAAGTGTTTACGGATCCGACGAAGTCGTGGTTCGTTCGGTTCTTGAATGCGCGTAGTACCGTAGTACCGTAGTAGTACCGCGTAGTAGTAGTACCGCGTAGTACTGCGTAGTACTGCGTAGTAGTAGTACCGTAGTAGTACCGCGTAGTAGTAGTACCGTAGTAGTACCGTAGTAGTACCGCGTAGTAGCAGTACCGCGTAGTAGTACCGTAGTGGTACCGTAGTAGTACCGCGACGGTAGTAGTACCTCCGGTAAAGCGCACTGGTCGCGAAGTCGCGCGGGCGGCGACGATTTCGACAAAAAAAGTTGAAACCGTCGCCGGCGCAAAGACGCTCGCGACGAAAATCTCGCCGCGCGTCGCCTTGCGCGACGCGCGGCGAGAAGTTTTCGTTAAATCTCCCTCCTCAAAGTTCGGCGCGCCGAACCGTGGCCGTCTCCTTTTTTGGCACAGCCGTCGCCGTGTCGTTCTTGTGTTTGTTGTGAAGAAAAAGCCGTCCCCGCGTTTTTCCACTCTCTTCTCCTTCCTGCGTCTCTCATCATCGTGTGTGTGTGTGCGTCCGGTGTGTTCGGGTCTAATCCCGCCACCCCCCGCTGCTAAGTCGCAGCGACGCGCAAGTACCGGTACCGGTTACCAGCACTGGTATCTGTTACGGGTACATTAAGTGCACTCAGTACTCAGTACTCAGTACTCACGTCCCGCCGCTTTGTGGTTCTAGAAATCACGGTCCTTTGTTTCCTTCTTCACCCCCGCCGCGCGAACGCGCCGGCTGAAAATAAAATGTTTCAGCGCGACCAGGTCCTTTGCCGTGGCGGGCCTGAAAGAAACAAATCCGCGCGTCGCAGGTGTTTCGCGCGGTTCGTACCTAGTCATAAAAAACGCCGCTCGTGTGTGGTCGCGGCGTCGCGTGTTCGTTTGTATTCCCTTCGCGCGAAAAAAAGCCTCGACTTTCCCTTCGCGCGCTTGTTTTTGTTTGTCTGTATCCTCCTCAAATCGTCTCGTCCTCCTCCTCTTTTCTCGTCTCGTATCCTCCGCCTCTCGTCGCCCGCTTCAGTCATGTACATTCGCGCTTCGCGTGTCGCCGGTCTGTGGTTAGGTGGAAAAAAACCGCCCCCGCGCGCGCACGCAAAACCCTTAATCGTTTAAAGTAACTTACTTAAAGTAACTACTTAAAAGTAACCCTCCCAAAACCCTTTACCGGCAGTACACGGCCGGGTCGATCGTGGCCGGGATCTGCTGGATCTCCGTGCCGAGTTCCTGTTCGATTCTGAACAGGTTGAACCGGTCGTCGTAGGTGATGAGGTTGACGCTGATGCCTAGGTGGCCGAACCGCCCCGATCGCCCCACCCTGTGAAGGTACGTCTCCGCGTTTTTGGGAAAGTCAAAGTTTATCACCACGTTTACGCTCTGAATGTCGATCCCGCGGGTGAACAAATCGGAGGACACCAAGTTGCGGCACTGCCCGTTGCGAAAGTCGTGGAACACCCGGTTCCTGTGCGACTGCATCATCTTGGCGTGGATGTAGAAGCAGGAGTACCCCAACTCGGTGATCTTCTTCGCGAGCAGCTCCACCCGGTTCACGCTGTTGCAGAAAATGATGCTCTGGTTGATTTGGAGTTTCGAGAAAAGCGTGTTCAAGCAGTGCACTTTTTGTTTCTCCTCCACGAAGGCGTAGTACTGCGTGATGCCTTTCAGGGTGAGTTCCTCCATAAGGTTAATGACGTAGGGTTTCCGTAAGTACTTGTCCTTGAAGTCCTTCACGGTGACCGGGAACGTGGCGCTGTACAGCAGGATCTGGCGGTTTTTGGGCAGAAAAGAAATCAGCTGCGAAATCACGGGCGTGAACTCGGGGGACAGGAGTTTGTCCGCCTCGTCCATCACCAGCATGGTGCACCCGCCGAGCTTCGCGACGGACTTTCCGGCCAGGTCAACCAAGCGGCCTGGCGTCGCCACGACGATGTGCACGGGCTGGTGCAAACGCATGATGTCATCTTTCAAAGAAGTCCCGCCAGTGGTGACCATGACTTGCACGCCCAGGTGTTTCCCGAGCTCTTTACAAACCTGGCTGGTTTGCAGCGCCAACTCGCGCGTCGGGACGAGCAAAACCGCCTGAATCACGTTCTTGGTGATGTCCACCTTTTCAAGCACGGGAATCGTGAAGGCGGCGGTTTTCCCGGTGCCGTTCTTCGCGCGCGCCAAAATATCACGCCCGGTCAGCGCGATTGGGATGGATTCCTCCTGAATCGGCGACGGGCGCTCGAAACCCTTTTCGAAAATACCCATAAGCAACTCGCGCTTCAGGAAGTAATCCTCGAACTCGTTGCCTTTCGTGGCGGTGACGTCCTGGTTGAGTTAACAGAAGGGGAGACGGAAGGGGTTTGAGAGTGAAGAGAAGGTCAGCGACGACGAACGAATGAATGCGTCGACACATCCCCACTGGAAAAAAAAGCAAACTCCAAAAAAGAAGAAGAGTCTCTTCGTTTCAGATCCGGAAAATTGCAACGACTCGGGTCGGGTCGCATCGGCATTTTTGCCCGATCGGCGTCCCGAACGCGTGCCCCGATCGCGTCTCGCGACGGTCGGGGGTGTGTGTTTTCGGTGGTGATCGCTGGTGGTGCCAACCACGTTTTGACTCGAGTTAAAATTTGCCGAACCCGAGCCGTACGCGTGACCAGCGGAACGCAACGCCGAGCACAAGCCATGCGTGGAAACGATGGATCTGATCATTCTAGAAAAAAAATGTTTCGCCAGATTGCGCACCTCGGTTCGGTACCGCTCGTCCCTCGCGGGCAGCGCGAGCTGGTCTTTCCAGTTCCCCTGCTGCTGTTGCGCTGGGGGCTGATGCATTTGCTGCTGCTGCTGCGGGTACCCTTGAGGCGGGTACCCTTGCTGGGGGTAGCCCTGGGGAGGCATCCTACAGGGCGGGAGAGGAACGGAGAGAGGTCAGTGCCGGCATTCTTGCCGATCTGGGGGCGAGCTGACGCGCTCGAAACACTTTTTCCCGTCGTGTCCTCGTGCCGGAAACCGTCCGGTGTTTGGGGTACACTCACTGCTGTTGCTGCTGCGGGTACCCTTGCTGCTGCTGGTACATCTGCTGCTGCTGGTACATCTGCTGGCCGTTCATGGGGGGCGGCGCGCCGTAGCCCTGGGGCGGGTAGCCTTGCTGCATGCTTCCGGGCCCGTCTCAAGCCTCGGGAACAAGGAGAGGGACGCGTTCGCGTTCCGTCGCGTGACCGAGCGCGCGCGTTTGCGAACACGGAACGTGCGTCGCGTTTGTGTTTCGTGACTGGGTCTGCCGAGTCTCGTGTGTGTGTTTCGCGTTCGAGGGACCGAAGCGCGCGTAAAGAAGCTAGTGCACCACGGAGCCGAGCGAAGGCGTGCGGGTGATTGTGACAGAATCAGGGAAAAGGTTTTCGATATCGAAAACCGGGAATCAACTCGGCTTTGCATCTTTTCGGCGTGGGCATCAGAGTGGGAGTCACGGCGGTGGCAGTCCGTCCAAGCGGGGTTTGGGTTCGCGGGGATGAAACGCTCACGCGAGGACGACGAGACCGACGACGCCTGTGGCACTACCGGTGTTGACGTACCTGGAAACGAAGTCGCGGGGACGTCGTCTTCTGATTCACTGGAGGATGGTGCGATTGTGTCGGCCGTGCCGACGCAGGCGAAAACGATTTCGTCATCGTTCGATCACGTCGCCACCGTGTACGGCGACGCGGTCGCTTCTGTGACCCTAAAACCCGAGTTCGCGAAAACCCTCAAGGTCGGGGACGTGTCAGAGCTCGTGACCTGGGTTTTAACCCCGGACGGGGGTAACCCGGCTTGGGCGTTCGTGCGGCACAAACCAAAAATTTCGAGGATAGTCATGGTGTTGGCGCCCGGGCTTTGCGAAAACCGGTGCGCGAACGCGCGGGAGCTGATGCCCAACATCGCTAATTTCCTGGGAAAAGGCGTACCAACCAACACGGACAACGGAACCGCGAACGAGCTGAACGTGGCGCGGACGGTTTTGAACTCGGTGAGGGACGACGGGCCGAACAACGGCGTGGCGAAGAAAAGAAACGGGAGCGGCAATCAAAAGAAAAATGAAAAAACAGAAAAAGAAACCGAAACCGAAAGCACGGACGCGGCGTCTTTGTGCGTCCGGCCGTTCCCGTTCCCGCCCACGCACTACGTGCTGAGCGCGCAGCAGATGGTTGATATGGACTACCCCACGCCGGTTGTTGGTGGGGGCGATGATTCGTCCGGAGACAAAGACGAACCAACCTTGATTCTTCCCGACGGGTTCGTCGTGACCCAGCCGAGCGGCGCTGGAATAGCGCGGTCACCCGCGTTGTCCATGGTCGCACTGGACTGCGAGATGTGTTATGTCGGGGTTGGTGTTGACAAACGGCTTGTCCTAACAAGGTGCTCCGTGGTGGGTCCCGACGGCACGGTGGTTTACGACAAGCTCGTCATGCCAAGCGAAAAAATAACAGACTACAACACCGCGCACAGGTACGTATTGGGCCTTTCCCAAATCCTGACACACTGCTTGCCCATACAATACTGACACTTTTCGTTCACAACACAGCGGAATCACGGAGTCGCAGATGCGCGGCGTGACGGTTTCGCTGGAGGACGTGCAGAGAGACTTGTTGGAGTTGATTTCGTGCGAAACCGTTTTGTGCGGGCACAGTTTGGAGAACGACCTGCGACGGCTACAGATGATGCACCCGACGTGCGTGGACACGGTGCTTCTGTACCCGCACGACAAAGGCCCGCCGTACCGCACCAAGCTTTCATCGCTCACGGAGAAGTTCTTGCGACGCAAAATCCAGCAGGGCTCGCACGACTCAGTGGCGGACGCGAGGGCGACGATGGAACTCGCGCTGTTAAAGTTCGTAAACGGCCCAAAGTTCGGCGAGCCGATTGGGGGGGGGGGTAGCTTGTTCGAGTACGTCAGGAGGGCGGGTAAGAGATGCGCGATGGTGGACCGAGTCGGTGTGCTCGAAAAACTCGGCGCGTCGGGGGTCGCGACTCGAATCACAACCGAAACGGACACCGACGCGGTGGAGAAAATTGCAGAGCAGGCGGGGAAGCCTTTCGGGGACTCGAGCGAGAATATACCGACCGGGTCCGATTTCGTTTTCGGCACGTTATACGGGTACTACGAGCACCTGCAAACCAGCAACTCTCGGTGGTGCAAACACAGTGGGTCGGCGTTCGGGGCGCTTGAGTCCGTGACGGCGGAGGCGGCGTTTGCGGCGAAGGAGGCGAATGTGAAAAAAACGCGAGAGGCGAAAAAATCAGCCGACGCCGACGCCGACGCCGACGACGAATACGACGCCCTCGAAGAAAGCGTCGCGTGCGACGCCGCGCTCGCGGATCTGGACACGAACGTAAAGAAAATATGGACCTCACTACCCACCGGGGCTATGTTGATTCTCGTCACGGGCGTTGGAAATTCGCCTCTTGTGAAAACATACCAGGAGCGCAAGTGGAAACGCGCGCAGGGGTTGGGGCCGTGGGGGGGGTGGACGGAGGAGGCGGAACACGAGTTGCGGAAACAAGCGGACCGCGCGCGCCGAGGGATGGTGTTCGCCGCGGTCAAGGGGAGTGACGTCGGTGGGGAGGCCGTTACACCTTGTGCAGGTGAGGTTTAGAAACGCAGGCGGCGGAGGAGGTTTGACACGCTACGCGATTCACATTCTTTAGTCTACTTTTTAACTCCCTTCACAAATCTAATCTACGCCCACCCCAGCCCCACGCAGTTGCTACACCGCTGCAACCCGTTTTCGCCGCCGCAGGTGGGACACACGCACAGGCGCTTGATTTGCGGCACCGCCAGCGGTTGCCACGGAATTGCCCTCCGGCCGTCGCAGGTCCGGCACGTCACGAACTTGCGCCCATCGCACACCGCGCACACGTGCCCCGCGTTTCGTTTCTGGCGCACCACCAATGACCGTGATACACCCGTGAACACCCCGGTTATCACCGCCAGCCCGCCGAACACCATCCCGAACGTCGCAGCCACGCCCCCGAGCGCCTTCGCCGCCGCTGCGCCGGGCTTCTTGCGCTCGAAGGACATCGCACTCGGCTGCGCGGGGCGCGAGTGACGGAAGTGATTGCTGCTCGAAATCGCAATCGCAATCATCATTTCAATTTTTTAGCTTGTGTCGCTACTCGCTTTGTTCCCAGATTCACTTTCCCGATGGCGAACCGAGGCGACGTGTGTTCGCACGACCACGACTGCGGGGGCGAGGATTGCGGGGGCTCGTCGCTTCACGGGTGGGTGGACCACCCCCGGGTTTCGTGTCAAAACGCGCAAGAGGAGTCCGCGGCGGCGCGGGTTATTCGGCCCTGGGACGAAAGGTTGAGTTTTTTAAATGGCAACCCATTACGCAGCGACGACCAAGACCCCGAGCTCTTGGTGCACGTCCCATTCACGGCCGACGTGACCGTGCGCGGGCTGATGGTCGTCGGGGGCGGGTCCGGGAAGGCCCCTTCAAAAGTCAAGGTGTGGGTGAACAAACCCCCGGGGGAAATCAACCTGGACAACGCGACACGACGCACGCCGACGCAACAGTTCGACTTGGCGGAGGATTTCAGGGGCGAGCTGGTAAGGGCCTTTCCCAATCACCACACACCGCCTCCCTGATCGGCTCGATTACCACGACTGTTTACGCATACTAAGGAGTGCAGTATATCCTTTCCAATCCCTCATACTATGGAGTACAGTATACCCTTTCCAATCCCTCATACACATCACGAGAGACTGACACTTTTTCGTTCACAATCAGGAGTACCAAACCGACGTCACAAAGTTCACCGCGGTTTCCAGCCTGACGCTGTTTTTCCCGACTAACCACGCACACGACGCGGAGGGAACCACGGAGATTTCCTTCCTCGGGTTCCGGGGAGACGGCAGTGGCAACAAACGGAACGCGATCGTCACCGCAGTTTACGAAACGAAACCAATGGCGGGGGACCACAAGGCGCCCGCGGAGGATGGCGCGCCGAGCGCGATTTTGTAGACTAATTTCCGGAACTTTTGGAGATCCGGGAGCACCCCTGGAGCAGTGTAGACAGCGAAGATTTTTCGTTTTGCGAGCGCGGGGGTGGGGGTGCGCGGCGAAGCTTTAGTATCGAGAGTTAGAACACAAAATCGTTCGTCTGGTGTTTACAAAGACAAATGCGCCATCTGCGCCAATACGGCGCCCCTGAGAATCTGCACAATCGCCGTGTGGCCCTTTTGAGCGGCGATGGCAAGCGGCGTCCATCCCTTATCCGTCGCCTTGTTCACGTCCGCGCCCAACTCGATCAGCGCCCGCACTACCGCCTCGCGGCCCTTTTCAGCAGCAATATACAGCGCCGTCACGCCGTCATCCTTTGCCTGGTTGACGTCCGCGCCCAACTCGATCAGCGCCCGCACTATCGCCTCGTGGCCGTCTTGAGCGGCGATAAGCAGCGGTGTTGCGCCGTCATCCATCGCCTTGTTGATTTCCGCGCCCAACTCGATCAGCGCCCGCACTATCGCCTCGTAGCCCTTTTCAGCGGCGGCGTACAGTGGCGTCGCGCCGTCATCCCACGGCTGTTGACGTCCGCGCCCGCCTCCATCAGCGCCCGCACTATCGCCTCGTGGCCCTCTCTAGCGGCCATGTGCAGGGGCGTCGACCCGTCATCAACGCCTCTTGGCCCTCTCTAGCGGCCATGTGCAGGGGCGTCGACCCGTCATCAACTGCCTTGTTGACATCTGCGCCCAACTCGATCAGCGCCCGCACTATCGCCTCGTGGCCGTTTTGAGCGGCGATAAGCAGCGGCGTCGCGCCGTCATCCCACGGCTTGTTAACGTCCGCGCTCAACTTGATCAGCGCCTGCACTATCGCCTCGTGGCCCTTTTCAGCGGCGATGCACAGTGGCATCGCGCCGTTATCCCACGGCTGGTTAACGTCCGCACCCGCATCGATCAGCGCCCGCACCATCGCCACTTGGCCATTTAGAGAGGCGATATGCAGCTCGTTCTCGTCACATGGGCAACCGTTCTTGCGCGCCCACATTAGTACCTTCAGGTGCCCCCCCCCCGCAGCTTTATGGCACGTGCGGATGTCCCACGGGCAGCCGTTCGCGCGTGCCCACTGCAGCACCTCGAGGTGCCCGCCAAAAGCCGCCGCCGAGCTCGTGTCCCGGTCCCACGGCCAGCCGTCCGTGCGCAACACCTTCAACTCTTCTAGCTGTCCGCTCCACGCCGCTGCCTGACAAAGGAGTTCTTGACGCGACAGGCGACCTTGCCGTTGCATGCGCTGCACCGCGCTTACACATCCGAGCTCCACGGCACGCTTTTCATCAAGCTCCTAAACCGAAGCCCCGTTTCTGCCACAGTGTCGCGCATCGCGCGGCTCACCGCTGGGAGCCTTGCGAGATCTGCGTCATCGTCGTAGTACTCAGATCTGAGAATGTGAGTGACGACCAGGTGGTTGGGGAGGCGGGGGAAGGCTTCGCCCGCGTTAGCCGCGTTGGCAGCGTTAGCATCGCGGCGCTCGCGCTTTTGCTTCCGCGCGCGAGCTTTCTTACCGGACATTGCGCTGGAAGAGTGGATGGTTTTGTTTCCCCGTCGTGCGCGTCATAGTTGTGCCTCGAGGCTTCCGAGAATGTGCACTACGATAAAAGGAGAGGCGACTGGACACTGGAGTCACAAAAAACAAAAGCAAATCACCCGTTACGAAGCACCGTGTACAGTACATGAGAAATTCGTCGCCGACCGAACGCCGATTGAGACGTAAATGTGCTCGTTGGAATCGTCACGACGTCCTGTACGCGCATGCCAAACAATAAAAAGCGGCAGATCCGCGGTCACCAAAAATAAAAGTAAATCCATGAGAGTACATGTAAATTGTTCTGGATGCAAAAGAAGGGGCTGGCGGACTTCGAATTAAATCTCGCGCTCCTTCCCCCGGTCCTTCCCCGCAAACCGCACGTTTTCCATGTTCTCATCCTCCACCGGGCCGAAGGCTATCGGCTTTGAGACTAGACTTGAAAAACCGCTCTCTCGTGGGATCGAACCAGGGACCGAATCGTCGGCGTCGAGCTCGTCGTTCTCGTCCAAGCCGTTTCGCCCGCCCGCGCGCCGCGCTCGTCGCTTGGCGAGCCGATTTCTTTTCCGCGCGCCGGTATCCTCACCAACCTCCGCGCGGCGCCACAGCAAACCACCGGCCCCGGTTCCACCTCCCACCGGCGCGACGGACGGATTTTGAGTTCTGTCTGTTTGCGCATACGAAGAGTTTTCTTTTTCGTCGCCGCCGTCCTCAAAGGTGTCGTCTTTTCGTCGCCACAACACGCCGGGCGCCGACGCAGCGGGCGCCGTTTCTGGTTTATTTTCGGGAGTTCGGTTCGTGTCGCTCGCCACGACGGCACCGTCCCCGTTCTTCTTCGGGTCACCGTCCCCAGCCTTTTTGATGGTATCCCCATCCTTTTGGACGCTATCCCCATACCCAGGATCACCCCCACCGCCGTCCCGGGATTGGAAAAGGCTTTCCCGGGACCCCACCGCCGCGTTTTTGATTTCCGGCAAAAGCGCCGCGCCGACGAGAAACGCGAACCCGAGACGCGGGTCCAGGTTTGGAAACTCTAAATCGCCGTTTACGAATTTGGCAAAGAATTTCGCGAACAGCTCGGGCGCGGTTTCCGAGAATCGAACCGCCGCGGTGGCTGCGAATTTGGTGAGCTCGTTGACCGAGTCCTTTGGGGTTTCGTTCTTTGGGTCACTGTCGCTTTGTGAGATATCGTCCCCATCCCCGCCGTCATCAATCAATTCCCGATTCGCCGCTTTCGTTGTACTCGTCTCAAAGGTACGCTTCGTCGCCGCGAACAAGCTCGTAGTCTCGTCCCGAAACTGAAACTCATCGTCGCCAACTAAAGCCCACCCGTCCCGCGCGTCCGCGGCGGCGAAGAGGGCTTCGGGCGCATCCGCGGTGTCTTTCTCGTTCTCGGAACCTTTGCCGCTCTCCGTCGGAGGAGCTTTAAGATCTTTTTCGGTTTCCGTGAAGAGTTTAGAAGGCGCCGACGTGGACGCGACAATCGATTCGCGGCGATCCGCGTCGCCGGCAAACACCAAACGGTCGACTACCTTGATTTGGTCATCCCTGGAAAGCGCGAGAAACGCATCCACCACCCTTTCCGCCGCGCGTCGGTCTCGCTCGCGTTCCATCGCAACCGCAGATGTATCTTCAGCGGCTTCGCCATTACCCATCGACTGACTCATCTCAACCGCTTCCGCGCGGAAAAAGTTAGCCACTGGGAATGGAGACACGGAAACGCCCAGCGCGATTGTCGCCGCGGTCGCGACCGCGACGAAAACGGTGCTCGCGCGGAACACCGGGCTGTGTCGTGTCGTCGTGGGGGTTGCCTTTTCGTCGGCAGCATCGTCGCGACGGGCGGTACACCTGGACGTGGCTTCGCCACGCACGGGATGCCCCTCGGACGGCACATTATTTGCTCGCGCGGTCACCGCCGAACGCCGACGGCATCGGCCCTGACCTCGTCCCCGCACAGCGCGCGCGCGCGTGCGCGGCACCAGGCCCGCACTCGCCGCGCTCGCAGCGTGCATCCTCCGCGGCGACCCACGGCGGAGTGCGCGGCACAGGTGTGGCGACAAGATTCGTGGTGTGATTTTGACCGCGTGCCGCCTTCTCGGGAAAATTCCAAAAGTCGAGGTCTCTCGGAAGTCGGAACCGCCATTGGGCGTCGCGCATGGAGACGCCTCGGAAGAAGCGTTTCGCGGAGTTCTCGCCGCGAACGCCCGCGGGTGACCGTCCAGGGAAACGCATCGCCGCGCGTGCGTTGGCTGTCACGGCAGCCACGCTCGCCGCGCGCAACGGCGCGCCGGGTGCGATCGCGTTGGCGTTGTCTATGGTCAAGAAAGGTGCGAACCCGCGTGTTAAGGGCACGCAAGGCGTCGCCGGGGACGAAACCACGCCTCTTT
>Ga0302126_10001617_pt1 | contig 13369 bp, 11 predicted proteins | sample CB4_20m_MG_FD_203108 | JGI IMG/M metagenome (GOLD analysis project Ga0302126, IMG submission 203108) | Marine microbial communities from Western Arctic Ocean, Canada - CB4_20m | ecosystem: Environmental > Aquatic > Marine > Oceanic | place: Canada: Western Arctic Ocean | collected 2017-09-24 | reverse complement strand
GGTATCTATGTTCTCAAAAAATGATTTTGATAAAGGTGTTATTTTTTCAGGGAAATACAGTCCTTTATCATCTGCCAATCCTTTAATAACAGCATCTTTAAAAGACACTTCTTTGGCTTTTCTATTTAAACTGTAGTATTTCATTTTTTGTTTTTATTAAATATCCTTTTTTCTTACTTGCTAAAAATCACTATATAACTATAGAATTTTAACCCCCTGGGTATTAATTTTTGAGACGTGAACATCAAATTCAATACCTGTGTTTGAATATATGTTTCTCATTACATCTCTTACTTTGTTAGCGTTTTCAATTCCTTTGCATAAAGAAAAGATAGCAGGTCCAGAACCTGAAATATTTGTTCCCAAAGCCCCAACCTTGAGTGTTTGCTGTTTAACCTCATTATAATGTGGTATTAGTTTACTTCTATGGGGTTCTATAATAACATCATGTAAAGACCTTTGCATTAAGGGGTAATCACTCGTGTGTAAGCTATGAATAAAACTACCAACATTTGCCCACTGATTAATGGCAGCCTTAAGGGGTACATTTTTTGGAAGTATAGCCCTAGAAATAGCTGTTTTAATTTCTATTTGTGGATGGATAATAGTAACATATAAATTATCTGGAGATGGAATTTGTAATATTTCCAGAGGGTTTACACTTTTAACTAAAGTAAAACCTCCAAAGAGTGCAGGTGCAATATTATCTGCATGTTCAGACCCACTAGCCAACGCTTCTCCTTTGATGGCAAATTGGGTGAGTTGTGTTTTGTTTAAAGGGCTTCCTAAAAGCGCGTTGATTCCATAAACGCTGCCAACAGCGCTTGCTGCACTACTGCCTATCCCGCTTCCAGGTTTTATTTTTTTTTTGATTTCAATTTCAAAACCACAATCTGGTTGAAGCTCCTGATACATGGCCAGGGCAGATACTCCAGCAACATTCAATTCTGTTTCAAAAGGAAGTTTAAAACCTTCAATTTTAGTAATTCTAACCCCTTTTTCATCAACCTTTCTCACCACCATTTCATCTCCTATTGTATCTAGGCAAAGGCCTAATACATCAAAGCCACAGGCTACATTTGCAACTGTTGCTGGAGAAAATAACTTTATTTCACTCTTCTTCATTTGAAACTATATAGGGGTGATTTATATATATTTAATTCTGTTTATTAACATATATTTGTACAAATATCTGACAATAGCCATATATGCACAATAGTATTTGCTATTACTTTAAATAAACCTAAAAAGATTCGAAAATTTTATGAAAAAAGAATTAGACGCGAAAGATGTTCAGATTTTAAACCTATTACTGAATAATGCACGGCTTTCAAACAAAGAGATTGCCGCTAAGATTGGAATTGCCCAATCTAGCACACATGATAGAATTAAAAAACTAACCCAAAAAGGCTATTTTAAAGGAACTTCTGTACAGATTGATCAAAAAAAATTAGGTCTCAATATTGAGGTCATGTTGGCCATTAAACTCAACAAGCAGCACCGCTCTGTAATTGCAGATTTTATAAACAAAGCTTCTCAATTGCCTGGTGTTCTTCAATTGTTTCATATGGCAGGAGATCATGACTTTGTTTTACATGTTGCAGTAAAAGACTCTGATGAGTTGAGAGTCTTTATTCTAGACCGCTTATCTACTCTAGACTATATTCAAAGTACCCAAACCACTATGGTTTTGCATAATGAAAAGGTAAATAACATTCTGTAGATAATTACAGCCTTTAGTTAATTACGAGCAGTTTAAATACGTGTCAAATATTGGCATATTAACGTTCCTTTTTAGTATTTAATTTTACAATTTGGAAGCAATCGTTCTAGTTCTGCTATCGCTTGATCACTTAGTGTTGTTTTTTTTATTATTAAGGTTTTTAGGCTTGTACAATTTACTATTTCAGCTGGAATGCTCTCAAGTGGATTCCTACTTAGTTTTATCGACTTTAGATTTGTTAACAAGCCAATTTCAGGGGGCAGTGTCTTAAGGTTATTTCCTGATAAATCTAATTTTTTAAGTACTGTTAATTTTGCAATATCTGGAGTTATTGAACTTACGCTGTTATTAAGAATTACAATTTGAGTTAAATCTGTATACACACACATTTCTTTTGGCAATTCTTCTAATACAGGTATACTACTTAAAGTAGATGGCGCCATAAACAATATCATAGCTGGACCTCCTGCTGCTATTGGTGAATAAAACTGTTTGTAAGGATTCACTTCTCCGCTAGCAATAGCTGCGGCATTATCATCTTTAAAGTTTTCACCCACTTCATTAGCCACCATAGTAATGTACTGTTCATACTCTGTGGCCAAACGGTTGAAATCACTACTTGAAAGCTGTGTCGCTCGCACTTCTTTATTTTTAGAAGATGACAGAGAATGTAATTTTGCTACTTCATTGATTATAATGGTATTCTCTTGCGAAGCCATTGCTTGCTGTTGAGTCCTAAAAAACAGCTCTTTAACAGCATCTGAACGATTGGTGCTTAAGTTTCCATAAAGTTCTAAAAATGAATTTATATGTGCTTTTGCATTTTTGAAATCAAAAATATACAAGGATGCTTTTATACAATTTTCATGCAATCCTTTCCCAATATTTTTTGAAATTCTTGCCTTTCTATTATCAAGGTCAATACCATTAAGCTCTTTCTCCCAAGTAACTATAGATTCTTTAAGTCGCGCAATGTCATCTGAGTTTAATCCATTTTTATTGATTGACTTATAGGCAGCCATTGCTTTATCAAAAGCCTCACCCAAACTAGTATAATCGAACTCTTTTCCTTTTGCAGAATAAACTTTAAAATCCTCAGAAACATAAGACGGATAGACATTTGCCTTCGCTTTTTCTACAGCGATTTGGTAAACACTTCTTTGAAACTCACTGTCCTTTTTTGCTTTGAAGGAGTCTCCGGTACTAATAAAACTTGTCTTTAATTTATTTGATAAAAAATTCTCACATAAGGGTTGTCCCATCTTAGTATCCCATCCAAATTTAAAACTAGCACCTTGTGCCTCAGGTATTTTATCTGCAAAGACAAATGTGCCATCTGTGTTTTTTGCTACTAGGTATGAATCTTGCTGTGTGTAAGGGATTTCGTAATAATAGTTTGTGACCGTTACTATTTCATTAGACGTAGCATCAGAACTAATACATAATGACTTAGCTTCTTTTGTTTTTTCAGTTCCAAACACCCCTTCTTTCATTGCAAACTCAATAGATACACTTGCAGGATCAATTTCAGAAATATTATAAGATGGTAAAGTAATATATTTTGATGTCACTTTCTTCGAGTACTCTTTCTGAGCCATTGCAGAAAAAGTAATTATAAATGCCGAAGTGATAGATAATAGTTTATTCATATTTTTATTCGTTAAAGAAACAAATGCTTCTTGGTTTGTTTTTTATTTGTATAGCGGTTCATATTATATTTCAGCAACAAAATCTAAAAATACTTTTTTATGAAGTTCTAGATTCATCTGTGGAGATACTGAAACGCGCGCTATATAATCTTTATCGCCTTCTTTAGTAGTACCTTGGGTAGATGTGGCCGGAATGGTCCAATAACAACCCTTTAACTGCCCATAACTCACACAGTATTTGCTTTGATCTGGTATTTGCGTAATCATAGCCTTAATGAGTTTATGGTTTAAAGCTCTTTTATAGGTTTCTTTCTCTTGTGTTGTATTTCCTTTAGTAGGTAGGTCTAAAGAAAATACAGAGGGAGTAAATCCTTGATTTGCTAGTGCCTGAGATACAAAGTTGATTTTTGCCTGTGGCAACACCTCTTCAATAAAGTTTACAAATTCACGGGTGTTTTTATAGGCGTCTTTTATTCTTTGATTCATAGAAGGTAATTGCCTTGCTAATATTTCATACTGCAAGTTTGTAGCTTCATTGTCACAAAGCTCAAGATGTAATGCGATTTTACTAGTAAACACATCCCCTTTTTTATTTGCAATACAATATCCTGCCGTACATAGTCCTCCACTTGGAAACTTAGATCCACTTGCGTATGCTATTGCCTTAACACCAGATAGGGTAGCATCATCACTTAAAAAGTGCAGGTTAGGGCAAAATGTTTGGTCTAATATAAATACAGGGGCTGTTGCTTTTTCAACACTAGAGGTCTTCCTTGAAGCACTTAACACTTTTTTAAGCGCTTCAAGATCTGGAACTTCAACTCTGGGGTTTGTGGGTATTTCTGCAATAATATATGCTATGGCATCTTGCTGCGCAATTTGCTCTAAAACAGCGTCAATGCTTTGCACCATATCATTGTCTCCATCTACGGGTAGATCAACCACTTCAACACAATCTATAGCTGCAGCAACTCGTCTTGCCTGGTCGTTTGTGCCACCATAACAGTTTGGAGGTACTACAAATTTTATGGCTTTTCCTATATGGTGCTCCATTGCATGATCTACAAGGCCCATCATAATTGCATATTGGATAGACAATCCACTAGAGCCAACAAGTGGTCTTGTGTTTGTGCCAGTAATAGTTTTTATACTGGAGAGAACAGATGGTTTATTTGACTCTAAGGTACTTGGTGTTTCTTTTACAGATATGTGTAAAAGTTTTTGCAATGCCACCAAACAATTGGCAGGTGTCATGGCTATGGTTTCTCTTCTTCTAACATGTTGTATATGAGAAACATAAGACTTATTGTGATCTCCATTAACTAGCAAAACACTACCAAGGCTTTTATGTGTAGATACAAGAAAGTCAATATTTTTATGAAGGTCTAATGTTGTCACATCCTTATTTTCAGAAATAAAAATGGTGCTGCCATCAAAAGATTCAATAGCCTCTGGGGTATTTACACGCTTTAGACTAAAGGTATATCCATATACTTGTTTTAATACCTCTAGGTGTTTTAAATTTGGTTGCTCATGGGTGTAAACAATTTGGGTGTGTTTTTTCTCTAGTGCATTTTGTCTTAAAATGGCCAATAGTGGCATTGTTTTAGAAGAAAAGCTAATGACATTTTTTGAATCTAGGTTCCATGTTTTTGCTATACCCCATTCTAAAAGGCAAGAAAGAGGATGTCCTAGCCTAATGTAATCATAGGCTGTTGGTAGCTTTTCAAGTGCTTTTGATGTGAAGTTATTTTCTTTGTATAGAGCTTCAAGTGTATTAGTGAATTCAGTTTTAGCCAACCCTTCATTATAAATATCAAGACGGTGTGTGGTTGTATGTAACCATCCTGAGGGCATATTTTCTAGGACATTTTTTATAAACCTTAGTACTTTATTTTTTTTCATGTTAAGACTATTAGACTTGGTGTAAATTTACACTTTTTAGGTTTTTTAATTTATTTATTATACATTTAAAAAAATAATTAAAAAACACACAAATGAAAAATTTTAAAGTAACATATTTATTTATTTTGTCCTTAAGCTTTCTTGCAATTTCTTGTAGTGATGATGATAGTGATAGCGCTCCAGTAGTAAATAATATAATGGAAATAGGAGGACAACAATTTGATATTGATTCAGCACTTCTAGAATCTTGGGGAGAGAATGGAGATGGTAGCTATGATTGGGATGTTTCTTTTTATACAGAAGGCTTTTCTTTTAACTCAGAAACAGAGGAGTATGTTGGTACAGGAGCTGCTTTGATATTAGATCTTAATACAAATAGTGCTGGTGGACTTGTGCCTGGTGCCTATGCATATAGCACAGAAAGAGCAGCCTTTAAATGGGTTTTTGCTGGTTCTGGTACAAATATTGACACAGCTAATGAATCTGGAGATTTTCTTTTTTATAATCAAGGTACTGTAACTATTACTGGCACTGGTGAAGATCAAATAATTACAGTAGATTTATTAACAGAAAGTGGTGAAACTAATACAACAGCTACATACAAAGGTAGTTTTCAATTTATTGACTATAGTACAACTAAGAAAAACAAAAGCAAACCTTATTACAAACAGTAGTAAACTTTTTATTTAGTTTCTAATAATAATCAAAACCTCATTTATTCTATGAATATAATGAGGTTTTTTATTTGATTTTTTGTTTGGGTTTATTCTAATTTTTCTCCGTGCTGGCTCAAATCAAGCCCTCTTTCTTCTTGATCTTCTCTTACCCGCATTGTTAAAATCTTGTCAACAAACATGTACAGCAGGTAACTCCCAAAAAAGCAAAATACAGATACAATGAATAAGCCTAGAAGATGGTATAAAAAAGTTTGTGTTTCTCCATAGATAAGGCCAACCTCTTTTGCAAACACAGCTGTTAGTAGCATACCAACAATACCCCCAACACCGTGGCTTGGAAAAACATCTAATGTGTCATCAACATTGGTTTTGTTCTTTAAATGAATTGCATAGTTTGAAATAATAGCCGCTATAAATCCAATAAACATGGACTGGCCAATATTTACAAAACCTGCCGCTGGTGTAATTGCCACGAGACCTACTACAGCCCCAATACAGGCGCCTACTGCAGACATTTTTCTTCCCAGCATTCTTTCATAGAAAATCCAAGTAATCATTGCAGTTGCAGAGGCAATGTTTGTATTGGCAAATGCAATTACTGCATTTGAGTTTGCTCCAAGGGCAGATCCAGCATTAAAACCAAACCATCCAAACCATAGAAGTCCTGTTCCTAGAATTACGTATGGTACATTGGCAGGACTTAGTTCTACCTCTTTTCTTTTACCTAAAAACAGGGCACCTGCAAGGGCTGCAAAGCCTGCAGACATATGTACCACGGTTCCTCCAGCAAAATCCAAAATACCCCAATTTCTAAAAAGACCATCTGGATGCCAGGTCATGTGGGCAAGGGGGCTATATATAAGCAGGCTAAAAAGCACCATAAAAAAGATATAACTTCTAAAACGAACACGACCTGCGAAACTTCCAGTAATTAAGGCTGGGGTAATAATTGCAAATTTTAATTGAAATAGCGCAAAAAGTAAAAACGGTATTGTTGAAGAAAAATCTGAGTTTGGTTCTAGCCCTACATTGTTAAATGCAAAATAGGTGAGAGGATTACCTATAATGCCTCCAATGCTATCTCCAAATGCTAAACTAAAACCGACCAACACCCAAAGAATACTAATAACACCAAGTGCAATGAAACTTTGAAGCATCGTAGAAATAATGTTTTTCTTAGATACCATGCCTCCATAAAAGAATGATAACCCTGGAGTCATCAGTAATACAAATGCACTAGCTACAATCATCCAAGCAGTGTCCCCAGAATCTATTGTAGCTGTTAATTTTTGGTAGTTACTCGCACTATAAACACAAATAATAACAATGATAGATAATATGAAGAAGTTGATTTTTTTTCCCATACGGCAAACTATTTATTTAAAATGTATGTCTTATCCTGTAATATTATACCCACCATCTACATGTCTTATTTCTCCGGTAATAGAGAGTCCTGGTCTAAATAGGTGTACAATCTCATGGGCGAGATCCATAGGTTTTGCATTGCCAAGTGGGCTCATTTTATTTGCGGTCTCAATGTCTTGGTTTGTTAATGTTGCATTTCCAGCTTTACTACCCATATAGGTTGAGAACCTAATTACATTAACTCGCACGTCATGAGATCTTCCAAGTTCATCGGCTAGCTCTACGGTTATTCTTTCTAATGCCGCCTTTGCAATACTAATATTTCGGTAGGGATGAAACGTTACTTTAGCAGCTGCTATATAGCTCAAAGAACAAATAGAAGCGCCCTTTTGTAATACATTGTATTTAAGCAAATAATGAGATAGTCTTATAAGAGAGTAGGCAGATACATTCATGGTGTCACAAAATTCATCTTTTGTAACATCTAGAAGGGGTTTTACCTCTTTTTTACGAATGGTCTTATCCATGGCTATTGCATGTAGAAAGCCGTTTAGTTTCACTCCTTTGTTAGACAACTCTTGAGCAAAAGTATCAATATTTTCATCCAAAGAAGCGTCTAGTATTTCAACATGAGTCTCACCAAGCTCTTGGGAAACAGCTAGTTTAAAATCTTCATAATTTTTATTGAGAAATCCTTTTGCTTTTTCTGATAAATTTGTGTGATGTTTACTCACTCCAAGGCCAGTGCATACAACCTTACCACCTTGTTTGATAATCTGTTTTGCCACAAACATAGCCAAAGAGTGTTTGTCTGCAATACCGGTAATTAGAAATGTAGTATTTGAAAGCATATTTTTATATTTAAGAATAGTGAATCATAAAATTACCATTTGTAAAGGGCGGTTCCCCATGTCCAGCCAGCTCCAACGGCTGCAAACAATAATAAATCGCCGGCTTCAAATGTGTTTTCTTTTAGCGTTTCGTCAAGAATAATAGGTATAGTCCCTCCAGATGTATTGGCGTATCTATCCATGTTTGTTTTTACTTTTTCAAATGGCAAACCAACTCTGCGAGCTACCTCCTGCAAGATTCTAATACTAGGTTGATGAGGTAGGAGGTATTTAATTTGATCTATACTACAGTTGTTTTTTGATAGTATTTCGTCTATACATTTAGGAACAACATCTATGGCAGTTTTATACACCTGTGAGCCATTCATTTTAAAATAATGTTCTCCACTAGAAAGGGTGTCAATGCTAGTAGGTTTCTCTGATCCACCCGCTGGTATTGTGAAATGTTCTTTTCCTGTACCGTCTGTTTTTAAAATAAAATCCTGAAAACCTTTGTCTTGTGTAGTATGAGAAAGTACTAAGGCGCCAGCTCCATCTCCAAAAAATACAGCATCTCTTCTGTTCCAATCTGTAATGGTAGAAAAGGTATCTGCACCTATTACAAGTACATTTTTATACATTCCAGATTTAATGTATTGCACTGCTGTGGCTGTTGCAAATAGTGCTCCAGAGCAAACCGCTGAAATATCAAAAGCAACAGCATTGCTCGCATTTAATTTTTCTTGAACAAAGCATGCGCAAGAAGGGGCCAATCTATCTGGAGTTGCTGTGGCTATTATAATAAGATCAATGTCTTCAACTTGTAGGCCAGCATCTTGGATTGCAATTAAGCCTGCCTGGTAGGCCAAATCACTTGTGGTTTCGCCAGTTGAAATCCTACGCTCTTTTATTCCGAGGTTTTCATAAATCCATTTATCTGAAGAACCAACGCTCTCGAAAAAATCATTTTTTACCACGTTTTTAGGAGCATAAGAACCTGTTCCTTTTATGTAAGCATTTATCATAAACTAAATTTAACCAACAAAATTCAGCCTTTTTTTATAATAACAAACCAGAAAAATAGATTAATTAACAATCGATAGCATATTGAAAAAAATAGATGTTCAAAATAAAGATTATGATAATTATTTTAGTCTATAAGCTCTCAAAATGCGATATTAATAAAATCATAAACTATAAATTTGGATATATTGCATAGTTTGAACCAAAATAATACCTAATTATGGTCTAAAAAGCCTAATAATTACATTTTTTTATAGCTAATAGGCAAAAAATAGGGGGGGGTACAAGAAATAGATTAAAACTGGGGCTATTGCTTTTAGTTTTAAAAAGCCATACTATAGCTCCGCCAAAAAGCCCTAAAATAAAACCAAGGGGTCCTGTTATGAATATTCAAAGTAAAGGCCTTTGGGTTGAATCACTAAAAATCATTTGGGAAATAAAACCTCTTCTAAATAATCTAACAGATTCCCTAGTTTTGGGTAGATAAACCATTAGACCCCCCTTTTTTTTAATAGTTGTAAATGAGATAAAACACCACCAAAATAGGTTGTTTGATTTGGGGTAATGTTGTTTTCCAGCAGTAATTTATATAAGATCTTATTTAATTTTGGGTAATGATAATGGCTAATGTGAGGAAACAAGTGATGTGCTATATGATTATTTACCCCGCCAAAAATAAAATTTGCTATATTACTAAAGGGATAAAAATCATTTGAACTTTTTATTTGATTCATAAACCATGAAGTGCTTATAAGGCCATCTTTAGTAACCTTTGGATACTTAGATCCCCAGACATGATGCGTTATAAAAAAGGTAAATAGGGTGTATAAAGACTGGACCATGTGCAGTGCTAAAAATGCAAATAATAGAATCCAGATACTCTGCTGTGAGAATAGTATAGGAAATACCAATAAATACATCAGGTAAAATAATTTTACACCAATAAATGTAACATAGAATTTAAATTGTTGTTTTTTTTCCTTGGGTGCAAATTGAGTGAGAACAACAAAATCTTTGATAAACACCCAATAAAACGAATAAGACATATATGCTATAGGGGCGTATATATATTGGTATTTGTGATACCATTTTAAATCACTATTTGGTAATACCCTAATTAAACCTGTAATTGCTAGATCTGTATCAAAATTTGCAACATTTGGCGCAACATGGTGAGAATTAATATGTCTTTTTTTCCACGCAGCAGGGTGAGCGCCAACTAAAGTGTATATAAACTCAAAAAATAAGTTATCCCAAAAAGGGCGTTTGAATATTGAATGATGACTCAGATCATGAGCAAAATTAAAACAAAGTAATACCGCTATAAATCCAAACAATACAAAATTAAACACAAAAGCTACAGGATTGTTTATAGTGTAAATAAGTACATAGCTTGTGATGGTGATAGTTAGATATAACAATCCCTTAAGGACAAAGTATCTATTTGCTTTGCTTTTGTCTAGTGGTAGTTTTAGTTTTATTTGATTGTAAATGAAGGTATACAAATCATTATCTGCAGGGATATTAAGATGCTTTGCTTTCATATACAAGTGGTGTTATTGATGATTGACGTCCCATTTTATAAAGAAATCTATAATATGAGCTTAAAGACTCTTTATATGACATGTTCATATAATTAACACCATGTTTTTTTGCCGTATCAATGAATATAGGAAGTATGTTTAAATAATGGACATGACTTATATTAGGCAAGATATGATGCATTGCATGGGCATTAAACCCCCCTAAAGTCCAGTTTAGAAATGTGCTATTGGCATTATAGTCTACAGAGGTAATCATTTGTAGGGTTGGCCAACTAATTGGTAGCTTTCCATCTTCATTAGGGCTAGGATGTGCTACATAGTCTGAGAGGTGAGAAACACCTAAAACACTTGTAAATATTATAGAAACAATAAAGTGATTTAAAATAAACGCGATTATAACATTATAGATTCCAAAGGGCAATAAATAGGCAGGTAATACAATCATGTAACCTATGTATAGAAGCTTAAATAAAACTAGTTTAATAACCTCTACAATAGGCATATCTACTTTAATGGTTCTACTAGATTTTCTGAAAAGCATAAGGATATCACGAATAAAAAACCAATTAATAGAGTACAATAGGCTGAGTACTGGCGCGTAAAGGTATTGGTACTTATGAAAAGATTTTAAAGGCTGTGTTGCCGTCATTCTTAGCAGTGGATTATTTAAAACATCAATGTCGCTGCCTTCTATATTTGTGTATAAATGGTGAGATTCATTGTGGTTTTTACCCCACACATATGCGTTGTTTCCTTGCAAATTAAAGCTAAGTGAAAATAAAAATTTGTTCCAAAATTTACTCTTTACCGCAACGCCATGAGCTGCATCATGAGAAATATTAAAGGCAGTTAGTAAAATAGAGACACCCATAAACAAATAGAATGCGTAAAAAGCAAGGAGAGATTCGCTTGTAATCATTAAGGCATAAAATAATATATCAAGACTCAGATACATGCAAATTTTAAAACCCATGATGTGATTTCCTGTTTTTCGAATATTTTTTGACAAAAAATACTTTTCAATTTTTTGGTTTAGTTCTTTGTAAAATGCTGAACCGTTATCTTTTGTGAATTTTAATTTGTTCATTATTTGAGAAGGTATATTTGTGTGAAGCTAAGAAGCATTGCAATGCTAACAAGGTATGTATAAAGAACTGATTACTATTAAAATCAATACATAAAATAGATTTTGTCTAATAACTCTTTAAAATATTTGAACAATAGCTTAATATAGTAAGTGAATTTTAGATTTGTCTTCCCATTTTGCTTTGTATGCTGCATCTACAAAGAAAATTTTTAAATCTGCTTTATAAGCTGCATCCACAAAATATATTTTCTTTTTAGCCTTGTAGTCTGCATCAGTAAAGAACCACTTACCATCGTTTTTCCCTGCTTTATATGCTGCATCTACCCTGTATACTAGAAGGTCTGCTTTGTAGTTATTGTCTACTACAAATACCTTAACATCTGCTTTATAAGATTGATCTACAGAAAATACCTTCTGCGCGTTTGCTTTAAAAAAAGTAAGTGTTAACACAGCAATAAAAAAGAATAGTCTCATAATACATGTATTAACGTAGTTTCGAAAATTTTACAGGATCTGCCTCATGCATCATTTCATACACTTTTTCAAAAACATCCTCTGCAGATGGTTTACTAAAGTAATCTCCATCTGTGCCATAGGCAGGGCGATGTTGTTTTGCAGTTAAGGTTTGTGGCTTGCTGTCAAGATATTGGTATCCATTTTGTTCATCTACGATATGTTGTAAAATATACGCAGACGCTCCTCCAGGAACATCTTCATCTATAACAAGTAGCCTGTTTGTTTTCTCTACACTTTTTACCATTTGATGGTTTATATCCAAAGGCAGTAATGATTGTACGTCTATCACTTCTGCGTCAATACCCACTTGTTGTAGCTCTTTTGCAGCTTGCTCAATAATGCGCAAGGTGCTTCCGTAAGATACTAAAGTAATATCTGCACCTTGTTTTATGGTTTCTATCTCACCAATTGGAGTTTTAAATTCTCCTAAATTAGTCGGTAATGGTTCTTTTAATCTATATCCATTTAAGCATTCTACAACCAAAGCTGGTTCATCTGTAGATAGCAGTGTATTATAAAAACCTGCTGCTTTAGTCATATTTCTAGGTACTAAAATGTACATACCACGTAATAAGTGTACTAAACCTCCCATTTGCGATCCACTGTGCCATATGCCCTCCAGTCTATGTCCTCGGGTTCGTACAATTAGGGGCGCTTTTTGTTGCCCGTTTGATCTGTATCTAACCGTTACCAGATCATCACTCATTATTTGTAAGGCATATAAGATATAATCTAGGTATTGTATTTCGGCAATAGGACGTAGACCCCTCATAGCCATTCCAATACCCTGTCCAAGAATTGTAGCTTCTCTAATGCCAGTGTCACTTACTCTAAGTTCACCGTATTTTTCCTGCATACCCTCCAAACCTTGATTTACATCTCCAATAGTACCAGCATCTTCGCCAAAAATTAAAGCCTCAGGGTATTTACTGAAAATAGCATCAAAGTTATCTCTTAAAACAACGCGAGCATCAACATCTTCTGCATCTGCGTTATAGGTAGGGAGCACCTCTGCAATTGTCTTTGCATTTACATCACTCTCGCTGTAAA
>Ga0302126_10001616_pt1 | contig 13373 bp, 9 predicted proteins | sample CB4_20m_MG_FD_203108 | JGI IMG/M metagenome (GOLD analysis project Ga0302126, IMG submission 203108) | Marine microbial communities from Western Arctic Ocean, Canada - CB4_20m | ecosystem: Environmental > Aquatic > Marine > Oceanic | place: Canada: Western Arctic Ocean | collected 2017-09-24 | reverse complement strand
TGCGCTGATCCTCATCCAAGAAGAAAATAGAAAAAGCGGAGGCGTTGATGATCTCTTTGATCTGATTTTCGCCCTTGTTGCTGAACATGCCCGACTTCTCGTTGAGGCGGTGGGCTTCGTCGACGATGAGTGCCTGAAAGGTGTTGGCCTCGGTCTCGGTGTAGGCGCCAGAGCCTTTGAAGAGGTTGGTGATGCGGGTCTGAGTAAAGGTGCCGGTCAGTTTACTTTGGTAGACTGCGCGTGGTGCGCTGTTTTTGGTGACGTATTGAGCGACGAGTCCTCGGCGGGTGAGCTCGACGAGCAGGTTGATCGCGACAACGGATTTGCCGGTGCCTGGGCCTCCGTTGACGATGAGCACGTTTTTTTGTGCGGGTGTCGAGATCTCGGCGAGGAGTTTGCCTGTTTCAAATACGAGTTTCTGATCGTCGATGAGGCAGAACTCTTCGTTGCCCTCAAGCAGGGAGCAGAGATGGTCGGCGAGGTTCTTCGATGGTCGGATCTTACCATCCTTAATCAGATACATGGCCTCGCCCGAATCACCGTATTTGACGTGAGACTTGATGAAGTCGCGCAGCTTCTGTGAGTCGTGCTTGAGGAATACGGGGGCGCGTTTGGTATGCTCGCTGTAGCGTGGGTCTAGAAGTGCGCTGCCGGATTCGCAGTTGTGCAGGTAGGCGCAGGGTTTGAGACGGATGGGTTCCTCTCGAACGGTCTCGTTGTAATCCTCGATGAGCGTGGCGTAGGACCATGCCTGATAGGAGGGATGACTCGTGTCTCGTTTGCCGCCACCTAGGAAGGTGTTGACGATAGCGTCTTTGTTAGTCGTCTCAGCTTGCTGCCATTGTTTGAGCTCAACAATCACCACAGTGCGTGTGCCATCGCTGTTCCTTCCAGTCAGGATGAAGTCGATGCGCTTCGAGGTGTTTGGGACGTTGAACTCGATGGCGATACCCGTATCATCTGGGATCTCAGGATCTTCGACGATTGCATCCATATAGCGCAGTGAGTTCTTCCATGATCTGATTTCAGACTCGCTAACAGACTTACCCGCTTTCGCTTTGAGGGTGTCGCGCACTTTGTCTTCAATGCGATTCGCAAAGACGTCTGCTCTAAAGGTGCTCTTTTTTTCGAGGTAAATGATCATTGAGTGATATTCCCTCAGGCTTCGTTTTGATACTCGTTATACTTCTTCGAGCTTCCACGAACCTTATGAGCTGGATATTTCTGTTTATTCAGCTCCAGTTTGTTTCGAACCACTGCATCCAGGTCGATCTCCAGTTCGTTGCAGAGCAGGAGTAAATAGGACGCGATATCAGCAACTTCTTGTTCAATGTGTTCTTTCTTTTTGGAAATGGCCTCATCGAGGCTGGGGCCGTTTTTCCAGAGGAATATTTCCTGTAGTTCGGAAGCCTCGATTGATAGGGCAGTCGCGAGGTCCTTAGGGTTGTGGAATTGTTTCCAGTCCCGATCTTCTCTAAAGGCTACGAGTGCCTCTGTTAGTTGTTGGATCGGGTGTTGGGGCATGTCTTTTGTGCTTGAGGACGTTATGGAAGAATAATGGCTAAAAGAAAGGCATCCGTGCGGGAACTAGCAAAGGAAAAGTTAGGGATGAGTGGAATATTGGATTAGCTAATCGAGTGCCAAACAGAGCTGTTGGGTGAAATGCTCTCACTTTTCGGACAGGATGGTCATTTTATGCCCCGTTCGCGACTTCGTCTGACCACTGTCTTCTTGAACGCAGCGCGTCTAAGCCTAGTCGTTCAACTCGTCGAACTTGGCTTTCATGGTGGGAGGGCAGAAATGGGGACATGTCGTTATGTTTACAATCGATGTCGGGGCATCGATGGGGATTAAGGGTTGTCGTTCAACTCGTCGAACTTGGCTTTCATAGTGGGGTTACCTCGGGTCAATTTCTTAATCGTGACGTCCTGAGCCTTATCGTTGGCGAGGCCGAGGTTGCGGTCGGTGCCGAGGAGCGCGTCTTTGGAAAAAAGAAAGCCGTTTTTGTGTCATAGCTTGAATTAGACGCAGAAACGTATTTGTAATCCCAAATCTATAAAGTAATCACCATCGAGATTAAATACAGCACCCGTTGAATAACGACTAGTGCTTGGGGTATCCAGCTTGGTGTTGTGAAATAGATAACTTTCGAAGTCCTCTTTGTCATAAATGTGATAAGATATAATATCGCCGGAGTTTAGGACAATTAGATAACCTCCGTTCGCATCGTAGTGGCCATCCCATCTTTGTGCTGGTTTCATTCCTAAAGCAGCGCTAACTAATAGGCGTTTTAGTTTGGTTGAATAGAGTAACTCTTTCCCTTGCGGCTGATATGACCTGGTATTCTGATTTGAGATGTGCGGCAATAGCTCATCCAATTTAGCTGCGTTATGCTGATAGAAGTTCCAGAGTAAACTGTTCACAATGTCTGGAAGTGCATCATCCATTAATCTTAGGTTGTAAGATAGCGTTTTACTCTTAGGTCCGGCGGGGACGACCCGAACGTTGCTTAGGGCGCTCAGTGCTTGAACTCGAGCGACAATGGCGCCTCTAGTTGAGATGCTGTTAATGTCATCAGCTTGCAGCTGAGTTAGGTTTTCGAGTTTGTATCTGAATACTGTTTGTTGCGATGCGTTTAGCAGCGTTGATGGGCTGCCTAACTGTGACTTTATGGAAAAACCTCTAGTGTGTTCGACTGAAGTCCGATGATCATGAATTTCCACCTTTAAATCAGTTTTGTCCTGAGATCTTGCTTTGATAGAATAAGTTAAGATTTCGTTCAAAAACTGCTCTGTCGAGGGAATCTCAAATGTGCCTGCTTGAGATTTAATGACCTCTAGGAGTTTAGTGGCTTGTGACCTGAAGGTCGCACGTTCGCGTGTAGTTGAGGTTGTCGAATTGTTAATTTTAACTGAACCTCCTTTTATAATGTATGATGTTATTCCTGTAGTGGCTTCGCTACGTTCTAGTCCTATAATTTTATAATTATTCCCAGGGATGGGAAGCAGTTGACCGTCTCCCTTAAGCATTTCGCCATCAGCGATTAGCTTCAGTAGCGTATAGATTTCACTCCATTCCCCTTTGTTTCCTTTTAGCATAAATCTGAATTTACTGAATTATTTTAAGGAGTTCCTTCGCTGTCGCTTGGATTGCTGGAACTGCAACCGAGTTACCTAGCTGCTTGTAGGCATGGACGTCGGCAACCGGAAATTCATAGCTGTCGGGGTATCCCTGGAGTCGAGCCCACTCGCGGGGTGTCATTTTACGGATGCCTTCGCGGTTTACTTCACCCTTGATGTGAGTGATTGGAGTGAAGTCCTTTAGGCGTTTGTCGATTACCAAATTTCGTTCACGGCCCATGCCTCCGACTACAATCGCGTTTGAGATTTCGTTGTTTCCAATAATCTCGTAACCAAAGCCATTGCCTTTTTCTGCATGGCGTCGTTTGTGTTCAATCAGGGTATTAAGGTATTGAGTTGAAAGGTAATACTTAACTGAAGGGACGTCCTTTTCTAGAATGTTTCCGATGCAAACTTCTTTTTTCGATGGCTTAGGGTAGTGGAAGTGCGCTGCTTGCTCTTCGTGGTCTTCCTTTCGGAATCCAACAATAAAGATACGTTCACGATTCTGAGGGACGCCAAAATTCTTAGCATTGATGATCTGAGGCTTAGGGACTATGTAGCCTAAGTCATTACGAAGCACATTGAGGATCGTCTCCAGAGTTTTACCAGATCGGTGATTGACGAGGCCTTTAACATTTTCGAGGAAGACCGCTCTTGGGCGATGTTGCTCGATAATTTTGGCCACGTCAAAAAATAGGGTACCACGTGTGTCTTCAAAGCCGCCTCGTTTACCAGCAATGGAAAATGCCTGGCAGGGAAAGCCAGCACATAAGACATCAAAGCCAGCTGGTATCGCGTCTTTGGTGCTTTGCTTGGTGATGTCACCAAAGGGGAGTTCTCCATAGTTATGGAAATAGGTTTCTTGAGCCTTTGGTTCCCACTCTGAAGTGAATACGCATTTCCCACCTAGGTTTTGCATCGCCATACGGAATCCACCGATGCCGGCAAACAGATCTATAAAGGAGAACTCTTGTTTCTTCTTTTTAGTCTTAAACTTCGGCTTGTTAATCTGAGATAGAAATAGCTGAGCTTCTTCATCCGCTAGGATATTATTAACCGAAGCTTCTCCGTATTTATGTGAAGCAGATGCGAGCTGATCCTTTATTTGTTCTGATAGTGCTGAAATTGCACTGAATAGGGTTTTATTATAAGGGAAGTGGTTGGTCGGCATAAAAAATGAGGTCTGCTTCAGTTCTTGTGTGGGGGGGGGGTCTTCAATTTTAAGAAGTCATCCAATGATTTTCGATTCAAATTGGAAAGGCTGACATCGTAAATCATTTTTATAACACCAGCGGGAAAAACATCATCCTTAAAGCTTTGAGGGACAATTCTTGGGAAATTTCGATCTACAGCATATACTTCGGCTTCAAGTAGGTCGTATGTTTGCTCTCTAGATGTGCGCCCGTCGGGATATCCCAACTTTTTAAGTTTAGCCTCAAGCTCCTCTTCATCGTAGCCCACGCTGATCAATGACTGAGCGATCGTATTGATTGATAAGTCGCCGCGATCCGGCTCAAACCTGCAAAATGCTAAATGCAGCGCTTTATCCGCCCCTGGAGATAGTTGGAATTGGTTGGATATTGTTATGGTTTCATCGACCCGTTCGATGGTTGATTTTACTTCAAAGCTTTGAGTTCCCAATTCAATATCATGGGAGCCTCCCTCGGGCCCTGTCCAATTCGGATCTTCTTTCGATTGAATGAGTTTAAGCAGGACTAGAAGCTCTCCTATGACTGCGTAGGGCATTTTAGTTACGCTGGAGTTCCCCATTAGAGTTTTCCATTTATGCCACCAGTCCTTTGGATCTTTTGATATTCCTGCCGCATTTTCGCTACTTAAAAAATCCTCGCAGAGTCGAGCAAACGGTCGTCGGTTTTCGAATTGATCGCTCTCAATGATAATCAAATCCCGTTTATCGTCATCGATCCACCTGCTTGAAGTTCGCATGCAAATCCCCGAAAACGTCTCGTCAAAAGCACGCTTATAGTCCGAGGGCAAGGCCGCGATCATTACGCCCTGCTTTTCGCGAAGCAGCCATCCTTCGGCAGCTCCTTCGACTCCAGACACTTGCATCGCCTTTCCCTCTTCCAAGTTCGCAAAGGCATATTCGATTTTCTTCATTAATTCACTCATGTGATAGCAGTATTTCTTGTTTCAGTGATTTTGCAATAGCCTCCGCTAGGAGTGGTGGAACCGCGTTTCCGATCTGTTTGAATGCATCTCCCATCGAGCATGGAAACACGAAATTATCGGGAAAAGACTGGAGTCTTGCGGCTTCTCTCACGGAGATTCCGCGCGGCTCTTCGGGATGAATATGGCTGTATGTGTCGGTTCCCAGGTGAGCGGGCACCGTGTGGCTCGTTGATTGCGGATCCAACTTTTTCCACTTATCATGGAACTTATCCAAGCTGTACGGGGGGATCGTCTGCTTTTTTAATAGCTTGTAGCGAGTTGGATTTGCGACCGTGTCGATTTCCGACATTCGAAGTTTCTCTCTCAAGAGCTTTTCCGCGATTACGACGGCATCACGATAGTCATCACCCGCTTTCATTTTCTCAAATATTGGAAAGTCTCGCGAGGTGCGTCTGAAGGCATGTCCACTAAGTGATTTCTTGTTTCCACGCATTTTCCTTTGAAAGTCGTTTTTCGGACTATTCCGATATGCCTTTGCTTCAGACGGTTTCGGAAGATGGTAAGGAGTCTCGGGTGAAGGAAAGAGTTGAGGTAAGTCGGATAAAGCATCGCCGACGGTCACCCAGTTGCTTGTTTCCTCGGCTATATGCGGTCTGACGAAGTGCTTACTTTCTTCCAGAAATCTAGAAAATGATCTTCCCGCCGGAGTTATCGTCCCGTTACTGCAGCAATATTCGGGTTTAGGAATGAAGGGATTGATCCCCGAGTCTGACTTGGTGGCGATGAGAAACATTCTGTCCCGGCGTTGGGGGACTCCGAAGTCTGCGGCGTTCAAGATGGTCCAGATAGCACTGTATCCGTTTTTCTCAAGAAATGAGCATGCATCTTCGGGAATATTCTTGCCCCCGTAGTTTACGGCGGCAGGAACGTTTTCCATGATTATCGCACGGGCCCCAGCAGTGATCGAAAAATTAAGGAAATCGATGTAAAGATTTCCTCGCTTGTCTTTGGTGTGTTCGCGTTCGGCACCCAGTGATCTTAATTTTCCGCGACCCGCCATCGAATATGCTTGGCAGGGCGGACCTCCGATGACGATCAAATCGGAATCGAAGCCTTGAGGTAAAATATCGCTAGGGTCTATGTTCCGAACGTCACCGACTAGGGATTGCGGTTCGTAAGGCGACTCTTCCTGTAGGTGATGCAGGTTATATTCCGCAGTTTTCGCAGCGGAGTCGTCGATGTCGACAGACGCCAAAATTTGAAATCCCGCATTCGAGAAACCGAGACTCATGCCCCCACATCCCGAAAAAAGATCGATAACATAGGGGAGCGAGTTGTCTTGTTTTGCCGTGGCAATCAATGCCGTTCCTCTCGTGATTTATTCTTCGGACCATCTGGAAATAGGGAAGAGACATAGCCTTCAAGGCCTTCATCGTGAAACTCTGGGATGATTGTCTGGCTTCTCATTGTGTTAAGTTTCATTGCGCGGCGAAGGGCTTTTTCGGCGCTAGTTTGACTGTCGTATTCGCTGATTTTTTGAATGATTTTTCGACAGAGGTCGACATTGTATCCACCCACTCCCGTACGCTCGACAACTTGGCTTATGGCATCACTGCCCAAATGCTTCAGAGTCGCTTTCGTTGACGATCGACTGCCTTGCCAGCTAAGATGAACCATCCACCAGATAATCTTCAACCAGTTTCTCTGAGCTTGGTTGTAGTAGCGGCTGTGGGCCAATTTGAGTTGATCCTCGGGGGCATTCTTGGCCGGCCAGCGCCTCAAGACATAATCAGGTAAGACCCTGCAGGTCAGATTGCGCCAAAACCCATCATCGGATGCCTGTCTGAGATCTATTGAGCCCAGAGGTAGCCATTCGATATAGAGCTTGAGCCCCAAGGGATAGTCTTTTTCGGGGCTGATCGGGCCTTTGACGGAAAATTCTTTTGAGAACAGATTTCGAAGGGATTTTTCTTCTTTGCTTAGGGATGTTTTTTCAACGTGGACCTCACCTTCGGCTTCATATTGTTCGATTGTCGCTTTGGCTTCTGCTTTTTCAAGTGTTCTGTAGCTCATTTTATTTTTTAGATTTTGATCTTACCGCAACTCTTCATCAACGCCGCTGGCGTTTGATCGTTGAGTTGATATGTGTTGTAAAAATGCCAGGCGGCGTGGGCTACACTCCCTCGCTTGAATTCCGCTTTATCCAACGATTCCGTGTGTTTAACGGCATCCCAGGTCTCCGACTGGCATTGAAGCGAAGCAATAAATGTTCCTATTGCATCACGTATTATTGATTTAGTAAGTGGCGAAAAAGCCCCATTGTTTTCGTTCTTAAAATCTGCGGGGCAATCGGGGTGGTTGATGTTGATGTTTATTTTGAAGGCATCACCATCGAATTTATCTGTTAGGAAACCATCGTCCAAACCCCAAAGGCAATCAATGTACCATAAGGGGTCCGTTCTTTCTCTTGAGACAGAATACAAGGGGAATATCGATCCGCGGCCGTCGGCCCTTATTGTCCAGCTCTCGCTGGGATACCCTAAGATCGCACCAGGTGTATTGCACTTATGTTTTTCCTTATCGGTTACTTCATCCGCGGCCGATTTTAGAAATACCACCAGCTGGTAGCTGAGCGTATCACGCATTTCCGCCTTGTCGAAATGTAATTCAAGCTTCGGGCAATGATGTTCATTTTCCAGAGATACCATTTCCACCGGGGCCGAAACGCCGCTTCTTAGAGACCCCTTCGAGTGCCATGCCAGTGCGAGGCCTGCGGTCGCGCCAGGCGGAAGTAACTTTTCGGTATCTCTAATGAGTCGCCCGAATACATCCTCATCGAGCTCGACGCTAATACTCAAGGAATGTTGTTGAACCATCCATGGATGACCTTCAAGGCGCAACGAAATGGTTCCATCTGGGAGAGTCTTCTCCTTGAGCTTATCTCCATTGTTCGAATGAGTTATCATTACACTGATGAGGTGTTCAGGTCGAAGCGTAGGGTAGGGAGGAATGACGTATTTTTTCATATTCTCTTCTAAGCTTTGGTATCGTTGAGCCTTACGACCGGATTAATAGAGCGGTCATTCGATTTTAATGACAAAGATGCGAACAGCCTAATGGGATTATTTTTGGAACGGTTGAAGGTTATACTGGTATCTTTCAAATCAAATTCGATTTCAGCAGAAACATGATCCGGGCCACGTTCGAGGGCTTTGCCCTGTGGGGTCGTAATGATTACCTTCGTTATTTCGAAATTCTCCAGATCGAAGGGGAAGTACAGCCCGCTAAGATCGTCATCTTTGCCCCAATCATCCTTTCCAATTGTTTTTCCAGATCCCGTGTCGGCCATTATTTCCAGCGTGAATTCTGACTGAGCTCCCGTGTGTATTTCCACTTCAAGGTCAATTTGGTCCAGTTTGTATGTCGTGTCAGATATTATCAGAGTGGGTTCTTTGGATCGCGATAGCCTAGGAGTTTCGCGCGCACCTGCCTTTCCGCCCACGCCCGTGTTTCCTGCCGATCCCGATTTTCCGAATCCTTCGGGCAAAAGTATTTCCCCAAGCTCGGCACGCATGGACTCTCCCGCGCTCATAGCTTCCACACTTTCATCATCTGTGAAAAAAGCAGCTCTTAGGGCATTTACCACGTTTGTTTTTATCCGGTCAGGGATACTGGTGGTGCCTGCCCGCGGACTGGTATCATGCCACTCACTGTGAGTCGGGTTTTCTATACCTCTGATGTATTCCTCTAGGCTGCCGCCGTCCTTTAGTTCGGCGGAGGAATTAAGGACGAATAGGGCAACAAGGAACTCATCGTCATTGTCCAGCCTCAAACCTTTTCGCCAGTTCCCCGTGTCATACGCAACGATCATTTGCGGGCTTCTCGTCATTGCGACGATGGGAAGTAATTCGTCGATGTCGGCCCCGCTCCCGAAGATATATTTGTGGGGAGTGCATTTGTTGTGCGGTGGGACCATCTTCAGCTCCGATTTATGCATCAGTTTTGCCGCAATCCATCCAGCAGGGGCCGAGCTCTTGAATGTTGACTGCAGTCTAATTGATTTTATGTAAGCAGAATTGCCTCCCCCCTGCTCTAAAATGGTCCAGTCGTCATTTTCGCTCTCGCCAGCTTTCAAGTGAATCCCATTTCCGACTTCTTGGTGAGACTTGAATTGGTCCGTTATTTTTCTGAGGTCTTGGACAACTTTGAACACGGGTTCGCATTTTCTAACGACGGTATCGTTAACTGATGCGATGAGTTTGGATTTCCCCGCAGTCTTAATTAACCGGTTCGAATACCAGCGTTGGATGGCCAGTTTCATGTAGGCAGCCTCGTCATTCTCCCACGGAAGCGAATTTTTGGTTTTCGGGAGTAGCGACGAGTACGATCTGCCAAAAAATGGAATGATAATGACCGTGCCCGTATCCCCGGCATCGAAAGAGGGGCTCCCGAAGTTCTTCAATAGGGTTTTTATCTTGGCTTGGTTGGTAATCGTCTCCCCGTTTTTGTCCCCCCACCATGCGATTCCGCTGGGAGAGTTTGTAAACCGCAGGGCCGGGACCTTTTTTTCGTCCTCCAGACCAGCAAAAATTAGTTTTTGAGAGACCTCGTTCCCACTTTCTTTTGTTTGCGTGAAAAAACCGACGATTCCGAGGCCCATATTTGAATAAATGGTCTTTCCTACGCCCCAGCTACCCCCAGCTGCTTCGTTGCTTTGGGCTCGGCCGATATCATAAACAAGTTTGAAGATCTTGCTATTCTCGTCCTTGGGATCGCCTGTTAGTCCAGTCGTCCCCGTATCTCTAATTAGCAAAATCTGGCAAGAATCATCGTTTTTGAATTCGCCATTTAGTTTTTCTTGAGTGGATTCGTCGAATTGGCTTATCACATTCCGCTTGGCGATTTCTTTGATTGAAAAATCAACTTTTACCGGTGTGGTTTTTGATTTTGCGGCATCAAGGCTGTTCTGAATGCTTTCGCGTACGAGTATATCAAGGCCATTGCCTTGTAGGGCACGTAGTACATAGCTACCTCGAGCAGTATATTTGGCATTTTGAAGTATTTTTAATGTGAGACTCATCGTTTGAAGGGGTGTTGATCGTTTAGTCTTCGGCGTTCTCGACGTCGGGGGCTTCGTCTGCGTATGCACCCGCGGGGATGGAGATTGTAATGCTGCGGACGAGGCTTTCGTGAGGTTTGCCTGGCACCCTGATGAGTAAACCGATAACATCCGTATCGAGATCCAGATTCCTCCGATTTCTGGACAGCTTACGGATATTGGTTTTTGCGTTCATCCTGTAAATAATCAGTTGCGGCGTTTGGTTCAATCCTGCCTGCTCACGGATTCTAATCGCTTCATTTTCCAGACGAGCCTGCCGCGGCCTAAATTCTTTGGGGACATCTAGGAATTTGTCGATAGGGTCCTGCAGGGATCCGATGGAGAAGGCATCTTGTGCTGCAGTTCTGCGCAGCCGACTGCGGTTTACCTTTTTCAGCGCCTTGCCTGAAGCCTGCCATCGCGTTGGGTCATTCTCATGCTCCTCACTCCATTCTTCGACGCCGCTCAAGCTTGAGACGATGACGTTCCAATTAGTATACGGCTGGTCGATTCCCGATTCGGCGACATCCTTAAACCAATCAACAAACATCTGAATTTCAGCAAAAACGCGACTTCTCGGATGAAACTTCATTCTGAGCAGATAGTCGCTTATGTCATCAAAGAGAACATCCTTGAAAAGCAAGCCCCGGTTTGCTGGAGTTTCTGGGCTGGCAGGTAGAGCTCTTAGGAATTTTTCGGTCTCATTTAAATTCTTTTTTAGGATTGTATCATCCTCGTGAAAAATTGTGGTTTCGTTGCTGATCCCCGAAAAATCCATTTCGGCGACTGTTGCTGACTGCATTTTGTTTTTGGCGGTGATCCGTAACAGCGAAGGTGCCCAGTGACTGATTTTTGGGCCAAAGGCCTTAGGCTTGGCTCCGGAGTTTTCGTAGATTTTGATTTGCTCTCTCAACTCAGCTTCGATGGCAGCTAGATAAGCAAATTGATCCTGGCTACCGCCGGTCATCCATATTCGAGGCAGCAATTCGTAGCCAGGGCGATATCCGAACCAGCGTCCCATTTGCATGAGGGTGTCTCCAAGCCGCGAAACGCGAAGGAAATAAGTCGAGACTAGGCCTTCGATGGTTAGTCCCCTGGAAAGGGTCGCTCCACCGATGACAATAAAAGCCGGGCTGTAATCGAGCGGAGTTTGTGGATACAAGAGACGCTTGAAGTTGCCATCCTCATCCGCTCGGTTATTACTGCCATTATCAATGCAAAGGTGAATGCCTCTGCTGTATTCGACGGCTCCTTCACTGTCCAATTTTATGTGGCTCAAGCCAGGATTAAGTAGTGCCACAAGCTCTCGCTCGACCTCTTCCCAGGTAGGGTAATCCTTCGGGTTCCCGGCGTAATCAGGGTACTGATCGTTAAAAACCTCGGCCGAAAGGAGTGCGGTTTCAGTTTGCCACAGCGACTCGCAGCGATGCTTAAGGGCTTTCGCGCCTTGGTCGAGCATCTTCGCGACCTCTGCGGCAACAGCGTCGTGATGCGCGATCCTTTGGCTCGTATGGATGAGCATCGAACTCGGGGTCGTGGCTCCGTAAACGCGGCGGGCGGCGGCCGCGCAGAGAAACCATGCGAGCGAGTCCGCCAGTGATTCGGGACACTCGACGCCTTCTCCCGCGTGTAAATCGAGAATTAGATCCGTATCATTCTTGGGCACGTCGCGGACTATATCCAATTGATTCGGATAATGAACATCGCCTTGATAGGTTGTCGATACGCCAAAAATCAGCTCGGGGCCAAAATAGCTGTGATTGAGCGGGAGGGACCGAATAAATGAGTGCGGATAGAGGGTTCCGTCGCCAGCCTCGTTGAGGACGTTCGCATATGGAGTCGCGGTATAGGCGACGTAGTTCATCGTCTTCGCCTTCAGTTTAGTGAGCTCAATTATACAGCTGTTTATTGCGGTCCTTTCTTCATCCGTTCGCGTATTGATACTCGCTTGATCGGATTCATCGTCGATTAGCAGGATGTCCATTTTCTCCAGTTTCTGAGGTGACTTGACCAGCCAGGACCGCAGGCTTTGGAGACGGCTTTTGTTTTTTAGCGATACGGTTAGGTAATTGCTTTGGCTTACTTCAAAATTATAATCAACGGAACGTTGCCCCGTCTCCATGTTCGCTCGCAATTTATGCAGACTAGTCCAGTTTTGTGCGCAACCAGGTCGGTTAAGGTCGTTGAAAAGCCTATCTTGCGTCTGTTTGCGGAGGTTCTCGATCGTGCCCGTCAGCACGATAAACATGTTGAAGCCCCAGTCGGCGGCCATGGCCATCAAGCCCGCCATGTTGGCGGTTTTTCCCGACTGAACATGACCGATTACGAGGCCTTTAATATCCCTTCTGCTGGATACGTTGTCGATCTTTAGGCATTTCAAAGTTTTGAAGCACTCGGCTTCGATCGAATTTATCGTATCTTCTAGGAACCCTTTTCCCTCCAAGTGATGGCGATATTTCTGCCACGCTGAGTCATCCTCGCTGGGTATTGTAAAGCCTGGGTCAACGCTGTCGGCTAAAGTGCCAGACTCCTCGCCCGTTCGTCTTACTTCTTTTTGTGCGACGGAGTTCCGGTCGGCTTCCGCAAGGCCATCGATTAGGCGATCCCAGAGCCCGAGCTCTCCCTCCAGTTCTTCGGGCCAGCCTTCTTCGCATTTATTCTGGAGCCATTCCTTGGTGCTGGAGCAATTGGATGTTTTGAAGTTTTTTATTTCGTCCCAGCTTTTACCCTTTTGTCGTTGTTTACGGGCGAATTTCCTGGGGTCGTCGAAGTCGGGCAGAGTAATATCGATGGTCATCGGTTTTTGGGATGTTTGTTGAACTTTTGGGCTGAAAATTGGGTCATGTCGTTATGTTTGCAATCGGCTGGGATCTAGCACTTTTTGAGGGGTGACTTGGGGCGATATTGATGCGTTCATTAAAAAGGCGAGTCTAGCGGACGAGATGGGACAAATACGGTCTATGAGGGGAATTTATGAAAAAGAAAAGCATCCGAGCGTGAACTAGCAAAGACAAAATTAG
>Ga0302126_10001615_pt1 | contig 13377 bp, 14 predicted proteins | sample CB4_20m_MG_FD_203108 | JGI IMG/M metagenome (GOLD analysis project Ga0302126, IMG submission 203108) | Marine microbial communities from Western Arctic Ocean, Canada - CB4_20m | ecosystem: Environmental > Aquatic > Marine > Oceanic | place: Canada: Western Arctic Ocean | collected 2017-09-24 | reverse complement strand
ATTAGTTCTGGCAGTAGTGCTTTTAATTCTTTATAAAGTTTTGTTGGCTTATATTCTCCGTTAAAAGTCGTCAGAATTCCTTTCTTCATTTTCCCGTAATTCATATCTCTAAGCACTTCAGAGTTATCTTCTAAATGCTTATATACATTACCATTAGCTACTAACTCAAGACACTTATTGGCTTCTTCACTCATACTGCCTAAAGACCTAATCCATTCTAAAATTAGAAGAGACGGCTGAGCGGACGCCATATCTACTTCATAGATGAGTTCATTACTTTTGGTAACACATATCTTTCTAATGAGTCGAGGCATAGATGCGCCAATGTGATAGACTCTTCCAAATTGATTAACTCTTGGCTGAAAGAAGATAGGCAATTCATAAAGGTCGTTTAGGTTATTTGTGTCGTTAAGTGTCCTAAAGGCTTTGAAATAGGCTTCGTACTTGTTTAATCGTTGTTGTATGTTGTCGTCTCTCCACACTAAAGTGCCGTACTTTAAAGGGGAGTGTTTGAGCGGAAACTCTAATAGATACGCTGCTGGGTTATTAGTTAATTGTAGCTTTAACGTATTACGGTTTATCTTGTCAAGTACTGGATTGCTTTCAGACTCTTTAGCCGGTCTTGCATTATACTCTTTTAGCTTATTTCTGAACGCTTTACTACTAACCTCAACCATTTTATAATCTCCCTCGTCAAGATTCTTTTTTAGCGCATAGGATTTTGTAAACTTACCGCTTGAGTACTTCTCGTTCATATAGATTATCTCAATATCTGCTAATGCATCTACTATACTATTGTACTTATTTCCTATACTTTCCTTAAGTATTTTTGAGTGGATATTTACGAGCTCTCCCAGTCCTTTCTCGATTTTAATCTGACTTTTAATTATATGAGTAATAAACCAGTTACACTTATCTATAAACAGCCTCTTATGGTGCAAAGATGCAATGCTAGAATAGTTCTGATGCTTTTGTAGCAACGACTCTAAATTACGTATGGTATATAGCTTCACTCTAATGGTATTAGACGCCAAAGTTAATCAAAGTGGAAAACATATGAGAGTAGTATGCAAGTGGACCACATATGAGAGAATAGATAATAGTACTATATTCATTAGTGGTGCTATTTGTCCGGTTGTGTAGTAGGTAATACAAATGCAACACATATACCTATACTATACTGGTAACTAGGCTATGGTAGGTGTTTTCTCACAAAGAAAACTAAATAAATAGCCGACAATCATATAGTCTTTATTATTGTGGTCTAGCTATTTTAGCAGACGGTGTTTAACTATAATCTTATGTTGGTTAGTTAGTTAGCGGTACTTGTATTGTGATTTATTGTATATTTGAGTACCAACCAATTTTATTTTGAAAAACACTATTCTTCTTTTTTTATTAGTCTCTACGATTAATACGGTTTCCGCTCAGTTGCACCATCAAATGATCTCTAGTCAAGGCAGTACTTCGAAAACGGCAAGCGGCGTTATAGCGACTCAAACCATAGGACAAGCTTCTGTTACTGGGACCTACGATAATTTATCGTTTAAAATCGGACAAGGCTACCAGCAAGCTTTCTGGGGGCGCATTATCAACGAGCAAAACAGTCCAGACTTTGAGGTTTCTGTATACCCTAACCCTTTTGAAAATGATTTTAATATTCGTTATAATGGTGAAGGGCTTATGTCTGTGTCTATTTACGATGTGGCTGGAAAACTTATATACAACAAAGACCATTTATTTACAACGCCACAGAAAACGATTAGTGTAGACGCTATATCGTCTGGTGTTTATCTCGTTAGGCTTCAATCAAACAAATTAAACTATTTCACTAAACTTATTAAACAATGAAACATTTATTATCCTGTATGCTAATTGTATTAGCGTTAAATTTTACTTACAGTCAAGAGGCTTACTTTAGTATGGGGCGTAACTTTACGACTTATGACTACACAAATTCAGAAGGCAATTCTAACGACAACGTAAAAGGCAGTAGCGGGGCGGCTTATGAGCTAGGTTATGTATTCTCTTTAGGCGATAAGCTAGGGCTAGCTGCTGGACTTACTCTAAATGAGTTTAATGCTACCGGCGGAAATCAGGTGAATAACTATTCTTGGGAAACGAATTACTTAGGCGTTCAAGGGATTCTTAAGTATGCCATTTTAGACAATCTTTCGGGTTTTGGCTTAAATATAAATGGAGGTGTTAACCTCAACCATATAGTAAACGGTAAGCAAAAAATTAACGGACAGACTTTTGACCTCACAGCTGAAGATGAGTTTAAAGGTTTATTTGTACAGCCTATTATAGGGCTAGATGCTAAGTATCAAATTAATAGCGATTTTGCTATAGGTCTGGGCTATCACTACTCTAAAAGCTTTGGGCTAACTAATAGTACGCCTCAAAAACTGAATTTTAATAACAGTCAATTACAGTTTAACCTAGTAATGTCACTAAACTAAAATTATGAAAAAACTTATAACACTCGCACTTATAATAGGTGCAACAACACTTACTCAAGCACAAGGCAACTTGGTATTTAATCAGGTTTTAAATTTTAATATTGGTATAGGAGAAACTGTTACAGTTCCTGACGGAAAAGCTTGGAAACTTGAATCTGCCATTTCGGTGGGAAATGTTCTAATCTCTTCAACGAATCAGGAATATGGGAACAATCTAGATTCTTCAAATGTTGCCGGTTATCCTGCTCAAACATATCCAAGACCGTTATGGTTAGGTCAGGGTACTTCATTAACATATAATAATTCGTCAGTTAACAACTATTTGTCTATACTCGAATTCAACGTAGAGCCAATCTCAACAACTACTGGAGGCTCTGGTGGTGGCGTAAGTGCAGATGGTTTTACTGCAATAGGAATTGTTAATATACAATTCAATGATAGTAGACCTGCAATTGACAACCATTTAATGGGTACTATTACAGTCCCAGAAGGGGAGATTTGGAAAATAACTGATGCTAATATATTGCGTTCTAGTGTAGCTTTTGGTTCATTTAATAATGGAAATTACTTAATTAACAATGCGACTCACACTTTTATTGGTACTCACCAGTTCCCTAACCCCAATGGATATACTAGACCTGCTCGATACTTAACTGAAGGCTCTTACGAAGTTAGAAGTTGGGAAGCTAATGGGCTTAATGGATCTGGGAGTCAGACGATGTATTATCAAGCTATGATAAATGGTATTAAATACAGCGCTAATTAATCAACGACAATTAAAAAAATATTATGAAAAAATTATTTATACTCTTACTTTTTGTCTCCAGCTTAGGCTTTTCTCAAAGCAGCGGAATTACATATCAAGCGGTTATTTATAACCCTAACGGTGAGGAACTACCCGGCGTAGACAACCCTTACGCACCACTAACGAATCAAGACGTATGCTTACAGTTTGGTATCGTAGACGCAGACGGAAACGTTGAATACCAAGAGGAGGTGCAGGTTACTACCGACGCTTTTGGTATGGTAAATCTTCTCATAGGAACTAACACTCAAACAGGCGGCTACGCTACTGACTTTGCTGGTATAGAATGGTCTGCGGATGCTAAATTTCTAAAAGTAGACTTAGATATTAGAGGCAGTTGTACAGACTTTGAGGAACTGTCTAACCAACCCTTTACCTATGTACCGTTTGCTTACTACTCACCTGCATCGGACACTCCAGGACCAGAAGGCCCACAAGGACAGGATGGAAATGACGGACAAGACGGTGCTACAGGACCAGCAGGCCCAGCTGGGTCAACTGGTCAAGCCGGACCGGCAGGCCCTAACGGACAGGATGGATCAACAGGACCCGCAGGACCAACTGGACCATCGGGGCCACAAGGAGAGCAAGGGCCTGCAGGAGCTGATGGGGAGAATGGAAATGATGGAGAAGGATTAAACTCTTTAATTTCTAGTGCAACAGAAGAGGCTGGGGAAAATTGTTCTAATGGAGGTGTAAAAATACTAACCGGCATTGATACTAATAATAATGGAACACTAGATGAAGATGAAGTTGATCAAGACAATACTCAATACATATGCAATGGATCTAACGGCGAAGGAGGTTCTGGAATTGGCAACTTTACTGGCGAGGACTTAGTTCCTGAAGAGATTATTATAATGAGCAACGACGGAGTGATTGTCACTTCTTATACTATTCCAAATGGAAAATATGCTAAAATATCAGCTATTTTAGGTAATGCTGCGGGGAGTGCATCTCAACTTTATCCTGGTTTTCAGGATTTAAAATTAGACGTAAATGGAGTTGAAACTTATATTGGAGGCAGCGGAGTTGCTCCGCTATCCGGTGGAAACGGAAATGACGAACAAATGTTTTCTGATGCTTTATATTTTCCTTCAAATACAGTTTTGGAAATTGGTGAATATGGAGCAACAGTATTTTTAGAGGTATATTCTTTAAATAATTTTATTCCAAAAATAATAACCAGTGAGGATATAGTTCCAGAAGGGAAAAAATGGAAGGTGTGTAATATTCTGGCTTCAGAGTCCCTAATTAGAAGTTCAGCATCACCATATTCTCACGGCCCTGGAAACGAGGTTTTTATTAACAACACTTCAATTATGGCTAATGGAGGTAATACGAGTCAGAATGGTGGTGGTGCTGGTTTTGATGTAGTTAGTTTTGCAAATAGCTCTTTTTGGATTCCTGAAGGAACAACATTAGCGCCTGGTGCAAACACATACGCTGTCATTATTTTAGAATTTGATTCTAGCCTTAGCTCGGGCAGCGGATCTGGAGGGAGTGGATCTGGGGGTAGTGGCTCACCAATCGAATGTACTACGGGCGGTGGATTAGACTATGGTGATGATTATATTGCTGGGCCTACGCTGACTGATAATGACGGAAATACATACGAAACTGTAGAAATTTGTGGACAAACTTGGACTACTAGTAATTTAGACGTATCTACATATAGAGACGGGACGCCTATACCTCACATTACTGACTACAATGAATGGTATAATGCGACTACAGGCGCATATACATATGCACTTCAAGACGGTACTTTAGGCTGGGGTAAATTATACAATTCATATGCTATTTTAGGTGTTGATGATGATGATCCTAACACTCCTAATAAAGAACTGTCGCCTGAAGGGTATCACATTCCTAGCAGTCTAGAGTGGAATCAGCTGTTTCTTATCTACAATGATTCTAATACAGCACATTCTTATTTAAGAAGTGAAACTAGTTGGACTCTAAACGGGAACAATGAATCTGGACTTAATATTATTAGAGCCTCTACTGTAAATTCACTTTGGAACCCTACTAATACTGGAAAGGGGTTTTATACACTAACTGAAACGGAACTCCCTAATTGCCAAGGTAATCTTTATGAGTATACTGTTTTTGCATCTAGAACCATTAACGGAAATGGTGTTCAGGGGGTTACTATGAACGGATGTAATATGTTTGCTGAAGTATTAGATTACTCTGGGGCTAATCACGCACAAAGTAGCGGATATTTAGGAGCTTATATTAGATTGTTAAAAGACTAATTGGATGATCTAAATTTTAATAACAGTTTAACCTAGTAATGTCACTCAACTAATATGAAACGAATATTTCTACTCTTACTTTCTACTATTCTATAATCGTTACTGTAAATTCTCTATGCTCTGTAGTCTCTGGGCGTTCGGTTTGTAGTTTGGGTACTGTGTAGTTTATGAGTATTCTAAGTAGTGCTATACGTTCGGTGTTTGTTAGCTGGTCTGTATTAATGGTGTTTAATGTTTGTGTCGCTAAGTCGCTAAGCATTTCTCTTATTTCGCTAGAGTGTTTAGCCTTTCCTCGTTTTGAGTTTTTACCAGCTTCTTTTGCTGTTTCACTATTAAATGGCATATATGTTATATTATGTTACTTAAACAACTATCTATATAACGTTCTATCTTCACAAGATGTGTGTTTAAGAATAAACATAGTTATGGCGTAATACAATAGTAACGAATACAATATTTCTATTAAAGGATATCTTTTCTGTAGAATTTTGTGTCTGGGGGGTTTGGACAACCCCCTTATATAAACCGAATAGTATATCCAATGCGATAATGAGAAGAATTGGAAAGTTACAGGTTAATTTTTTAAGAGTCAAGTATTTGAGGCATAAGTTATTGTCAATTGTGTATAACTCAAAAAATAATTATACTTTTGATTTAATATGAAAAAGTTACTTCTATTATTATTTATTCCTTTTGCTTGTTTTGGACAGGGACCGGTTAACGTATGGTTTAACGGAAAGGATAAAATTATATATTATGACTCTTTAGAAAAACAGGTGAAATATGACATAAGATATTATTATGACAAATCTGTTACAGGACTTGATGCGGAATTGATGCGAATTCAGTATAAATATGGACAGTCTGAATATGATAAAACATACTGGAGCGTTGAGTTGATTACTCCAACTACTGTGTTTAGGACAGCAACAAGTTTTTATAGAAATGGTAGTTTGGCTAGAAAAGAAAAAAGAATATTAGATACTAAAAACACGAAGACGCATAACGGCAGTATTTCTTATGATTCTAATCCTAAAATAGGATTTAATTATGCTGGAAATGTCTTTGAAAATCATCATACTATTTTAGGGGGTGATTGGAAAAATGAACTAGAATATGATTACTATGTCTATGATGGCATTACAACAATTTATGATTCTTCCCAATCCACGTGGATGTATAAGTTCTTTTGGATTTCTGGTTGGTATATCGATGTTTGGAAGAACGACGATTGGACCTTATGGGTGAGATATGCGCCAGAAGAGAGAGATCTAAACAGGGAGTTAGCAACCGCTCCGAAAAGTAATATAGATTATTATAATATAGAATCACTTATCAAAATTTTTATTGAAGACTGCATTAACAACAATTTAATCTTACCCTTTTTTGATATTGTATTGGCTGAATATATTGATGATATTGATCCATACACAGGCAACCCAAAAATAGCGCCATATTATGACGAGTTTGTGCCCAAAATTAAAGCGACCTTTGAGTCATTAGATGGTAATTCAATTGGCTCATCTTATGGATATATGGATGACCGTAATGTTATTATAAAAATAGATCCAATAAACTGGAAAAAATCATCATTAGTTAAAAGATGGTACCTTTTATACCACGAACTTGGACACGATATATTAAATCTAGATCACGGAGAAGGAGGTAAAATGATGTTTAATTTTGTTGATAAAGAATATACTTGGGAGGATTTTATAGAAGATCGAAAAACAATGTTTGACATTTACAAAAGTAAATATGACCTAATCTTGCCAAGAAAGAAAGAAAAAATAGGTAAGATCGTGAAATAGTGCTAAACCATAGGCATATCTTCCTCTTTCAGTTCTGCTATTTCTAAACCTCTTAAGTAGGTTAAACTTACATTTATAGATGAATGTCCCATAGCAGTCTGTAACTTAGACAAAGACCCTGTTCTCTTGTATATTTCTATTGCTCCTGAGTGCCTAAAAGAGTACAGTGTTACACCATTATCAATGTGATTATTAAGTCCCTTAAATCGTCTAAAAAGTGTTTTAAAGTAATCGTTGTTATAAGGCGTTTCTTTGCCACTAAATATGTTTATGTTGGTTTCGTTTCTCACAAGCAGTTTTCTAATTACTAAAGGCACAGGGACCTGTCTGTTACGCTTTGATTTCACTCTACTGCCTGACAGACTGAGATACGATAAATCATCATTAAAATCACTCCATTTAAGCAGTCTGATTTCCTTATGCGGTCTAAGTAAACAGCCTTATTTAATCTTATCTAGTGTCTTTTATGCTATCTAAAAAGAAGATTTAAGCATCAATAAATTGCTAATAGAGTTTCAGATTGAGATTGTTTATTAAAAGAAAAAACCCTACATTTCTGTAAGGGTATTTATAATATTATTCTATCTCTTTAATTACTATTATCTATCTTTTGAATGGATTATTTTACTACTTGGTTTATTTGGGTCAATATTGTATTCTGTAAGCCTTACCCATACTTGAGCAGTTCTTGGAATAGGAACACCAAGTGCATTTTTAGCAGTGTATTGAAGTTGACCCGTTAAGGTGTCTCCAGTTAATTCGGAAGCAAAACTTTTGTAATCATAGGTGTCTGGGTATTTTAATACTTTTTCTACTTCTTTCTCAAGAAATATTCTCATTTTTAATTTAGAATCTGCTAAAGGAGTTTCTTTACCCTCTTCAGTGCATATTTTAATAAGTATGCAAGCACAAAAAAACAATAATAAATACTTAAAGATTTTCATAATTTTTTTCATAATAAATTTTTTATCAAATATAATTAATTTCTAACAACTGAATTTCTCGTTAATTGCAGAGGTTGTTTTAGATGCTATTTATGTTTTAAAGTGACGGTGTTTTACGTTGTTGTGTAAGTACATCAATGTACAAGCATTGCCAAGCGGTGTGTATGTGATTAGAATATCAGATGGTGTGGGGCAAACTAATAGAAAGTTTATAAAGAATTAAGACAGACTTAAAATAATTTAAGAAGCCCTTTCAGAAATGTGAGGGTTTTTTTAACCATAGGCATATCTTCTTCTTTCAATTCAGCTATTTCTAAACCTCGTAAATAGGTTAGACTTACATTTATAGATTATTATTCTTTATCATTACCTAATTAGTTGTAAGTTGTAATTAAGTAAATCAAATTAATTATGAAAAAATTTCTTATTCTTTTTGTTATCCTTATAGGATACAGCTGCGTATCGCCAACTCAATTTATATCTCCAAAAACTATCAACTTGCCTTTGTATTCTAAAAGTATTAATGCTAAGGAATTAATCCTTTCAAAGTATGGCAATCCTTCAAAGGTTGAAAATCAATTAGGAAAAGAAAAATGGATATATAACTATAGTAGTAAGTTTAAGAGCAATAGAACGGTTATTTTTGATAATAACGGCAAAATTATTAAGAACAAGAAACACTATAAGAGGTTTCATATGACAACAGGGTTAAATAGGTATGCATATATTATTAATGGTGTAATTCTTGCTTTTGCTATAATAATTGGAACTCTCTCTCCATTAGGTTAAAAAACTATTTAATCATACTTCCATATTAAACCATAGGCATATCTTCTTCCTTTAATTCAGCTATCTCAAGCCCTCTTAAATAGGTTAAACTTACATTTATAGAAGAATGTCCCATAGCTTTTTGTAGCTTGGTTATAGAGCCTGTACGCTTAAAGATTTCTATAGCACCTGAGTGTCTAAAAGAGTATAATGTTTGTCCTTGTTCAAGTGTGCTTGATTGCTTCTTAAAACGACTCCAAAGGGTCTTAAAGTAATCTTGATTTAACGGTTGTGATTAGATTTAAATAGAATTATGCCCTTATTTATAATTTACTACTTTTAAATAGTAAATTACTACATTTGGTTTATAACTAATAATCAACACAATGAAAAAATTAACTTATTTGTTTTTAGCTTTATTAGTCGTTGCTTGTAGTGATGATAGTAACAATAATGATGATAATCTTGATACTACAGCTCCAGTTATAACAGTTACACCTGGTACAGATACAGTAGAACAGGGTTCTACTTGGGCAGATGCTGGAGCGACTTCTGATGGAGGCGAAACAGTTACCGTATCAGGAACAGTAGATATAAATACTCCTGGAACCTATACCATTACTTACTCTGCTACAGATACAGCAGGCAATACTGGAACGGCAACAAGAATAGTTACTGTAGTGGATGATACTACAACTCCAGTTATAACAGTTACACCTGGTACAGATACAGTAGAACAGGGTTCTACTTGGGCAGATGCTGGAGCGACTTCTGATGGAGGCGAAACAGTTACCGTATCAGGAACAGTAGATATAAATACTACTGGAACCTATACCATTACTTACTCTGCTACAGATGCAGCAGGCAATACTGGAACGGCAACAAGAATAGTTACTGTAGTTGATACTACAGCTCCAGTTATAACAGTTACACCTGGTACAGATACAGTAGAACAGGGTTCTACTTGGGCAGATGCTGGAGCGACTTCTGATGGAGGCGAAACAGTTACCGTATCAGGAACAGTAGATATAAATACTCCTGGAACCTATACCATTACTTACTCTGCTACAGATACAGCAGGTAACACTGGGACGGCAACGAGAACAGTTACTGTTATTGTCTCTAATCTATCAATAGGTGATTCACACCAAGGCGGTATTATCTTTTATCTTGATGGTAGTGGTGGCGGTCTCATTGCAGCTCCTACAAACCAAAATACTGGAACTCAAAATACTAATGGTGCATTAGAATGGGGTTGTTATTGTTTTAATTGTTACATCCCAGGAGCTGATGGCACTGCAATAGGTACAGGCGCTCAAAATACGATTGACATAGCAAATGGATGTTCAGGTGCTGAAGCTGCATCTATTTGTCTTAATCTATCTATTAACGGCAATAGTGATTGGTACTTACCTTCCAAGGATGAATTGCTTCTTATGTATGCAAACATAGGCCCAGGAAATGCTTTGGGATTAGGAGATATTGGCAATTTTGGTGGTGTTTATTTCTGGAGTTCTTCAGAGAGAAATGCTCTTACCGCGTGGGAAGTTCTTTTCGCCAATGGTTCATCGGTCGGCTTAGTTAAGAATTCCCTACTCAATGTGCGCGCAGTTCGTAGTTTTTAACTATAATCAATTTAATTATTTTTCTAAGAATAAAGTCCTTAACCATTTAAGATTACAAACCATCCTATTAATTTAGAGTGGTTTTTTTTATGCCTTCGGTTTTAGTGGAAAGTCATTTACATAATGGTATTATATTAAAGGCATATCCTCTTCCTGCAAATCACCTCTTTCTAAACCTCTTTAGGTTAAACTTACATTTCTTATATTTGGGTAAACTAACTTATTATGAAGAATATATTTTTTTTACTAATACCTTTTTTTGTGTTTTCACAATCTAAAGGGGATAAGAAGCTTCAAAAAAAATTGGAACTAGAGATAGTAAATAAGGGGCTAAATATTGAAGATAAATTTGTTATTGTTGGCAGCTACGCTAGTGTTCCGAATGGTACACACTTCCGTTATAATGAAGCTACTGAAAAGAATTGGAACAAAACATTTTTTAAATCTAATCTTAACACAGGAAGTTACAGTAAAGAAGATGGATATTTAATAATTGATGGCCGATATCAAGTAAACATTGATAGAAATTCTATGACTATTAAGGATGCATCAAATAACTTTAAGACAGTTGCTTTTCTCGAATGGAAAGGGCCAACAGCAATTAGCGTAGTAGCTAATGATAAAAACAAAGCCAGACGAAAGTTCATCATTAAATCGCTTATTGAAAGTAACTAATAGTTAAAAGGTCTTGAGAACAACTAAACCATAGGCATATCTAATTCCTTCAGTTCTGCTATTTCTAACCCTCTTGGATAGATTAAATTAATTTTTCTTATTTTTATATAAACTTTAAAATTTTAAATTATGATTTCTAAAATTAAATATGCAGGTATCTTTTTTCTGACAATTGGTTATTTAGCAAAAATCACACATTTCAGTTTGGGTTTCCTTTCTGCCAATGTGGTAATGACGGTTGGGCTTTTGCTAATAGCAGCTTATGCGTTAGCTAAACTTTTCGGAAAATAGACTAACTAAACCATAGGCATATCTTCCTCTTTCAATTCAGCTATTTCTAAACCTCTTAAATAGGTTAGACTTAAATTTGTTATATTTATAGTATGAAAAAACTACTTTTATTTTTATTTATTTTTTTGACTTGCACTTTAATAAGTTTTAGTCAAACGCTTTCCGTAGGGCCTAATAGCTCCATAAATATTAATTCCAATAGTTCTCTTTCAGTCGATGGCTTAGAACTTGCGCCTAACGAAGCTTATACTATTTCAGGCCCCAATACTTTAGACCGTTCTAATGTACCTGTTGTTGTGGGTGATAACACAAGCATCAATAGAGTCTACGAATTATCTGCTGAACTATCAGACTATAAAGGAATACTCAACTTCAAATACTTGGAAAGCGAACTCAATAGCATATTGGAAGCCAATTTGGTATTAGAGGTCCTAAATACAAACGGAGTTTGGACGTCTGTTCCATCGAGTATTGATGAAGCCAATAACACCCTAAGTTATGATTTCACGGAACTTATTGGGTTTTCCTCAATCACAGCCAGTGATGTGTCGGCAACGCTTACCGTTAAGCCAGTTTTATTAGATGGCTATGTACGTGTGTATCCAAACCCTACAACAGACTTTTTACATATTGTATCCAACACAGCCCAAAAAGCCACGTTGTTTAACACAGCAGGCCAAAAAATATTAGAGACTAATAACGCTACAGCGTTAGATGTCATAGACCTCCCTTCAGGAGTTTACTTATTAAACTTACAAAATACTCAAAACCAAATTTCAACTTTTAAAATAATAAAGAAGTAAGATGAAAAAAATCACATTAATAGCACTTATGCTGTTCACAGCATTGGGTTACGCACAAGTAGGTATCAACACAAATAACCCTGATGCATCTTCTGCATTAGAGATTGAATCCACTACAGGTGGAATTTTAATTCCAAGACTCACAGAGACCCAGCGTGATGCGATATCAGCACCTGCTACAGGTTTAATGATTTATCAAACAAACGGTACATCAGGTTTTTATTTTTGGGATGGTGCGGCTTGGACTAAAATTGATGGAGTAGCTGGTCCTCAAGGAATACAAGGTTTTGCAGGTGCTGCTGGAATAGACGGAACTGATGGTATAGATGGCGCTGCTGGAATAGACGGAACTGATGGTAACGACGGTGTTCAAGGAATACAAGGAGTTGCAGGTGCTGCTGGAATAAACGGAACTGATGGTGCTGACGGTACTAATGGTGCCGACGGAACTAATGGAGAAGATGGAACTAATGGTAACGACGGTGCTCAAGGAACACAAGGTGTTGCAGGTACTGCTGGAACAGACGGAACTGATGGTACTGATGGAGTTGATGGTCTTCCTGGTGCTGACGGAACTAACGGAGTAGATGGAACTAATGGTGCTGATGGTCAGGATGGACAGGATGGTGTTGATGGTGCTCAAGGTCCTATTGGTCTTACCGGTCCTGCTGGTGTTGACGGACTTGATGGTACTCAAGGTGACAACGGTGTTGCTGGTCCACAAGGAGATATAGGTGTTACTGGTTCTCAAGGTGAAACCGGTGCTGCTGGTATTGACGGGGCTCAAGGCCCAACAGGTCCAGCAGGAGCAGATGGTGCCTCTTACACACAGCCCACTTATAATATTGGAGATATTGTTAATGGCGGTGTAGTTTTTTGGTTAGATAGCACGGGTCAACACGGTTTGGTTGCGGCATTTTCAGATGTAGCAG
>Ga0302126_10001611_pt1 | contig 13393 bp, 9 predicted proteins | sample CB4_20m_MG_FD_203108 | JGI IMG/M metagenome (GOLD analysis project Ga0302126, IMG submission 203108) | Marine microbial communities from Western Arctic Ocean, Canada - CB4_20m | ecosystem: Environmental > Aquatic > Marine > Oceanic | place: Canada: Western Arctic Ocean | collected 2017-09-24 | reverse complement strand
CTAATCAATTCAATAACACGAACAACTTTAATAAAGAAATCGAGTTAAACAGCGAACGAAGAAGAATAAGTAAAATCGGTTTAATAAGAAGGAGACAAATCGCGATTACTGTAGTCACTGGCGCGAGCTTAACGTTGTTATCTTTAGCGCAACGAAAAGATTCGAAGTCCTTCGATGCGTTCGCTAACGTAAATGGTAATAATAAGATAGAGATTAATAATAATTATGATGATGATGAACTGTCAGGGAAGATCGATATAGGCAATAGACGACTAATCGCAATCGGGGACGTCCATGGCGACTTCCCAGCAATGATGAAAGCTCTCGAAATAGCCGAAGTGATGGATAAGAACGGGCAATGGATTGGGAAAGACTCGGTTGTAGTTCAAGTCGGCGACGTCCTGGATCGAGGCGATTGTGAGCTCGCGATATTTACGAAATTAATGAGGTTGAAGAAGAAAGCCAGAAGTGAGGGCGGGAACGTAATTGTTATGAATGGGAACCATGAGATTATGAACGTGATGGGCGATTTTCGTTACGCTACTAATGGCGCGTATTTAGAGTGCGGCGAGTATTTAGAGAAGTTGAAGAAGAAGGAGATTGTTAATAATAATGATAATAATATTAAAATTAATAATAACGTTGAGAACAATAAAGAGAATAATAAAGAGAATGATAAGACGATAAATGATAAGAAAGAAGAAGAAATGTCTCCATTGAAGCAAGCGGAGGAAAAATTCAGAAAAACGGATCCAATTCAACAAGGCATTCGGGCGCGTAGAGAGTTATTTCAACCAGGAGGTGTGTTTGCGATGAAGCTATCGAAACATCCGACGGTTTTACAAGTCGGCGAGACCATTTTCGCGCACGCTGGCGTGAATCCGAACCATGTTAATTATGGTTTCGATAGAATTAATAAAGAAGTTTCGTTATGGATGCAAGGAAAATTGAAAAGTCCGCCCTCAATGATCGTCGAAAGCGAAGGTGTCGTGTGGACGAGAGAGTACGGTGGGAAAGATGCTGGCGTAAAATATGAAGCAGAAGCGTGTCGCAGATTGAAATCGGCAATGGAGTTGACGTCTGAACCTCAAGCTAAAAGATTGGTCATTGGTCACACACCTCAAACGAGCGGCGTGAATTCTGGCTGTAAAGGCGCCGTGTGGAGAGTCGATGTAGGCGCGAGTCGAGGTATTTATGGTGGCGCGGTTGAAGTTTTGGAGATTAAAGGCAACCGTGTCCGCGTTTTGAGTTGAAACCTTTTTGCGTAAAAAATTGTGTTATGCAACAATTATGCTACTATGTTTGATACTAAATATTCTAAGCTAACTTTACTAATCGAATGATTTCGCGAACGTTACTCGCGCCGTCTGCGATTTCTTTCACTACATCGCACCTTAATTTATCTGCATATAAATCGAAACATATTTTCATAAACGTCGCAGTCGATCCGCCGACGCCGAAATAATAGCGTTTCTGTGCCAGTAAACAAATCGGCCCTTTATCAATCGTCTCCTCCGTGTTCTCGCGATTAATTTTGAGACAATTATAAATCAGTTTCGCGAGTTTCTTAGCATCCTCGGTGTTATAAATCGTATCTGACGATAAGATCAAATCGAAATCGTTCGCTTTCAATAAAGGCTCCTCTTCAGATGATGATGGCAACAAATCCTCCCAATCGCCGGCGAAGAACTCGCATTGATCTTCATCAATTCCATTCAATCTCACGTTCGGAATCGTCACTTCCTTCAAAACCTCTTCGTTATAATCCTGGAACACGCACCAAAAACTATTCTTATTATTATTATTATTATTATCTTCTTCTTCTTCTTCTTCCTCGATCGTTCTCGTCTTTGTCTCTGCGTACAACAAACAAGCGCAAATCGCTGGCACGCCGTGCCCGCACCCGAGCTCTAACACCCTCTCCTTCATGACCATCGCACTCTTTTTATTCTCACACAAGTAATCACCTAAATCTTTCGCGCACTCCCACATCTTCAACCCGCCTTCGTATTTCCCTTTCACTATGTCGTATTTCTCATCCTTCACGAACATCGCACTCTTTTTATTCTCACGCGAGTAATCACCTAAATCTTTCGCGCGCTCCCACATCTTCAACCCGCCTTCGTATTTCCCTTTCACTTCGTCGTATTCCTCATCATCATCAGCATCAGCACGGGCTGAATAATCGGTTTCTTCTTTAAAGATTTCTCTCTGACGCGTGCTCATGATTACTTTCTTCTTAATCGTTAATCCGTTTTCGAAAATCACTGACTCCGTGTTCACGCTTTGGAATATCTCTAACTCGCAATCATCTTTACTGTTCAGTCTCTTTTTCTTCTTCTTCTTCCTGTTATCAATTACAGTCATAACAGTCGCGTTTGTATCATTAACAGCATGAGCAGCATGCGCCGTAGTACTAGTAGTAGGAGCGTAATCGATGAAATTAAACGCGAACGATTGCGATTCTCCGTTCTCGAAATTCATTTTTCCTTTTCGTTATTCAAAAGTTATTCCTTCTTTCTACTCGTCGACAAGTAGAGATTAAGAGAGAGTTTAATTTAATTTAATTTAATTGATTACGTGTTTAAACGAAGAGAGAAGAGAACGCGCCCGCGCGTCAAAACAAACTCGTCGCTAAGCAGTAGAGAGAGCGAGAGAGAAAGTGAGAAACTCTTCTTCGTCTTCTTCCAACGTCTTCTTCTTCCGTCTTCTACGCTTCTACTCTTCTTCTTTTTTTCTTCTTCTTCTTCTTGTTCTTTTTCCTCTTTTTCTTCCTCTCTTTCTTCTTCTTCTTGTTCTTTTTCCTCTTTTTCTTCCTCTCTTTCTTCTTCTTCTTGTTCTTCTTCTTCTTGTTCTTTTTCTTCTTCTTCTTCGTCTTCTTCGTCTTCTTCTTGTTCTTTTTCCTCTTTTTCTCTTTCTTCTTCCTCTTCTTCTTCTTCTTCTTCTTCTTCTTCTTGTTCTTTTTTCTCTTTTTCTCTTTTTTTTCATTTTTTGCAAAAACCATCCAAAAGAGTTTCCAAAAATTTATCTGTCCGTCAGCAGTCCGCCGTCGTTCGTCAGAAGAACAGAAGAAGAAAAAAAAAAAAGAGGAGGAACGATATGCAAAACGTGCGAAACGTAAACGTGCCAGCGGTGACTGGAGCGATCCAAGGCTTACTCGGTCTCGGCGCCTGTTCGTTCGGTCTGTACCACAGGTAAATCAGTTTAATTCATTAACGAGTTAGCTTCGCGTCCAATACAAACGCGCTGTAAATAGCACGGCGAGGAGTCCAAAACGGGCGTTGGATTATTTTGATTCCGCGACTGCAGAGACCAACAAGCCTCTGTGAATCATGTTTCGATCGTTTACTTTTACGCGTTACTGACGACGCGAATGGTAACTGCGTGCGCGCGCGTGTTTCTTTTTCTTCTTAAACAATCATCGATCGTTATATAATACTAATACTAATACTAATACTAATAAATTATTGTTGTTTAAAAATTCGCAGTTTATTCAACGTCGAAGGCGGCCACAGGGCGATCGTATATAACAGGGCCGTGGGCATAAAAGAACAGACGTACTCGGAGGGAACGCATCTCGTGATCCCATGGATCGAGAGACCGGTGATATACGACGTTCGCTCGAGAGCGCATCAAGTATCGTCAACGAGCGGGTCGAAAGATTTACAAATGGTTAACTTATCCATAAGAGTTTTAACGAGACCGGACGTGAATAAGTTACCGCAGATTTACAGAGAATTAGGGACAGATTTTAACGAACGCGTTTTACCGAGTTTAATACACGACACGTTGAAGAGCGTCGTGGCGCAACATAACGCGAGCGAGTTAATAACAAAGAGAGAAAACGTCAGTTTACAAATCAGGAATATGTTGATTCAAAGGGCGCAAACATTTCATATGGTTCTCGATGATGTTTCGATTACTGCGTTGACGTTTGGGAGAGAGTATACGGCGGCGATCGAAGCGAAACAGGTTGCGCAGCAAGACGCGGAGAGAGCGAAATTCGTCGTCGAACGAGCGAGGGAAGATAAGAAGTCGGCGATTATTAGAGCAGATGGGGAAGCAAAATCGGCAAAGTTGATTGGCGAGGCGATTAGTAACAATCCAGCGTTTTTGACGTTGAGAAGAATCGAGGCTGCGAGAGAGATTGCGGAGACAATGTCGAGAAGTAATAATAAAGTGATGCTAAACGCGGACTCTTTGTTGTTGAATTTAGCGGAGGAGAAAATGCATCAAGGCGGTAAACATTAATAATATATGAGCAAAATGTAACGACTATATATACCGTGGTAGGTTAACAGTTCCCTTTCGCTTTTGTGTGCCCGGCAGAACTCCACGTTTTAGTCTCTGTCCCGCACCAGAACGCCGCGCGTTCGCACTCCCAAAACGAACGTTCTTTCATAATAGCCGGTTCTGGCCACGCCAAAACAGACCGTCTCGCGCCCCAACCGTATCTTATATTCGCAGTGTTTGTCGAAAACGTCGAAAGCATATTACCGACAAAGATTTTCGCGCCGGCTAAGATGAACATATCGACAGCTGGTTCGAATACTTTTTGTCCTATATACCCTTTAACGAATTGCGTGCCGTCACCAAAGTATTTATCTTTTTTATTTCCTTTATCGTAGCTAATCGATCCAGCTTTTTCGAACGTTTTATCCGCGTCGGGACGTTGTCTGTCGCTCGCTAAATAGATTTTCGAAATCTCTCGTAAACCATGGTCTTCCAATACCCTTTTCGTATGCGGAAACGTATTATGACACATCGCGGCGATTTGTTTTTGAACCTTTGGCATGTAATACGCCTCCGCCCTCCCTGGACACTTCCCTTCTAAATACCTTAAATGAACGCCAACGTACTCTCCATCGACTAATCCTTTCAATTTCTTAAACGCCTCGACTTCTCTTGCAATGTGCTCGGCCGGTTTAACGTGTTTAAAAAACAAACCATCTTCGTACGGTTTCATACACGCAGTCATCAAACCACCCCAAGCGCTACCAGAAATCATTATTAAAGGATGCCTCGAAGCTTCTTCGTTATCAATGAAATCTCTCGCAATCTCCGAAATCTGCCTCCCCGTATTACTAGGCCCTCTCACTTTCACTGGCGCCATCGTCGCAATCGTCCCAGGTTTCGGTTTATAATCATCAAACATGTCGGACGTTTTCAATTTCTTCCCATTTTTCGTCTTCGTCGTCGCTTTTAACATTCTCCTTTTAACTTTAACAAACCCATAATCACCATCATTTATTAAATCGCTACTATTATTATTATTATTATTATTATTATTACGATGATGATGTTTGATCGTCGCGTCATCGTCAATCGAAGCGACCAAATAATCATCCTCGTAATCATCACCCTCCTCAACTGCACTCGTCTTCATCATCAACTTCCTCCTCCTCCTATTACTATTACTATTCCTATATTCCTCCGGTATCTTCTCCACGCCCCACTCCTTATTCGAATCATGAAAACACGGCCAAACCTTCCTCATCGCATCGTAATCAATAGCCTGCGAGAACCTGAAATCTTGATATCGATCGTTCCTCGCGGCTGGGACAACAAAAGTCCTGTTCGTATATCTCGCCAATAAAAGCGCTCCTTGGAACGTCATGAACATGTTATTGAATCCACCGGTGTACGTCCTAGGTCCTAGCAGAATGTATCTCTTTTCTGGACATTTGAACGTTTCCCAACTCGCGATCTCTGGCAACCTCTTCTGATCGATTCCGGAAGCGCCGATGGACCAAAACTGATTTTTATTATTATTATTATTATTATTATTACTATCATCATATGCGTTCGTTTTAAGCAGCAGTAGCGATGAATGAAGGGTGGCTACGAAAAGGACCACGAAAGACGACGAGCATTTTTTTTTAATGAACATCTTCTTCTTCTTCTTCTTCTTCTTCTTCTTCTTCTTCTTTTGTTCTATCACTGCTCTATTCTGTGAGACTTTTGCGTTCTTTTAAAAGTACGACGATGATGCTTTAAGCCTTACTTTTAACGCGAGTTTTATTATTAAAAGTGATTATTATTCACGAGCGATAACGAGCAGACGAGTGTTTCCTTTCGTTTTATGTCGTACTGTATAGTTTTTGTAGAAAGCATGATATTGTGAATAAATTTAGGGTTTCAGTGGAAAAGAATAGGAAAAAAAAGTTTAGTTTTTAAAAAAGGAAACGCTTAACATCACCTCTCTGTGAGTAAATGCGTTTTTCACAATAATAGGTATTCATATTGCTATTCTTCTTGCGCAACTTGTCTATTCTTCTTCGCATTAATTGTCAGTGAGTGTGATAGCCTTTGAATAAAAACGTGATTTTTTTATTATTAGTTTTTTTAGATCAAATAGTGTTGCCGGAAGTCGATTTGATTCATTTCTCGACGTTTACTTTGGTATCATCGAACGTAAAAAATCGCGCGGGATAGTGGTTGCGCATTATCCGCCGTCGAAACAGTGTGACAAGTCGACAAACGCGTCGGTCAAGGTGCACAAGAAAAAATACGAGCACGAATACTTGTTATCCAAGAAACAATGGTGGTCTTTGATTTTTTTTCTTCTTCTTCTTCTTCTTCTTCTTCTTCTTCTGAACGAGTGCGACGACGACGACGACGATGACGTTCGAAATGTTCTCTCCTGCGTCGTTCTTGCTCTGCGCCATCCAAGGTCATCTCTCTTTTCTCTTTACTCTTCTCCTTACTTTCTCACTTGTTTTGTTTTGTAGAAAAATGATCACACCTAAATAAATATCTCTCTGCCGCTCTGTGTTTGACCCCTCGTTTTTGTTGACCAAAACCTACGACGGACGACGATGGACGACGACGACGAGCGAAGGATTTAGAGGACTAAAAGTAACAACATCGAAGTTCGAAGAATTCAAGAGTATAGCGCTGTTTAAAAGAGAGCGCGGAGTGGAGGTTCAAATCGCTCTTCAGGCACATCAGCACACGGCACCTTTTCCCGTGCGATACAAAAGTAACGGATTAAAAGATGTGCACGATGAGCCGTTACAAATCTACTCGCTCTTGTTTGCTAATTAAAATAATCAATCAATTAATTAATTAATTAAGTACTACTCATACTACTATACTCCTATACTACTAAACAGAACGAAAGCAAAATCAAATACTGATACTACTAATAATAATAATAATAATGCCTCCAACTGCGAAGAAGAAGAAGGGACCATCGTCAACAAAAACTGAACGCGAAAGAAAACAGAAATCTGAACCGAAACCGAAACCGCCTCCACGAACGTTAGCAGATAAGCTTCGATTCTTAAACTGCGACGCGGAAGAATTGAGGAAAAAAGAAACAGTCGTTGAACAATTCGCTTATATTAAAAAGAGATTTTATGCAGAGGCGTTGAAGAAACACCCGGATAAATTGGGCGGGAACGAAGAGGCTATGAAATTGTTAGGTAACGTATGGGAAGACGTGAGATCGGGGTATGAGACGAAGAAGTATAGATCGTTTGATGTTTCGGCTACGAGCTTTCCTGATGCTGAACAACAACGAGCTGGGAGGAAGACTGCGACGCACGCGCAAACGAGAAAGAGGAAACCTACGACTAAGAAGGCGTCTGCGAATAAAAATGGCGACGATGATGAAGCGTTTGAACAACCGAAAGAGTATAACTATAGGTATAAATCGTATAGTTATTACGAGGAAGCGGCGAATTACAATGGGCCGTATTATAGAGTGGAATTGGCGAGGAGCAATAGATCGAAGTGCTGCGCAAAACGTGGCGGCGTCGCGTGCGAGCACGAAAACGATATCATCGATTTAAACGAAATAAGAGTCGGGCACATAAATCCAACGTCGGGTGGATTTGGGAGCTGGAGCCATTTAAGGTGCTGGAGAATCCCAACAAAGATTTGGAATGGTTTGCCTCAGTCTGATAATGGACCGATTGATAAAAAAGCGAAGCAAAAAAAAGCCGCTACCAAAGCAAAACCAACAAAGAAAGGAAGAGGAGGAAAGCAATCGTCCATGGATCGACGCGTTGTCATCGTCGAAGATGATGACGAAGAAGAAGATAAATTCGAAGTACCTAGCGAAGAAGTCATCAAAGAGTTTTCCGATGCGATATCGACCATGAACGACGTCCTCGAAGGCTTAGATTCTTTGAACGAAAAAGATAAAAGAACGTTTGCAATACATTGCGCGAATCAAGAAAACTGGGCAATTGCTAGAGATCAAAACACACGAGAACCTGGCGGTGAAAATGATTTAGGCTTTGCCTTAGCAAATGGCGACGGCGACGACGGAGCAGCAAATAAGAAAAGCAAAGGCATGTGGGGCATGACCCATGTCAGCGAACCAACGCTAGTCCCTGGCGTGGCTGAGTTTAGAGCTGCTGAGGAAGCAAAAAAGGAGAATGTTTTACCGCCACCAGTTGCGATGATTACTTCGACGACGACAACGGAGAATAAGAGAGGGTTGAAAAGAAAACAGCCTCCTCCTCCTCCTATAACAACAACTACTGGCGTTGAAATCATCACCATTCCATCCGACGACGACGACTCAGAATCTGATTTGCAACCAGACGCTAGCGAACAAGGTTTACAGATCGAATTGTTACCTCCGAATCAGTTGGCTCAATTAAAACCTGGAGATTCACAAGTCGTAGCCAGTTCGCAAGCGTTACATAACAAAAATTTCGTGTTAACGGGCACTTTTCCAGAAGTTGGTGGAGGAGTTGGCTTAAAAGTCGGGAAAGATAACGCGCGAGCGTTAATCGAGCGCTTTGGAGGAAAAGTAGTTGGAAGCATTTCGGGAAAAACGACTCATCTCGTCATCGGTCACGAGCCGGGCGCGTCAAAAGTGGAAGCCGCCCAGAAAAGAAATATGAAACGCACGACAATCAAAGAAATTCAGCAAGTGATTTTTAGTGGCGATACCAAACAACTCGGTCAAGAGGGAGTGATCATCGAAGCGTTCTCTGGTGGTTTTTATGGCAACGGCACAGCACGCGATAAAACCGATGCAGAATTACAACGCTTGGGCTTTGATGCAGCTGATCCGTTCAGTCCACCGAGACAAATCGCACCGCCACCACCGAGGAGACACCCAGCGAAGAAGAAAGCAAAGAAGACTCTTTTGCTTTTAGGCAGGTAGAAGAAGAAGAAGAACGAAGGAGTTTTAAGAAACTTCACCGCGTTTCGTACGAGATATAATAAAACAGCAACTAAAAACAAAGATTAGTTCAAAACAAAGCACACATCGAATAGAACGAATACTATAGATACAATCATTGAAGAAGGAAGAAACCAAACAGAAGACGTTTTTGAGACATTTATAGTAGAAGAAGAAGAAGTCTTCGTTCGCTTCGCGGAGAAAATAGCAAAACAAATGCGAAACAAACCGGCAACAAACGTGTACTATATATATCTATAAAACTTACACTACAAAGCTACACACGTATAATGCTATGAAATCTACATAATTTAACTCTCTTTCGTTAAATCGACTTTGGTTCTCACCGAAGCAGGTTTCTGCCTAATCAATAAAATAATCCAAGTGATTAAGGCCAAGACGTGGAATGAGATAACTAAGAACAACAAAGGCTTCAAGGCTTTCACTGAATCGTCCACAGTGTCGAGTAAGGATTCTATAGTGTGTGACGTGAATGGGATTTTAATTTGATAGCCCATTACTATTATTATTATTGATTATTATTGATTTTAATTGGTTTGAGAGCGCGTTAAGTTTTTTGCTATATTTGTATCGCGCGCGATGATATTTTACCTACTTTTTGATCTCTGTAATAAAAAGTTTATGTCATGTTTATGATATGAAAATGTACCATGGTATATACTTAGATTAAAATGTATGTTGTTTCTCTCTCTCTCTATCTCTCTTAAATAGTCCAAACAGAAAGCTTAGCTCTCCATTGCCTGAGCTTTGTAAGCATCCAATCCAGCGTCCAAGGCTTCGGCCGTTAGCGGTTGTTTCGGAGCGCTCTTCGCTGCTTTTGGTTTCCTCGGCTTCTTGGCCTTTTTTGTAGCAGCGGTTTGCTTCTTTGGCTGTTGAATGACATCCATTCTTTGTGGGCCACCACGTGATCCGCGACCACCACCAATATTGCCTCGACCGCCAACAGAGCCTCGACCACCAATAATGCCTCGACCGCCAGTGCTGCCTCGAGCTCTGCCGCCGGTGTTCATCATCATGCCGCGACCGCCCATGTTGCCGCGCACGACCGGCATACGTTGAGGCGCCTTCGGCGCGAAGCCACGGCCAGCGCCGCCGACACTGCCGCCACCGGCAGATAAGCGCGCTTGGATCGGTAATGGTGCGAGGCCAACGTTTGATGTGGCGATGATTTCCAATTTTAACTCTCGACCATCGAGTTTCATGCCAGAGTATTCACGCATAGCCGCCAAAGCATCCGCTCGGTTGAAGAAAATAACTTCGCCGGAACCTTTGGATTTACCGTTCGGGCCGTAGTTCAAGCTCGATGTCTTCAAGCGAGCAACGGTGGAGAAGAGATCCTGTAAATAATTGTGTTCGTAAAATGTATATATAATTCAGTAAAGCGGCGTCGGACAGTGGACACACTAAGTGACACACAAAATAATACGCGTATTTTGTTTGTCTTCTCTTTCGTTCGTTCGTTGCACACTCATTGAGCCGATTCCAAAATCATTCGTTTCCAAATCGTTTTCTGATTGATTGATAATAGATCATAATGCAAGCGACACGACAGCAGCGAATATGACGGACTTCTGACGAGGACTGACGGCGATGAAAAACACAACAAAAAATGCAAATCGAAAAACGAGAGCGCGAAAAAAACGAGCCACATAATCCAACGGCGGCGGAGACAGAGCTATTACATCTTCTTCTTGATGTATAGATGAAACTCTGAAGATGATAACAGAGACAAACAAACTCGCACGCGGTTATACCCAATATAATATTTATACACCAATTCGTTGAACCGAACCAAATCAATTTTCATGCGTGTTCCACCAGATAAAACAACAACAACAGCAATTATAAAACAAGAGTCGTGTTAAGAAATTGAATGATATTTTGAACCTTTGCGGGGAAAGAAAACCAACTTTTTAAACCCCGTTTTTTTTGTGTGTGTATCCTTTGCAAATTTTCGTTTGTGGATAATAATTCTTTCCCTCATCCTAAAATTGTGAAGTCATTTGTATCGTTCGAGTTTGTCTTTATGTCGTCGTTTGCCCTGACCGTTTTTTTACTTGCACTTTTTCTTTAACCAATTATATACCGCGATAATGACTTATAAATAAAACTCCTCGAACATCACACAAAAATGAACCTTCCAACATATTATCATAATAATATAGAATTATATTCGCACCGAGCGAAAGGAGAGAAAGAAAATCAAACTTTACAACACAAATTGGCAATCCGCAAGCCCACTGCTGTTCAAAAAATATAACAAAGCATCACAAATTGGTGAGCTTTCCTATCCTTATCATTCTTTTCTAACCAACATCATCGTTGTTTTTCAATTTGTGCGCGTCACATTCTCGGAAGAATTTCAATCTAATTTTTGGTCCGCGCGCTGGAGGATTTGTGTGTGTATGTAATCTTTTCTTTCAAAGAGAATGAGTGAGACGTTAATAGAAACCGAATCTATCAACTGATTGAATGATGAATTCTGATGCAAATCTTCCTTTGGACGCACACTATTTATTCATATGAACGGCAAGTTTTTCCAAACGCCATATATATGATGTATAGTTTTAAAATTATTCCCAAGCATCGAATCAACAATCATATTCACCTCTCACTCTCTATCGATCGAACACAGACTCACATAACAAGATATACCACCATACGCTCGCAAAAAAAAAGGTTTTTCATATCTATTATCGCTTGGTAATAAACAGAGATAAATTTGTCCATCTTTGAAACCAAACTCTCGCCACATATATAGTATAGTAAGAGCTCGCTCGCTCGCTCGCTGTTATAACTGTGTACATAAACTAAACGAAAAAAGGGCCGAGAAGAGCTTTTTCGGTTTCCAAAAGAAGCAGTTGGTGGCAGCTACAAGAAAGATGATGATGATGGTAAAATGATGAACCCAATATAAAAACTTACGGTTCGAGAGACAAGAAGAAAATCGCCAGCGCCTCCTCGATCTCAATCTCAAACCGCGTAATATATCAGCTCATGGTTCCCATCGATCGATCGATCGATCAATCATACCACACCATTAGCCCTTTCTACTCCTTCTACTACTACATAAACAAACGTATATCTTATATCTTACCTTGATATCTTTCTCGGTCACGTTAAAGTCCAAATTACTCACGATCAACTTCGTCGGCTGTTCATTCGAGGTCTTACTCTGATTCGCGCTGCCTCTCACGATAGAGCCACCACCAGTACTGATATGGCCATCAATAGCCATCCCGATCGCTCGTCCTCCAACTGGTCTCCTCGTCGGTTTCTTAATCGCGCCTCTCGAAACCGGTCTCACCGCGACCTTCATTTGCTTACTCTTTTGCGCTATTTGCTTATTACTCTGCTTGCTTTTTTGCAAACCGAACGATGAAGACGATTTCTTCATCGAAGCCCCAGCTTTTCCTCTCGCGTTAGCGTTAGCGGTCTTCTTCTTCGGTTGCGCTTTGATGATCGCGTCGAGGGATTGATCGACGTCCATTTTCTTTCCTGATTTTGATCTCGATCTCTGATAGTGAGAGTGCGTGTGTGTGTTGTTGTTTAAGCGCGCGTCACAAAAATGATGAAAGTTTGAACAAACGAGCAAAAAAAAGAGCATCAGTACCAAATAAGTAGGTCAAAAAAGTTTTCATTGCAAGCAAGCAGAAAATAGCGTTAAGGAAGAGAAAAAAATGTTCACGCGTATACGACGCGCGAGATTCGGTAGAACATAGTTTCGTGGAGTTAAGCATCAGTCGATCTAAATAATCGTAATGAAAGCGAAGCTAAGGGGCTATGATTGATTTAATAAGCGAAAGTGGTTTCAGAACTTTTACACTTGCGCACGTAAAACGCACGAATTTACGGGGCCGTTATTTTCAGTAGTACACAAAAACTTGGCTTTGTACAGATTGGCGCCGTTGAACATATTGCTTTGCTCTGTAGTCGCCGCGGTTCCAGTCCACGCAGAAATATCTTGATCAAACGCAACAGCTTGATAAAACATCACTTGCATGTTCGTGACTTTCGACGTAATCCAACTTCCAATTGGTTGATTGAAAGAAGAAGCTGAATGAAACATAGCATACATATTAGTGACTTCCGATACGTTCCAACTTCCAATTGGTTGATTAAACACAGAAGTGAAAAGAAACATATAATACATATTCTGCACTTGCGATACGTCCCAGCCTCCAATTGGTTGGTTGAACACAGAAGCGGACCTAAACATTTCTTGCA
>Ga0302126_10001608_pt1 | contig 13406 bp, 13 predicted proteins | sample CB4_20m_MG_FD_203108 | JGI IMG/M metagenome (GOLD analysis project Ga0302126, IMG submission 203108) | Marine microbial communities from Western Arctic Ocean, Canada - CB4_20m | ecosystem: Environmental > Aquatic > Marine > Oceanic | place: Canada: Western Arctic Ocean | collected 2017-09-24 | reverse complement strand
CCGGAGACGGGAGGCAAGGATTGCGCCTTGGCGTTCGTCGTTCCGGGGGCGTGCGTCACTCGCGTCGTCGATTTCGTGTCTCCCATGGGAGACTTGATCGTCAACCCCATCGATGTCGCGGCCGCGCGCTGCGGAGAAGAACCGAGGGTCGCCAACGTGCACGACGACGCGGGAGCTTTCGTGTGTAATGACGTGCGTGGTCAAACATTGTGACCCTCTTGGACGGACATTGTTCTCTCGACACGTGTCGCATTGAAGCTGACGTGTTTGTTTCTCAATCGAGGCGCTTTTTCCATCCATAACCTGCCTCGCATGGGACGCGACGCACGCGCGTCAACTCGGCGTCGCGCGGCGAAGCGCGCTGCGGCGACCGCGGTCGTGGCCGCGGTCGGGTTCGGGTTCGGCATCGCCGCGCTGGGGCTGGGCGCCGCCGCGATTGCGGCGGGGGAGTGGAGACACCACACAAAGTCGGGGCGACGCGATTGTGGTTTTTTTCAACAACTCGAGTCGTCGTCGTACGGAGCACGTCGACGCCGGCCGGTCAGTGACCGCGAGTTCCGCGGTGTTTTGGACAAGGAAGGGAGGGTCGTTGCGGGAAGGTTCCTCGCGTTACGCGTGCGGGTCGCGGAAAACGGCGCTGACCCGGACGTCCGGCCCGAGCTGTGGCCGTTGTTGTTGGGGGTTCGCCGAGGTTGGGGCACCGCGGTGGAGATTGAACAGGCGCGACGCGCGCGGCGGGACGCGTACGGCGCGCTGGTCACGAAATGCGCCGAGCTTGATGCGTTGCTTGTTTCGTCGAAACGGGGGGGGGGGGGGGGGGTCGAACCCCGTCCACGGGGGGGGGGCGATTCCAACTCGCGTCATCGCCCGAACCGAAAACAAACAGTTCCTCGCCGCGCGCTGCAATTCGCTTGCCGAAAACTCTGTGTCCGTTTTCAGAAACCGACCTGGCGACGTACTCGGAGAGCATCCCGGTGATACAGGCGGACGTGCCGCGGACGTTTTGGAACAGCGGGGGGGCGTTCGAGTTACAGTGGGCAAGGGAGCGGGTTTATGATGAAGGCGAGGCGGTGACGGGACAGACTGTGAGACGAGACGACCGCGCGCCGATGACGGGTGCGTCGCCGAGCGCGTCGCAATCGAGACCGCCAGGTGACGAAAAACAAACGCGACGCCGCGGAATCGATCCCGGGACGTTTGGTACCCCCAATCCTGGTACCTACGGTGTTCCCAATCCTGGTTCGGGTGGTACCCTCAATCCTACCACTTCTGGTTCTCCCAATCCTGGTACCACTTCTGGTGCCCCAAATCCTGGTACCACTCCTGGCACTCCCCGAAACGTCCCCACCTGGCAAGCCGCGCAAGCCAAGCGTCTTCAAAACGTCCTCACCGCGTATTGCCTACACGACAAACAAGTTGGGTATTGCCAGGGCATGAACGAAGTCGCGGCGAGGTTTCTGGAAATGGTACCCGACGAGAGTGAGGCGTTTTGGTGTTTTGCGCGGTTCCTCACCGCGTACCGCGGGCACTTCATTATAGACGCGCGGAAAAAGGAAGGAACGGGTGGTGGTGGTACCGCTCGGACCGCGAGTACCACGAGGAGTACTGTGGATACTACTGGTACCACGAGTACTACGAGTACTACGAGTACTACGGTTGGTACCACGAGTACTACGGTTGGTACCACGAGTACTACGGTTGGTACCACGAGTACGGTTGGTATCATCACAGGTGCTCCGAGTACCACTGAAACTAAGTCCTTGGACGTGTCGTTGGGCCAAAAACCTCCCGGGTCGAGTGTTGTATCGAAAAGTACTACGAGTAGTAAACGCGCTGACGAGACGCGTTCGGAGACTGGGAAAAAAGAAACGTTTTCGTGTTCCCCACAAAAAAACGAAACCGTGCGCGACGTGTTACGCGAGTTGGGCCGGATTCTGAAACGGTGCGACCCGCCGATGTGGAAGCACATCTTGTTGTTGAACAGCGGGGACTGCATGTTCGCGTTCAGGGCGGTGGTGGTGCTGTTGTGCCGGGTAAGTCTTTCCCATTTCCCACACACCGCCTCCCTGAATGCCCATACGAGACTGACACTTTCTTTTTTATCTCTAGGAGTTACCCGCGACGGAAACCGTGTTTCTGTGGGAAACCCTGATGGCGCGTCGCGATTTCGAAACGAGCGACGGCGGCCGGGACGAGGACGAGGAACGTAAAGACTCGAGGGGTTCAATCCAAAAGAATGACCCCGGTTCAATCCCCGGCGAATGCGGCGACGGCACCCTGTTCCTACACGTCGTCGCCGCCGCGTTTATCAACAGCAGACACCTGGTTTTCGCCTGCGCCGAATCCGACGACCTACTCAACGCGTCGCACCACGCCGTGCGCGCGCGGATGACAAGTAGCGCGGCGCTGGTGCAGGCGGCGACGAAGCTGATGCAACGAGTATAACCGGCGGTGCTTTGTGGGGAGCGTTTAGGGTGTAGACAGGGGTAGGGACAGGGTTGTTCCGTGTTTCCTTGAAATACCCTATACCCTAATGAATACCCTAAACTACTTGTCCAAACACCATAAACCCTAGCTACTTCTTGTTTAAATTCTGGTAGTTCACGGCCCTGTCACCCACCGCGTACTCCCCCCGCAAATCCGTGGGCGAAAAGTTTTCGCTCCCCTTCCCGCTTGGCACGCCGCTAAGATCCAAACACCGAACCTCCCCTAACTCCATGGCCCAATCCTTATGGTGGTCCGTGAGCTTCGTGCCCATCACGGAGGCGGTGAACAGGGACAGGGTGTCCTGGTGCGAAACGAGAATAACGTCCTCGCCGTAGTACGTGGATTCCAGGCGGGTGAAACACTCCAGGGCTCGTCGGAATAAATCGCGCGGCGATTCCACCGACGCGGACGGCTGAAGACTCGCCGGCACGGGCGGCGGCGTGTTCGTCGGATCCAGCAGATCCCGGGCCCACACGTCTTTCCACAACTCCTGGCTTTTGTAATCCAGGTCGCCCATTTTTCGGGGGTCCAACAGACCGGAAAACTCGGTGCGCAGTTGCGAAAACAGCATGCCTAAATCTTCGCGAATGATCAGCGAGGATTGAAACGACCGCTGGTAGTTCGAAGTGTACAACCACGAAGGCGCGCCGTCGTACTCGTCCGTGATTTTTTTAGAAGCCAAATGCATTTGCGAAATGCCCAGTTTCGTCAGGCCGTACGTCGTGTCGTACTTGAAAGAAGGGTTCGAAAGCACGATTCCCCGGGTGTCCAACAGGGATTCGCCGTGCCGTACTAGGAAATACCGATTGTGCAGTCGGGATGGCAAATCGATGAACGCCAACGCGGGCGATGGGACGGCCGTGTCAAGTCCCGCGAGGCCTGCCAAAGTCACCGAACTCAACAGCACTGACCGTCGTCCGCAATGCATGCCGGGTAGGACTACGGGTGAGTTTTCTGTTTTCGCAAACTCTGCAGCACTCTTCTCTCGTTGCCTCGACCGCGACCGCTTCACGTCGTTCCAATCGAAGTACTCGCACGAAACGACGCTTCTGCGATCTCGAACTCGACCGGCACGCTCGGACGCAGGTTTCGAGCTCGCGCGCCTCGCGGTGAACCTCCTCTGTGACCCGACCGAGCATACCGAGGGTGTAGAGACGAGCATCTCTACCGGCGAGGGCCACCCCACGCTCGCCGTCGTGCGCGTGCCGTCTCTTCTGATGGCAAACAACTGGCGCGTGCCGATCGATCGAGTTTTCGCGCGGGTTAAGCCTTGTCAGCATATTTGGTTTTTTCGGTGTGTCGGGCCAGCCTTTGACCACTCCCGCGCCCGCCATCCACGGCACATACCATGACGACGCACGCGACGCACGTGCGTCTCACTTGTGTGGCGTCACGGCGAGGGTGTCGCGTTTCACGGCGATGGCGCACGGTGACACGCGCTGGTTCCGACACAACACCAAGCCAAAAAAAAAGCCTCTCGTCAGATCCCGTCATAAACCCATCCGTGCCTGGCTTCGGCGCAACGTCCGGCGACCGCGTCGCGTTGACCACTATGACCGCGTCCCGGCCCACGCTGGGTGTCTCAGCCTGGCCTGATTTCGACTACGACGCCTCCGGGGCGACCACCCTAGGAGTGGTGGACCTCCCCGACCCGAACCACCCGACGCGTTTACGCTTGAAGTTCGACGTGAGCTCGTTCCAGGGTCCATCCGTGAATAGTAAAACGACGAAGATCTTCGGCATCCCCCTCCCCCCAGGCGTGAACATCGACATCGTCCCTATCTCCCTGCACGGCTGGCTGGACCAAAGCACGGGGGATTGTGAGCTCGACTTCGACGCCGAGTTCCGGGGATGGATTTTCGGTGAAACCGTGGTAGCGCTTCCCGCGATGACGATTCGGTCGCCGCTCACCACGGGCGAGGTGAAGGGAATGCGGCGACGCGCGTTTGGGAAACCGTTCGGGGTCACCCCAACCGGTGAGTTATCGCCAGTCGTAACGCCAATCTTAACGGCCGGCGGCGCGCCGGTATCCCCAAACCCGTGCCTCGGCGGCGTCCGCGGCGACACCGCCGAGTTGGTCTCCGTGGCGATCGTCCCGCTCACGACCGGCAAATGGAGCTGGCTGATGAACACCCTACTGCAACTCCCGAACGACGCCCTCGCGGTGTTGCCGTGTCGTTTACGCGTATGGAGCCCCGCGGATTCGGCTGCTTTGGACGATTCCGACCAATCAACCGAGTCTGCAATTCTCGAAAACCTGGACAAGCGGTTCGAGTTGAAACGCGCGGCGGACGATTCGCTCAAGTGCACCGCGTCGCAAATGGACCTAGCGCTCGCTTCGTTCGGCGCCGCGACGTTCGTGGAGGAGACCTATAACTTGTACGCGTGAGTAGTGTCGCGGTTTTGTATAAATGCGTTGTATTTTTGTCATGTCGCTCGTACTAGTAACTAGACAATCGTCATTGATTGTTAACAACCAATCACTTCTCGTCGCTCCGCATGCGTCTTCGTGGAGGAGACCTATAACTTGTACGCGTGAGTAGTGTCGCGGTTTTGTATAAATGCGTTGTATTTTTGTCATGTCGCTCGTATTTAGTAACTAGACAATCGTCATTGATTGTTAACAACCAATCACTTCTCGTCGCTCCGCATGCGTCGGTCGTCGGAGGATGCGCATTTGTGGGCCTCGGACACGCGCTTGTTCGCGACCACGTTGGATCACGGGCCTGATTTGTACGCCTCGGACGTGACCTTGTTCGCTGCGGACGACGCGGTGCGGAGTTTCGGCGCGGATCTCTGGGCATCAGATGCCGCGCTCTTCGCCACGTCCGAGGACCGGGCGAGGCTGGACAAGTATAGAGTGAAACGATGGCTCGAGATGCGAGCCACCACGGGCGTCGAGTACGGAACACGCGGGGCGTACGATGACGACACGCCGACGTGCGCGGTGTGTCTCGGCGAGATGGCGGTGACTCGTGAAGCGTCGGAGTTGAGCGGGGTTGAATGTGCAAGTGCTGCTGATTCGCGTCACAGTAGTCACGAAAGTGAACCGACGAACAAAATCGTCGTGTTACCGTGCTCGCACGCGTATCACTTAAACTGCGCGTCCGCGGCGCTGTGTGTGACGAGTCCAGCGGAAAGAAAACCGACGTGCCCCACGTGTCGAGCGGACGTGCTGACGATGATTGATTCCGCCGCGGAGACGAGGTGATCTCCTCTATAGAGGAGACGACGACCAATTAGCTAGATTCTAGAATAGCCAGGACAAAAAAATAGTACCCGCCAACTACCTATTCCTATTTTGCCACTCCCTTAACTCCCTTCCGAGCCGTACTAAGTTAGGCGCGATCAAGTCAAGCAACCCATCCGGGTTATCCACGTGCAGCCAGTGCCCCGCGTTCGCCAGGGTGTGGAACGACGCGTTTGTTTTGTCGTCGCCGTTCGTTTTTGTCAACGCCGCTAAAACGCAATCGTCCCACCGTTCCGACCGCGCCGCCTTGATCACGTGCGTCTCGTGACCCGGGGGCGGGTCAATCGCCACTGAAAGCGCGTTTGAATCATTCGTCTCGTACGACTCGTACAAACAGGACACGCCTTCCACGTCGAATTGCCAGGTTAGTTTTGAGTTTTTTGGATTGGCGACGTCGACCGGTACCAGGTTCGTCCCGAGCCAGTCCACCAAGTCTTTCGGGAAGGTATGTCCCGAACCGACGAGCGCCGCGTTTAAAGACTCTCTTGTTTCGAACTCCCGGGGCAGTCTCGCCACAGCGTTGATCACCCTGCGCACGCCGTGCGGGTCGCCAACAGACGCGACGCCGCCCGGGACGGTGTCCAAGGTCCACCACTGCGCGCGAGGCGCATTTAGGTGAACATTAGATGCACCATTAGACGAACCCGCGCGCGCCGCGAGCCGCGAAAGTACCCGCAGCGCTATTTTCCCGCCCAGGCTGTGCCCGAGCACCGCGGCGACTGGAGGGAAGCCTGGTGGCGATGTTTGTGTCATCGATGAGCTGCCTCGGGTAGACGCCGCGTTTCGAAGGTGCGACGCGAATTCGCAAATGGCGTCCGCGGCGAGGTCCACGGCGCACGGCGCGTTTGGGTGATTTGCTGATACGATGAACAAGAAAGTGTCAGTCTCTCGTAACGTGTATTACGTAAACAGTTAGAGGGAATAGTCCCTTCTGGTACGAGTATGGGCAATCAGGGAGGCGGAATGTGGTGACTGGGAAATACCGGTACGTACCAGATCGAAAAGGACCGGGCGGGTGCCGGGCCTGACGGTGCGCGAGGTCCCCCCACGTGCTGCCGTGCCACAGGTTGTCCACCAACGCGAATCGCCACGGGGTGCCTTCCCTCGCGACGCGACGCGATAACGCCCTGGTGAAGGTCCGCCAGTTCCGGCCGGAACCCATCAGCCCGTGCGCGATGATCGCGACTGGCGCGGAGGAAGCATCGCCCGTGCTCTCACCTGGAGGCTCGATCCACTCGTACGCCAACGGAGACACGTTCGTCCGCGAATCGCCGCTGACGGCGACGAACGAGCGCGCGGAAAACGAGCTGGACGGCGCCGAATTCTCACCGCGCGACGCCAAACGAGACGCCAAGTTCAAAACCGCCAGTCGGCACGACATCACGCACGGCACGCGCGGGCGCGATGTGTGTGCAGGTACAAGAGAATTTGGGCATCAGTGGAAAATACAACGTGCGACGCTAGAAACCACTCTTTCTAGACTACCGTAGCCGTTTTTTGTTCAGGTTCCGCCACTTATCCTTCAAGTGCACCGAAGTCAGGCCTTCCCGTAGCTTGCCTTCCCGTGTACCGCGCGACAGCATCGCCGCCCAGTTCCCCTCGCCCACGGTGTCGCAAAGACCGAGGAAGTAAACCTCCTCTTCCCGCGACCAGCGCTGATATTTGCGCCCGATGCTGCCGGGGGTTGTGCGTTTCGCAACCGCGGCGGTAGTGCCGCCGCCGCCGCCAACCGGTCGAGCCGTGTTACTCGGTACCGGTGTGACTTGCGTCTCCCCGAGCTGCGACGCCCCCCACGCGATTGTCTTGCCCACTGGTAAATCACCACCGGCCGCCGGTTTCGCAATCTCCGCGAACCGCTTCAACCGCTTCGCCGCCGCAACCGCCGCGCCCGGGCTCTCGTCGTCGTCCCCGTCGCTCGCGCTGAACGCGAACTCGTCCTCACTCCGCGCGCCGTCATGCGCCTCGCCCGCGCTCTCCGCGTGCTTCGCCAGGGTTTGCCACGCATCGCCGTGTGTTGGCGGCTGAAGAGGTTTCGCCACCGCAGGCTGCGGCACAACACGAGACGCCCCACCAGCGTTGGGGCTTTCGTGTCGAGGTCGCGCGTCTTCGTCGTCGGAGGTCTCGTCCTCCTCCTCCTCCGTCTCGGAGGTTTCAGGCGCGCCGCCAACGCCAGTCCCATCCGAGAACCCCTTCTCCACCCCCACGCTGTGCGCCGCGACTCGTTCAGGGACCACGATCCCGGTGGGAACCTTGTGTCCGCCGGAGTCCACGCGCGTTTCCGTGTCCGGCGCGTAACTCCCGTCGCCGATATCGCGCGCCACCTAGAGATAAAAAAGAAAGTGTCAGTCTTGTATGGGCAATCAGTCGGCGGAATGTGGTGATTGGGAAATACGTACGCGTTCCAGAAATGACGGGCCCAGCTTTTCGATAACCGCTTTGGCGTACGCCGCGAGCGCGGCGCACAGCTTGTTCGTGGTGTGGTGGTTCTGCAGCACCCGCTGTGGGTCCAGCGTGCCGCTGGTCAACCCTACCGCGTCTTTTTTTAAAGCCCTTTGCAGGTTCTCCAGAGTCTTCCGGTCCAGCCACTTGCTCTGCGACGCGACGTCTAGCAGGTCGTACGTGTCGCAACTGCGATTGGGCCAAAGAAAAGTGTCAGTCGAGTATATCGCGATGTATTGGACAATGTATGGACAAACAGTCAGAGTATTCGGTCTGAACAGTCAGGGCAGAGGTAATGCTCCCTTCTGGTACGAGTATAGGCAAACAGTCGCAGTCGTCCGGGATTTGGTGAAACGCGCGACACGCACTTTTCGTGAAAGGCCTCGATGTCCGGAGCGCCTGGTTCGCGCAACGCGGAAACCACGGTTTCGCAGTAGCTCATGGCGGTGAGGAACATGGGGGGTTGGGGCAGTTCGAACCCGCCGACGCGGGTGGCCTCGGCTTGCGCCACATCACCGACCGTGATCAGGGATTCGAAAACCAGCTCGGCGTTTTCGGCATCCACGTGCGTGAAGTGCCTGGTGTGTAAGTTCAACGCGTCTAAAATAATGCGCGCCTTGATGTGGTCGGGAAGCGCGTACCCCACCAGCTGTGGACCAAGCGCGGCCATAATTTTGAGCTTCGCATCCGCACCCAGCGCCGGAGTGGTGGTGATGAGCTCTATGGTCCACCCGAGCGCGCGCTCTTCGGGGGTGGGGGGTGCCATTTTGGGTGGCGCAATGCGAGCAGGCACGGCACGCGTTCCAGAAACGAGGTAAAGCCGCGTGCGTCGCGAGGCTTCGGGTGTGGTAGAGCACCGCGAGGTCGTAACCGAGACTCCAGCACACGGAGACACGGAACACGCGGTCTGACGCGGGTTCGGAGACGAGCGCGACTAGGTGTGGCAGATCTGCCCTCGCGTGGAATGCAAACGGGTGCCAGGTTTCAAACCAAACGGCTAGGGTTTAGGGTTCCGAAATGCAGGGCCAAGGGTAGAAGGGTTTTCTGCGACCCACAACCCACAACCCGACAGAAGTCTTCTTCGATCCTTCCAGCATCCAGCTCGGATTGACGCGTCACAGCTTTTTGCGGCGTTTTGGCCTTGTCATCAATCGCTCATCAGACCCTTGGGCGCCGGGGTAGGATGGCGACCCCCGCGGCGCACGCGCGGTGGACGTTGCCGTGCGTTGCGACGCGTACGCCCCGAATTCGATCCCTCTGTGCGAATCGAGCCGCCGCGACATCCAGCGCGCCCGGGACAGGGTTCGGCACTGGGGGTTGCCCGTCGACGCGCCGACGCTTCGCACGCGTTTTTCTTCGCGCCAGCGCGGATGGCGACCTCCCCCCCCCCCCCTCGTGGGAGGAGCTCATGGAACAAAAAGTCGACGCGGACATGAAAGCCGCGGCTGACGTGCGCGATGATATGTGGGGCTGGGTGCCTACGAAGGAGCGCGTGCTTTTGGTGGGTGTGGGTGGCCAGAAAGGCGACGAGAAACAAGGCGCGTACGGCCTCGATGCGAGCCTTTTGGAGCTCGCGCAGCTCGCGGACACCGCGGGGTTGCAGGTCGTGGGGACGGTGACGCAGCGGCTGTGGAAGCCGCATCCCGGGACGTACGTGGGGAAGGGGAAGCTGGCGGAAATACGAAACGCGTGCGGGCTTCCTGAGGCGGTGGACCTGTCGGAAAACAAAAACGACGAGGAGGAGGAGGAGGACGACGACGAGGAGGACGGCGCCGACCAACACGAAGTCGTCTCCACCGACTCCGATTTCCTGTGGGACGAGGATTTGGAAGTTCAAACAGAGGAACAGCAACTCGTTATTCTTGAACAGGAAAAGGCGATCGAGGCGCTTCGAAAGGAACTGCGGGAAAACCCGGTGGAGACCGTGATTTTCGACGCGGAGCTCTCTCCGCGACAAGCGCGGAACCTCTCGAAGGCGCTTGACGACAAGGTGGCGATTTGCGACCGGACGATGCTGATTCTTGACATCTTCTCTCAAAGAGCCAGGACCGCGGAAGGCCAGCTGCAGGTGGAGATGGCCGCGCTTGAGTACCAGCTGCCGCGGCTGAAGAAGATGTGGACGCACTTGGAACGGCAAGCCGGCGGCGCGGGCGGCGCTGGCGCGACGAAAGGCATGGGCGAGACGCAGATCGAAATCGACAAGCGATTGTTACGCGACCGCATCGTTTTCCTTAAAAAGAAACTGGACAAGGTAAGCACGCACCGAACCCTGTACAGGGCGCAGAGAAAAACTGCCCCGCTTCCCGTGATCAGTTTGGTCGGATACACCAACGCGGGTAAGAGCAGTTTACTCAACGCCCTCGTGGACGTGGACGTGTTTGACAAAAAGAGCGTGTTCGCGGAGGACAAGTTGTTCGCCACGCTTGACCCCACGACGCGACGGGTTTCCCTGCCTGACGGGAAAACCGTGCTGGCCACGGACACCGTGGGGTTCATTCAGCGCCTGCCCACGAAACTGGTGGCCGCATTTCGCGCGACCCTGGAGGAAATCAAAGGTACGTCTTGCCTTTCCCGAATCCGGCCTCCCTGTTTTACCTCTAACGCTGGTGACTGTGGAGGCCCGATTACGCTGACTGTTCCGACCGATTACCACGACTGCTGTCCATACATTCTCCAATACACGTCCAATTACACGCCCAACAAATGGACTGACACTTTTCGCGTAACAATCAAAGAGTCCTCCTTACTACTACACGTCGTGGACGTGTCGTCCCCGCTCGCGGAGGCGCAGATGAACGCCGTGGATTCTGTGCTGGAGGAACTCGGCGTCGGGACCATACCGCAGCTCATCGTGTGGAACAAAATAGACGGCCTGCCGAGCTCGTACGACGACGACGGTTGGTGCGAAAGCGACGACGACGACGGCAGCAACGGCGGCGGCGCCAAGGCGTTTGCGTTTCCGGGCGGCGAGCTGTTCGACGGCGATTCCAGGGGCGTGCCGGACGACGACGACGACGACTGCGAGTGGGAAAGCGACGACGAGGAGGGGTCGGGGGAGGACGAGGAATTGGATGGCGAGGTTGGTACGGAGGGGGGTGATTTGGGTGCGGCGTCGAGGGGATCGCGCGAGGACGACGCAATCGCGGCGGGTGATGAATGCGCGTCGTCATCGGGATCGCTGACGTCTAAAAAATCGGCCGCGACAACGTTGAGTGACAACGTCCCGGCTTGGATTCAACGCGCGGCGACGAAACGAGGCGCGGTTGCTATTTCCGCGCGAACGGGCGCCGGTGTTTTCGCGCTGCAGCAAAAGATTCAACACATGCTCGCGTTGCACACGATGGTTGAAGTGGATTTGAGCTTGCCGTACGACGTTAGCGGTAAGATTTTAGGCGAAATCCACCGCGTAGGCGTGGTGGATGTGGAAACGTATTTGGCGAACGGCGTCGCAATCAAGGCGCACGTCCCGCCCGCCACCGCAAGGCGGCTACGCGAGTTTCGCGACGGCGGGTCTGCCGCGGGACCCGCCGTGATTGTTGGAAAAGACGAAAGCAAACCGGAGTGGTCCGACGACGACGAGCTCGAGCTTGAACAAATGCTGTTGGAGGAGACGACGATGGCCGAGAAAACGTCATGACGAATAGGACGCGGTAGGTGTGGTAATTAAGAAAACTAGTCCCGCGTATTACTAAAGTGCACACTAGCCGTAGTTCCATGATTTTTTCTTCTTGTTCTTCTTCTTAGCCGTAGTTCAACGATATTACCCCTCGCCGTCCCGATACGCGCGCGCGAGGAGTTCCGGCGGGTCGAAGAACCCGAGGACATGTTCCGCGACGTTTTCGTGTGTGTTTTCCCCCGTATCGCCTTTCTCATCACCTTCCCCCTCGCCTTCATCCCGCGTACCCCGCTCTATCGCCCCCCAACTCTCTTCCGACGTGTGCATATCCGCGAACCAGAACTTCCTGTTGCTGGCGTCGGCGAGCTGTAAATCCCGGCCGTCGATGTGCCCGCACCGCGGCGAGCCCGGGTCGTCGACTGATTCGACTTGCAAAAAGACGCCCCACTTTTCGCTGCGATTGTTACACGAAAAGTGTCAGTGTTTCGGACCGCGTTCGTAACTTGTACGAGCAAACAGGGAGGCCGGATTCGGGCGTACTCGCGCCTCCACAGTGTGTGGCGGATTTGGGAAATGCAATAGCTACGTACCTTTGCGATTTCGTGACGTTATTTTCACCAGAACTCGTTCGCGCCGACCGCGCGTCCGCCAGCATCATCTGCCCGAGCGTGTCTTCGATGAACCCGCCTTTTGGTAGCGTACAGTGCCTGTTTCTTCCAAACACTTTTCGTAGATACCACCCCGTCGAGGCGACGTGCATGGAGTCGTAGAACTGCAACAACGGGAGCAGGGTTATTTTTTCTTTGTGATCTTTTTCGTTTTGAGTAGTCACGGCATTTCGGTCATCGTCGCGGATACCGCCAACCTCAAACGGCGTGACTTCCATTCCGTACTTCGACCGAACGTGGTGCGCGTGCGTTATGGTGGTGCTCGTTGGGAACCCGACGTAGTTTAATTTAAGTGAAGTGAGTGTGCGTGCCGTGTCGTCTGTGGTGTGGTCACTGGTACTAGTTTCGTCCCTAGCGGCATGACGTCTCGTTTCGTTCCGTCTCACGTTGAAGCGCCACATTTTGTCAACCACGTTTTCCAAATCAACAACCTTCACGAAACTTCGGTCGTGCTGCGCGACCAACACGAACGGAGTTTGGACTCGCACCAGGCCTCGGCGCAGGGCGTGCGCGAACCCGTGCCGCTGTTCCAAAATTAACAAGGTAGCGCCGTACAGGATTGAATTTTCGTTGTTCGTTAACGTTTCCACCCTTCGTAGGTACGCGCGGTAGTTTTCTTCCGCGGTTTTGGTCACCACGCCTGATCGTAACAAAGAAAAGTGTCAGTCGCTGCTCACGCTACGTGCGAACAGCAATGCGCCGTCGAGGTCACGCCATCCCGTTTGTTGGTTACAGCAACGTCTTGTATTGGCAAACAGTGTGCCTGGATTTGGGAAACGCCCGACACGAACCGGATCTGAATTTGCAATCCCCCAACGCATCCCCATCCCTGATCTTCACCCCGTCCGCGACGATTATTTTGGGACACGAACCGGCGCCGCTGAAGTGCGCGATGGACGCGAAGACCTCCTCTAGCAGGCGAGTCGAGGGGTGCGTGCTGTGGTTT
>Ga0302126_10001602_pt1 | contig 13452 bp, 11 predicted proteins | sample CB4_20m_MG_FD_203108 | JGI IMG/M metagenome (GOLD analysis project Ga0302126, IMG submission 203108) | Marine microbial communities from Western Arctic Ocean, Canada - CB4_20m | ecosystem: Environmental > Aquatic > Marine > Oceanic | place: Canada: Western Arctic Ocean | collected 2017-09-24 | reverse complement strand
ACTACTGCCTTCGTTGAACCCGCTTACACTGATCAACCTCATGTTCTCAATATCACTCGCGATTTCTCCAACTCTCTTCTTCAGTCTCCTTCGTTCGCGTTCGTCTTCTTCGTCTTCTTCATGTTCTGCTCGCGCAAGGTATTCCACGTCCATTTCTTTATCATCTTCTTCTTCCTCTCTCGAGCGCTTCATCGCGTTCATGTCCGCGCAGTCGTTCCCGTGACTCACTCGAACGCTCTCGATTTTTACCACGTATTCAATCAAACTGCCTTTGCAGAGCCTTTGCTGCAGTAAATCGCCGTGCATTGTTGGTTGAGATCTTTATCTCAACGAGCAGGCGAGGTAAACATGTTATTATCAGCAGGAAACTTTTATGTTTTCGCAAAAGCTGGTAGCAGAAAAGAAAATATGAAAATTTAGGGTTTCACTATTTCGTATGAAACCCTAAACAGAAAACGGCTCTTTCTCTTTTCCCTCTTTACATATTGTCATTTCGATTTGCGTTTTTACTCTCTATACTGATTAATATAGCCTACTATTAATATACGTACGCATCAAAAAAGAGAAACGCTCTCGATAAATAATCACGTAAAAGAGAAGAAAAAAGATCGAAAGGAATGGAGCAGTTCGCGAGGCGCAGAGGGTACAGAGTGACCAGGTCGAGATCAATGTCGCACGACGACGACCTGGATGAGAGTAATTTTGATCTGAAGCATAGCCATCATCAACGTCGTGGTCACGAGTGCGGTCAGGCTGGTACTGATGCGAATACGGTGTTTAATGCGAGGAAGGCGGTGCAACCGATCGCGGTAAAGATACCACAAAACAATCAAAGTTCGAATTTGAATACTGCTACGACTCATAACAATAATAATAATAACAATAACAATGGACAACAACAACAACAACAACAGAAATCACCGAGAGGGGCGAAGAAGTTAGCGAGGAACCTATCAACGAAATGGTCAAGTTTTCGAGCGAGAACTGCTAGTGGTCTCGTCTTGGGCGCCGCGGCGTTGTTCGTCTTGTTCCACGGCGCAATGGCCGCGATGTTGATGGTTTTTTGCGCGCAAACGGTCATGGTGAAAGAGCTATTCGATCTCTCCGAGTCGCAAGAGAAGCAGAAGTTAGAGCTCGCCGGTCGCTGGTTCAGATTACAAAAATGGTACTTTTATTTCTGCGCGTGTTTTAGTTTATATGGGAGAATGGGGAGACACTTTTATCTCACTTCGGTCGCTGAGAGAGGGGAGTTTTTTAAGAATGAAAATAGCGCGCTCGCAAAGTTGTTGATTTGGACGTTCAATCATCATTCTTTTATTTGCTATTCGTTATATATGGGCGGCTTCGTGACTTTTGTTCTATTATTACGGAAAGGATTGTTCAAATATCAGTTCTCGCAATTCGCTTGGACGCATACGGTGATTGCAATTATATTTTTGCAATCTTCTACGGCGATTGCGAACATGTTCGAGGGAATTATTTGGTTCTTGTTTCCTTTTTTATTAGTCGTCGTGAACGATGTCATGGCGTATATTTGTGGGAAAGCGTTCGGGAAAACGCAGTTGATTGCGCTTTCGCCAAAGAAAACGTGGGAAGGGTTCTTAGGCGCGATGGTTTGTACCGTGTTCATTGCACCAGTTTTTTCAACGTTACTTTGCAAGTTTAGATTTTTAACGTGTCCACCGATGAATAGAACGGTATGGCACGAGAGCACGCTAATTCCATTCGATAAATACTTCTTAAGAAGAGCCGAATGCGAGTTGAAGCATCCGTTTCTTCCAACGAATTTTCACATCGACGACGTCCCGATGGTTCCGTTTGGTATGAAAATGGTTTTAAGATTTGTATTGAAGTTTGTGTATGGTAGAGATTATTTAGTTTTGACGTGGTTCGATATTCATGCGGGATTCTTGGCCCTTTTCGCATCGATTGTTGGCCCTTTTGGCGGTTTTTTCGCCTCTGGCTTCAAACGAGCGTTTAAAATCGATGACTTTGGACATAGCATTCCTGGCCACGGTGGTTTCACTGATAGGTTGGACGTCCAAACGGTCATGGCGGCGTTTGTATACTTTTACATTAGAAACTTCGTGGATTTATCCATGAGTTTAGGCACTGGGAGGATTTTAGGAAAAGTCGAGTTAATGCACGACGAAGACCTCGTGACCGTTCTAAAAGGAATCTCGCGCTTAGCGCAAGAACGAGGATTGTTATAATAAAAAAGTATAAACTTTCTTTTTCTATTTGTTTATAATTATACAACAGACTCTCTTTCTTTCTTTCTCTCTCACACACACATATTACTGTGCTATATTTTGTTGACTCTATGCATTTAGATTTCTGTATCCCATGTTTGCAGATTCCAGATCCTCCGCATTCTATGCAGAAATATTTCGATATCATACAAAAATCTCAATGCATAGAGTGCGGAGGATCTGAAATCTGCAAACATTTGAGACAGAAATCTAAATGCATAGAGTGCGGAGGGTTCAAATCAACGTGCGCTATGCGTCGTTGTCGTGTCACACTTCCGAGGAGCACAGCACACATTAAGTTAAAGCGAAACAGAAACGTCGTTCATTATCGTCTTCCCAAAACGTTCAAATCTTGTCCAGCATCAGCAATAGCCGCTAAATACATCAAATTCTGTTGTAACCTATTTTGATATCTCGCGCATTCAGCTAATCTTCCAACGTTTTGGTTCTCCAAAATGGCTAATATTAAGTTCTGATTTTCGTCTAAATATTTCTGTATTAACTCAGTCGAAATGTCCTTATGGTTATGGTTCAGATCTGGGTTTCCAGTTCTCGGTGGTGGTTGCGTTTGTAGCATTTGATTAGTCTGTTGTTGTAGTTGTTGCTTTTGTTGTTGTTGTTGTTGCTGTTGATCTGCCTCTTTTTGTTGTTGTTGTTGTTGTTGTTGTTGTTGTTGCTGTGGCTGTGGCTGTTGTTGACCTTGTTGTTGTTGTTGACCTTGTTGTTGTTGTTGCTGTTGTTGAACTTGTTGTTGTTGTTGTTGTTGACCTTGTTGTTGTTGTTGTTGTTGTTGTTGTTGTCGTTGTTGCTGTTGTTCGGGCCCTACCGCGTTTTGGATTTGTTGTTGTTGTTGTTGTCGTTGTTGCTGTTGTTCAGCCGCCGCCGCTGCTTCGGTCACTTGCCGTTGCTGCTGTTCCTGTGCTGGTTGTTGGAGTGGGATGACTTCGACCGCGGGGCGATTTGGTTCCTGTCGTTGATCAGCGTTTTCCATCGTTTATGACTTAATTACTTTTCTTAAGCGCGAGTCGCTTTCTTTCGAAATAATGGAGCGAAAAGTTTTGTTTTGTTTTTGCAAAAATGAACCGATTTGAAGAATGCGTAGAGGTTCACGCGGCTTCGTCCGGGCGACATCTTGCCACGCGCACTATTACTATATCTAAAACTATTACAACAACTGCAACTACTACTCCTACACTAACAGTAACGGTCATCGACTCGCGACTGATTCTAAAAAGCGCACGCATTAAATTTACTCAGTATTACATTACTTATTCGCGAGCGCTTTCTCGTTCTCTTTCTGAACGAGCGCGGCGAATAACGTAGCGAAGCCGACGACGAACGATTTCACTGCGCGAACGTCTCTGTCATCGTCTTCTCGTAACACGAAATACGTTAGAGCAGCCGTGATCAAATGTCCAGGGACGACGACGTGTTCGACCACCCATCTGGCTTGATTTTCGTTCTCGACCGTTATCGCGCCGATCCTCGACCAGTCGCCGGACCAACCGGCATCGACGAGACCTAAAATTGCGACCGTTATCGCGCCTTCGATCGCCACAAATCGCCAATTATCGTTCGTTTGTTCATAAATTTCATGAATCGTAGGTAAATTAAATCTCTCCAATAAATCTTCCGTCATCGTCGCCTTTGCTTTTCGTTCATTCAATCGCACTCGTTTTCGTTCACGACGTTGCGCTTTCAACGCGTAACCGCCTGTTTCGCCTTTCTTTTTGTGCGATGAAGATCTCCTCAAAGAAGAATAAGAAGAGGAAGAGGAAGAACTGATGTGCAAATTTAACGAAGCGATCATCATCCCTCGCGTTTTTCAACGATAAGTCACGCTATGACCGTTGTTATTATTATTATTTATTTAGTAGGGAATAATTCCGTCTTTCTTCTTCTTCTTCTTCAAAACAGTCCTTTGCTGATGCTCTGTTTACTATTTTTAAGTCTGAGTGGTTACTAAAAAGACATGAACACATAAACACACACACACGAACAGAGCAGAGCACAGAGCACAGAGAGAGAGCATGTCGAAGACTCTGTTTATGTGCAGTGCCGTGCTCTTCTTAGCGAGCATGGAAGAATGTCGCGCGTGTGTGCCAGAAATAACGTGTTTTGATGACTACGACGACCAAATCGAAACCAACAATGCGAACACTGTTACTGCTACGAATACTAACGATGATAACAATGAAATGGGAAAACGATGTAAAGCTACTTGGGTGTGCACGTTTGCCTATTGCGCGCCACGAACGAATTGCATAAAGAAGTTCTCAATCCTCAAAGGCTTCGATAGATTCGAGCGAAGGTTTCAGATGACGAGAGACGTTGGAACGAAAAAGTCGATTTTTGAGATATCGCAGACGACGACGCCGTCGTGTTCGGAAGTAGGCTGCGATTCAGTGAGAACGGTCGTGAGCGTACAAACCGCGGATGCGAGCGAGACGTTTGAATCGAAGGAGTGCGAGGTTCAGGAAACGGCGAAGAGATGTGATTTTGGGGACATACCGGCGAACGATAAAGTGGACGAAGTGTTTAGCGAAATCACGGCGCAGTTGATGTGTAAGAATTACGCGATGCCGTGTTCATCGAACGAAGTTCGAGTAGATATCGATTTTTTTGCCTCGGTCGATTCTGTGCCAGAGCCGCCGAGTATGCCGAACGAACCGAATGAACCAATGAAGCCGCCTCTACCGCCTTCGCCGCCTTCGCCGCCTGGCGCTTTCGAGCCAGGCGGTTACGCGAACGTGTTCCTGATTCGATTTGGAAAGATCGCTTTAGTCGTTTTCGCGGTTTATCTTTCGTTAGGGTACGCTCTAGCTTTAGCTATATCGCGAGGAAAGTGGCACGGGTTCACCGAAGCGTGTGGGAGAGACGGAAAAGGTAGAAACGCGTGTTCACTGTTGTTCATGTGGTGCTTCCCTTTCTTTTGGAGGGACGCGTCCGCGACGTGCTTAGACGCGTATTACGACGACGAAGAAAACGTACAAGCTCGATTATTAGGCTCATCGGACGAAGAAGACGATGCCTTCAAAGAAGATGACGAAATCGAAAGCGGTTTAGCCAATGTTAAAGTAGATAGCGATAATACTAGCAATAGCGAATAGGTGCTGCTCAATCGAACCGTTCGTAAATATTCAAGTTACATAGGAGAAATCGAAAGCGGTTTAGCGAAAGCCTAAGTAGATAGCGATAATACTAGCAATAGCGAATAGGTGCTCGATCGAACCGTTCATAAATATTCAAGTTACTTAAATGTTCACAACATCATCTTCGTCATTAATTAGACAATTAAATGGACATCAATAAGCGTAAAAGAGAAAACGAAAACGAGACGGACGCGAACACTTCTGCGAACTCATTCTTACGAAAACTGCACCAGGAAAGAAACGAGCGCAGGGGCTTACCCGAACAGGCCTCTGCTCAACCTCTCTTGCCAACCGCTTCTGATTTAGGGGAAGGGATGGAAAGACCACGTTTTCTCGCGCCGCAGTCGATCGGTTACGAACGCAAATCTCATGCGTGGATTAAAGCAGGCCTATCTTCAACGCAGAAGAAACGAGTGGATTATAAGAACGAGCCAATCAGAAACGTGAACAACGCGAAGAGCGAAGAGGTCGAACGAGTGCTCGAGCGAGTTTCAAAGCAGGAACGAGAAAATGTGAGAGAGCGGGGGAAAAATAATAGTGACGATGACGTAATCGAGACCATTGATATGCTAAAGGAAGGATTTCAGTATGAACAGAGAACTGGGTACGCAAACGCGCGAGGGAAACAGTTCGCTACGTTCGAGCGATTCTTGGAGACGAAATTGAGAGCGATGGTACATGGTAGCGGTGCCGTGACGATGAGTTCGAGAGCGCGAGAGATGTTGGAAAGGGTGACGATAGATTCGACGTCGTACGCGAAAAAAACAACAGAGGGGCGAAAGATGATGCTGTCGAATATAGAAGACGTGTTGAGGATCGTAAAGGACGATTGTATGTCTTTTAGTGCTAGGGGTGGAGAGCAGGGTAAGATTGTTGATGTTGTTGTGGACGCCAGAAAAAAGAGGATTAAAGGAACGAAAGAAATCGAGATTCCCTCAAGGGGGAGGAAATGGGTGAATGAAAAAGAGATAATTGATAGACAGTTTGGTAGCGACGAATTGCGCATTCTATCGTATAATATTTGGTTCGACGCATCGAACGCGATTATGGATAGAACTGAGTATCTCGCGAAAGTCATCGAGGATTCGGACCCGGATGTTCTGTGTTTGCAAGAAGTAACTTTACAAATTTTGTTCGTTCTACAAGGACAAGAATGGTTCGAGAAATATAATTTATGCTCGCAACCGAGTGAGACCGAACTTCAACTTGGTTATTTTTGTTGCGTTTTAGTGAAGAACTCTAGCGCGTCGAAGGCGTCGATCGATGGAGACGGAAATATTTTCCGCAAGGCAGATAATACAAATGGCGGTTTTAGAGAAGGTTCCTGGAAAGTTCATAAATCGAGTTTCCAGAATTCAATAATGGGACGCAATTTGCAGTATGCATATGGACTTGGATCTCCAAAATTAGCAGTTGCTACGTCGCATCTCGAGTCTTGGATTATGCAAGATCCGAAAGGTATGGCCGAGAAGAGAAAGCAGCAATTAATTTATAGTTTAAACCATTTAGGTAACCGATTTGACGATGTCGTTTTCATTGGCGATATGAATTGGAACGATTCAAAAGACGGCGCATGTCCAGTAAATGAACCGTGGGAAGATGCTTGGATGAAACTTAGACCTGAATCGGACGACGGGTATACGTACGATGCTAAGAGAAATACGATGTTGCGCGGAAATCTATGCGCCAGATTTGATCGCGCGTTTTGTAAATTGAAAAATTATAGCTTAGAATCTATTCAAATGGTTGGAACGAATCCCGAAATAAACGGCAAAACGTTCGAGAGACCCTATATTGAGAAAGGCGAGCATAAGAAAATTAAAGTCGACGTGTTACCGTCTGATCACTACGGATTATTATTGCGTCTAAAAAAAATAGAAAAGAAAGAAGAAGATCAAAATGAAATCGAAGTAGTCGACTTAACTTAAATACATCGTAGTTATATAAAGAAGTATCTCTCTCTATGAATTTGCATTGTTATATTCTCAATGTTCAATATCACCTAAATTGTTATTATTATTATAGATTATTTTACGATGATGTAAGCACTTCCTCAGCAACGTTTGCGTATTTCTCCCATAAAGGGCGATTATCATCATCATCAACAGCAGCAGCATTGCCATTTTCACTCGCTTGGCGTCTATGATTCGGAATATCTGATGACGCGACATGTTCTGCTGCGTTTGTATGTGTTTGTGCTGCCGGATGAAGTGGTGGCTGTGACGGTTCGTGATTTTGTTTTGTCGGTTGTTGATGTGTCGGTTCATGCGGGTGTTGTTGTTCTTTCGGCACAGGTGAGCTCTTTGTCTCAGGCTTCAAATTTTCTAACGTTTCGAAGAAGAACTCCTTATGCTTCGCGTTCCCTTGCTTCTTTGAGACTTCCTCGAAAGCTCTTTTCAATTCCTCGTATTCTTCGTCCGAATGTTTATGTAGGACCCCTACATCATCAATGACTGCATTATACCCATCATCATCATCAGTACTATCTATTAAATCGTGCGCATGTTTCACTTTCACGTCATGTTTCTCGAGCGCGTGATGTTTCTTCAACGTCGACAATTCCTCCTTTGCGCTTAAAGCTTCGTCTTTCCATTTCTTAATCTCAATCTCAAAAGTCTTCTTCTCGTGCCTTAACGACTCAACGAGCTCTCTTTGCTTAGTCTCTTCGCTTTCTGTCATTTTCCTCTCCTTATCGAACCCGTGTAATTTGATCTCGCATTCGTTAAACGCGTGCCTTTCCAGTTCGACTAACTTCTCTTGCTCGTGCAATAACGCTCTTAACTCACCAACGTCGTGTTCGCGATCTTCCAAAGACTGTAAACACCTTTTCTCTCGAGAAGAAGACAATTCTTTAAATCGACTCATAGACCCTTGCGAATTCTTCACGAACTTCTCGTATTTCGCGCTCGAGTCCTTCCATTTAAAGTAAGTCCAAGCGAATAATAGGAAAAAGATTAAGGCCACGGCGTTCGCTTTGCTCTCGAACATAAAACCCTTAACCGTTTGAAGACTCAAACCACGTCGTCTTCGTCGTCTCGTTTTATCGTCATCGAAATCATCGAAATCATTCGCGACATCGAGTAAGTTATATTGAAGCTGTGGAGATATGTATATGTTTGGATCTTGCGTTGCTTGATATCGCGTTGGGGAAGAATATTGTTGTTGTTGTTGTTGATGATACGCACTACTGTTGCTATCGTTTGCGTTTATTATTGGCCTCCGTTGCATGTTCGATCGTTCAATTCGATTCGTTTCGATCGATGCAGAGATTATCGATTAAAAGAGACGAATATGGAATATGTTTACTGTTTTTATGAGCGCGTTTTTTTCTGTTTTTGTGGGGAAAAAGGAAAAACACAAAAAGCAACAACCGTCAGTTTACCGTCGACGCAGACGATTTTGATTAAAAAACAATTAGTAAAAGAGAGAGAGAGAGAGAGAGAATAATAATAATAATAGCAACAACGATAAAAACAGAAATGAGTTCGTTGCTGATCGTTAGATGCAGTCATTCGAGATTAAACCGCGGCCATGATCGACGCGAGCATCAGAAGAAGATTTTTAAGAAGAGCTCTAGAGCGATGATGGATAACGACAGAAGGGCTTCTTGGAGTTGTACGACGAGTTATGCTAGAGATGAAGTGAATGCGAGCGATGATTCTGAGTGCGATGAGAATAGTAGTAGCAGTAGTAGTAGTGGTAGTAGTGGTAGGCGTAATGTGGTTATTTCTAGCTTTGGGGCGTTACTCTTCCGCGCTTTAGTGTCGACGACTAAAATCGCATTTGCGGATGATTTTGATGTTGTTAAGGAAGCGCCGGTGGCTTTTGAAGAACCGGCAGCAGTGCAAGAGAAACAAAAACAAGAGAGACAACAAGAGAAACAACAACAAGAGAAACCGAAGAAGAAAAAGTCCGCGAGAGAACAATTACTCGAACTCGAGAACCTCGAAGAGCAACAGTTAGAACGCGAAAACGCTCTATCGGAGCAAAATAGTAAATTGCAACAACAAGACGCGACGATTGATGGATTACAAAGACAGTTGGAGTTGAAGAACGAGTTAATTGCTTTATTGAAGAGAGAGCGCGATGAGGCGAAGGAGGAGGCGAAGTTAAGTCAAGGTTTATGCGCGCAGTCTGCGGTGATATTTTGATAAGATCGAACATTTTCCTATGCTTATTATAAGGCTACGAAACGAAGACAAACAAACTACAAATAAAAGTGCATGATACTAAATAATAACGAAAACGAAAACGCTCTTGATTATGTTCCGAATGCGGACTTTATATTTTGAATGCGTATTGTAATATATATTTCAGCAGAAAAGTTCTCGTCGTATTTCTCTCTCTTCTCTCGTTCTTTTCTTTCTCTCGTTCTTTTCTTTCTTATTCTCTCATAAAAACGAAGAAGTCGCGCGCGCGCGAGTAAATAAATAAAGAATAAATAAATAACGCAATAACTTCGTTCGTATCGATTAACAAAACTTGAACGAGAGCGAGGCAAGTGATGGGTGTTTCTTCTTATGAAACGATCATCGCACGCGAAAACGAATCGAGCGCTGATGATACGTCCGTCGTATCGAAAGAGCCAGAAATAATATCGAAACTCGAGAGAGTTAGAGAAGTTCTCTCGAAGATCGATATCGAATCGTATCTTGATTTACGTCCTCCTAATATACCTGGTGTACCACCGCGTGATCGCAATCACGCGAGATCGCCTCCAAGGATTGCGAGACACCCTGATTCAATGAATAAGATGGAAAACGTCGTTCTGTTGGACGAGACTATCCTTGTTTCGCAAGCGATATCGATATTGAAGCGATACGGCATATCGAGTGCTCCAGTAATTAATTCAAACCAATGTATTTTTATTGGTATACAAGATATTCGCGAATACCTCGTGTTGTTCATAGAGCACGCGCTCGTGAAGTCGAGTCGCGACGAAGTCATTACGCAAATCAAAAGGTTGTTGAATGATACGACCGTAAGGCAAGCGCGTACTCTATCTCATCCAGATGAAGATGGTAGATTCGTGTATCGAGGCTCGAAATCGGAAACGATATTATCAATCGTGAGAGGTGGGTTTTTGAAAAGGATAGATGTTCCATCTCACGGGGAAGAGACTTCTATTATTCCTGATATTAAACGATACCAACGCACGCACAGAGTTGTGTGTTACTCATTACACTTTGATAAAGATAGCGGCGACGAGGCCATGATAATTGATGCGTTGATTTCTCAAACCGATGTCGTTGAATTGCTTCTCGACTACTTCTCTGATGATCCCACCGTCGCACAAACGCTTGGAATTGAAAAGACGAAGAATGAAGACGACCCGTTTACGAAAATCTCAATTTGCGAGGCGTTCTCTCCTTCTACGATTGACTCGCGGACGAGTAAACTGATCAAACTTCCTCCAAACACAAGAATTGTCGACGCGTTTGCGACTATGACACGCGAAAATGTAAACGTCGTTGCAGTTGTTAATGAGAACAACATGTTGATCGACTCAGTTGCGGCTTTCGATTTTGCATATTTCTTGGAAGACTTCGAAGGAAACTTAAACTTATCCATCGTAGATTTCACGAAGCGAATGCGTTCTAAAAAAAATGTAAACAACGCACACGTGCAACAAGCTACTATGTCGAAAAATCTCACCGCGGACGAGACGACGGATGAAGACAAGAGGAAAAACGTTTCACCAAACGGACCTTTCGCGAAAGAGGGAAAAGAAACGGAAGACGACGAACTTCTTTCGGGGAAGCCAAACCTCAGAGTCACCTTCTTGCAATCTCTTTTAAGAGACGCGATGGAATTAATGCGACCTAATAACATCAGTGGTCACAGAAAACAAGATCGTTTTTCGGACGTTCATCACGTCTTCGTCATAAACGAAAACGGAGAACCTTTGTTCGAGCTCACTCCGGGCGACATACTCGAGCTCGTAGCGCTCCCAACCGCTCATAAAGTTTTCTGGCGTTGTGAACCATGCGAGTTGCACTCAGTATACAGAGCGAACAATAATAACACTAAAGATACTCATAATTGGTAATAAGCATCATCGCGTTCAATTTCGCTCTCTTCGCAAAAATACTTCTGAACTTCCTGTTGTCTCCCTCTCATCAGCAAGATCTCAATCTCCACAAAAAACTTACACAACGACCGCATCGATTAATCGAAAACAATCGATCAAAATAAAATAAAGAAACAGGGCTTAAATACATAAAATGAACAACTTAATGCGAATGGGCATGGGCCAGCAATCATCCGGTCCACCGGCTGACTCACCACAAGTCGATACAGCCGAACAAGTACAGATCTCGTCCTTAGCTTTATTGAAAATGTTGAAACATGGTACGCCTTGCGCGCTCGTTAAATGTTTAGTTTAGTTCTCTCTTCTTCCTTATTTTGAGTGATATTTTGCGATCGTTAGTCTTCTCTATCGAGTTAGATGTTACTGATATCATCTTTTCATCACCGTTTAATCGTAATGGAACAAATATTATTCTTCTGTGTAGGACGAGCTGGCGTACCGATGGAGGTCATGGGACTGATGCTCGGGCAATTCGTTGATGATTACACGGTCAAAGTAGTCGACGTGTTCGCGATGCCGCAGTCAGGGACAGGGGTATCGGTCGAAGCAGTCGATCCAGTGTTCCAAACGAAAATGCTCGATATGTTAAAACAAACCGGGAGAGAGGAAATGGTCGTTGGGTGGTACCATTCACATCCAGGCTTCGGGTGTTGGTTATCCGGGGTCGACATTAACACGCAACAATCGTTCGAGCAATTGAACCCGAGGTTAGTCGCCGTCGTGATCGATCCAATTCAAAGCGTGAAAGGGAAAGTCGTGATCGATGCGTTTAGATTGATTAATCCGCAGACAATTATGTTAGGGCAAGAACCGAGACAAACGACTTCGAATCTAGGACATTTGAATAAGCCGTCTATCGCGGCTTTGATACACGGTTTGAATAGACATTATTACTCGATCAATATCGGCTACAGGAAGAACGAGTTGGAGGAGAGAATGTTATTGAATCTCGATAAGCCGAGATGGTCGGACGGGTTGAAAGTGAGAAATTTCACCGAGCATAGGAAAGGGAACGAAAACGTCGTGAGTGAAATGCGCGATTTAGCGGATAAGTATCAAAAATCTGTACAAGAGGAGTCCGAGTTGACAAAGATTGAGATTTTAGTGAAATCAGCTGGACGTACGGATGCGAAGAAAAGACTCGCTGAAAATGCAAACGATTTGATGGCAAAGAATATTACGCAACAGCTTGGCGCGATGTTAGACACGGTTTGCTTCTAGACTCTTATTTTTTATAAGGTAGAAAACTATATAATGGTACGTATATCTAATCAAATCTCTAGTCTCTAAAGTACAAATGCTAAACCTTCTAATGATATTTACATTTCGAACGTCTTCAATTTCATTCCATCTGGCTCTTGTGGATCAACGAACTTCTCACCGACATCGGTCCAATCCGTACTCAACACGGTCCCATTCGACTCCACAAAACTCTTCATCATAGCCCGTCGCTGATCATCATCGGCGTCTTTATACAAATCTTGAAACATCTTATTCAACGCCGCGTCTCCGCCCAACGTATCAAGCTCGTCTTCCATATCGCCCATGAACTCAATCTTACTCCACTTATCGACGTAACTATCGTTCCGTTTATTGTTACTACTAGTAGATATAGTACTCAAAACATCAATCGTTCTATTTTCTATCGCTACTTTATCCTCGTCTTCATTCGCAACGACGTTCTTCTTCTTCATCTTCATCAATTTGACTTCGATCTTCTTCGAACTGACTTTAACTTTACTGCTCTCTAACACGCACGCTTCACTTAAATCGAACTCAAAAACATCCCCCTCACTCGTACTCTTCGTCTCACTACAACTATCATCTCTATTATTATTATTATTATTATTATTATCGATCTTAATCAAAACCTTCCTATTCGTCCCATCGCGCATCGAAACCTCCACATCACTCGCCCTCAAGTGATCGGTACAAACGAAGATCTCGATCGTTACCG
>Ga0302126_10001601_pt1 | contig 13453 bp, 8 predicted proteins | sample CB4_20m_MG_FD_203108 | JGI IMG/M metagenome (GOLD analysis project Ga0302126, IMG submission 203108) | Marine microbial communities from Western Arctic Ocean, Canada - CB4_20m | ecosystem: Environmental > Aquatic > Marine > Oceanic | place: Canada: Western Arctic Ocean | collected 2017-09-24 | reverse complement strand
GGCGATTAATTATTATAATTTATGCGAGCGTGCTCTAAACACTATTTCTTTTATCTATCTATATATCTACACACACACACACACTATATATATATATATATAAGTTGTTGTTGTTGTTGTTGTTGTTTGTTTACTTTTTCTCTACTACTATTTCTACGCGAGATCGTTTACGTTCGTGCTCTGTTATCGTCTTCTTCTCGTCTATTATCGGGACTAGTTCAGTTTTTACTTTCTTCGAAGGCGCTTGAAGCTCGTAGCGAATTTCATCTTCGTTTACTTGTTGTTGTTGTTGTTGTTGTTGTTGTTGGAACACGCGACATTCGACGCCGCATATGTCAAACATGCCTTTCATTTTATCAAATTTATTCACGTTTCTGTACGATTCGTTGTGCGTCTGGTCGCCGTCTTTTGAGAACTGTTGCGATGATGGGATAATTTCTTCGACTACACCGGTTAAGGCTGACGTAGCCTTTACGTCGAACAGAACGCCTTCACACCTAGCTTTAAACGCGTGCGATAAAACATAAATTGGTAATGGCAATTTCGTCTCGAATTGTAAAACGACGATCTGACGGTTAGTAAAGTTTGCCGTACTCATGTTTTCGTCTTTCAGCGTAACTAAACCCATCGCTGTTACGGCTTGTTCCGCTATATCACTTTCTTCGTCGTCTTCAACTTTAGCAACTTTCTTAGTATCTTCTTCGCCATCGCCGTAATCGCGAGGTCGTCTCGTAGCAATCCCACCCATAATACCAACGTCGTCGTTTTTTTGTATATCCATCTGTTGCATGCGCAACAGATCTGAAGGAGGCAATCCTTTCGGAAGCGGTGGCGGTGTTGGAAAACGTCTATGTATGGCATCTGAAACGCCAATTTTCGGATGGAATACTAGCGTTCCTTTCATATCGCCAACAGTAGCTTCACCGATTACTACCGCGTTACTTCCACCGCTTTGTAAGAACATGTTCCTACGTTGCGAAGAGATTTCTTGATCGTTATTCCCATTTTCGGAAAAGACTCCTGAGGACAGCGCTCCACCGACACCTCCGCTATACGTAGTCAAAGAGTTTTTCGAGTTTGTATTATTATTATTATTATTATTATTATTATTATTATTATTCATTTGCTGTTGATATTGATGTTGATGGAGATATTGACTGCTATTTTTTGTATACTTCTTCTTCTCGGCGGTCATGATTTTCACCTTCATATCGCCAAGAACGTTTTGTAATTTGACGTGGACAAACTTTGCGAACTTTTCAGCCGCTGATTTTGTCGTGAATTTTACAAAAGCGACGCCTTTATTTCCTCTACCAACCTTGGCGTATTCTAAAGCCGATACGTTATTATTACTATTAGTTTTGTTTCCTTCTTGCTCTTGTTCTTCTTTGTCTTCTTGTTCTCCCTCTCTTTGCACGAGCGTATCCTCTTCTTCGTTTGATGATAAAGGTTTCACAAAATCTTCCGAATCGAGATGAAACCCTTCATGCTCTAATACTTTCAAAACGGCCTTGTTCAAAACATCATCCGTACAATCCTTCGGCGTAACGACGAACAATCTCGAACCTTCTGGAAGTTCATTCATTTGATTATTATTTGCAAATAGCATGGATGATGTCGCCGTCGTCGTCGTAGTAGTAGTAGTAGTAGTAGTTGAAACGGACATCTGTGTCGGTTGTTCTTCTGAGAAAACAACCGTGAATCGTCTCGCTTTCATTCCATCATCCAAATCTATTTCCTCGACGACATCGTCGCCGCCTTCTTTCTTTCCTCCAGCCGGGAACGCCAAAACCGCCTTTGCGGCGTCGGCTTCATTCGCGAACGTTACCCACGCGATCCCTTTAAGCACATCGCTCTTCATCTTAACCACGGCGCCAAACCTATTCGCAAAAAACTGCTCTAACTTCCCAGCATCAGCGCCTCTCCCGCAAATAACAAAAACTCTCGACCGTAACGTTTGTTTTCCGGCGGCCGCGTCGTGGTCATCCTTCATTATCGATGCGATCGCTTCACGCACTCGTTATATTCACAAGAACAACCATCATCTTCAGTCTCGCACGCAGACACACACGCACGTGCACTTATTAATTCACTGCACAGAATAGAGGAAATCAGTACTATATACTATGTCGCTCAAATACGCGCAAAAAAAAATGTCAATCATCATCACCATCATCATCAAAGAGAAAGAAGAATAAAGAAAGAAAGAAAGAAAAATGTCGCGTTCATTCGCGTCTTCGCTACACACAACCACGAGATAAAGCGCTCGAAAGCGCTCTCGCTCGCGCTCTCTCCTCTTTTCGAAAAAAGAAAGAAGCGCGGTGAAGCGAGAACTCACGATAAACGAATCGCGTGTTCCATGCAATCGCAAACTAACTCGATTCATCGGCATATCGATCGAGAACCGAACGATTCCATGAATCAAATCTCGAACACGGATACGTGTTCGATGGCGAATTGGGAAACAAAGTTTACTGTTCCGCGAACGTAACGCGCCGATGCGTGGCTTTCATTTTTTCGCATTCGTCGCTGACTTGGTTACGCGGGTAGCTTAAGCTGAAATTAAAGGAACGAAAACGGTAACGGAAACGGAAACGAACGGAAGTTGTGTCTTCGCATTTCTTACCGGAAGGCTGTTCGTTGGTCTCAGAAGCCTCCAAGTCTCAAGCAAAAGCTCTGTGGCTATTGAATAACCGAACAAAGCACGCGCTGATAAGCTCTTCCGAACGAATTTGTTCGGTGAATATGTTTCGATCGATCGTTGACTCGTGTTTGTATTGTATTTACTGCGCGCGAGGAGTTTCTATGAGGCCCATCACTGGTCGCCAGGTGATACAAAAACGAGACTTTTGTTTATGATAAATGATCGGACTTTCTGACCGAGAGGGGTAATGGGTTCAAAAGATTGGGTAAAGAGGGGTAGAAGAGTGCGTAAAATTATGTTCTACAAGGCGAAAGTTGGGTCTTCTTTGGCCGGAAATGGGGTTCAAAATTGACCTGGATTTGTAAAAAAAGGGTGCGGGTTTTCCCAGCGACCAGTCAGTCAGTCAGTGTTTTAGCTTACAAAGAAGAATATGAAAAACGCGACTTCGTACTTTAAAAGTAGGAAAACGGGAGTTAACAGAGCGCATACTGCGTCGCGCGAACGGTAAAACGGATACAATAAATAAAAATAAAACAACTTTTGTGCGAACATGGGTTGGAAAGAGCTTGGGAAAAAAAAAGGACCGAGTTTGAAGCCAAGCGATGCGATGGATTCGGAAAAATCACGAAATGTCGGCACTCTACTAGAAAAAAAGAATGCTACGCGTTCTTCGTCTTTAGTGGAGAAGAAGAAGGAGGAGGAGGAGAAGAGGGGTAATAATAATAACATGAAAGCGAGGACTGGAGGAAAGAGAGAACGAACGATAGTGATTATTGAGGAGGATTGCGATGATGATTCGCAGAACGCTTTCGAGGAGAATAATAACGATGAAGAAAGGGAAAATGGGAGGATGGCGGGAGAAATGAAACTTGATGGACGGACACCGCGCCGCGAAGAAGAGGAAGAAAAGAGGGAGAGGAGTAATAATAATAAGAAAGCGAAAACGGGAGGAGGAAGAGGAGGAGAGATGAAACAACAGAAACTGATAGTTGAGAAAGTTAGGAAAGAAGTATGGGCAAAGAAAGTAAGGTCGGCGAATGAAGATGCTGTGAAGGAAGACATTTTTATTACGTTTGATAGTAGCGATGATACCGATAGCGATTGCGAGATTACGAAAGTACTGCCATGGCTTTCTATTCCGGAGAATTTGCGCGAGAGTCCAAGTGTTTTGATTGATTACGATGAAGAGATTCCGAAAGTCGATCCAGGTTTTTCGATTGAACCTATTAGTAAAGATTGTTTGTCACAAACATACGTGATGGATTTAAAAATAAGAAGAGGCAAAGACGACGCGGAGGCTGAACTTCTCGAGCTTCTTGAGTCCGATGAAAATAGTGTTCTTGTCAGACGCGATAAATTAAACAAGTTTGATAAACAGGCCATGGCATTCGTTGATCGTAAAACTGAACAATTTTTTGGGTATTTACCGAGAAGAATAGCTGGTCTCTTTGCAAATCTAGTAGAGTTGGAAGTCTTGGAGATATCTGGCGTATTGAAACGATCATCAGATGAAAATGAAGCTGATGAGAATAGCGGCGACGAAGTAAAAGTGCAGGGATTTTACGTTGAAGTTACATTTAAAATGTTATCGAATATGACAATTACTGGCGAAGAAATAGATACGGCAAGTATTATGAAAGAGAAAATGCAGTTCGCACAACGCTTAAACGAAGAAGAGTTTATGAATGACGATTGGGCATGGCAAATGACACAATTGAAAATTAGAGATGCGATCTTAAAATCTACCGATGCGGCATCCAGCCTTTTTGATCAATCAGAGCTGAAAGTTTTGCGATCGTTCTTGACTATTACAGATTCAACGAAAACGCTCAACGCGAACGAATGTGGGCTCCTAACGACGAGATTTTTGATGAGAAAAAGTGCCTGGATTAACAACCACTACAATATGTCGGAAGAAGCGGTGAATATGCTCGTGCAACATCAAATTATGTTCAATTTGTCTAGTTATGACGAAACTAAGATCAAAACCGACGAGGCGTTACGACATGTTTTTAACGTTCAACTTTGTCTCGAGAATTCAAAGAAAGACGAGATGATTTATATGTTAGATCTGCTAAAAGACGAGGTAAAATTTGAAAACACGAGCTGGAATAAAGCAACTAAAAATGATGATCTTCGAGATTGTCTTCTCATGGCTCACTCAATGTTAGATTCAGAAGGCAAAGGAAGTGTTTGGATAGAATGCTGGAAAGCCTCCAAACCAATCGATTCGCTTTTTCTTTCACCCGTATTTCGAAATGCTCAAAAATACGCTTTCTTCGTAGTCTTTCAGAATAACATTAGAATTGAGGACATTTACAAAGCTGTTAAAGGAATATATCGCTTTCCAAACATTGCGATAGATCGCAAGAACAATAATAATCCGCTTTCAATTCCTTGGTTAACGAGAAAAGAAATGCTTGAATATTTCAGAACGGAAGAAATTATGTGCACGATTGCAATATTAGAAGAATCGATAGTGAACGCCCCTGCTTATTCTATTAAAGATCCGGAAAGCTGGAATCGGATTTTAGAGCTGAGTAAAGAATTCGTAGACGAAGTTATTTCTAAGTGTGAGAAGGGAGTAAAGGACGATATGGCTTGGTACGATCGGAACCACGACATCGAAAAATTTGACGCACGAACGAACAAAGTCTCAATATGCACTTTTGTCGTCGAAGTTCTTCAGAATAAAAAAAAATTTAAGGAAGCTGTAAAATTACTCATTGCTCTGTTATCACAACCGTTTGGTGCAAAATACCGAGGTCACTGGTATATAAGATTATACATCGACCTCAATCATTCAATGAAAGAAGGCCGGGACCGGGACCAGCTTCAGCAGAAGCTGTTCGATGTTTGCAAATGCGCGCTGGAGGATTCGTGGGTTGTATGGGCAGACCGAATAGAGTTGGAAGAAAAAATGAATGCAGTCGCTTTCAGAAAGAACAAACCCAAGGCGAAGGTCCCTGCGAACTATATAATACCAAAAAAGATCGCATGGAACGATGAAGATTTTGATAATCTTCATGGCGTAACGCTCGAGAAAGATTTTGTGACCAGGAAAAAAAACGAACAATACGTTAAGAATAAAATAATGGATGATGATGGCAAACAAAAAGAGTATAAGGGATCAAATAAGTTCTTCTTTTCAAAGGATCTTTTATACGTCGATGATCAAGGTATGCCATTGTCAACTATAGACTTAACTGTTGTTGAAAACGAGGTCGAAGAAGAGGTTGAACTTGCGAGCGTTGAGGAGTACTCTCTCAAATTCTACAGAAGGCTTGGTTGGACTGGCATACATGCAGAAATCAGTTTATGGCAGGTTCTATTGAATTTACTGTGCTATGATGTTACATTTTGCCCCGTTCAAGATGAATATTTCACCGCGTGGCCTTGCGAGTATCAACTCAAACCTATCGATTATTCAAAACCGGACTGGATTTGGCCTCGACGACAAAATATTGTAAAGCAAACGTTATTAAAAATTAAACAAGGATTGGGCGCACGTATGATTGTCGAAAATTGGGCAAAATGGTGCGTTCCAAGTGATCCGCGCGAGTTTGATTATGTTGGAACATATTGCCCTTCTGTGACTGAAGAAACAGCCGTAGTGAAGGCGAGGCGGGCAGATTTCAATCAACATTTTTGTCCCGGATTAGCACGTTACGTTGAAATTGTAAAATGTTTTGACGCTGATGTTTTATCAAGAATTTGTTTAAGGTGGCTCATTAATCCAAATGAAACACTCGGATATGGCGGCATGCCTGATTTGTTTCTTTGGAATCCTGTTGAACGTAAAGCGATGTGTGTTGAAGTAAAGTCTGAGACCGATAAAATCCAGTTTAATCAAAAGGCTTGCGTAGGAATGTTGCGTTCTGCTGGATTCGAAAGTCGATTCTTGCGAGTTAAGGACTTTAGTAAGAAAAGAAGATGAACAATCGATTCGGTATGTTGTTATTATAGTGTACACAATTAGTTTGATATATATTAAATCTGAAAAGATGAAAGAACTAATAATATAGTTGCTCACGCAGCGATACGATCCGGCGTTGATTGAGCGCCAATTCGAGCCTCCAACTCCGGTCTGAAATGCCTAATCAAACCTTGTACTGGCCACGCCGCGGCGTCTCCCAACGCACAAATCGTATGCCCTTCAATTTGTTTCGTCAATTCTTGTAACATGTCAATTTCTTCGAGTTTAGCGTCTCCCTTTTTCATTCTTTCCATGACGTTATATAACCATCCCGTACCTTCTCTGCACGGCGTACATTGACCGCACGACTCGTGCTTGTAAAAGTACGATAACCGCGCGATAGCGTCAACTACATCGGTGGATTTATCCATGACAATTACTGCCGCGGTGCCGAGACCACTTTGCGCGGCTTTCAAAGAATCAAAATCCATGAGAACTTCTTCGCAAACCGATTTTGGAATTAACGGAACGGATGACCCGCCGGGAATAATCGCGAGCAAGTTATCCCATCCTCCTCGGACACCACCACAGTGCTTTTCAATTAACTCTTGTAATGGAATGGACATCTCTTCCTCGACAGTGCACGGGTTATTCACGTGTCCAGAGATGCAGAAAAGTTTCGTCCCAGTGTTGTTCTTCCTCCCGAATCCGGCGAACCAACTCGAGCCTCTTCTGAGAATAGTCGGTGCGACTGCGACGGTTTCAACGTTCGTCACGGTCGTTGGGCAACCGTATAAGCCAATATTAGCCGGAAAAGGGGGCTTTAACCTCGGCTTCCCTTGCTTCCCTTCTAACGATTCAATTAAAGCAGTCTCTTCGCCGCAAATATACGCACCAGCTCCGTAATGAATATTAACGTCAAAATCAATCCCAGTACCGCAAGCGTTCTTGCCGAGATACCCAGCCGCGTACGCTTCATCCCTCGCACGTTCTAACGCTAACCGTTCATTCACGTACTCCCCACGAATATAAATATAGCACGCTCTCGCGCGCATACCAACACCGGCCAACAAGCACCCTTCCAACAACTTATGCGGATCGTGTCTCATGATCTCTCGATCTTTACAAGTCCCCGGTTCGCTCTCGTCCGCGTTCACTACTAAATAGTTCGGTCTCCCATCCGCGCTCACTTTCGGCATGAACGACCACTTCAACCCGCTCGGGAACCCGGCGCCACCGCGTCCTCGTAATCCACTCGCCTTTATTTCGTTTATGATCCAATCCGCTCCCATTAAAACGAGCTCTTTCGTGTTATACCAATCCCCTCGCTTCATCGCGCCCTTTATGAACGGGTCGTGTTTCCCGTATAAGTTCGTGAACACGCGATCTTGGTCCGATAAACCGCCATGCGATCTTGGTTGATGCGCTTCGTTCTGGCGCACTAGCGCACTCGTGTGCATCATCATCGCAGACTTCCTCTGCACTTTGCTGCTTCCTCGCTGCGTTTGATCGCGCTCTGGCGTCCATGCTCTTCCATCGAAACTTTTTATTCCTCGCTTTGCCGACTGATTGGAACATATCTCGCGTCGTCGACTGTTTTCATCGCTCGGGATTGTGAAAGAGGTTTGCACTGAGAGCGCTTGGTTCGATCGCTGGGCGCGATTGGTTAACAAGCGGCGGAATTTCGTGATCGATGACATTTATGGCGCTTTCTCTCTATCTCGCGTGTTTTCGTATGCGTGAGATGAAGAGAGCGCGTGCGTTGTGAGTTTGTCAATGGGTCTTCGTGTTTTTTCTAAACGCGTCGGTGTTCTTTTTTGTTTTGAAGCTGGTTTATAGAGTTTAGGGTTTTGGTCATGTTTCTTCACAAATCAACCTTTTATTTTATGACGAAGCGTTATTGTTTTTGAAGGAGAGGAAAGAGATGAGAGGGGATGATTGTAGGATATGTCATAAAACGGTAACGCAAGCGCACAGCTTCTTCGCCGAACGTTTAACGAGTTTCGTTCAGTCTTTGCTTGAACTTTAAGGTCTCGTAAATGACTACTCTCCAAAGTTTTAGGACGAACTGCTCGGCTTCTTCGTCCAAGAACACGGAGAGTTCTTGGACGAGGTCTTCGGCTGAGACGCGCTCGCGCAGTTTCTCGCAAACGAAGTCGATGACGGAGTCCTCTTCTTCGCCTAATAGTTCGATCGTTTTCTTGGCGACCCATTTTCTGCATAACGATTCGGCTCCGGAGGTTTTAAACGCGGACCAGTCGATTTGGTACGAGAATACGTCGGATTTTTTTGTTGGGACTTTGTCTATTAAAGCAGCGTCGAGCTTAGCTTTGCGTTTTTTCTCGTCTTCGATCGTTTGTTTGTCCGATTGGTCTTTCGAGACCGTCATGCCGGCGGTGACGATGCGCTTCTCGGCTTCAGTGTATTCAATCGGGACGAATTGACGTCTTTTGCGTTTTCCATCGTCATCGTCATCGTCGTCATCATCGTCGTCGTCGTCATCATTTGTTTCATTCGTTTGATTGGTATTGTTGTTGTTATTGACATCGTCATCGTCTTCTGTGCCTTGTTTTCCGCTTTCGCTTTGTTGACGTTTCTTTTGTTTCGAAAATCCAGCGATTGTAGTCTCTTTCACTGTTTTTTCCTTCTTTGCTTTTTCAGCCGCGTTTTTCAAAATCAGTTTATTCTTTCTCTCGTCGTCTAATCTTTTTTCTTCATCTCTTTTAGCTTCTTCAATTTCTTCGATTTCTTTAGCTTTATCTTTCTCTTCGGCTTCTAATTCGCGTTCGCGAAAACGCATTCTACGGTCTAATTCTCGCTCGTCTCTTTCCCAAACGTTCAATTGTCTCTCGTCGTCATCGCGTTTACGCCTGGACAATCGCGTGCGCTCTAAATTCATTTTTTCATCGTATAATCTTCTCAAGCGTTTATTCCTCTCTACTAAAATAAACTTCTCTTCGTCTAACCATTGGCGTTCTTTCCTTTGAAATTCTCTCAGCTCGCCTCTTCGTTTCTCGTCTTCCCTGCGCTTTTCTTCCCTTTGCCTTTTCGTTAACGGTTTCACTGGAACGTTGTTATTCATAGTTTGTTCACCAGTTCCAAAAGCTTTGATAACCTCGCCGTCTTCGAATTTTTGTGCACCCATTTCTTTCCCCGCACTCGAAACGGTCGAAACGTTATTATAAAAATTAGCGTTATTAAAATTAGCGCTCTTATTCGTGGACATGTGACTCGGTAAGACGGACACGGTCGTCATCGCATTTCTTATTTTCTCTTGCGACGACTTCGTCGTCGTCGTCGTCGTCGTCGGCACTATGCCAATCTTGCTCCCAATCTCTTCGTAATCATCGTCATCTCGGTCGTCGGCCGAGAACTCTAACGCGTCAACGTTCTTCGCATCGTCGTCATCGTCGTCGTCATCAACATTCCCTTCATTCCTCACAATCTCCTTAATCAGTTCCCTCCTCTTCCTATCCTCCTCCTCATCTCTCTCTTGCACACCGCCTCTCTCCTCGTTATACTTCTCAGCCGCCTTCTTCGTCGCCTGATTCACGTTCAAGAGCAACTGCTCGTTCCTCAGCGCTCGTTCATCGTCCACGCCTGAGAACAACTGCATTCCATCGAGCACGCGCATGGCCGCTAAAACGCCCTCTAGGTCTAAAAAAGTCGCGAATCCGAACTTCTTGAACTCCTTCGTTTTCCCAACCGCGCTCGTGCGCTTCCACTGTTTCAGTTTCCCGCACGTTTTTAGGATTTTTTGTATCTGCGCATCCGAAATCGACTCCGGGATTTTCCCTACGTAGACGTTCGTTTCGTTCGTCTCCATCATCGGCGAATGGCTTTTACGGTTTGTTCCGTGCTCTCGCACTCTTCAGTGCTCTGCGTAGTCCTACGCAGGCCTTGGTACTTAGCCGCTATTTCTTTCGTTGTTATTAGGAGAACACTTATCGGCAGTACAGGCGAGTTAAAAAATGATTTCAGATTATTTCTTACTTGTCAGCAAACAAGTCCAACTTTTCCCTAGGGTTTAGGGTTTATATTTTAGGGTTTAGGAAACTTTAGTAATAGGGAATCCCTACTATTAAAGTTTTCTCACCATTATTTTTACGTATCGCGAAGAACAGGATGATGATGACGACGATTTCTGAATCCCGTGCTCGTCTGAACAAAACGAACCCGTTGTTAAGAACGAGATCGAGCAGGAGTTACGAGAGCAGAGAAGTTCGTAACCAGCGAAACGAGCGAAGGAAGTCGGTAAGGAACCATGGATACGGCGCAGGTGAAGGACGAGCTGGTTTTGATTCGAGCGAGGAGCTGTTCGATGACGATAGACCGTCGAATAGGAAGAGTTTGTTCGATATCGAGCGCGTGATTAGGAATACTGAGGCGAGGAAGAAGATCGGCGCAGAGCGCGAGAGAGTTATTCGTGGCGGTGGAGAAGTCGTCGTGCCTGAGATATTGAAGTCGAGGGCGGCAAAGTTAGCGGAGGATAGGGAAGAGGAAGAAGAAGAAGAAGTTAATGAAGTAGATTTAGTTAAATATAGTACGCGAGATGAATATCGGGAAGAAGATGATTTAGTACGGAAGGTTGTGAAAGGAGTGGATGGGATGTTAGACGACGTAGAGAAGAACCAAAGCGAGAACCCGTTCGTGAAAGGGACTTGGGGGGCGTTTAAGACTGGCGAAGCGTTCGTGAAACGGCCGTCGGTGCAAAAAGGCGCGAGGATAGTTCAAAGAGTTGGAGTGGAGACCGTTAAGGTAGCAACGCCGATTATTGCGAAGGGTGTGACGACTGGATTGAAAGAAGGCGGGAAATTAGCAATGAAAGCCGCGTTTGGCGTGAAGAGAGCGGAGGGCGAGAGACGAGAGAAGATAGAAATGAAACGTATCGTAGAAGAGAAGTCTAATGGGAAACAACCAACTTGGAAGAAGACGTCGTCATCAAATGGAGATTTTTTCAATAACGTTTTTGGGCAACGGAAGGAAATCAAAGAAGAAGAAGAAGAACCTGTAAGGAATAATCCGTCATTATTAGGTAATTTCTTCTCGAAGAAGACTACTCCACCGCCGCCGATTTCAAAGCCAGAAAAGAAAAAACGAACCGATATATTCGGAAGAGTGAAAGAATGATTGGCTCTTTCTGTGTAAAATAATAATAATAATATACGTATTTAATCAACTTTTGCAATATCGCTAAAAATAATACACTACTATCGCGGGCCTTTACACATGAACTTCTTGGACTCTTTTTCCCACGCATCGGTTGAACAAGAACTAAAACCCCATCTACTTTTCCAAGTGGATTCCATTAAATCCATTTTCTGAAAACATCCATATTTCCCGTACGAAAGTAACAAAACAACCCTACCCCACGTCGACGATAGGTGTCCTAAAAAATAATCTGCATCGGCGGCCAAGTATAAGTTCACTAACGCGTTATGGATTTCATTTTCCGGGTCTAATTTACCTTCTTTCAAGAGACGATTGATATCGTCGTTATGACGCGGTTGAATCGTCGTGTAATAAAAGTGAAATTCTTTCCCGAAATTCTTAATCGCGTCGTCGATGACTTGTCCATCCTCAGTCATTAAGAGTACTTTTTTACACTTTGGATCTAACTTTCTTAACCTCGCCAAGAATTGCTCAATTTGCAAATTCGATCCTTGATGTCCCCTTTGCGCGCGATCGCCATGTCTCACGTGAATCGCCGCGACTGATTCTTTCCTGTCGTCCGAATCCCAACCCATGCGTTTCTTCTCCAACCTCAAAACGCGATCTAGCTTTTCGTTCGGGTGCAAAATGTAATACAAAAACTGACTGATTACCCAACATCCTCCTCTCCCATTCGGTGCCGCTTCACCGAGCGTCTCCGATAATTCACCTATCCAATTCTCGCCAGCTTTATTCTCCTTCTGAAACCCGTCCAAACTCCCTCTCGTCCACACGACGATCTCGCTATCACTATCATCACCATCACCATCATTTCTATCATCTCCTTTGTTATTCTTACTATTCTTATCATCGACCAAAACACCTTCACCTCTATTCACACCATCAGGAGTTTCATATTCCGTCATCGCACTCCCAATCTTTTGAAAATAGCAATCGTTCCCTTTACTCTCGCACTTTGAATACGTCCACTTCCCGACCTTTGCGTACGCAAACGGTCTCTTCAAATGCACGGCTGTAAAAAACGCGCTACACACTCTCAACACTCGCGACCCAAACCCAGCAGTCGGGTCGTCGTCGGCATACACGACCGCCCCCTTTCCTTTCCTTTCTTCATGGTCGCCCTTAAAAAATTGATGTTCGCATATTTTCCTCTGAAATCTCCCTCTCACTTCTTCGTCATAGAAACTGAACTCGTTCGACTCCTGCGCTTTCTTCTTATCGACGTACGATAATCCATCGTAATGATATCCTCTATCTTCGCACACGCTCCTGTTATTCTTATATGGGTTCGATTTGTACGGCGCCGGTCCAGGATCTCTTATCGATAAAGTTCTATATACACTCGAAATCGAAGTCCTCCTGTTCGTCGAGAAGAAGACGAAGAAGAAGAGAAGGAATGTGAAGCAAAACAGTAACACGCGCTTCAAGCGCTTGAGTCGTTTTATTCTTCGTTTCGTTTGCACCATCGCATGCGTTTCCATTCGATTCGACAGTGCAGAGTTGATTATTTAAACATGTGAAGGCGCTTTATTTGAACTCAAAAAGGAGAAGAAGAAGAAGAAGAAGAAGAAGAAGTTGTTCGAAAAAACGATTTTTTGTTTACGCCGTATCTAATGTGATCGATTACGTACTCATTTTCGATCGATTCACTCTGAAATTTCGCACGCGCGTAGCCAATGACTTTACCTATCTTTTCTTCTCCGAGCGCTTACAGTGAAACT
>Ga0302126_10001593_pt1 | contig 13458 bp, 8 predicted proteins | sample CB4_20m_MG_FD_203108 | JGI IMG/M metagenome (GOLD analysis project Ga0302126, IMG submission 203108) | Marine microbial communities from Western Arctic Ocean, Canada - CB4_20m | ecosystem: Environmental > Aquatic > Marine > Oceanic | place: Canada: Western Arctic Ocean | collected 2017-09-24 | reverse complement strand
GAGAACTGCAAAAAATTGCTCGGCAAAGTTCCAGTCTTTGGCATTTGCATGGGACACCAAGTCTTGGGCCAAGCTTTCGGTGGTAAAACGTTCAAAATGAAGTTTGGACATCACGGAGGTAACCACCCAGTGAGAAACGAATTCACTCAAGCCGTTGAGATTTCTGCTCAAAATCACAACTTTGCCGTCGATTTGGCTACGTTACCGAAAGAAGTGAAAGTATCTCACCTTAATTTGAACGACGGAACATGTGCTGGCATGGTCTGGGAAGAAAAAATGGCCATGACCATTCAATACCACCCAGAAGCTAGTCCAGGACCACACGACTCTGATAACTGCTTCGCGCAGTTTGTTGACATGATTCGCGCAAATAAAGGTATGGTGGCGGTGTCTCGATAATCAGTAATTCTTATATAAGTAATAAAATTATATAACAAAACATCATATATACATACATGCATACATGCCAATCAATCAATTGCATTCTTTCTCTCTTTCGCATTCGATTTCACAAGGTAGTTAAAATTTTTGATAGTAACATAAGTTTAACGCCAAATTCGCAAAATGCCGTTATTACGTATTGTTAGAAAAAAACTTAGTCGTTTGTGAGAAAGGACGCACAAGAAAGAACGCATCAGGCTGTCAGGCACTGATATGGGCAACGAAAATCATATCAGTACTGGCGCAAAGGCACCATCAATCGGAGATGAAGATGATGAAGATAAGAAGAATAAGAATAAGAAGAACGAAATAATTGAAAACAATAACGAGGAAACTCCTACTCCTACTCCTACTACTGATAAAAACAAAATTGTTATAACAAGAGAGGAAGGCAACGCGAATGACAAAGTAAAAAGATATCCTCGTGTCCAATCGACTGATGCTTTCTTCTTGGGCAAAGGCGATTTTCTTGCCGTTGGGGAAGAGCCTTTCCAACCAAATCCCGACGATCCGTCAATTCGACCGTTTCGCTCTGGTTTCGCGTTAGATGAAAAGTCGTTCGAAATGGAAGAAGAACTGTTCCAGGTGCAACAACAACTACCGAAAGCTTTGACAGCGGCTCAACAACGGCAACAATTTTCGTCATCACCACAACGATCTAGAGAGAAGAAGCAATTAATTTTACCAGCGTTGCTGAACTGTTCTGGCGTCGTTCAAGATGCTTGCAATGCAATCGTGGATGATTCGTTCAATCGATGTTTTCAAATGAAAGACCAGCAGCCGTGGAACTTTAACTTTTATCTATACCCGCTATGGGTTATTGGCTTTATCGTACGACACTTTGTACTTTTACCATTGAGATTTACGTGGCTAGTTCTAACGCTGGCTTTGTTTTTTCTGTTGTTCTTCATCGTGCATAACGTTTTGCCTGAAAAGAAAGCGCAAATAGTGAAGAGAAAACTGTTGGAGTATTTAGCGGCGGCGTTTGTCATGTCTTGGACCGGGGTGATTAAATACCATGGACCAAAACCGATAAGGCGAGGCGGTGTAGTCTATGTCTCGAATCACACATCCATGATTGATTATCACGTAGTCGCACAGGTATCGCTTTTCGCGTGCATTATGCAGAAACATCCAGGATGGGTTGGTTTTATTCAGAATACAGCCTTAAAAGCGGTAGATTGTATCACGTTTAATCGAACAGATATTAAGGATAAACAAGCCGTATCGAGACGGTTGAAAGAACACGTTAGAGATCCAACAAAATTACCGTTGTTGATATTCCCGGAAGGCACCTGCGTGAATAATGAACACTGTGTCATGTTTAAAAGAGGGGCGTTCGATTTAGGCGTTCCGGTTTGCCCAATTGCGATCAAGTACGATAAAACGTTCGTAGATGCATTTTGGAATTCGCGTAAACAAAGCTTTTCTGCGCATTTAATCAAGCTCATGTCCTCATGGAGTGTCGTCGCGGATGTATGGTTTATGGAACCTCAAACAATTAGAGAAAATGAAACGTCTATAGAATTTGCGGAACGCGTGAGAGCGATGATTGCAAAAAAAGCTGGCTTGAAAATGGTTGCGTGGGATGGGATGTTGAAATATTATCGACCTCATCCCCGCGAGCGTATTGCGCGACAAAATACTTTCTCTAAACGTTTTCAAACCATCTTACATACACTTGGTTTCAATAGCAACAGAGAGAGTCATTCGGAGAGCAAAGAAAAAGAATAATAGTACGTAGTTTTTGAGGGCGGTATCATTTATTTTATATTTTAGACTGTTGTATGTGTTGTATTAATTAAACGAAAGTTACGGCAATGCTGCCGTTGCTTGAATCTCAACCAAAAGTTGAGCACCTTCCTTTTTATAAACCATGTTAGCCTCAACGCACGCCCTCGTAGGCTTCCCGTCCTTTATCCATTCGTTATATATTTCGTTCATCCCGGCGTAATCGTTCTTAATATCTTTCACCCAAATCATGCAATTTAGTAACCTCGTCTTATCAGTACCAGCTAGAGCTAATAGTCTATCGATCTCATCGAGAGTTTCTTTCGTTTGCGCTCGAATATCATCTCCAGCACCAACTTGTCCACATAAATAAACAATGCCATTATGAATTGTGATTTCTGAAAATCGCGGGTCTTCATCGAGTAAGCGAACGATTTCATTATCGTTCTTCGTTCCTTTCGTCGAAGCAGCGGGAGACATTGATATAATATTTCTTCGCGACTTTGATGAGGCTTTGAAAACCTTTTGATGAATTAGTATCTTTTGAGAACTACTAGCACAGCCAAGCATACTCTATACACTCTACACAATTATAGTGATGATGACACTATAGTTCTACTTTATCTGCTTTACAACAACACTAAAACACTACTTTTGCTACAAAACTACAACAAAAAACAAACATCACTACTAAATTCATCAATCATTCTCACGCAGTCTTTCCAGCTCTCCTTTTCGAAACTGCAACGCATTTGGTTTGTAGTTTCTCTCGAGTTCGGAGTCTTCCAGTTTCACGTATACGCGAACACTTTTTAAACTTACGGTTGCACTCTTTGACCCTTTTCCAACAACTCTGCAACTGGAAAAAAGACTCGTACTCGAGTCATTTGTTACATTTCCGCCGCCGTAATAAGTTCCTAATCTTGACGTTGCAAGTTTTGATTCTAGCTGAAATTTTAATCCATCCGGTCCCCATTGTGGAGAAAGCCCGGCTTCATCGATGATTGCCATACCACTACCTCCGATTTTCGCATATTTTGTAGGATCTTTCCTCCTTGTCGTTCCATTGATTGCGTACACGAACAAAAAAGCACTAATCGCCTCTACCCATTCGCCGTAGCCGACCCAGCCCTTTGGATTATACCCGCCGAATACCGTGCCATCTTCAGTTTCGGCTATTAAAACTCCGCATCCTTGACCGTCTAATTGCGTATGGAAGGCGCGACCATTCCACCCATGCGTCTGAGCATCATAAGCGATACCTAAAGGCACCTTCTCCATTTGCGTCTGTTTCAACACTTTCCTGACCAAGCGCAATTCGTTCGTATCGTCTATGTTCTCTATTGGCTCCAAAAACTCTTCGCAATTCGCTGGCCATTGATCAGGCCACTCTTCCTTTGTCATTCGTTTCAAACCAGCTGGTTCAGGATCATCAAGAAAACCGGGAAAAAGCTTCCCTACCAGGTTAGTGATGAAATCGCCACTATCATCCTTCGAAGCAGAACTGGTAAGTGTACTCAGTTTTCGACTGCGAGGATTAACAAATCTCTTTCTCGTCGTCGACATAGTCATAATCATCTTCGTCTGTGTCATAATCGTCATTTCTTAAATATATTTTCAAATATATATAATTTAACGTGTTTACGTTGAAGAAGTGTGTGTTATATTTTCGCAAAGATCTTTTTTTCCTGATTTTATATGCCGTGCCGTGTTTGCTGTTTTGGGCCCGCTGTTTTCCTCGTTTTGCTCAAATCCTCAAAAAAGACAAAAACAAAAGGGTCTTTCATAAAACATCTTCGTCGTCACTTCTTCGCACGCGCGCAAACTTTAAAAGAAGACAGTACTACACGGTCACACACGCACTTGACACAGCGTCAGTGTCTCAGTGGGTGATTAAGAGAGATAGAAAGTATGATCCGTCGATGGTCTCAAGCATCGTTGTTTTGGAGGTTCAGTGCCTTCACGGACTCCACTGCTGCTCCTAAAAACGTTCTTCGTCAACTGGAGGGAACGCAGGGAACTTTAATTCATCGTTCGATTGGAACGTCGCCTTTAAATAATACTAATACTGATACTAATAACACACAGCCACCACGTGCAGCAGCACGTGCGACGACGACAACGGGAAATTCGAATATCGAGAAAACGAAAGAAGAAGGTTTTAAAAAAGATAGCTCGAGCGGAGGACATTTACGTTTAAGAAATTTACCAAAAGAAGGCATCGCGGCGAATGATTTGAGGAGGATTTTTGCAAGGTTTGGTGAGATTAGATCAGTTAAGTCAATGCGACCACCAGAGAGCGACCAACCTAAAGCGCTCATTCGATTTCGAAAGTTGGAAGATGCGGAGAAGGCTTTGGAAGCACTAACAAGTATTGACGGGATCGTGATTGGACAGAGTAAGACCGAGCCGGAAAAAAACTGGGAGGGACGCGTGAAGAGAAAAGACGAAGAAGAATTGTTGAAAAGTGGTTCGAAGATAGAAGAAGAAGGAGAAGTTGTAGCAGTAGTAGAAGACGGAGAGGGAGAAGATTTAAGAAGAATTAAAGGAGAACTCTTCGATCCAACGATAGCAAAATTTAAGCGAAACGAAAAAGGTGAAGGAGGAAGGAGGAACAAAGACTTGTTTGTTGTTAGAAACACAGAAAACGAACAGCCTGCAAAAAACATTCGCACATTCAAAGAGGGGGAAGAAGGACGAACCAAAATGAAAGTAGAAAAGAAAGACCCGTTAGAAGGTATCGATATTTCGAATATGTCTATTTCGGAAATCCGAAAGTTGACGCTGGAAAAGAAACGCGAGCAACGCGAAGAACATTTGGCTAACCAAAAGAGAGTAGCCGAAATGAAGCAGAAAGATATGAAAGATAAGCGAGATGAGCGCATCGCAGACGGTACAATGAAGGCGAGAAGCTATGTGCCGAGGTATAAGCAAGCTGATGATAAAATTGCACGTGATGTTGACTCGTTTCCCTCACTGCATCAAGATCAAAGAACGCGAAGAGACGCATCGTTTGGCGGTAAAACGTTTGAGCTTAAAAAACGATCATCTGCTACTGGCGGAAATTCGGATCAAAAAAATAACAGACGTGAAAAAAATCCTGAAAATGATCGAATTAAAAAATTGCTCAGAGAACGCGTCGATGCGGCAAAAAAGTTGCAGATGGACGGTGTGGAGCTCGATTACGACATTGTAAAGCTCGAGAAGGATATGCAATTAAGATTTGGAGAATACACGAATTGGCCAGGTGGAATGAACCGCAAACCGTGGATATTCGGAGAAAAAGATCCGAATGAAGGCCTTTCACCTGGAGAATATTTAGACACGAAAAAAGACTTCTTGATGGAGAAGTTAAACTTAACCTCCACTTCGCAGTATGAAAGCTTAAAGCAAGAATCGCTGGAGGAGTTTGGAAAGATGCTCGTAAAGGAAAAGTATCGCAAGGAGTCTTCCGGGGAATCGACCGCGACGGATGTGTTCGAGCATAGAAGAATGATATTCGACATGGCGAAAGAAGCCGTAAATAACGATAAAAATCCTTTGTATAACTTTGCGAGAAGAGCGGCTTCAATTTTGGACTCAAATCCCGGTATTAGTTTCGGGAAAAAGAAGAAGATTTTCGCAAGGTTGGGAATAGACGCAAAACAATACGATAAATTTGTCGAGTAATAATAGCAAAAACGCTTTATATTTTTTGTAGTGGTAATATAAAATAAATAGATATACAGTAATAATCATAAAAACTTTGTGTACAATTTGAGCGAGGCGGTGATTGAAATCAATCGCGAACCCGCGTTAGTTTATTTTCCAATGAGCGATCGAACTGAAAACTTTTTGCTCGTGCGAGAATTTTCAACCATTCCACCCTCAATATCTCTACCATTCTTTGATAAATCTTCCGAACTAGCTACACCACTTGCTGCCCCGTAGACCGATATCCCTTGAACGCTACCAAATGCTTGTTTTCCGTTGGAAGACGCGTCTCTAAAGAAAGGGGCGTCGGGATCAAACGTAATACCGTGATTGAATTTTGGACCATATTTCTGCGCAGCTTCAACCAAAACAGCAAGCACACAAACAGTTAAACACACCAATCCGAGCGTTTGATACGAAGACGTATTAATTTCTTCTTCAGTGTCCAGGGCTCCCATGGACGCAATTTCTTCATCATTCTCTTCTTCAGCAGCGCCTTTCTTGGATTTTTTCATGCTATTCTTCTCTTTAAACGACAATTCTTTGCGCTCCACTAAAACATCTGAGTAGTCATCCGAAGTATCAGAAGAAGATGCCGTTGACGAAGTGCTGTCAATGTCAGATGAAGTAGACGAGGAGCCCCATCTACCGAATAAGTTTGCAAAAATTCCTTTACTCTTCTCTTGCGGAGCGTGCTCGTACTCATCGTAATCTCCATCATCGTGATGAACGATTATTTTACCGTGTTTTTTGCTCGATGTTTTCTTGTTCAATTTTTCAATCTTTCGAAGAATCGCTTCCCGTTCTTTTTCAGCTTTTGCGCCATCAGAACTTTCAGTAACGCGCGGAATCACCGACTGCTCTGATGCCAAGTTGTTTACTACGCCAGATTTAGGAGTAAACTTCTTTGAATGATCACTAACATCCATTGGGATGTCGATTGAAGACGATTTGTGTTGACCGAGCGCTGGAAGTAACGAAAATATACTTGGTTTTTCTTGTGCTGAACCCAACGTTGGTATAGCCAAAGACGGCTTTGGTGCTGATTCTTTCGGCACGCACGTAGAAACAGGTCCCACGTTGATAGCACCTTCTTTATCTCGGCACGAATACTTACTATTAAACGCCCAAGCGCCTTCAAAAATTCTACCCCATTCGCCTTTCTGTATCGCATCAGCTGCTATGCCTCTCCACATGTGAATTGGTTGTTCGAAACTCTTCGCCCTCGCAAACATGTAGAACATATCTTTAACTTTGTTAACATTCCAACGCTCCAACGGTTGGTTGTAATCAACTGCGTCCGAGAACATCGATCGCATACTCGTGACTTGTGAGACGTCCCAATTGATTATATTACTATTGAAGTGAGTCGCTTTTTGAAACATGTTGGACATATCCATTACTTTACTCGTATCCCAGTTCCCGATCGGTTGATTAAAAGAAGAGGCTCCTTCAAACATGTGTCCCATGCTTAAGACGTTACTTGTATCCCATTTCGTAATATCTGCGTTAAAATTGGCACGGTTCTTGAAAAGATCTTCCATTCTGCGAACTTGGCTTGTGTCCCAATTTGGCATAGTCCCTCGCCGAGATTTCTTCGCGTAGTCGTGGCATTGGCCATCAACAGGTGCTTCAGCCAAGCACTCATCGACGCCTGCTCTGAACCAGTTGCATGCATTCACTGGACCGTTTACGGACATCCCTGGGCATGAAAAACTAGAAAGAAAGCTCTGAGCGTCTTCGAAAATTTCATTCGCTTCGGCTTGCACTGCCGGGCCTTCCCACAACGACAAGTCAAAGTTAAAACTCTGAGCATGTTTGAACATGTACGACATATCCTTGACACGCGAAACATCCCAGTTCCCAATGTTTTGATTGAAATCAAGCGCCGCATAGAACATTCCAGTCATATCTTCTACATTCTTTGTGTTCCATTGACTTAAATCTTGGTCGAAAGATTGCGCTTCGTAAAACATGTGTTTCATATTAGTCACTTGCGATACGTCCCATTTTGATAAATCTTGGTTGAATTCTCTCTTATACATGAACGCACCGGCCATATTTTTGATTTGAGACGTGTCCCATTCCGTAATATGACCAAAGTATGAATCCGTGCAATCGCCTTCAGGAGACTGGCGAAAACAGGAAGTTAAAGCTGATTTAAACTGCTCAGGGTGCGAAAATGCTGGATGTTTTGCAGCTGGATTCTTTTCAGCACTGCCCAATAATTCCGTTTCTTTTTTGTCAAGCCTCGGTTTATCGTGGACGCGAGGGTAGTCATAATCGATTGAGCCGTCTGGCTTTTTGTGCGTGATTCTCTTGACCGACGCATTTGATGTTTGTTCTTCGTTTTCCAACGAAGCTTTCTCATGCGAAATCCACGGGTTTACTTCTTTCTCAACTTTAGTAACTTCCACTTCCTCGAGATCATCGTCGTCGATAATTTGAGGACCTTCGCCGTCTTTTGCCATGTTATCTCTCTCATCCTCGACAACTCTTTCAACTTTTTTACGAGGAGCGTCGGTGTATTTACTATTGGCCACTACGACTTCTTCTTTTCCGGCATCCATTTTGTTGTCATTTGACGGCCAAAATGATTTTTGATTTTGTTCTTCTTCTACCGATGATTGCGGTTGTTGTTGTTGTCGTGGTTGTTCCTTTGAACCGTTGTTGTTTTTGAAATTAACAGAAGTTTCGAGAGCGTTTTGTACGATTGAATCAGCTTTCATCGTCGCTTCTTCGAGAACTTTCTTCGCGACGACTTCCGCTTTCTTCTTTGCATTTTCAACAACACGATCGACGATTTTTTGCGCGTGTTCATCCGCGCTTAAAACTTCCGTTGCTTTTTGCAACACATCCTCTTGACGAATAGGTTTATTCTGTTGGCCTTGCGTCGTCGTCGTCGTCGTCTTCGCTTGAGCATGCTGTAATGGATCGGCAAAGGAAATTGCCGGTAAAGGCCATTTTGCCTTTGCTTTTCCTTCTTCTTCTTGTTTTTCTCGCTCCGCTTGCTCTCGTTCTTCTCGTTCTTCTCGAGCTCGCTTCGCCTCCTTCACTGCTTCGGCACCCTTCTGCGCTACCTCTTTCGTCTTCTTTAACGACTCTTCCAAAGCTTTCTTCTCTCTCTCTGTCGCCTTGAGTTCTTCCAAAAGTATTTGCTTCTTCAAAACTGGCAATAGCGCTTCTTCTTTATTCTTCGTCGTAGTAGTTATTATTTGTTGTTGTTGTTGTTGTTGTTGTTGTGTTTCAACATTATTATTATTATTATTATTAGTTGATGATGATGATGAACTAACCGATGATCCCTGCGCTACTGCTGCAACAAACGTACTAGCATCATCAGATACTTTCGCCCAAGCGCTCACTTCGTTTGGAAAATGACCAACGGCGAGTAATCCAACCATCGTTGCCGCTAACGTCCTCGTCGAAAACGCTGGACCATTATGATGTTTACGAGACTCTAGATTGTTATTCATGACGACTATCTTTTCTCTCTCTCTCTCTCTCTCTTCCGTTTAATTTAACAAATCACACTCACACACGCACACACCTGAACACGCAAGCAGTAAGAAGATCTATGCTGGATCGTTTAGTGTTCGTGCGATATTATTCTTTTTTAACGCGCAGAACAAATAAATGAAAATTTGACGATGGAAGACGCGGCCTTTCGACTGTCTAAAAATGTAAAAAAAATGTCCATCACCTCATTTCTAATAAAATAACAATACGCGAGTAATAATAATAATAATAATAATACCAGTGGTTTTATTTTAAACTTGAATTGAATATCTCTCTCTCTCTCTCTCTATATATATATAATAACGATGGGGAGGAGCGATGCTGATAATGATGATGATGATGATGATGGATTTAAAGAAGAAGAAGAAGAAGAAGAAGAAGAAGAAATTGTTGAATTAGAAGCCAAATTAGTAGTAGTAGATGATGTAGTTAATAATAATAATAATAATAATGATAACAAAGAACGAGACGAACGAGAGAAACGGGAGTTATCATTAATAGAGAAACGATTGAGAGAGACGCAGAAAGTTTTAGTGAAAGAACGTAGACAGCGCGAAATAACCGAAGCCGTTTTGGAAGAAACGACGAAGGCTTTAGATTCAGTGCGAAGAATTTCGATTTATAACAGTCAGAATATTAATAATAATAATAATGTTCTTTCGTTGGTGAATAATAATAATAATAACAATAGCAATAATAATAATAAACGACATCATCCAACGAGAATAAATACAGTTGGAAAACTATTACGGTTGTCCAATGGTAAAGGCGCTGAGGAAACAATTGAGAGCTTGATGACCGAGGTCGAACGATTGAGAGAAGAGTTAGTAGTGACTTCGTTGAAATATGACGAGCAAGACGCGGAGTTAGCAGCGACAAAGCAACAATTGAGAGCAAAAGAGGCGTATATCAAAGACCGAAAACAAAGCGTGGTTGAAATAAAAGTAGACATAAGAGAAGTAACAAACGATGAACAGATTGAATTTATTGATAAAACGAGAGAAGTTTTACGCGCCGCGGTACACTCATCGTTACAAATTGAAGAGTTAAAGAAACTCGATCGGAAGAGAACTCAAGCGCTGTCGAAATTAGTGGAATGTATGCAGATGCAGCGAGACGCGTTGCAACTTAAATTGAATGATTTAGGATTTAAAGATACTACTGAAGACGATGCGTTGCAGGAGGCGATGCTTGCGAAAAAGTTTGGTGGAGATCGCGCGGCGGTGAAGGAAGAACCGGTTAAAACACCGAGTGGAAAAACGTTTTATGTCACGCGAATGAAAAGCTCTATTTACGAACGGATCTTCGGCGTGCACATATAAAATACCCTTGTTAATCTATGTATACTATAATTAGCTAATATTAAAAAACGCAAAGCGCATAAATAAATACATGCGTGGCCTGCAATAAAGAACTCGAAAACGACGTGCTTGGATACTTGTTCCAACAATATTCCAAAATAAGCATCACACTACCATTTATCAGGCATTCGAAAATCAAATTGACGTTTTGATTTTGCTTTTTTCCCATCGATAACTTCCTCGTTCTTGCCAAAGGTTCGCGACGGTTGAACAAAATCAGCGGTAAAAGATTGAAATACCATGCATAAAATTGATAATGTAGACTCCGCGCACATAATATACCTATGAAATTTCCTTGAGCTAGAATTAAGGCAATTTTATTCTCACTCGGATATATAATATCCAACTTTGCTTGTTCTTCTATTTTGCTATTCCCATCATCATCACCACCGATGTTGTCCTTCATCTTTCTATTGTCATATCGTCGTCGTTGCGTAGTAGTAGTAGTAGTAGAAGTAGTAGTAGTACTACCGTTCCGCTCAAATTTTCGCAAAAAGTTACGAAAGAAATCCCAAAAGAACCTCTGCTCGACTCTTAAGCGGGCGACTTCTTTCTCGCTACTGCTTCCTCGAAACCATTTTCGATGGGCGGCTACAAAAAGTAACGTCAAATGTACTATGAGTAACCCGTTTGCTAGCTCTTTCGAAACGAATTGCTCTTCGCTCAAAAACTTAAAATTCACAGTCCATTTATAGGTGAACACTCTCGTCAGCTCAAATGCTCGTGAGAGGTAGCTCCTTGGAAACGTTAATAAGAACGGCAACGCTAAAATAATTTGTACGGCTAAAAACACCCCTAAACAAGTGAATATCTCAAACAGAGTTTCGCCGTATCCAACTAAAAGTACTAACGCTGGCGGCAGGTACAACAATGCGTTCATTTTGATCGAAGTCGCAATTGAAAGCCACGCAAAACCTCTCGCGAACGCATCTCTGTTTATACTCTTTGCGTTCCAATTTTTTCTATCCATAAACGCTAAAACCGCCAAGTGACAAAATATAGCGCATACGCCGTCGTTGAACATCCTTAGCGAATATATCGAATGCATTCTCTTGCTTAAACATACGATAGGATAAAAATATATTGGAACTCTTCCACTCTTTTGCAAAATTCTAAACGAAATCCATTGATTGAAAACGTACATAAGCGCGAACAAACATTGCGCTTTTATGATTTCCTCTCCACAAACGAATCTTACAAAGCCGAAGAAATAGACGAACCCGGCTGGGTATACTAAAGGTCCTGTTTGACCGCGTAAGTTTACGTAATCGAATTCTTTATTCTTAAAAAATCCATCGACTTCTTCTCCATACGCTATCCAATCAATCTCTGTATATTTCACGTATTTTATGATCCCAAAGTTTAACACGAGCTCGAGGAGTAGTAATATATTTATTATAATTTCGATTGTTGTTTCAACCGTCTTCTTCTTCTTCTTCACATTTATCTTCGCTCGTAGTCGTTCCCTTATTTTTGTGAACTTAAAAAAATCAGTAGTAAAAAGCATCTTCATCATCATCGTTCATATATGTATACATATATATATATGTATAGAAGTAAATGATTCTTTTTTTTACCGATAAATAACAAATAAGGTAATCGTTATTAATGAAAGGAAGAATGAGAAGACATGGAAGAAACAAAAAATCAAAAATGTGCAAAATGTACTAAAACTTGCGCGGCTATTTAGAAAGATTAACTATAATACATTAGTGCCCGCCGCCGCTGCCGCTACCTTCTATCAAGCCTCTCTCTTTTAATTCATCTTTTAAAATCTTAGCGCCGGTCACCATAAATAACGTTTGCCAAATTCCGAGTCCGATTCGCGGAACGATTCCACGGAACAATCCACCGACGCCATTTTCTTTCACTATATCTTTCATGACAGAGATCATGGTACCAGTCTCTTGCCCTAAACTTCCTCTCGTCTGCGCTTCGATTCTAGCGACTTCAAATGGATGATTCCAGCACGCCATCGCGCCTCCAATAACGCCACATACCACTTCTTGTCCTTTCGTCATTCTCACTTCTTTAGACTCAACGTTTGGATACCATACTTGTTTTGCTTTTTCTCGCACAATCTCTGTAAAGCCTTGCCTACTGGCCCAGTTCGTTGCTTGTCTAAAAGCGATTGCCGTTCCGCCAGGATAGAAACCTTTCACGCCGGCGCGTTTGTACGTTTCTTTAATGCGTTCTAAGCTTGACTTTCCCGATGGATCGTTGACGGCGCCAGTGACCAAGTATGTACACGGACCCATAACGCTCACTTGTGCGATGCCTCCACCAGCTCCGGCTATAACTCCCGCTAAACCTGGATCGACATCATTTTTCAGTAAAGCTTCGTTCAAGCCTTCTTTAGCGTACATTAATATCGCGCCTTTCGTCCCGCTTTCGACCATTTTCGCCGACGTTCCTCGCCAAAACGCTGATACGCCTCCCGTTTTATACACGTTCTTCAAGGCTTCAATAGTTCCCTCCGTTCTGTGTCGTCCCATGCGCGTTTTCCAAACTTCAAAAGGCATACCTAACGTAGCAGCTTCGGCCATTTGTATCGCTGGACCGATGATAATATCAATCGCGGGCATTTGTTTGGGTCTTCCTTTAGACTATGTGGGTTTAAGGTAAGGACAAACTATACAGAAGTATCGCTTGTAAAGCTATGGTTATGTGTGTGGTTTATTAATGTATAAATACTATTAATTAACCTAGATCA
>Ga0302126_10001592_pt1 | contig 13464 bp, 8 predicted proteins | sample CB4_20m_MG_FD_203108 | JGI IMG/M metagenome (GOLD analysis project Ga0302126, IMG submission 203108) | Marine microbial communities from Western Arctic Ocean, Canada - CB4_20m | ecosystem: Environmental > Aquatic > Marine > Oceanic | place: Canada: Western Arctic Ocean | collected 2017-09-24 | reverse complement strand
TACTACTCCATCATCTCTTTCGCGAGCATATTTGCAAAGACGACGTCGTCGACTTCGACTTCGTCGCATCCATCGACGCACTCTGCCAACGCCGCGGCTAACATATGCTTACACATTAACTTCTCATCCCTACTCACGACGTCCCAAGTAAACCCTTTACATGCACAGAAATGGTTCGGAAACGTCAAATGTTGTTGCCTAGCTCCAACATCTGACGAATTCTTAGCGTTCGCCCTTCTCTGCGCTGGCGACGACTTCGCGGCGCGTCCACGAACCCTTTGATTCGTCGCTCTCACCGCGTACACCGTCCTCCTCGTCTTCTTTGCCACGAATCTCGTCACCCCACCACTCGCGGCGCAATCTAAAGCCCTACCGAGATGATTCTCGCCGAACACGTACTCCAACTGCATCAAATGCTCTTCCTTGAACTGTTTCAACGAAGCGATTTCTTTGAAGATTTCGCGTAAGATCTCTCGCACCTGTACGCCTGTCTGTTTATGTCTCTGTACAGAAGTAGTAGTAGTAGTAGTAGTAGTATTACTATCATTGACATCGCGTTCATCTCTACCATCATCGTCGTCGTCGTCGTCATCATCATCATCATCATCGACATCTCCTCCCTCATAATCACGCTTTTTCTTCCTTTCGTTCGATTTCCTTCGCTCGTCGTTCTTCTTCTTCTTCGCAAAAACGAAACGTTTACCACGACCGTTGCCGATATCAACAATCGCATTTTTCTCGGAAGTGTTATGTTTCTTCACTCGTAAGTGTTCGTGCGAAACTAGACCACCCATGAACGCTGGATACGCTGGCGCTTCGTTGACATCTTCTTCGTTATCTTCGTTATCTTCTTCTTCTTCGTTCATTTTAATCGCTTTTAATTAATTAAGAGCGCGAGATAGCGTTTTTGAAGAGAGAGTGAAGATCTGTTTTTAAATGTTGAGTGGGTTTAGGGTTTCATTTGTTTAGGGTTTATGGTTTTAGGGTTTAGGGTTTCAATAACTTTGATTAGGTGATGAGATGTGGAAATTATTTATGTACAAGTACCAGTATATGCATATGGTATATATATATATATGTATGTATAATGAAAACAGGCGAAGGAGAGGAGGAATATGAAATCGGTGGGATAGATGTAATGCACAGAAGAACGATTACGAGAGGTGAGGAAAGTGAGAACGATCGTGATGATGATGATGTTGATGGCGATGATTTTGATAAATCAGATGTCGTCGTGCGTGATAGTAATAAAGAGGTCATGAAAAGGAATAAAAACGTAAAAAATGATGAGAAGACGGAAAGTATGGATACGATCGATGATGATTATTTGATTATGACTGAGAACGATGGTGACGATGAGAAAGAAGAGGCGAAAAAAAAGGAGAAGAAGGAGTATGGGCTTGAACGAACGGTCAAGAACGTGAGAGCGAGCGAAGGTAGTAGACTTACGTCGACCACGGCTGCTACGTCGGCTACATCGAACGATGATAAGTCGGTAGTAACTAAGAAACCGAGTAGACCGAGTTTAGGATTCTCCACAAGAGGCGTTCCAGCGACTGAGTTATTATCAACAGTCATCGGGAGTTTACGGAAACAATCAAAGGCGTTAATAGACGCTCTGGCGAAAGGGAGAGACGACGCGGAAGACATTTTCGATAAGGTTAGTGAATCTATTGAAGAAACTAAGATAGCGCTCGATAGTATCGATGTGAAGTCCGAAGAGATTAGGAACGGTTTACGCGAAATATGCGCGAGTACTTACTACGTAGATAGGAAAAAGAAAAGCTAGATTAATCGTATTGCTGCCTGAGTAACATCTCGCCCTCGGACTTCCATTCCTTTGCATCTCTTCCATTTTGCATTTTCTCGCGTTTCTTCCTCTCTCTCTCTTTCACGGTCTCGTTACTATTCTTCGCGTTATTCTTTTCTTGTTGTTGTTGTCGAGCTATTCCTCTCCGCCGCTTATCGTTACCAGCGGCTCCGTCCCCTAATTCAACTACTACCGATGTTCTCAACTCTCTCACGGCCGCACCGTTAATAGTCGCCTTTACTCTCTTCCTTTTTTCGCGTTCACGATCATCCAAGGCATCGCTCGCGTTCCTTCTCTCTTCACAAATCGCTCTGTTCGCTATCGGGTTCAAGAACGAACACTCCTGTTTCTCGTTCAAGAAATCTAATGGATTTAATGCAAAAACCGTTCCGTTTCCTCTGTTCACTTTGACCGATGATTTTACGGCCGCGTTGGCTACATCGATTCCTTCTTCTTCTTCTTCTTCTTCTTCTTCTTCTTCTTCTGCTTCTTCGTCGCTGGATTGTCCGTAATCACTATCGAAGAAGCCCATGACGTGCTGTGCCGTTGTTGAAGAAATTAAACTGAATGTTTACTCGCGAGCAGTTGTAATAGGGACAAATAGAGATATTCTTCCAATTGATGATTGGAAACCGGAAATGAAATGAATGTTTTCCTTATTCAGTCAACGCTCTCAGATAAACGAACATAAAAGAACGCTTTGTCGCGCTATAAAACACGCACTTTCGAAACGAACATAAAACGAACGATCATCGGGGGACTCTGATGAGCAATAAAATGACCATCGCGGCCGTAACTACTGCTACACAAACACGCACGCATTCGCTCACGAATGAGGAGAAAATAGAACGCATAAGAGAAACGATGAAGCGAGCGACTGGTTCGACGAACGCGCGGTTGACTTCGTTCGAGAGTAGCGTGAACGATGAGTGCGCGTATTCGTTCAAGAGCAGGTTTTATAGAGCGACTGATCGTGATGAAAACGATTTGCGAAATGATGATGATGATGGATGTGGGATATTTGTGAACATGAGGACGTTTTATTCGTGCGCGAGAGAGTTCTTGAAACTCGATAGCGAGAGAAGTGATGGACAAGGATTATATCTTCAACGCGTGTGTAGGAAGATATTTGATGACGACGATGAGTGCGATGACGATGAAAAAGAAAACGTAGCGAAGATGATGCCAGTGAAATTAGCGATCGGAGTCGAGGGCGGGTTCGACGAGGAACATGCGAAGAAAAAGTATAGGGTCGAGAAAGTCGAGAGAGTTTGCGTGTACGATTGTTCGATCGATTCGATAGTCGCGGCTGTTGAGGTCGCGTTTGATTTCGAGGAAGACGCAAATGACGGTGGTGGCGATGATGACGTTGACTCTGTTGCAAAGATGCAGCAAATGAAGAAGATTAGAGACGAGATGCCGACGGCTGTTTATGAATGCGCGAAATCTATCGTGCAAAGGGAAGGATACGATGCGAAGAAGGAAGTGATGCAGAGTTGGGAAGATACGCCACTGGTTTCAAAATATAGCGAAAACTTGATTCAAGTGAAAAAGAACGAGACGGATAGGATTTCTCCAGATTCGAAAATGTGGAAGTGTTTTGAGACTGGCGAGACGACGAATTTGTGGTTGAATTTAAGCGACGGGAATATTGGTTCCGGTAGAAGGCATTTTGATGGGAGCGGCGGGAACGGTTCGGCGTTGAGACATTATCAAGCCGAAAAAGCGAAAGGGAACGAATATCCACTCGTCGTGAAATTAGGCACGATTACGCCAGAAGGCGCCGACGTCTATTCATATGCAACCGATGAAGATGACATGGTCACTGATCCAAAATTAGCCGAACATCTCAAGTTTTGGGGTATAGATATCATGTCGCAAGTAAAAACGGAGCAGAGCATGAGCGAGATTCAAGTCGATAAAAACAGAAGCTTTGAATTCGATGCGATTACCGAACATGGAAAAGATTTGAGAGAAGTCTCTGGTGAAGGTTTAATTGGCTTGCGAAACTTAGGAAACTCGTGCTATATTAATTCAGTCGTGCAAGTTTTGAAAGAGTGCGATAAAATTCATACATGTTTCGCGAATAGAAAGAACATGATGCAGATTTTTGAAACCGCGCAGAGCGGAGGCGCGAAAGCAATCGAAAGCGATCCGCTTGCGCAAACAACTAAGTTATTCTACGCTTTGACTTCAAAAGAATACGCGCGAACAACTGAGGAACTTTTAGACGATAAAAAACGAGATTTGAGATGTTTAGCCGACGGTTTAGCGCCGCGAATGTTTAAACGATTAATCGGTGAAGGTCATTCTGAGTTTTCAACGGCGCGTCAGCAAGATGCGAGAGAATTTTTCGAACATTGCTTGGAGAAATTCGACGCTTGGCAATCGAGTGGCATTGATGGAAAAAGGTTTGCCGATAATTGTGATGGCCTCATTAGCTCGGATTTCACATTTGAAACTATGGAGAGAACTATTTGCGGGAGCTCTCAAAAAGCTGGATTTAGAGCTGCCGAGCTTCGAATTTTAGACTTACCAGTGCCGAAAGAAAAAGTAATAACAACAAAAGAAAGCAAGCCGTCATTGAATGAGGAGCCTCCTAATGAGAAGCGCCAGAAGAAAATTGACGAAAATGAGGATACTGCTGCTGCAAAAGAGGTGAAAGAAGTGCCTTTTGCTGCGTGTTTGGAAATGTTCAGTCGAGATTCGCTACTCCAAGATTATACTTCGACTGCGGTTGAAGGAAAGACTTTTGCGACTCGAAAAACTTTTTTTAAAACATTTCCAAACGTTTTAGTAGTTCAAGTTAATCGATATTACACTGACAAAGATTGGATTTGGAAGAAGATGGACTGCGTGGTGAACGTCCCAGAGACTTTAAATCTTGAAAGTTTACGAGTGGATGACAAACGCGACGTCGAAGCTTATGAACTCTTGCCGGAAGAAAAAAATTCTTCTTATGCTGTTGGTGCTGTGAATGTTGAAATGACTGATGTCGACGCAGGTATTGTTGAAGCAGACGATATGATTGTCGTCCAACTCGTATCAATGGGTTTCAGCGAAAATGGAAGTAAACGCGCGGCTATTGCAACGGAAAATGCAAGCATGGAAGTAGCCATGGAATGGATTTTCGCGCACTCCGAAGATGCTGACTTTAACGATCCACCAACAGCATCTACGAGTGTTCCAGGTACTACTGACGACGTATCGAATACTAATATCGACAACAATCAATTTTCTCTTGAAGCGCTCTCGCAACTCGAAGCGATGGGTTTTACGAGTAAGGCTGGAACTGTGGCGCTACGAAAATCAAATAATAGTGTTGAACAAGCGTGTGAATGGTTATTCGTAAACATAGATAACATCGAAGAAGCGTGCGCGAACGCCGAGTTGGAAATGATGACGAGCAATATTTCGAATTCTGGAGCAACAACGACGAAAGAAAAACAACAACAGTCAGTTTGCGTCGATGGCAAAGGCGATTACGAATTATTTGGCATCGTCAGTCATATGGGGGCAAATACTAGTTGCGGTCATTACGTCGCACACGTGAAGAAAAACAACGAATGGGTATTATTCAACGATAACAAAGTAGCCGTATCTGCGCAGCCTCCACTTGGAATGGGTTACTTGTATTTCTTTAAAAGAACTATCGCCTAGTATAACACCATTAAAATATACGTTACCTAAATACTAGTACTATAATTCTATAACACCGCTAGAGAATATCGCAATCGCTTTAGTTGGTTTCGACCATATCAACTTTGAACTTTTCGCTCGTTCGTCGCCTGAAAAATTCGCAATCGCATTCCATGCTCGCACTTGACTCGAAGGAGAGAAAGTCGAAACTTCGGCAATTTTATTAATCACGCTTAAACTCTCTCTTTCAACGATACCGAAAACTAGGTTCCTGCCGTCCAATTCTGGTTGCGGCGAAGGTCCCGTCGTTACTATAATCTCAGTATATATCCCATTAGCCGATGGACTCGCTTGTCTCGAACCGTCATAACTTAGAGCTAAAGATACGGTCCCGCTCCGGAAATGTTCTAAACCAAACGCTTCCGAACTCGCTAAATCTCTATTACTATTACTACTCGCACTATCGCCACTCACACTTACTTGCCCTAACCTTTTACTGCCATTCAAACCAAACGCGATGAATTCGCCTCTCCTCACATCATGAAAAACAGTTCGATCGTACGCCTTCTTCAAAACCAAATCTTTGAAAATCCTCACCGTATCCGGGCATCTGTTTCCATATAAATCAATACATACTCGTCCTAACATAAAAGCGTCCTCGGCATTACAAACCGCGTCACCTCCTAAAGCTCGTTCCGCTCTCACGATTGTCTCGCATACACCTACGTCGAAGAATACTTTCGCGGTGATCTTATCTCTATTATTCGTGACTAAAACATCTTCTTCAAAAGAAGACGCTTGAGACGATGCGTTCTGGGAAACTTCGAGACTATCGAGAAATAATGGACTCGCGATTATGAGAGATCTTCTTCTGTTAATGAGTGAATTATTCTTCTTCTTATTCCTATCCTTCTCTGCATCGGTCGTTGCGCGTGCGTGTCGAGCGCATTTAATTCGATCGATACATACTAATATCTGCGTCGGTGTTGGCATTTGTTCCTCCTTTGTGCTGCCGAAACGTGTTTTGTGGGAAACGTGGCTCAAGAGCAAAGGCACCCTAAAACTGTGAAACATCCCCACGTTCCACAATCATAGAAACGCAAATTAAAAAGAAAGACGCCACAAAAAAACAATAAAGCAATAAAGCAAACACTGAAAACAATGGCACCAACACACAGTACGTACGCGTAACATATTCTGCGTTACTCACCGTTTCTCTCGTTCTGCCATGTAAACACATCGCGCGCGTTCTCTCGCTTGCTCAAGATTTGATCGAAATCTGAGCATTGTTGGCACCACGATTCGCTCGTAATAAAAGCACTTCTTTTGTTTTCCAGATCTTCTTCTTCTTTGATCGCGCGCCCGCGTTACGATCGAAGTCGATAGCGATGTTGATATCAACGTCGCATTCTTGAGTGTTGTTGTTTTCGTTCTGTTTTTGTTCTCACTGACTCGCTCTTTCTCTCTCTGTCAAAACTCGCTCGTTCTGTGTGTGTTAGGTATGTGCTTCGCCAATAACAAAGGAGGGGCGGGGAAAACGTTCATGGCGTATCAACTCGCGTGCGAAGCTGCGCGAGCGAAACCGAACTCGAAGGTCTTAGTCATCGACTTTTCGATATATTCGGATATCTCTGCGTTGTTATGTGGAGGTTCTTCGCGCGAGAGGTTCGGGGCATCAATGCGCGGGTTACAGAACGCCGTCGACGGTATCGATAGCGACCAACGCGCGGACGCACTCGTGCGAGATCTCGAGTTGGAAGTGACGAGGAAGAAGTATAGGAAAGAAGCCGAGGAATTAGGGAATGGATTAGGTAAGATTGGTGTGACGAACGCGCAACAGCAACGCGTACAAAAGTCCGTGTTTGGAGCGTATTTTACGCCAAGTCCGAGCAAAGTTGAACAATTGAAGAAGCAAGAGGAAGAGATCGTTGTCGATTTGAGCGCGTATGCGAGAAAACCGAAAGAGTTCAACGATCAAATTCCAGAGAACTTATATTTGATCGCCGGCTGTGGTTCGGAATCGTGGTCAGTAGAACATACGCAGGATGTTTGCATGGCCGTCGATGGGACATCGAACGATATTCCTTTATGGGCGCGTACTGGAGACGATTGGTACCCGGCCGCGATCGAGTTAGCAAAAGCTATCGAGAATTCGGAATTTGAAACGATCTTTGTCGATACGGATCATTTATCGGCGTGCGTTTTAACGAAGCTAGCGCTTGCTTCAGTAAAATCAGTCGTCATTCCGCTCAGCTTTGATGACGTGGACTTCAACAGACTCTTTCAAGACGTCACAGGGAACGCGTTATTACAAGACGTCATGGTCGATATGGATCTGAAGGACCAATTGAAAGCGCGAGTGACAAAGATGGTGTTTACGCGCGTCGATAAGACGAGCAATAAGGAAACTGTGACCCCAAACGGTATTCACTCTCCATTCACGCCGACGAAAACGACGCAGTCACAAATGGATGACATGGCGAACCAAATGTGGTCAGCGTGCGGGAGTAACGAACCAATCAAGCAGTTATTTCACGGTATTAATGAGTTAGCGCCGTCGGGAGGGTCCCTCACTCAAACGTTCATTCAAAGATACTTCACGACGTTTAAACTTGTTCCAGATTTGGCCGCAAACATTTCGAAAATGAACGGCGTTCCGCTTTGCATGATGACTGGAGAGGTTTATACCGCTCCGAGTGGTTTAAGTGGCAAATCAGACGCGGGAAGCTTAAATGCTTTGAAGGTTGAATTGCAAGCTGAGATACAAAGCATACTCGATGAATCGTTTAACGCGCCAATCATCAACGCGTAATAAATGAAAAGGAAGAAAAGAATAGAACAGCAAAAACAACACATAAAACGGGTAGGTAGGTAGAACAGCAAGCATAACATAAACATTTTAATAATAAACAGAGTCGTCGCACTATATTACGTACTTAGTGCTCGACATTTTACAATTTCTAAATCTAACAATATCTTTCCAATATGTCTCATACTATAACACCACCTTCTAATTTAGATCGCAATATTTCGGCGATTACTACTATGGCGATGATGATGACTACGTGATCGCTTCAACAAGTTATTGATGTTTGCGTTGTTGTTGTTGCTGTTGTTTTGTTTCCTTTGTTCTGCGAGCGCAATAGTGTGCACCATCAAAAGCGCTTGCACGCAATAACACACACTACCCAAGACGTAACCAATGAATAACCAGAAAGCGCCCTTCACAAAAGCTTTGTGATCTGCTTCACTTCCTGAAGTATAGCCATTATTATCATTCGTACTACTACTTATGCTACTGTTCGTGTTGGAACCAATATCGGTCAGACTTTTCAGAAGAAGAGTTGAAAACAACGAAGAAGTCGAATTATGTAAAGAAGAAGAAGAACCAGAAGCCGCAGCGGTAGCCGCTGCTGACATTTTGTTTGCAACCGCAAACGATGATGCAGGTGGCGTCATGATTGCTCCTAGTAAGAATAACCACGAGCCAACGAGTGAATAGAACGAAATCTTTTCGTGTGCCCCGTTTGGTAACCGAAAAGGATTCCATACCCACTCGCGCTTTGAAGCGCACCAATAAAACCACGAGCCGAGGAGATATGCAATCGCACCACAATAGCCAGTGTTTACTTCGACAACGGTTGACATTTGAACAAACTGTTTTTTCTCCTCGGGCGTATCGAAATGATCGTGATACCACCAATGCCCATGATGTGGTGGTAAATCGGGATCTTGACTTCCTCCATCACTGGCGTTTGTGCTATTAGTATGCTCTCTATTTGATGTACTATTAGTAGTATTAGTAATAGTAGTATTGTGATTTACGGGGACCATAGTCCAATGCGCGGAATCTGCAATGACCATAGTCGCGATGATTTCGGCAACAAATAAACCAGATCCAATCAAAGTTAAAACCGCGCCAATCAATTCAAGCTTTTGCGTTTGTTTAATGAGCACGCTAGTAAAATTGTTCTTGTTGTTTTTGGACGCCTTTTTATTATATCTCCTTCTCGTTCGATAAGACGCCCATAAAGTTAAAGCGCTCGCGAATAAGAAGAACAAGCCGCCTATTAAATACGGCACAAGCTCTGCTCTTACGTACCATTTCGGATTCCTCGTCACTCTTTTGAAACAAGAACACGCTGAACCGATGAGAACGAACAAAGACGCTAACAAGAAACAAATCGCGACCCACCAGGAAAGCGAATCGAATTTCCAACACCAACGGAACCTCATAAAGCAATAATTTCTCGGATCCTGTGACGTCGTCGTTGCGTTCACTTGAAGCAACGCAATCTCGTTTTCGTTATCTTCTTCGTCATCAAAGTCGTTTTCGTTTGTTCCATGCCGTTGACCATATTCTTCTATTAATACCAAAGAAGAAGGTAGTATTTCATGTTCAGTAATCTCTTCTTCGTCGTCGTTATCGTCATCCTCACCAGTGTCGCGGTCTCGTTCTGAATCAGACGAATCAGAAGAATACTCCGAAGACAAATCATCATCATCATCATCCGCTCTCTCGACTTCTTCTCCGTTCGAGTTTAACTTCACTCGCTCCTTCGTCCAAGGATCGAAACCATAAAACTTCCTCGTCTTCTTCTTCTTCGTCTTCTTCTTCTTCTCATCAGTCTTCTCATCAGTCCTCTCATCCCCTCGAGTCATAGCACTAGCTCTTCCTAAACTACTCATCGCTGTTATTCCAAACGTGCCTTCGTCGTCCGTGTCGTTCTCGTTTAGAAATACAAAGAAACCAAACAAAGAGAACAACAAACTCACCCAAAACACCTGCGGCTTACGCGCGTAAGCTCTCTCTCTCTGTGTGTGTGTGTATATAACACCTATATGTTTGATAGTACTACGTTGAGCGCATGCTCCTCAATACTTTCATCCTTCTTCAGAGCCATCATCTGCAATAGGGGATGAGGGGAAAAAAGTGACACACAGAAAAGTTTTTAGACATGTGTTTAGGGTTTTATGATGAAATTGTTTTTATAGTACAGTGTCACATATTAGTATATATTATTTTATGTGTGCATGCGCGCAAAGACTACGATGCCATCGATATCGGAAGACCAACCACTTCTCGTTCGTTATCTGATGCGACGATGATCGAGGCTGGTTTTAAAAAGGGAGTATGGAAAATTTTTTAGACATGTGTTTAGGGTTTCAGTGTGAGGCGCCCCGTTTTAACGAGGACAGAGACAAACCGTTTTTCCATTCGCGCATATTTCCCGAGCGCTCAGTGTAGACGACGACGATGATGCCATCGATATCGGAAGACCAGCCACTTCTCGTCATCGATCGTACCACTCGCGATACTGGTACCGTAAATAATCAGAAGAAGATTTACAAGAAGATCTTTTGCTACTCGTTCTTTTTCATTAGTTTCTTTGCGATAACGATCGGTCTATGCGCGGCCTCTGATGGATTAAAGAGGCAAAGAATGCTCGGTAGTAACGAAAGCGCGGATTATGATCAGGAAATACAAACGAACGAACGCGAAGAACGAACGCGATTTGAGGGAGAAGTCGAGCTTAACGCGAACTCGAACAACGCGGCTTCTTCGCGCGCAACTGATTCTGATTTAGATGACCTGGACCAGTCCTCGTTGAAAATGGAACGAACGATGGTTGAACCGGAGTTGAAGTTCCATACGGAGGAAGAGATCGTTTCAGTGGTCTCGAGGGCGATCGAGGGCGTCACCGAGAATCAAGAGAAAGAGGAACAAATGAAACGAGCGAAAAAGGATAAAGAGAAGGATGAGATGATCATGAATCAGATTAGTTTTTTAGAACGACGAGAACGACGGCGCGGCGACGATTACGCAGAGTCCGAGACGACGGGTAAGGCCGAGAAAGATTTGATGACGAATAACGATAATAACAATAACAACGCGTTTTTTCTAACTACTAGTACTGGCGGTGATGAAACAGCTCTCGGGGAAAAAATGATGAGCTCCATTGGTAGTTTGTTGCCAGGAGTAGTCGGTGGAAGTAGTAGTGGTAGTAGTAGTGGCGGTAGCGGTAGTAGTAGTTCATCTAGTTCAGAGAGCGCTAGCGCAGCAGGAGGTACTACTTCTTCTGCTACTCCTACTACATCATCAACAATAACAACTTTAGAACAAAAAGAACAAGCAAAAGAGCAAACTTTAGAACAACAAGAAGAGGAAGAAGAAGAAGCCGAGGAACTTTTGCAAGCAGAAGAAGCCTCTAGAGGTTGGGATTTAACGACCTATTTGAACGTGCAAGAAAATTCAGAAAAAGCCGTAGGATCGTTTGTCGCCCTAATTGTAAGCGTCGGTGGAGAAGAGAGCGAGTTGGAGAAGTACGTCAAAGTTGTTGAACCTATTGATCCAAGCCAATGGCCTTTGAATATCGATAGAGCGATGTACGCGTTGAAGAGAATATTCACATTAAAGGCTAGAGCGGAAAAGGCAGCCGCGAAATCGGCAAAGTTAGGTAAAGTACCTCGAGTATTGTTACAAGTCGAGGGCGATAAAGAAAGCAAAAAGGACGGTTCATTAGGTTATTTTGAAATGGAAAGTTTTGTTGAAGATGCATTGAAAGGAAAAGTAGAGGAGAAAACGAACGAAGACGACGACGATGATCAGATTACTCAAGAATACGACGACGAAGAGCAGCAAGGAGATTCTTTTTCGGAATCTTCTTCAGAATCCTCAACACAATCGGCATCGTTGGGTTCTCAACAATCAAACACTTACGATGAAAAAAGAGTCGGTGCACTTGGATATTTTGATTTCAAAAATTTCGCCAGCGATGTTGTCGGTAATATTCCTCAAAAAAGAACGAAAAATTCCGAAGAAGAAGAAGAAGAAGGAACTTCCTATTTAGGAACGCGAACGATGTCTGAAGCAAAGCTTGGAAACTTGCCCTCACAAACAGTTATGACTTCTTCATTGATAATGCGAGAGAGGAGAGATATTCCTCCGCTTGGATATTTTGACGCGAAGAATTTCGTCAACGATGCTTTGTTTAACAAGGCGCCAACGAAGAGGACGAGAGACTCTGATCTAGAGGAGGTACCGAACCATTTAGATAATGCCGCTACATCTACGGCCGCGCTTGGTTTGCCTAATACTAATAATGAGAGGAAAGAAGAAAAAAATACTGCATTGGCAAAGTTAGGACTAGAGGAGAGCGAGGTCGTGAAGGACAGGATATCGGGCTTGGAGCCTCTCGGTCTCAACTCTAACGATGTCAAGGTCTTATATCAAGCATACGTCAAAGAAAAAGAGGAGAAGAATAGTTTATTGGCGGAAAGAGAGGGAAAACTCAATAATTTGGAAGGCGCGACGGAGTCCGAGCTCGGCACTGATATCAGTAATTATGGGCACTCATGGGCAGATGGTATTACTTGGAACTTGAATCATCTCAAAGGTTTAGGATTATTCGAGGCAATGGTTGATCGTGATCAGGAAACTGGGAAATTAAACTCGAAATGGTGGCAAACCGAAAAAATCCCGCAACTCGGGAAACTTTTCTCGCACGTCTATCGTTGGCAGTTAGCCGCAGACGCTAAAGTTGAAAAGGCTTTGATTCTTGACATTGAAGGTTTATTAGACACTTCGCAGCTCGCGATTCCGATAGGTGCCATTCGTGTCGTTTCAGCACACGCGGCGAACGATTTCGACGTCATGTTCCTCGGGAATCTCGGCACGAAAGATCCAATCTTTGAAACGTTCCCGGACTCAAGCGGAAACATCATCGAAATCCGAAAATGGCAAGGCACGCAAGATCACGCAAACGCAAACGCGTACATAGTCTCCAAGAACTTTGTGGACAAAATTTTCGAATTCATCTTATCCTCGGAAGAAAACGCTCCTCAAGAGTCTTTAGAAACCTGGATCGCGCAAACAGTATGTGGCGCGAAAATCATCGACGACGCGAGGCTTGGTTTCGACCCAGATGGTTTAGTACAGAAACCAATCGTTGGTATGCACATGTTCAATTGTTACTCGGCCACTGGCGTGCAAGTAGTTACATCATCGAGCAACG
>Ga0302126_10001591_pt1 | contig 13469 bp, 21 predicted proteins | sample CB4_20m_MG_FD_203108 | JGI IMG/M metagenome (GOLD analysis project Ga0302126, IMG submission 203108) | Marine microbial communities from Western Arctic Ocean, Canada - CB4_20m | ecosystem: Environmental > Aquatic > Marine > Oceanic | place: Canada: Western Arctic Ocean | collected 2017-09-24 | reverse complement strand
AGTATTGCAATATCGTCTATATTAAAACTAGGATAAAGTTTTTGCCATTCAGCTTCAAAACCTTCTTCAGCTATGTAAGATTCTTCGTTATACCATAGCCTATTAATATAATTATCATGCATTGTAATTATGTCGTTATCATTCCATAGGTGACAAGCAAGAGATCCCTTTACCATCCAAAATCTTCTGTAGGCTTCCCTACGAAACTTTAATGTTATTCCGGAACTAATTTCATTGGTCGTCTTGCCATTCGTATCCGAAGGTTTCTTTCCACTGTTCATAGTCTTTAGCCTTGTCGTAATGTTGTTGATCAAGTTCGGACCAAGGTTTGGCCGACCCGGTATTCTTCCAAACCTTGGTACCGTCACAGTGGTATTCCCAGGGTCTGTTCGTTGGATCTAATTCAATGTGTTTAGCCATTTTACATCTTTTGTGTTATGACGTTTTAGAGTAAGTTGTACGCCTTACAAGTATTTAGTATGATAGCTAGGCATGTTATAATATGAAGAAGCACCCACCCTGTTCGGATGAGTGCTACTTTGTCTGCTTTTGCTTTGTTGTTGTAGGCTTTGGTACCAATTGCTTTACACCAAACAGCCCACATCTTACATTGCGTTCTTTTTATCTTGAACTTCAGCTCTACGTGATTTAGAAAGTTTACCAAGATCACCTAGTGCTTTTCTTGCTCTAGCTGCTGCAGCTTTGACGCCTTTTTCTTCAAACGTTTCTGCTTCTTTTAGATAGTTATTAAATGCTAGTACGATCTCTTCATGTATACTCATCATTTTCTCCTTTGGTTATTGTTGTTAAACAAGTTGAATGCCTGAGGTAGTACTTATGTACTGCTTGGCAATTTCAGTTTCAGTTTTTGCAACACAACTGACTGATTGTGTTTGCAAATTAAATTTGCCTTCTGGTGAAACACTAAACATGAACGGGGCTAATCCTAATCCTTGTTGTTGTGCAATAATTACCATTGGCTTGTTAAGTGTATAGGACTTATCGTTCTCTGATTCGAGTCTTCCGACAAGTTCTTCTCCACTGCTTAGTTTAAAAGATACGGTATCCCCTATCTTATATGGTGTTTCTAATAGCATTATAATGAGTGTCCTGTACCGTTAAATCCTGTTGTTTCTATATATGTAGTTAGTTCGCTGTATCCGCCAATCACCTTGTTTCCGATTATAATTTGTGGAAATGTTCTAGCATTTGGACACATTTCAAAAACTTGTTCTCTTGTAAGATCTTCGTTAAGTTTACGAGTTTTAAATGGAATATGCATTCTAGTTAGTAATTCCTTTGCTTGATCACAATACATACATGCATCTTTAGTTAGTACTAATACTTCTATCATAAACTAAATCCTTTTAAACTTTCTTCATTAACATCTTGCTTAATACCACCGATGATGTACGATTCTACCTCCGTCTCTTGCGGAGCAACTTGTAGCCCAGAGCTACTTAACCAATGTTGCGTCCAAGGTAGCGGATTAGTATTAACTGGTTGATCAAATATTTGCTTAAGACCAAGTGCTTTTAATCTACGGTTTGCAATGTACTCAACATACTGATTCAACAAAGTATCATTAAGACCAATCATTGATCCGTCTTTAAACAAATACGTTGCCCAGGCCTTTTCTTCTAGTACACAATCTCTCCACATAGCATATACTTCTTCGTCACATTCTTTAGCAATTTGTACCATCTCAGGATCGTCTTTGCCTTGTGACCAAAGTTTTAATACATGCGTACTAAGTGCTAAATGTTGACTCTCGTCTCTAGCAATTAAGCTAATAATCTTAGCACTGCCTTCCATTAACTTTAACTCACCAAATGCAAACGTACATGCAAAGCTAACATAAAAACGTAAGCCTTCAAGAATATTTACATTCATCATTGCAAGATAAAGTTTCTTCTTTACATCTCGCATACTACCTTTTTTATGGAAGTTCCAGTTATCAGCTGCTACTGTAAATGCATCGTAATTTTTAGTTACACTTACTGCTCTTTTGATAATTTCTTCATCATCTAAGATAGTGTCAAATACTTCTGACGGGTCAGCATACACGTTCTTCATAATATGTGTGTAGCTACGTGAGTGGATTGTTTCAAAGAAGTCCCAAGTAACAATACAACCTTCTAGTTCAGGAATAGATACGTGCGGCAAAAATGCTAGACACGGACCACGTCCTTGGACACTGTCGAGTAATGTTTGATATTTTAAATTACTTGTAAAAATATGTTTTTGCTCTGGACGGAAGTTTGCAAAGTCAGAACGGTCTTTTTGTAGACTTACTTCCTCTGGTCTCCAAAAGTAACCAAGCATAGTTTGATTTAACTTATCAAACACAGGGTGTCTAAATGTGTCGTATCTTTGAGTATTTTGGTCTTCTCCAAAAAACATATTTTGTTTTGTAAAGTCAATTTTTTTACGATTGAATACAGTTTTTGCCATTAAATTTTTATCCCTTCTAAGTATTAAGTATACAATCTTTTATTAGTATTGTCAACCTTTATATTGCACACGCATCGCAAAATTCTTCTTCAGTAGCAAAGTCTTCTCTTACTGGAGCTGATTTTGTTTCGTCGTGCCACCCTAATGAATGTGTAGGTTCTTCAAACACAATCTCGTCGTCTGTTTTATAGTCGTATGTATTTTGATAGTAAGCAGTCTTCCAACCTAATTTATAAGTTGTTAGAAGATCTTTTATCATAACACTCATTGGAACTTCGTTATTCTCAAAGTGTGTTGGATTATAACTCCAGTTACCACTAATACTTTGATCAAAGAATTTTTGCATAACTGCAACAACATTAATGTAGCCGTCGTTATTAGGCATATCCCATAGTAGTGTATAGTAATTTTTTAAGATATTATATTGTGGAACAATCTGCTTAAGAGGCCCCTTTTTGGACTTCTTAACGGACAAGTATCCTCTAGGCGGTTCGATTCCATTGGTAGCGTTTGACACAACGGAACTACTCTCGCTTGGCATCTGTGCGGACAAAGTGCTGTGCCTGAGACCGTGTATTCCAATGCTTTTACGTAAGCCATCCCAATCATAGTTTAGTTCACCTTTAACTACAGCATCTAACTCTTTTTTGTACGTATCAATAGGAAGGATGCCTTCACTGTATTTAGTACGGTTAAAAAATTCGCATGCTCCACGCTCTTCTGCAAGTTTGTTACTTGCTTTAAGTAAGTAATATTGGAAGGCTTCAGTTAAACTGTGTGTAAGGTCCCAAGCTAATGGATCACTGTATTTTGCTTTATTCTTCGCAAGGTAATGAGCAAGCCCAATATAACCAACACCTAATGAACGTCTAGCTTTAGTTGACTTCTCTGCTGCTTTAATTGGATATTTTTGATAATCTATAATTTCTTCTAATGCTCTAACTGCAAGATCGCATAGTTCTTCTAAGTCATCTAGTTCTTTAATAAGTCCTACATTAATAGCACTAAGGATACATAATGCAATTTCACCTTCTTCATCGTCAATGTGATTAAGTGGCTTAGTTGGAAGCGTAATCTCTTGACACAAATTACTCATGTAAACAGTATCTTTAAATGAACTATGTGTATTACAATGATCTACATTCATAATATAGATACGACCTGTCTCAGCTCTTTCTTTAATTAATGCAGAGAATAGTTCCATTGCAGGAATAGTCTTTTTCTTAATACTATATGCTCTCTCGTATTTTTCATATAGTTCTTGGAATACTGCTGGGTCGCCAAAGTATGCTTCGTACAAGCCAGGCACATCGTGTGGCGAGAACAAAGTTATATCGCCTCCTGCTAACAATCTTTCATACATTGTTTTGTTAAGCTGAATTGAGTAATCTAACTTACGGACTCGATTGTCCTCAGTTCCTTTGTTGTTTTTTAATACAAGGATGTCTTGAATTTCGTAATGCCAAAAAGGAAAATGTGTAGTTGCACTTCCACCACGTACACCGTTTTGTGTACAACATCTAACTGTTGATTCAAATTTCTTTAGGAACGGAATTATTCCTGTGTGTGCTACTTCGCCGCCCCTAATTTTAGAATTGACTGCACGTATCCTACCAGCATTAATACCAATGCCTGCACGTTGCGCCGTATAGCGTCCAATAGCCATATCACTAGCAAAAATACTGTCAAGAGTATCGTCACTATCAACGAGCACACAACTTGCAAATTGGCGTACAGGGGTTCTGACTCCCGCCATAACTGGCGTTGGGATATTGATCTTAAAAAGGGAGGTCGCATCATAATATTTCCTTACATACTGTAATCGAGTTTCTTTAGGATACTCTGCAAACAATGTTGCAGCTATCATCATATACATATACTGAGGTGTTTCAAATAATTGATTGTTACTTCTATCTTGGCACAGGTACTTGTCTACTACTTGTCTCAGGCCAGCATAGGTAAAGTTTTCATCTCTAGAGTGCCTAATATAAGAGTCTAGTGTAGTAAGTTCTTCTCTCGTATAACAATCTAGTATTGCACGATCATATAATCCTCGGTCAATATTTTGCTCTATCATTTGAGACAATGGAATAGATTTATATTCTCCAAAGACTTCTTTATTAATACTGTAACTTAATAGACGTGCTGCCGCAAACTGATAGTTTACTGCTTCTAATGAAATTAGATCGTTTGCACTTCTAATTAAAACTTCTTGGATCTCTACAGTACTCATTCCGTCATAAAATTGCAAATTTGCATTCATTTCAATCTGTGAACTACTAACTCCTGCTAAACCTGAACATGCATGTTCCACTACAAAATGTATCTTATCAATGTTTAAATGTTCTTTACTTCCGTCTCGTTTAACGATCATAGTACCGTTGGACATATTTCTCTTCCTCTTCATTCTGTTTCTCTTGATTGTATGTGGTATTTATTTACTATAGTTGTGGCATAAAATAATTTCTTTCTATAACAATACTCTTAGGTAACTTGCTGATATGTATATAATTATCATTAAATCCTATCACGTTGCTATCAATTGAAAGCAAGTAATATGTTTCATGATTTTGTCGATCTACACCTATATGTATCTCAAATTCTTTGTCCTTAAAACTTTCAGTTAACTGTAAAGAATAGCACATTCCTAGTATTTTACAAAAACTACAGTATTGGTTTTCGTAAAGTAGTTCCCAAGGACTTGGCCAAGTTTCTTCATTATACGGATCTGTATGTATACTAACAATCGGTGCTTGTTGATAAAATCTAATAACATCTAATAATGCATCTGATGAGGTGTTTAAGTTTGATCGAAATACCTGCCAGTTAGAAAGTCTTTCTTCGTAGTTTTTATCAAACATTCATTAGCATATATGTTAAGATTGTTTATTAGTGACTTTAAAAGTCATCTTAGTTTGATCATCGCTAGGCATAGTGCTAGTGTAACTTATAGCTATCGTATCGTTTGTTGTATCTCCATCTTCATCTGTTTTATATACGTTAAACTTAATTGCTTCAAGGTATGATAATGTACCTGTAAAATGAAAGTCATCATTAAATTCGAGGTCACCGTCAACGCTGTTAACTGTGATATTTAATTTGCCACTTCTTGTTGAAGAATATGCAGCACTTGCTAACATGTAATCTACTTCAAAACTTTGATTTATATATGCTGGTAGTCTAATTATTTTAATTCCGGTACCAGCTCCAAGTGTGATACTGTGTCCTTCTTTCCAACTCCATACTCCGGAATTTTCTACTTCAGGATGATATACTTTACCCGTAAGGTTAGCTGGAGTATACGATAATTCTTTTGTTCTTGAAAAATAGTTTTCAGTTGAAGAGTTTCCAATAATAGTGTACTTAATTATAGAACAATTTGGATTAGCATCTGTTGATCCGTCATTCCCTACAAGAACAAAAGAGTTATGTGAACTAGTATTGTTTGTACCTTTATGAATTAAGATACCTTGCTTGTTAATACTATTAAACTCTGACTGAATAATTAAATTATTTACAGGGCCTGTTGATTGTCCAGTTGATGAAGCTCCAACTATCATATTAATACCAAAGATAATGCCGTATCCTAAATTGTTAAATTTGCAAGTTGTCCAAGTATTATTATTAATATCCCAATTACTCATTACTCCGTAACCATATCCTGTTACTTCAATTTTTTCAAACAAGTTTCCAGTTGTTTCTACTGACCCACTTAAACTGTTTAATTCAATTCCAATGTCTGACAAGTAGTCTGCCGGAATAGTATCTCCTGATGTCCAAGGACCTTCAATCTTTATATCTTTAAAAATACTGTCTCTGCAAGATTGTAGCACTAACCCTTTACTGCCTGCTATAGTTGTTTGTAATGTTAATCCTTCAAGTCTAATGTTTCTTGCTTGTAATATAAGACTAGACCCACTATCGTCTGCTCTAGTTGCTTTGTTTGCACCAATAGTTAATTGATTTTCTGTTCTAAATATATCACCTGTAGTTGTTTTCTTAATAATAGTTTTATCTGAGCCAGCACCAACTATTGTAGTAAAAGGTGGAAGATAAATTGTGTTGGTTGTACTATAAATTCCAGGTTCTAAAACTAGTGTTACTCTACTCTGTGCTGTTCCTAGTGATGAAGCATTTAAATATAATTGGTCAATTGCATTTTGCAATTTAATTGTTGCATCTGCACCTTCAATACCATTAAGATCAAATGCTCTACCTGTAACAGTATCATCTAGTCTATCTTGTAATGTTCGTTTGATTGGATTTGCTGCTGAGTCACCAGTAATTACATATGGATCGTTAGTACGATAACCATAAGTATCAATTAGTGTAAACAGATTATCATGTTCTGTTAAAACTTTAGTGTTTCCAACTCTTGGAGCACCTTCTGATACTGCACCGTTACCAACATATAATTCCTGCGAGTCAATCGCCCATCCCATTTCACCACTGGATAGTTGCGGAATACCGGACCCTGCGTTTTTTTGTCCTCTGCGAATTTGTATTTTTGATATCTGTACAACAGCCACGTTAAATTCTCCTTATTGTGTTATTATACATATTTAGCCCTAAAGCCTGTATCGTTGCCTTGTCGGTGGTACCACATTTCGAATGTATCAGTTGTCCAAAGAGCTCCTTTGCCATTACCTTTCTTAGGAGCCAGGCTGTACCACTTATTCCACCAATATTTGGCAGTTTCTCTATCTCTAGACTTCTTTGCAGTAAAGAAATTCATTCGACAGTGTGCCGCAGACCAAAAGCCCGGACGTCTCACTACCCAAGTGTCGGCATGTTTTTGATTATCTAATTGTTTGTATAGCTCAGGATTATCTAAACGTCCTGTAAACTTTCCAGTCTTGTGGTTAGGGTTTGCCTGGCCGCCGAGTGAACCCCCGTATTCTGCTACTTTGTTAAAATAATTAGGACTTTGTACTATGTTGAATCTGTCACTATAATGTTTGCAAACTTCTTGAAACTTTTCCGTATCCTTAGATTCAAAAAGTATCTCAGTACTATAATCATCTCCATACTCGTCTAAGTGAGCAAGCCAGTCATCACTCGAACCTTTGTAAACACTTAAATCTCTAGTAGTCTGGCCTAGATATTTCTTGCCTGTTACATTGTGTGTATGGTGATATAGTTTTTGTTCAAGCATTATGTTTCTCGTAATAAGTATAGACTCTATTGTACCATTCAGTACGCCAGTCGTTGTATTCATGTGGCCATACATCAAATTGCTGATATGTTTCTCCGCCTAGTTCCATGCCATCATCACCGCGACTACACATAAAGATATGTCCTTCACTGATGTTAGTACCGTAGATTTCGTTGTGACCTTCTGCATATGCTACTAACTGTAAGAAATAGTTTTGTACATACTCTAGCTTCTTTGGCTTGTTAGTTTGTTTAAAGTCCATAATACAGGGTTGACCTTTGTACTGTCCAACTAAGTCAGTTGTGCCTGCATACATCTGCGGAACATAAAGAGCAACTTCACTCCCCCAGATCTCATCTACATCGCACATAGCATGTTTAACTACTTCCTCAGCCATCTTGTGTGCTTTTTTAGCAAACGGATTGCTTCCAGGGGTAGGTAGTTCACCAAAGTCAACGTAGTCTTCAAGATACTTGTGCATACGTGTACCAACACCTGCGGCTTCGGTAACAACTTCCTGTGCTTTCTTTTCGCCTACACGTTTGCGCCACATCATAAGTCCAGTCTTGTCGCTAGTAGCATCTAAGATTGTTGTAACACTTGCTACAGCACCACCGTCAGGTGTCATGTACTTGCGTTTGCCGTCTACTTGTTTACGTGATATTGGTTGATAATCGTACTTCTTTGTTATTAAACTCATTTACACTCCGTTATCGTCATTCCCAGGGTTCATCGAACTGTGATTGGCTATAATAAGGATCAATAGTAGAGTTTTGATCATCTCGAGATTCAAGTTTGGTTACTTCAGGTACGTAATGCATAACCATCTGTTCTACACCTAGTTTAAGTGTAATGCTACTACTAGCACATCCAGAGCATGCACCGCCTAGTTCAACTAAGAGAGTTCCTTCGTTGTAACTAATAAATTCAATTACTCCGCCGTGGCCAGCTACTGCAGGTTTTACTTGCGTTTCAATTAATTCTTTAATCTGTGTGATTATTTCTTCGTCTGTTCGTATTGTCATATTGTTTCCTTATTACGTTTATTATACGCTCTAAGATTCAACATGTCAAGTTTTATTTTAGAGTGTTGCACCAACATCAGTTGCTGACTTAGCCATGTTTGCTACCGTAGTATCACCTGGCTGGCCGTCTGCTTGTGGAGTATCAGTACCTGCTTTTTTAGTTTTTGGTTCAATACCTTTTTCGCTAAAGTTCTTTACCATAGTCTTTACTCTAGGATCAGTATCATAAGCAGCTTTAAATGTACCGTAGTCAAATTGTTCGCCGCCTATGTTTTGCATAAGTTTGTTGATGTCTAATAGTTTTGCACCTGGATACGATGTTGCTAGTTCATCTCTTGCTGTTTTATCAATTTTTGTAAATGGTAAGAATACCGAAGTTCCAGTTGAATCGGCACTGCTTATTATTGTTCTTAATAATTGTACGAGCTTGCTAGGGCCTTCTTCAGCCTCTAGGACTTTTTTTTTGAACCGGCTAATATCTGTCCAACTCTACGTGAACGTTCAAGTGACTCTCGTTTAGCTCGACCTGCGTCTTCTGCGCCACCTGCTGCCGGTGCTGCTGCTGCAAAGTCATCTGCGGCTACTGTTGGTTCCATGTCTGCGTCCATGTCTGCGTCTGCTGGTGCTTCTGCGTCTGCTGGTTCAGCTCCCATTGTATCTGGTAATGTTCTGCCTTCACCTGTTAACAATCCTACACCTTGTGTAAGTGCAGCTCGTGTAGTTTCCATAACGTCATACATTGCTTCTAGTGCTGGCTTAACTGTTTGAACAAATGCGTCTGACTGTTCTAAGCCTAATTCATCTCTAATAGCATCAGCAAGTTCTAGCATTGATTCTGTTTGCATTTCTGCTGTGTCTTCCATCCAACCAGTAACTCTATCTACCATGTCCTTGGAAGCCATAACTAATTCTGCTTCGTCCTCTTTGCCTTCACGTACTACTGATTCTTTCTTTAAGAAAGCTGGCTTATCGTCTTTAGTACCTTTTTTGCCGTCTTTGCCTGCATCCATTGGCATTTTTCCTTTGGCGTTCTTTGGCTTATCGTCTTTCTTATCTGCTGGCTTCTTGCCTTTTTTCTTGTCTTGATATGCTTTCAATCCAGCTGGCACTTCGCCTTCAATAACTGTTCCACGCTCGTCAATAGTAGCATTAATAACATCTAAGAATAACTTAGACTTTTGATAGTTGTTACTAGAGTGTACCTTATCAAAACTCTCTGTAGTTTCAATATTAGAAAGTTGTGTACGTAATCTATTACGTGCATCTTCTAACTGCTCATTGGTAAAAGTATCAACGTTAATCTTTTTTCCAAAGCGCCTAGCTAGTGTTTCGTTTAAGCTCTTCGCTGTAACTGGTTTTGTGATCTGACTTAATTTCATTTTAGCTTTCCTTAATACTTTGTATTAGTTACTTTTATTTATCTAAAGATGTGGCATTCTAGTGCCGCCGTGGCATCTTCTACCCTATATTTTGCTATATCGTACCGATCAAATGTTGCTTCTCTTTTCAATAAGTCTTTAGTATTTTCAATCGTATGTGAATAAAATATACAATCTACAAAGTTTTTTTGTAATTGTTGGTCTAATAGCATAATATCGTTAGTTCGACCTTCATCACCTTTTGACATTCTTTTAGCTATTGCTATTGCAGCTGGTTGAGAGAAACATTGTTCAACTATCTTATTTTCTTTACAATTAATAACTATATATTGACTTTTCTTTTTTCGTATAGCAAAACTTCCTATACGAATACTATTTCCTTTTTTATAAGGAAACAAAGACACGTCTATATTTTGATTTATTAAATCATTTAATTCATCAATGATTTTACTGTCAGCTTGTACTCTCGCCATTTTTTACCACCAATATAGTTGAACCGTTCTTAATCTTACTTACCAAACTCTTACGTATTAAACCTTCGATTATGACTTGATCTCTTTCAGAAAACCCAGCTAATGGGCTTTCTCCATTGAGTTTCTGCATAATACTTGCTTCTTCGTTTGTGATATAGGTACCTTTAATAAGGTCTGACATTTTCATTAAACTGTTCCGGATGTTCCGGATGTTCCTGTTGCCTGTGGTTGTGCATTAGGATTCTTTGCTTGATCAGCTTGTTTTTTTGCAGCATCTTTTATTTGTTTATCCATCGTCATTTTTAATTTATTTGGATCTTTTAATAAGTTTTTATCTGCGGCGGTTTGTCCTGGTTCTAATGCCTTGCCTGGCTCTGCAATTCCTAAATTTCCTTCTGTGTCTTGGAAAACAGTGCCAGTATCTTTTTTACCAATGTCAGTATCTATAGGTGCTATACTACCATCTGGCATTACTGCTTGTGCGACTTGTACAGTTTGTATTTGGGGCATGCCTGTTTCTGTTATCTCACGGAATCTCATTATATTCTACCTCCACGACTGTTTTCTTTGAACTTAGATGCATTACCAGCCTCTATCCATTTTTCTAACTCTTCAGGATCTACACCATGTCTCTCTGCTGCCTTATCTAATGCATCCTCTGGCTCCATTCCCTGATTCATGTAACTGTCTCTATCTGCTTTAATAGCAAACCATCTACCTTTGATTAAAGGATCAAACCCGTCACTGTTAGGATTCTGTTGATATTCTTTTTCAATTCTATCCGCCCAGCTACCATCTTCAGCCTCTTGTGGTACAAGATTTTGATGATTAGGATCTATAGGATCTGTCATATATTGAAACACTACCCCAGGATATGGTATTTCTGGAAACTGATCTTCTATGACTAAAACATAAGCTGTGTAAAGTGATATAGTACCATTTGCTTCTTTAAACTTTTTAAGTGCAGCGTCTCTGATAGCTTCAAACTCATCTTCAACCATAGCCGCTATTTCGCTACTATACCTAGGCTTCATCATACTTTGAGCTTTTTGTACTATCTTCTTATTGATGTTGTCTTCTGGTGCTTCTGGTATATTTTCTGTTATCTCACGGATTCTCATTATATTCTACCTCCGCGACTGTTATTAGTTGGCTTATTTAACGTTGCTAAACGATATGATCTAACATTTTGTTTTCTAGTTCTAATGCCAGTCATTTTAATTTTACCACCTTTTGCTGCTTTAGTTCGTTTAAGTGTTTGACTTTTTACATTATTAAGTGGTTTGTTACAGGAAGCAGGTGATGCCATTGTTCGACCTTTTCGTACTCCGCTAGTGCATCTATATTTTCTTACTTGTTTGCCGCCGCCACGCGACCAAACTAGCTCTTCCATTACGTGCATGTTTTCATTTGTTATAGATCGAATCAACATCTTAGCGTCTCCGGCTTGCTGATTTATTCATCATTTGAACTCTTTTACTTGCTGGGTTAGTTCTCTTAGTTCTCTTAGTTTTTCGGACTATTTTATTACCTAACCTTGCTTTCATCCTTTTCATGTTAGCACGTTTCTTAGGATCTATCTTAACATAACATTTTGCAACATTAGATACTATACGCCCGTTCCTTTGGCCGCCTATACATCTATATTTACGCACGACATTATTGCCAGCTCTTGCCCAAACAAGACCTTCGTCTACTTGGTAATCGTCAGATGTGATATCTCTTAATAACATATAGTTATTTACCTAAATTTAGTATGCTAATGTTAGTTACGATGTAAATGAGGTTTTTTATACTTTTTATAAAGATAACATAGTATAGGAATTAATAGTAATGCCCATATGCCTAATATAAAACAGTAAGTAACCATTTGTTAGGACGGTAAGTTCATTATTACAACTATAATGGTTGACAGTAAGCCTGTAATAATTGTAGCTGTTGCGCCAAATAATACTTTGATCATTGACTTATTTCCGTGAACTATATCAGTATGGATATGTTCTACTTTTGCTTCGATTTTTGTAAGACGCCCGTCTAGTTGTTCGTATCGTTGTTGACATAGGTCAACGTGTGCTTCTAAATTCTTTTTCTCTAAGGCGGTGGCCATTTTATACATCTCTCTCTTAATTAAAGTAAACTTATCGTTAGCCTTTAGTGTGTATTATAAAATTGCCTTTTGGAAGTACGTAGTCTTCAACAATAGTATTTATAATACATCTAGTTAATAATTATCTATGTAGTTATTCAATGTTATCAATTTCAAAAAATATATTGCGTTTTTTATTGTCTGTTGTTCTAAATACTGCATTTTTAAATGTAGCTGTTTCAGACAAGTTGTCTATTATTGGAACTAAATCATAATCATTCTCTAATAAGTCTAAAGTCAATCCGTCAATAATTTCGTGCTTAAATTTAAATGTCCAATACTTATGTACGCCTTTAAACTCTGAGCCAAATTTTAAGTTATCAATATTACTTTTGTTTATTACTAATGAAATCGGGTCTAAGTTAACCCTCAACCCTGCAGTTTGTATTAGTGTCATATAGTTTGCTTGTTGATTAACTGCAAAATTGTTATCGCCACGTCGAGCTTTAGTTTCTGTTATATCTATTAATGTTGTTAAGGTAACTTTCATACTGTATTTACAGTCATAAAAAAAGAGCCACTTAAAAAGTGACTCTTTAGTGTGACGCTTGCCATTACGGCCATAATCACGATTCTAAGGTAGTTAGAATCTATTAAGCTGGAGTTTGATCAAAGTCAGCAAGTAATGTTGCTGTTATGCCAGTTGAACCAGTACCAAAGTTAGATGCCATTGTTGCTACGCCTGTTCCTTGGATTGAAACTTGTACATTGTCAGTTGTTCCACTTGTGAATACACCTGATTCTGTTAATACACTAATACCTGCGATACTATGTGCATCGTTAGTTCCTGCTACATCACCTGCTGTAAGGTAAAGTATTGCTGCGTCTAGTTCTGTT
>Ga0302126_10001590_pt1 | contig 13470 bp, 10 predicted proteins | sample CB4_20m_MG_FD_203108 | JGI IMG/M metagenome (GOLD analysis project Ga0302126, IMG submission 203108) | Marine microbial communities from Western Arctic Ocean, Canada - CB4_20m | ecosystem: Environmental > Aquatic > Marine > Oceanic | place: Canada: Western Arctic Ocean | collected 2017-09-24 | reverse complement strand
ACTTTGATCGTGTCGCTGCTGCCAACGCGCTGTATCTCCCCCTCCTGTAAAGCCCGGAGAATCTTGGTCTGCGTGGTCAGCGCCATGTCGCCGATCTCATCAAGAAAGATAGTACCACCATCGCAGAGCTCAAACTTGCCGACACGTTGATTGGTCGCTCCTGTGAAGGAGCCTTTTTCGTGACCGAAGAGTTCGCTCTCTATTAGGTTCTCGGGAATTGCCGCGCAGTTGACTGCGATGTAGTGCTTTTGAGCCCGCAGGCTATTTTGGAAAATAGCACGTGCAATCAATTCCTTACCCGTACCACTCTCTCCAGTGATCATGACAGTGACATCGCTGGCTGCGACTTGACCGATCATCTTAAAAACTTCCTGCATAGCGGAGGAACTACCAATAATACCGCCTTCGATATCTTCCTTCGAAACGCTGGGTGCCGCTTCTTCTTTGCCTGCTTTATCTAGGTCTTTGGAGGCAGCGATGGCTGACTCGGTTAGAGTTAAGATTTTTTTCAGGTCAAAAGGCTTCATGATGTAATCAAAGGCCCCAAACTTCATCGCCTCGATCGTGGTCTGCGTTGTACCGTAGGCCGTCATCAATATGATCATTGCGTTAGGATTGATCCCGCGCAAATGCTGCAAAGCTTCCATCCCGCTCATGCCGCCCATGCGGTTATCGAGAAGGATCACATGCGGGCTGTGCTTCTCAGCCTGAACAAGACCATCCTCCCCGCTGCCCGCTTCGATCACCTCATACTGACGCCCAGATAGGACACGTTTCAATGAGTAGCGCAAATCATCATCGTCGTCGATAATAAGAACTTTTGGATTTATCGTTGTGGTGCTCATACGTCTTAAAAATTGGTCTTGAAAATAGGGCACACTAGATAAGCAGGTTGCGTGCTAAATCCATCAAAATAAATCGATTGTGATCGCATCCATGCGCGCCTTTAAAATAGTGGTCGCCTCTTCGACCTCTAAACCTGAGACTTCATCTAGAGCGACGACATCCATCCGCGCTTCAATTTTAGAAAATGGATAAGGTATATAAAAACGATCCCAAGTCTTAAGTCGCCAAGCGCCGGTATGATTAAGTGAGAGCAAGATGATAGGCGCACCTGTTTTGAGAGCGACCTTCAATGCGCCTGGCTTCATATCGTAAAGCGGCCCACGTGAGCCGTCAGGGCTCACGCCGATATCGAAACCTTCGCTACTCGCAGCGATCATATCACGCACGGCTTGTGCCCCTCGATTAAAGCGAGAACCTCGCACTGGCCGAACACCTAACTTTTTAACAAATCCGGCTAGCCAGGCGCCATCCTTGCTTGCGCTAATCAAAGTCGCTAAACGTCGCTTCCGAAAATAACGTAGGTAAAAAATAGTACCCGCAAGAAGGCGATTGTGCCAAAAGATAACAACCGCTGGCGGCGTATCGCCATCCATCATACTCTGCGCATTGGAATCCCAATGGTATCGGAGCGTACGTCCCCAAAGCCGCATGAACAAAGCAAGCCCCGCGAGTAAGGCTCGCTGGTGCCATTTGAGTTGCTGGGGGACTTTCAAATTCTCAGACATTTAAGGTTGATACCTTGCAGGCTTAAAGCGAATTGGCAATGACGTTTGGTCGACGAAGGTGGCAACTAAAGCAGTAAAACGACTTCACTAGCTAATTGAGAGGTGTAAATACTTTTCCATGCCCTTGACGCCCTCCTGTAGAATTAACTCAAACCTAATCAAACATTGACCCCATACCAGTAAACTTCATCGTTTCGCGCTTTATGACAGCTCCAGCACCCAGTGATACTTTAATGGAAGACATCGTCGGCCTGTGTAAACGCCGCGGTTTTATTTTCCAGTCTTCCGAAATCTACGGCGGCTATAACGGCTTCTATGACTACGGTCCCCTCGGAGTCGAGCTGCGTAACAATATTAAGCAAGCTTGGTGGCGCGACTTCGTGCAGTGCCGCGACGACATAGAGGGGCTCGATTCCACCATCATCATGCATCCAAAGATCTGGAAGGCATCTGGCCACGTAGATAGTTTTTCCGACCCCATGGTCGATTGCAAGGAGTCGAAGCTCCGCTACCGTGCCGACCAACTTTTCTTCGCCCCCGTTAGTGTAGATGGCGAAACCATTGGCTACGTCTCCGTCGTAGAGTGTATCGACCAGCAAGAAGTAGCCGAAAAAGCTGCTACTGAAATGAAGCGTAAAATGGCTAAGCAAGGTGAACTTGATACAATCGAGCTAAAAGAATATACCGAAGCCAAGCCCGAACAATACGAATTGATACCCTCGCCCGCGACTGGAAAATCCGGCAGCCTAACCGAGCCACGCGAGTTCAAACTAATGTTTGAAACCAAGGTGGGCCCTCTAGCCAACGACGCCGCAACCGCCTACCTGCGTCCCGAGACTGCACAAGGCATTTTTGCTAATTACAAAAATATCGTTGATACAGGTCGCGTAAAGATCCCCTTCGGTATCGCGCAAATCGGTAAGGCTTTTCGCAACGAGATCACGCCACGCAATTTTATTTTTCGCTCGCGTGAGTTTGAACAAATGGAGATCGAATACTTTATTTCGCCAAGTGCCGATTGGAATACCCTGCACCGCGAGTGGATCGACACTTGCATAGACTGGCTCGTTTCCATCGGTCTGCCCCGCGAAGGCATCAGCGAAGACATCCACCCAGAGGACAAGCTGGCCTTCTACTCGCAAGCCACCACTGACCTCATGTTCCAATTCCCACACGGCGAGCAAGAGCTTTGGGGTATCGCCTGCCGATCAGACTACGATCTAAAGCAGCACCAAGAGCACTCTGGCAAGTCGATGACCATCTTCGACGAAACTGCCAAAGAGAAGTATGTGCCTCACGTTATCGAACCATCACTCGGTGTCGACCGCACGCTACTCGCCGTACTCAGCGCTGCTTACACCGAAGACGAAGTTCCTAATGATAAGGGGAAAGTCGAAAAGCGCATATTACTCAAATTCAGTCCGAAGATAGCACCGGTCAAGGCCGCCATCTTCCCACTTTTAAAGAACAAGCCCGAACTAGTCGAGGTCGCCAAGAGACTTCATAAGAAATTACAACGACGCTGGAACGTCTTCTACGACGCCTCTGGCGCAATCGGTCGCCGCTACCGTCGCCAAGACGAAATCGGTACACCCTTCGGCATCACCATCGACTTCGACACCATCGAAAAGGATGGAACCGTCACCCTTCGCGACCGCGACACTTGTGAACAACGCCGCGTCACCGAAGACGAGCTGATTGAATTCCTCGAAGAGCAAATCAACGGGTAAACCAAATTAAATTTCATTTTCAAAAATCCCGCAGCTCACACTGCGGGATTTTTTGTGCACAGAAAAGATGCCTCCGATTTGAACGAAGGCATCTCTATAAATGGTGCCAAAGGGCAGATTTGAACTGCCGACCAAAGGCTTATGAGTCCTCTGCTCTACCACTGAGCTACTCTGGCTTAAAATTGGGTGTCTTTTGGATGGATTCGTGTCCCGTAAAAATAGTAATCACTGTAAACGTACAAACTATAAAATTGCATAGCACAAACATGCAAAAAACAAGAATTGGGAAAAAGCCTAATTCCCATGCTTCTGTCAAGCGATCAGTTCTCAAGGGATTCTAGGTAATCTTGCGCCAAGTCTTAATTTGAGGGGTGTTTAATCTTTTAGACTCAGCCGATAGAATTGCCCGTAGCGATCAACTAGTTGCACATAGTCGCCATGAACTTCAGCCAGGCCTAAAGCTGGATTTTTGTGAACAAAATCGCCCAGTCGATAAATCTGGCGTTCCAGTTGACCACCGTAAATGACTGCAGAGGCAATACTTTGGCTATCGTCGAAATTATTGATCGAATCCGCATCCACGGTATCACCCTCCCTGAAAGTCCCTGAGAGCTTGGAAAGCCCTGTATCCGAGGATGCTCCAAGATCAACTACTGAAGCGGTGTCATCCGTCGATAGAGGCGATATCGGGCCGCTATCTTCGGGCACAGAGGGTATTTTTGAGATCACTTCGGTTGGCGCATTTTTCATAACGGCCTGCAGTTGCATTCGGCTGAGGTGCATTGAAATAAGTGCGTCATGCTCTGCCTCGGTTCGCCGTTCTTCAGCTAAGGCAATCGATCCAAGTACCAGTTCCATACCACTCTTAGTCATGAGTAAATCCCCCTGACGTTTATTAATAGTACCGAACCGTACAAAAAAGCCAAACTCATCTAGGCCTAGGTGTTCAACAATATATTGATCAAAAGTAACGGGATCTATGACCACTACTTCCTCGACCACTTCAGGTGTAGTGATCCCTTCTGGTAATTCGTTCTTCGCAAAGCTAAAGTTCGCAACAAATGGTTCATTTTTGATCGCGCTGTACTTTACCCAATTGCGCGGCAACCACTGGTCACGGACTAAGCCCTGCATGACTCGACCACTCGGAGTTAATGCAAGCACCTCTTTTTCGACAACTACTTGAGTCGCGGCAAGGGATTGAGGCTGATTTGAAAAATCGGGCAGTAGTTGGTCAAGCAAGCCATAGCTGTGACAGACCCATAGCATAACTAAGAGTGCGAGCGGTATAATAACGCGGGGATTATTTAGATACTTACGCATTACAGAGGATCCAGGCTGAGTTCATTGGAGTCACCAAGATCGCTATCCTTGAGAGGCAAAAATAGCCGGGCCTTCAATGCGTAACCATCATGAGTCCGAGCGAGTTCAATTTGCTGATACTCTTTGAGCGGCGGGCGGCTCCATAAGTAATTCAAGCATTGAGTCAGCGAATATAAAGGCAAAAAAGGCTTCCCATCGGCTTGTGGCGAATTCCTAGCACTGGCACTCAAATCAAGCATGATTCCCTGAATTCGTGCTTGATTTGAATCCGACGCCCTACCCTGCTCGGTCGGAATTTCAAGCTCGGCCACCTCTGCTGTCTGCAAGATCCAGCCATGGACTTTAAATGCTTGTGTAAATTGACTTTTTAATGCTTCAGGCTGTGCGTCGGCGGTTTTGAGGAATTCTTCGTTAAACAGCATATAACGCATGCGCAGATCGCTTTGTTCAATGCCTGTCATCTCTTGCTGCAAGGCTTGAAGCTCCTGTTTGAGTTCCATTCTCTGCGAGTGCTTGGCTTGTCGCTGCATCTCGAGGGGGTAACACAGGCGCGCAAGATATAAGAGGCCAACTAAACCAGCCAGCAGCAGCACAATCACCGGATAGGATGCTAGGATATTATAAAAATGGCATAGACGTTTGCGCATGATCAGCTGATGCCTCCTGTTTGCATGGATGCTTTTACTGTGAAAGTAATCGTGAATTTACGTAGACGCCCACGCGCATCACCGAAGCGTGAACGGCTATTGGCTTGCTCAAAAGTGACGATTGGCTCGCTCAATTGCCATCCTTGTTTTTCAAGACCTCCGAACATCACTTTGATTTCAGCTGGTAAATCAAGATCCGCGGTGAGTGGTCGGCCCACCATTTCAATAGTAGTAACCCCTTCGGCAGTATCAATCGAGCCACTGTAAGTATCCAGCTCTACAGATTCAGGCAACGCAACGGAAAACGCATGCAATATAATAAACAGTGGGGCGGGCACGGGCGCATCATCATCAAGAGTTTCACGGCCTCGGCTGAACTGGATAACGTTCTCGTACTGACGATTTTCGAGGATGTTGCGCCGAACTTGATTAATCTCCAAAGTCTCTAGCTGAATAGAGACATTGAGCTCGCTGAGGTTTAATTCGAGCTCCTGTTTCTTGTTAAGCTGCGGTATGGTTAAATAAACTCCTAAGATTAGAGTGATACAGAGACAGGCGAAGGCTCGGTGTCTAAATTTTACGATTCGCTGTCGGGTCCTCAGGCCACGTGGGACTAAATCGAGAGATGCGCCTAGCTTGAGCTTGCTGAGTAGGGACACGGCGGCCGCGTCGTCGGAGCTCTCAGTTGCATCATACCCTTGAAACTGGGGGTTTGCCCCGAATTCTTGTTCGACGAATAGTCCCAAGCGGCGTGCGCTATTGTCCATCTGTTCGGTGCCCAAATCCTGTGCTGCCAAACGACTGAAAAACAGCAATTTGCCAGCGGGATCACGGGCGATTAAATAGCCGGCATCGCCTAGCCCGCGATAATGGATCACTCCCTGTGCGTCAGTAGCGACCAAAGTATCGTCGATACAGGTTAGTGCATACGGCAAGCTATACACTCCGTCAAGCAACACAGCGTTGCGCAATGCCCAGTCGCTAAGTGCAGAGGCGATTTCATGCGGTAGGCTGCTGATGAAATAAAATTGATGGGTAGCTTCACCCTGTAGGCCCATTTCGATCGACGCCAAACTACGCTCCTCGGTACCATAGAGTTTGAGCTTGCGCTGCACGAGGAGTTGCTTCTGTAATTTTGGCGCCATTTTCGGCACGCGCTCGAGATGGTGGTCGAGCGCAGGGATGTCAAGATACACCTGTAGGCGACCGAACTGAAAAGTCTCTTCCGCGCTATCCAGAAGTGCCAGCAGAGCAGTGAGGTCCTGCGCTTCGCCTTCTTGGATCAAGCTAGCGCCCGAGCGCGAAGTGCGCCAGATCTGTACCGTGTGGTGATCCCATATGAGTGTCGTATGTGCCATACTAGGGTATGGCTAATAGTGCCACTGCAATCCGTCAAAGCGTAAAGTGCTGAAAGCTTCGGTAATGATAAAGTTACCTACTTCTGGGTATTCAAGGAAAGTTGCGTTGGGTATTGGCCATGGCTCACCTAGAAGCAGTTCCTGGGTCTTCAAAAAATAACGGTTACCTATTGACCCTGAATCATTTAAAGAATTATATAGAGGCACAAAAGCACCAGCATCGTTGGGATTTATTAGGGAGACAGGTGCTAGGTCAGTGAGGGTCAAGGTAGCTGTGATCGATTCTGCAATTGAGGCGCGGCGCCCCCTAACAGTCACGGTCGCAGGTTTTGGAACTAGGTTTAGGGCGCTAGGATCTTCGAATTGGATAAGCCTACGACCTCTTTGAGTTTGTATGACGGCTTCCACATAGGAGTAGATCTGTGCCGTTCGATCAAAGAAGTTATTGCCATTGAGGTCTTCGTCGCTATCCAAATCATTATTGTTATTGAGGTCTTCGCCGGGATCCAAAACTCCATTACCATTGAGGTCTTCGTCACGATCCCATACTCCATTACCATTGAGGTCTTCGCCGCTATCCAAAACATCATTATCATTAGCGTCTTCTCCGAGATCGAGAGAATTGTTCTGATTCAGGTCCTCAGTGGTGTCCCGTGATTGTATGATAAATTCTGCATCCTGAAGGTTGGTGTAAGACACGGACACGGAGCCCCGATCCCAGAAGCCTAGCGCCCCTGCGAGTGCCGAACTAAGGTCAGCCCCACTCGCTTCTACAATCGCTCGCCGGTTTTCGATCACCACGGTACACAACCAGTCGCGCAAGTCGATGCGTTGTACGTTGAGTTCGGCCGCGCGCCCTCGCCAGTCGCTGCTACTTAAGCCATACCTTGTCCATCCGCCAGATGCGGGATCGCCGTCACTGCCAATCGCCCACTCATTCCAAAATGCATCGAATTCATCATCACTGCCTAAATCATCTGGTAGTGACAGATCTGGATTTGTTGTAGACACCAGCAGCAAGCGAAGCTCCTTCGGATTAAGTGGATCGTCTAGCCAACTAGTTCCGTCACCAGTGACTTCCGAAAAGCTCTTTTCGGACCAGTTCGCATCGGCGAAATACAGCTTACGGGTGGCAGTCGAGCCAGGACGAATGCCGAGCGGATAGCGCACCTCATTGGCACTGCCACCACCATGGCGAGCCGCGAGATTCCACCAGTAGGCATCGTTATCATCGGTCGACTCGTCGGTCGACTCGTCGGCAGCATTGTCGTAGATAGGAAATATTTGTTCACGCAGCATGCCACGCTTCAGGGCCTCGGCAATTTTGGGCAATTCAGCGCCCTCTTTGACTGCACGCTGGGTGCGGATAAGGTCGATGGCACTAGGCAGCACCGCCGCGGCTAAAATCGCGATCACCGCCATCACCCCGATCAATTCGAGTAGGGTAAAGCCGGCGCGGAGTATCGTGGGTGGTCTATTTTGTGGATCCATGGTTCTTCTAGTAAGCGCCGGGGCTGAGCATGTTAACAAGCGGCAGGAAGACTGCAGCGGCGACTAGCCCCGCGAGGCAAACAGTAAATACAATGAGCCCTGGTTCGAGTATTGCAAAGAAGGTTTTAATCTTACGCGGCACCAGGTCATCATAGTAGTCAACTACCGCTTGCAAGGAGGTGTCAAGCGAACCACTTCGCTCACCGACACCGACCATCGTTCGCACTAGTGCTGGAAAGGTCGAATCTTTGGCCATCGTACTGCTCATGGTTGAGCCGTTCGAGACCGCCGTCTCGATGCGTGTCACACTACGTTCGATCACGGCATTGCCGACCACTTCGCGCCCCATTGCGAGCGAGTCAGTGATCACAATCCCCGCTTTCTGTGTCAGAATTAAACTGCGCAGGAAGCGTGCAACGGCGAGGGTCAGGATCACATCCCCAAGAAAGGGAAGCTTGAGCAGAAAGTGGTCGCGTAGCAGGGCTGCCCGCTTAGAGACTTTAAACAAAAGCCGCAGACTCGGTGGCGTTAAAAATAGCACCGCTAAAATTACGCCCCAATAGTCCACCACAAAATCACTGGCGGCGATCATCATTCGGGTAATCAGCGGTAATGGGATATCGAGTTCAAAAAGCAGCGCAGTGACCGTCGGGAAGACAAATCGTAGGGCAATGAAGATGAAAATAGTCAACGCCCCGAGTACAAAAGCGGGATACAGCATCGCCTGCTTAAACGCTTTCCAGTTTTGATCCATCCACTCGAGGTAATCGCGCAGTTCGATGAAATTTTCATCTAACGAACCGCTGCGCTCAGCCACCTGCACAATGTTACGTATATAGCCAGGGAAGACACGAGGGAACTCTTCCAAGCCCTGACTAAGTGGGGTGCCCTGCTCAACTATCTCACTCAAGCGCTGACGAACAATGGTCTGTGCTCCCGAAGCGTCTTCGCCCTCGCGAGATTTAAGCGCCTCGACAATCGGCACGCCTGCGCGCAACTGTATCCCAATCTGGAAAATTAAATTGGCGAGCTCGGTAGTTTTCATCTTAAGCCGGAAATGGCGCTTTGCGGCGCTTTTATCTCGAAGCTGGGAATCAACCAGCTCCAATCCATCTTGTGCGAGTAAGACCGTCAGGCGTTTGACGTTTTCAGCCTCGCGGTGACCTTCCAGTAAGCGACCATTTACAGTCACCGCTTTGTAGTTAAATTCAGGCATCGCCGTGGGGTTCTCCTACTTCGAGTTGCACGACCCGCCCGACTTCTTCAATACTGGTGAGACCCGCTTGGGCTTTTATCAGTCCATCTTGGCGCATTAAAATGACTCCTTGCTCTTTAAGGTAGCGCTTGAGCTTTGAGGTCGGCTGGTGCTCGTCGATACGCTGCTGTAAGCCCGCATCGATGCGGATGATTTCAGCTAGACTAATTCGACCACTATAGCCTTTTTGGCCACAGGCTTGACAGCCCACTGCTTGATAAAGTGTTACACTGGCATTGACCGGCGCCCCGCCGAGCGCGACCCATTCTTCTGGCGTCAAAGTGTGCTCCGTTTTACAAATTGGGCAGAGGCGGCGTGCAAGCCGCTGCGCACTGAGACCGAGCAGGCTACTGGAAAGAAGGTAAGGAGGAATGCCCAGGTCGGTAAGGCGGGGCACGGCACTGATGGCATCATTTGTATGCAGAGTCGAAAACACGAGGTGTCCGGTTAGAGCAGCTCGAATCATTAATTCCGCGGTGACTTGATCGCGAGTCTCGCCCACCAAAATCACGTCTGGATCTTGGCGCAGTAAAGTGCGCAGACCGCTAGCAAAAGAAAGACCAATTTCGTCCTTAATCTGCGTCTGGCGGATTAACGGGAGTCGGTATTCAATCGGATCCTCGAGCGTGAAGACGCTGCGCGCTTCGGCATCGATCATAGAGAGCAGCGCATACAAAGTGGTGGTTTTACCGCTACCGGTTGGCCCAGTAATCAAGAAAACACCGTGCGGTTGGTCTAGAATATCCGAAAATTCGGCTTGTTGATCCTTCGAAAAGCCCAAAATGGGGAGGTCCAGCTTGAGGCGTGACTGATCGAGTAGACGCATAACGATGCTCTCCCCATTGCTCGACGGTAGACTCGAAACACGCACGTCGATCTCTTCGCTGCCGATCGCAAAGCGAATCCGCCCATCCTGCGGGAGGCGATCCTCCGCAGTATCCATGCCCGCTAAAATCTTAAATCGGGCAGTCAGCGCACTGCGAATCGCGCTGGGTAGTAGTAGGCCCTCTTCCAGAACCCCATCCGCGCGGAGTCGTATTCTAAAGAAACGCTCTTCCGGGTGCAAGTGCACGTCACTGGCTTCACGGGTAGCGGCATGCATTAGTATTTGCTCCGCCAAGCGGATCATGGGCGGATCGTCCTGACTCTGTTCATCCAGTGCTTTGGCATCCATTTTGATGAAGGCGCCAACTGCTTCATAGAGTTCATCGCGTGCGGTGTAATTGCGATTGATCGCTAGGCGAATATCGGTTTCCGACGCAGGCAGGGCTTCAATCGGCTGCCCCGCAGCTGTCTCCAAGCGTTTCAGGGTCGGGAGGTCAAACGGATTGGCGCAGGCGATCCACAAGCATCCATCCCGCTCTGCCATTGGGATCGCAATTAATTTATCGCACAAATCGGCAGACAACTTGTCGCGCAAGTTGTCGTCGAGACTCAGGCGGCGCAGGCTGAGCTGCTGCCCCTTCGCTTGACCCTCCTGGATGAAATCAGTCGCGGTGCGAAGTTGGCCACGAATCGAGCGGAACTGCGAGAGCTCTTCACTGCTGACAAGGCCGAGTCGCTGGACAATTTCACTAAAGTTGAGCCCGAGTCGCTCGCCCTCACGCCGCGCCAATTCAGCTTGTGATGCGGTGAGTATACGCTCTGACAAAAGCCAGGCTTCCATATTATTAGAAGCCTGGTCAGTTGTAGAGTCGTTCGGAGACGTAGCGTCCACAAATTTAATTGTTCATATCGTAAGCGGCGGCTTACTGATGCGAGACGTAGAGGTAGGCGTTAAACTCACCTGGGGTAGAACCTGGGTCAAACCAGCAATTGGCGCCTTCGAGACCACCTTTAGTTTCATCAATACCGCTCCCAGCGAGTGAAGCTTCGACAAAGTCAAGGTCAGAAACCGCAGAAGCTTGGAATGGCCCATTGACTTTAGCAGCCAATGCCGAGGCTTCCTGTAAAGTTAAGTTGGGCATAACATAATAAACAATTCGCGTAGCCGATCCGGATGATTTGAAGCGAAATGTGGAGGTTGTACCGCCGTATGGAATACCACCTATTAGAGGTTGTCCGACCGTAGCGCAGCCAATTGCGTGAGCCAGACCGGGAACATCCTCTGTATCACCAACAGCACGACCAATCGGTGCTTTTTCCTGCTCAAGCAGTTGAGACTGACGTACCAGCACGTCGCCAAAGTCCAGATCACCAACGGCTGGAACGTACGGAATCGGATTCACCGGATCTGATTTGTAGTCAAGTACAGTCACTAGGGACTCATCGAGAGGAAAATTGTCGTAACGTTGGTAGTAACCGATCGCAGCTGTTTTTGCAGCGCTGACGGAAGCAACAGCAGATGTCACTTTAGCATCACGGATCGATTCGATGACTCGTGGCGCGACAACCGCAGCAAGTATACCGATAATAGCAAGCACGCCGATCATCTCGATGAGAGTGAAGGCGGAATTTTGTTTTACTGATGTTTTCATAATAATATTTAGTTTATTGATATCACGATTAGGAGTGAAGCATACACCCTAGTATATTCTCAATTACTCTGTCAACTAACCACACGGCGTTTCCTATTTTTTACATTATATTAGCAGTTATGACCAATATCAACCCCCATGCAACGACTGTATTATCTGAAGTAATCACCCGCATGCATAGGCATCAGGACCGAATCTCATGCATCGGACAGGAGCATCCATGCTTCTGTCGCCTTTCCTTTCAGCTTCGTATGAAGGGATGTAAACCCTCGGAAAGGAATAATTTTTAGAATTCATTAGATGGCACAAAAAAATGGCTCTCCTGGAGAGGAGAGCCATTTGTAAAGTTAATACGACCTAATTACCAGGTCCGCTTCTTGTGACGATTGGACTTCAAACGCTTGCGGCGTTTGTGGTTATTCATCTTAAGGCGGCGTTTTTTCTTGAGATTACCCATGTGTAAATTGTGTGTTGAAATGTTTGAGCGCTGGAAAAAGTCAGAAATGCACCCCCGTGTAAAGGGTTTTTTCAAATCAGTGACAGCGCACACGAATCCTGAGCTCTTAGCAGCGCAGACTGAACGGCGGACAGCGCCTCGCTGGCGACTGAGTACTGAGCTGATTGTCCTGCGGAGAACCCATCGATTCGATCGATTATTTTCAGGCCGCTAGTGGCATTGGTCACGAACACGGCCTCGGCGTCGTGCAATGCCTCTGGGATGAAGTGACCTTCCTCGACATGCAAATCGCGGTCGCGAAGCAATGCGGCACGAGTGACGCCAGGTAGTATGCCGGTATCGAGCGCGGGGGTGTGGAGGCGGCCGTCTTTGAGAAAAAATAGATTGGATGTAGCGGTCTCAGCGAGGTAGCCGTTCGTATCAAGGCGTAAGCAATCGTAGTAAGCTTGAGCACGGGCGACGCTGAGTAGATGCATGACCTCCATGTAATTATGGGTCTTATGTCCGGCGAGTAGCGAGCGTGGATAAATGGGGCTGGCGGTATTGAGGATTAAAGCATTGGTCGCGGGCGAGGGAATCGGTGGGCGCGAATAAACGTAGAGGCAGCTCCCTTCGGTATCTTTAAGTAAAGAAAGTTTGAGTGCCCCTTTAGTGAGTTTTGTTTTAACGACGAAGTCGCGGAGTGCAGCGAGGGTGGCCTCTTCTTTGGGCAGGGCGAGAGCGAAGTGCTTAGCCGACTTGGCGAGACGCGCCCAATGGTCTTTCCAGGAGAAAAGTCGCCCATCCACATAACGCATCGTCTCAAAGAGACCGAAGCCGTGTGCAAACCCGGACGCGGTCGGCGCGAGGGGGATGGTCTCCCCATTTGGAACTAGGACGATGTCTGGCATAGTTGATCGATAGTCTCACGGATTGCGCGGGCTTTATCCAGCGTTTCTTGATACTCATCTTCTGGATCGGAATCCCAAACGATCCCACCCCCGACTTGGTAGTCGAGTTGCCCATCTTTAAGGTGCAGGCTACGAATCGCGATATTGAACTCGGCATCGCCATCGAATCCGATGTAGCCGATGGAGCCGCAGTAAGCACCACGACGCGTGGGCTCGAGCTCTTCGATGATCTGCATCGCGCGGATCTTTGGGGCACCGGTGATCGAGCCCC
>Ga0302126_10001589_pt1 | contig 13473 bp, 12 predicted proteins | sample CB4_20m_MG_FD_203108 | JGI IMG/M metagenome (GOLD analysis project Ga0302126, IMG submission 203108) | Marine microbial communities from Western Arctic Ocean, Canada - CB4_20m | ecosystem: Environmental > Aquatic > Marine > Oceanic | place: Canada: Western Arctic Ocean | collected 2017-09-24 | reverse complement strand
AACACTCTCTCTGCAAACCTGGACAGTGTGAATCAGCTTCGTGTGCTCAATTCACAGCCTTCGCCAGCTGTGAACTGTCTGCATCACACGCAAGTGCGAGCGCACGCAGCGCTCAACCCACGCGTCGCGGCCCCTGGCAGCGCCGCGCTCTCGCAGGCGCGCACCGCCCCCCACCTCCACCCACGCGCGCGCTCACGCGCGAGCGCGCGGCGCGCAACGGCGGCGTGCACGCTGTTAACGGCGCCTGACGGGCCTGCGTTTGCGGTCGTCGGCGCGTGTGTCGATTTTTTTAACCGCGCGCCACGCAGACGACACAAGGCAGATTCGCCTCTTCCCACTCCTTATGGCTTCCTCCATCACACGCAGTTGCCGCCGCGGCGGCGGCCGCCAAAAGGGGCCGCAGAGCGTCTTCACAGAGCGTCTTCACAGCCTTGCCATCTGTGAAGCGTCCGCTTCACACGCAAATTCGAGCACACGCAACCCCAACCCACGCGCCGCGGCCCACTGGACCACCGCGCTCCCGCAGGCGCGCACCGCCCCGCGTGCCCAGATTCGGCTCGCCCCGCACGATCCTGACGCCCACACCGCGCGGCGACGCCTGGCGTGCGCGCCCTCGCCGACCGTGGCTCCATGCGCCGGCGGCGCCCGAGCACCGTTCACAGCGCCGGCCGCGGCACGTGTGCGCACGCCCACCCGCGTGCACCTGCGTGCGATTGCGTGCGATTGCGTGCGCACACGTGCCGCGGCCGCATGCCCGCGCGTGGATGCGCGCGCCCGCCGCGGCTGGCGCTGTGAACGGTGCTTGGGCGCCGCCGGCGCACGGAGCCACGGTCGGCGAGGGCGCGCACGCCCACCCGCTCGCGCCCGCTTGCGATTGCGTGCGCACACGTGCCGCGGCTGACTCGCGCCTGGCTGCGCGAGTGCGCAGAGGGACATCGTGGTCGAGGTTCGATTTGCTGGCACGTCAGGCGCTCTTTCTCCACAAGATCCTGGCTATATGAACGGTCTCACGGACGACGATGTTTTTGCCTTCCTCATTCAGCTTCCGAATTCGCCGCTCGCTCGCGAGCATGAGCCCGAGCATGAGCCCGAGCATGAGCCCGAATCTTATGGCACTTCAGACATTCTTTCTCTGCGAGATCTTGAGTATGTCGACGATCCCGCCGATCCTAGCGAACTCAGCGAAAGCTTCGACGTCTTCGATCTCGAGAATCTTAACGAGCTCACACACGAAGAGTTTGATGCCATCGTGAGTGACATCAGTAAGATTCGGAATGAGGCGCCTGCGCCTGCGCCTGCGCCTGCGCCTGCGCCTGCGCCTGCGCCTGCGCCTGCGCGCGCGCGCGCGCCTGCGCCTGCGCGCGCGCGCGCGCGCGCGCGCGCGCCTGCGCTTGCGCCCGAGTTTGCGGGCGAGCCCACCAGATATGCGGGCTATCCAGAGCTCTTTGAGCAATATGCGAGCTGCAAGGCGGCCGCGCGCCGCTCCTACAACGTAAAGGACTGGCAGCTCAGGGATAGGTCTCTGGTGGACGCGGCTGAAAATGAGTACCTGGAGGCGAACGTCATCAACACGCAGGCTGGCTGTGTCTACATGGCGCCGCTAGGCACGAAGTTCGGCGACCGCGACGTTTCTGGCAAGCCCATCACGGAGTACAGGTGTTTCTCGAGTCGCAACTCTCGGGTGGGAAACTCACCAATCAAGCAAGCGGAGGTCGATTTCAGTGTGGCCGTCCTCGATTGGCAGTACGACACTGCCACTGGCAAGGAGACGCTGCACCACGCCAATGGCGTGCAGTTCTCTACGGTGGACCACAATCAGCTGAGGGAGGGCTGCGCGTACCGCTTCAAGAACTGGTGTGGCCAGGGCTCGGAGATGGAAACGATGCAGATCTTCCGAGGGTGGTCACCCAATGGCAAGCTGCAGTATCCGGCCTTTAGGTGCCCGTGCGGCAGCTCGCAGACGTTTGTGAGAAACAAGGTCGAGAATAAGCGCAACGAGGCGAAGGAGGCGAAGGAGGTGTACCAATGTGCGTATCAGTGCCGCCTCTGCGGCCCTTTGCACGCGCCCTACTTCATGACTCGTAACTCTGGGGACGGGAAGGACGTGCTTCCGGCCAACAAGTGGTGGCCGCCGAAGGAGACGTCGGCGGAGGAGAAGCGGCATGCGCAAGAGCAGATGTCGATCGCGAAGCGGCAGCGCGTCAAGCCGTCGCCGCCCGAGAAGTCGCCGCCCGAGCAGCCCGAGCAGCCCGAGCAGCCCGAGCCGTCGCCGCCCGAGAAGTCGCCGCCCGAGCAGCCCGAGCAGCCCGAGCAGCCCGAGCAGCCCGAGCAGCCCGAGCTGCGCGTTCTTGCGGAGCGGATCTCCGGGCCTGAGTACGCCACGCCCATCTCGCCCAGTCTATTGTCTTGGCTTCCTGAAGATTACAGTCTGGTGGGATCACGCGACGTCGAGTAATCTGCGCTGCTGGCGCAGGCGCGTGCGCGCAATCGTGAGCGTGTGTGTGTGTCTGTGTTTGTGCATGCATGTCTAGTGCGTGGTGTGAACCTGGTTGCTCGAGTCGGTAAATCCGAGTGTTGGAATGTGATGTGTATCTCCTAAGTGCCTACACGAAGCCCCGGTGGCGGGTCTTCTACTCTGAAGACACACAGTCGATAAGGTACGCGGTGGTATTTGCCACCGCCGTTGTTTTCCCATACGGGGACAAACACCGTCGTTCAGTCGCACTCCATGCACAGAAAGCCTCGTGAAGTTGGTGCCGATGTTTCACGCAGCGCCTTTTGGTCGAATCGCGCGTGATGCGCCATGAGCTAATAATCATGTGCTTGACACCATGGTAGACTTTGCACTTGGGATGCTCTAGTTCAGAGCCATTGCATATGTATTGTCCTGCACATCGTAAGGCATGCGCGAGGGTGGTAGTGAGCCGCGGCATGGCGTCAAGGCTGTTGTCCTGTCAATGGCGGGGAAAACAAACAAAAGCTTGTGCTTCGTCTCGACACTACATTTTGCGGGTGGGCTCGCCTCACTCGTGCTTCTGCTCGCCGCAAAGGCCTCAATCACGGAAGACCTGCCACAGATAGATCGTCTATTCCTTCGTCTGGATGCGTCGTTGCCCACAGCACCAGCGGCACCCGCGGTACACCCGTGTGCAGTCGCAACTCCAAACATTGTAAGTCTTATTGCAGAGACGAAGTTGCTGAAATCAAACCTTGGCGTATTCACGTCCTCGGATGAAGAGATCAAAAAAAGCGGTGATGTCGTCAACGGCCTTTGCGACCCTAAAGCCGCAAACGTGTCAGGCGCCATGGGCCGTCTCGTATTGTCTGATGCGCTGGCCGAGCCAAGTGAGACGGACGTGCGGCAACATATATGCAACAATGGCGAGGGTAATGGCCGGCAGGACCCCTTGAACCGCATTCTACGAGCTTACCTGCGTTCCGCAACGGCCTTTGCGCGCCTCGATAAAACTGGAGAGCAGTGCGATTGGCGCAAATGGGACTCATTTTCCAGTTGCGACAGCGACAACGCTGAATTTATCCAATACCAGCTGATGACAGCGGCACGCGAGCCAGTTTTTGAAGGGCGGACCAGGCAGATGCCGCCCGTTGATGTGGCTCTCTATCGACTCGTGGCACTGGCCACGATAGCCTCCTACGATCGCAGGGACAACCGGGGACGTTGCTTCGGGAATATCGAAGGAATGAGCCCCGAGGTGCTCTGCGTCGCTGTGTTCCCGTCGCCGCCAACGTCGTCGCCGCCGCTGCAAGCTTTGACATCGCCGCCACCGCCTGGATTTTCCCTCCACGCTACCGACCAGTACGCCTTTGATGCATGGGACGACGAGCACATGCTGCAGAGCTGCGGCAGCATCTCGAACGCAAGTGGTGAAGCATCGGCGCCGCTCGTTGACATTGCTCCCAACCAGTCTACTGCTCGCTTTGTGGACGTCGTCGACGCCGAAATGAATGACGCTGTTCGCCAATGCGTTCGCCAACATCAGATCGGCCTGTATGACACCACAAGCCTCTACGGCATTCCGGACTTCAACAGCTTGCCGCTCTTTAAGACGCCTACAGCTTCCACCCTTCCAAGCGTTGTAAGTTTATTCAAGGTCTTTTATGACAGCCTGTACGTGACACGCGTCGACGGCTGGTTCTATCCCAACAGGATCAACAATGCCTTGGACAGCCACGAGCGCGAGATGGCAATCTTCTCGGCGTTTCGCGTAGGCATGGACCTCTTCTATTATCTGTGGGCGCTCTCGCATGCTGTCTTTTGGGTTGTATTTGGAGGGGTTCCACTGCTCATCCTCTCTTTAAGCCGACTGTCCATCGCCTTCAATGGCTTTGCGAAGAAATATGGTAACCGCACACGACCGAACATGGCGGTGATGGTACAGCTGCAGCGGCCACCACTTGACATGGTACATATACTCGTGTCCTCGTCCAATTTTCTTCTTGTATTGTGGACCGTGTCCGTAGACCCGCACCCGTCGCCCGTCGTAATCAGAGTGGGCGGCACCTGCAGCGAGGCTAATGAACAGGGCGACGTGTACCCAAATACGCGCGCTTACAAGGGCGGGATGTTTGTGTTGGTTATGATACAAGCTTGCCTCGCAGTTATTCCATTCATTTACGACTATAAAGTAACGAGGGATGAACTCCGGGAACGCCAGAGGGAGGAACTCCGAGGGAGAGTCACCCCCGAGCAGCCGACCCCGCCGAGTAAGGGCCGCCCGAATGGCACACCTGTAGATATGAGCTTGAAAGTGTTTTGCATCATCTTTTCGCTGGTGATTATTGGTCTTTATGCGGCCATACTTTCAGAATCTATCGTGGGGTGGATGAAGGAATTTCGCGATTCCGACACTCCGCGGACTCTCTCAGCAGTTGGCGGGACGAGCTTAACAATTCTAAAGTCTGAAATTGTGCGCCACGACGTCGATGTGCTCGTTGCAGTAACAGCGGGGACGGTGGCAGCCTCTGCGGCTGTCACCCAAGCCTACAACGTGCGCGCGGAAGATGGTCTCCTCTTGAAGCTCGCATGGGTACTTTGCACCGCCTCGGCGGTGTGGATCGGACGACTGTCAAGAGGGATGCTGAGGTCGGAGCATGATTGGTACGATCACACGCTTGAATCGGGGCAACGAGACAGACTCGACATTGCCGCCATTGTCTTTGAGGTAATGCTCACTCTTCTTGTGGCTCTCGTCTGCGAAACAAAGTTGAAGGCGAGTCGCGTCAAGAGGTTTGCGAAAAATACCAGCGACGCTTATCGCAATAAGCGTTTCTCAAGCTTCGCTCGACAACAATACACTCGCTTACCGGTCTTCCCGATGAGTTCTCACTCGCCTTTGATACCAGTTAGTTATTCCTCCCAATGAAAATAATAAAGGACTCCGCATGCTGCATGTGGAGGTCTCACATGCACACACTGTACAGCACGTACAGCAAAGCGCGGGACGTGTTTTGTGTTGAGTAAAACGTTCACGGCTTCTGTGTGCACACGCTTTCCTGCGATAGGATGTAGCTGTCCACCGCTTGGCTGGCCAGTGTGTCTGGGTTGAACGACTCCGCGACAAAAGCTTGCATGCACTGATGCTGGATCACCGAGTTATTGTGTACGTACACTTCTTGCGCGCTTCGGGCTCTGAGCTCGAATGTTGCGCGCTGCTTGCACTTTTCGCGGTCCTGTGTCAGAAAGGCGATATGCGCACAAAGGTTTTGTAGCTGGTCACGCGCATCGATTAGCCCGCGCGACGCGCCACTCAATTCTGTTTCTGAAAGCATCCGCTCATTTTTTAGCAAGGAGTTGACCCAGTCTAAACTCACCTTCGGTGCCGCGGGCGCCCCTGCGTATGGATCGCCACCTCTCTTGAGCAGAGGCATGTTCTCCCAGTTGGGGTTGAGCTCTTCTCCAACCCACACCTGGCCAGTGGCAGCGGTGCGCATGGGGCGAAGCGGTAGGGAACGGCTTGCCGGTGCGGACGACTGCAAACGTTACGAAGGGGCACGGCCGCGCCGGTAGGCCCGTGTTGTGTTATGGCATGCAAAAGCACATCTGACAGTACACGCGAAATTCATGCACAGACTCAGAAGACGCCTGAAAAGCTAGAAGCGATGACCACTGCACTTGCCAAGATGCTTGGGATGATTTTGTCGTTCAAGGATTGGGACGATGCGGCAGGCGAATGCGATGTGCGCGACCCATGGGAGCCGAGAATGCAAGCAGAGAGGATGACAGAGGAGCAACGACACGAGAAGAAGCGCGCTGACAATATACGGACGCTGCGACGATGTCGATTGCCACTGATCGACCTCATCTATAATGAATACAACCTGTTCACGGCGTGGAAGCGCGAAGACATGGATGCGTTTTCGCGGCGGCGGCGTATCAAAGAGATGGCGGACGAGTCGCTTGCTGCCGCACTGCTCATGGAGAAGGAATGCAAGAATCCCAGAGAGAAGAACGTGGTCGTGACACCATTTGCGTTACTCCGGCCGTTTCACACAGTGATGCATTCAGAGGAGGAAGGGTGGGAGCTTGGGAACATTGGTGGCAAGCTGTGCGACTGTGTGTGTAACTATGTGATGCCATGGCTCATCCGACTCGATGAACAGCTCTGCCGATGCGGCGGGCGAGAGTATGGCCCCATGAATGCAGAGCTGAGGAGTTTGGTCGAGCAGTTTGCAACTGCAATTTCCAACAGGCACACGCTGATGCAGGCGCGGCCGAAGCTGATTCCCGAGGTCGACCCACTCACCTCGCGCTTTTTGGAAATGCGAGCCGAGGTTGAGTTTGCACGCAGTACGCCAGCCGCCGAAACGCTTGCCTGCGTCGACCTAAAAGCCCTCACGCACCTCCTGGAGCTTGCGACACGCGGGTCGAAGTCGGTCGAGGCGCAGAGAATAATATCGATGCAGTTGGAGTACATATCTCACGTGATAAAAAAGCCTCCCTCGGAACTGGGCTTGCATGGCGCACACGCCGATAGGATGAACCTCCATTTGCTGGATGGCATTTTGTCGCCCGCTCTTAGGTTCCAAGACAAGTGCGCAATTGTGGAGAATTGGCATCTGAAGCATGGCGCGTATGCGGCCCATGCGATTGCGCAGGCTCAGCTAAGGCTGCGCAACTGGTCTCCGCAAAAGCACAAAGGATTCATAAAGGTTCTTGAGCAGTGCTGCGTCGACGAGCATGGAAAGTGCCGCAATGTGGACGAAGAGGTGTACGACTATGTTATCGAGTGCATGCCATGGGCACATTCCAATCTGCGCTGGAGAATCATGAGCAAGCCTCGGTGCGCGACAAGAACAGGTCTAGACGCGGACGGAGAACGCATCGTTCGCTTTACGAGCGCGGTATGGCAACTAATTGCGGATGGGGCATTTGAGCAAGGCGTGGTGGCGAGCGACATTGTCAAGGAGGTCGTCAAGAAAGTCAATATTGACTCGAACCTGATGATCCTCTCAATAAAGCAGTACATAGATTGGCACGGGCAAGGCTCGAAGCTCCTGGAAATGCTCGAGCATCTTTACGACCGCGAGTCTGCACTTTCGGACCAGGTGCGTCGCGCGCTTTGCGAAGTACGCAATTTCAGCACCTTTGACGTCTTCAGTGTCTTCAACGTTCCAGCACAGCGCGATCCTGTATTGCACGCCCTTTCGAATCGCACGCGCGAGCACATGGTCGCCAAGGTGCCAGCGGCATACACAAGATTTGCCATCGAAGCACTCGCCATTTTGCTCCCCTTGTTACGTCAACAACGTGAGGCTCTTGTCATTTCACCGCTGACAACACCAAGCAACATGGGCGAGCTGTTGAGAAGCGTGCCGGGACTGCGACAACGCGTCGACAATGCAAACGAGAGCGTCATTTCTTTGGATGCGAGAGCGGTTGCAGCAGCGCACCCAGAAACTCGAAGGGCACTCGACGAGGCGGCGGCGCACGGCGACGTTGTTAGAGCTGCGCACCTGACAAAGACGGGCAAGCAAAGGAAGCGCGCCGTGACGTTTTGGATCAACTGCGACGCGCTTGAACAACTCATGCGCGAGTAACGCGTGGCTCTCACAAATTTAGAAGGACGACTCTATTTACGACTTTTACATCCAACGCGTGCGCGAGGCGTTCGTTTAGTTCCGAGTGTGGTGTTTCTCGTCAGCTAGTTTTGCTAGCTCGACGCAACCACGCGATAGGCTTCAATGCGGCGTGCCAGCAGATCGGAGACGACGTTTTCCTTGTAGAGCGTCGCGAGGTGCGCGGTGTTCATGAATTCAATTGGGCGGAACGCGTCCGGGTGTACGCCAAGGCTTGCCGCGCTCTGTTCCGTCGTACTGAGCCCTTCAAATGCCAGCGCGGATTGCGACACACCGCCTTCCGCCGCGACACCGATCGGGTCCATGCACGCGTGCGTTGTTTTAAAGGCCTCCAGCTCGTTGCGGACGTGGCTCGCATCTGTCTTCGGGGAGGCGTCGACACGCGGCGGCCGCAAGGACATGCTGCTGCGCGCTTCTCTGCCACCCGACTACTGCTTGGTATGTAGTGAGGTGTACTTATTGCTCGTGGGCCAACTGCCGGGCCTCGTCACTTAACAGATAAATGCATAAAATTGTGTTACATTCAACACGGGTATGCTTCCAGTCATTAACTCAGCGTACACACGCCAGTTTTACGAACATTTATGACATGTCTATCCAGCCGGGGGGGGCGGCGGGGGCGGCGGGGGCGACGGAGGAGGCGGGGAGGGCGGTGGGCTCGGCGGGGGCGACGGATGAAGCCAGTTAGTGGCCTCCTTGTCAGTCATGTTCCAGTCGAGCGGCTGGTTGAATGCAGACGCTTCCCAGAACATGTAGTCCATGTCTTTCACGCCGCTCACGTTCCAGCCGCCAATAGGCTGGTTGAATGCTAACGCATAATAGAACATGAGAGTCATGTCTCTTACGCTGCTCACGGTCCAGTTGCCAATAGGCTGGTTGAATGCAGTCGCATGCATGAACATGAGTCGCGTGGATGTCACGCGGCTCACGTCCCAGCCGCCAATAGGCTGGTTGAATGTAGACGCACCATAGAACATTTCGCTCATGTCCCTAACGCTGCGCACGTCCCAGAAACTGATATTGGGATTGCAAGTCTCGAAGCCGCGGTCAAAGACACCTACATTCTGCTCACCTAATGTATTGTACAACGGACTGAACAGGCCGCGCATGTCTGTCACGCTGCTCACGTCCCAGTGTTCGATGTCTGCAGACTGCGCCTTTTCTGCACACCAGTCACTCACCGCCTTAAAGAGTTCAGTTCGATTCGTAAATACAGCCGGCGGTGGAGGCGGCGACGTCGGCGGCGACGGTGGTGGCGTCGACAGGGGCGGCGGCGACGGTGGTGGCGGCGACGGTGGCGGCGGCGACGGTGGTAGTGGCGGCGGCGACGGTGGCGGCGGCGACGGTGGTGGCGGCGACGGGGACGGTGGCGACGGAGGCGGCGACGGTGGCGGCGGCGACGGTGGTAGTGGCGGCGGCGACGGTGGTGGCGGCGACGGGGGCGGTGGCGACGAAGGCGGCGACGGTGGCGGCGACGAAGGCGGCGACGGTGGCGGCGGTGGCGGTGATGGCGGCGACGGGGGTGGCATTGGCGAGGGTGGCGGTGGCGACAATGGCCATGGTGGCGGCGGCGGTGAAGGGGGTGGTGGCGGAACTATCGTCTCACTCATCCCGTGTCTTGAGTTGATGAGGCTAATGAATCCAACAAGACCAGTGGCTAAGGGCACAGAAAATAGTACCGTCAGGGCGCAGCATTGCTCTCTCAAGGGCTTCCTGCCCGCGTGCGAGTTCACAGATTTGAAGGTGTCAAAGGGTGCGCCCACATTTCTTACGGTGCATGTCAAAGACTGCAATTCCGACGGCTCGTCCACTCCTCGATAATTCTCGTTCGCACGCGAGTGCTGGCGAGTGGTCATGGCGTCATTATTGGGTAACATTCGGGTAAGTTATAGGCTTGCGAATGCAGTAATATGCGCTCCGTGTTACTCACTTACGAGCAAAGAACTACAAAGGCACGCTGCGTGCACCGCCGCCTTTACTACCTTTAGGTATGTGCGGCTTATAGTAGGTGGGTAGCTGGCGCACGTTAGGAACCCTTTTCTTGCTGCTCCGTTGTTAGCGCTCTCTATGATAGCAGCGCCTCGCTCGTCGCATTGCTGAGCTGTGAGCATCTTATCTGCATCTTGTTGACAATGTCAGCCACCTGGCTAATCATGCTCTGAGCGTCCCGATTGTATGCAAGCACTGCTTGCACAAAATGTGTATTCGTGGCTGTTGCATGACCCGTTGAGCTGCCGCCATGCACGCTCGCGATGGAACAATCAGCAATGCCTCCTTGCTCTGCCATCTCGCCAAATCCCTCAAGCAAAGTACTAATCACCTTGTGTTGCACCCTGACTGCGTGCTCGAGGTCGTGCACCTTTCCTTCGTGCTCGAAAGCGTGAAGCGCCTCTTCATAGTGTTGGATGATCTGGGTCATTGCTTCGACCATGTTGGGCGCGCGCGCAAATGGGCCGCTGCGTGCTCCACATGCGGCGCGTTCCATGTCGGCCCGCAACGCTCCGAGCGTCGCCTTTGCTGGTCCAGATATGTCAATTCGTCTTCCCTGTGCGGGTGGCACTGATTTCTTCTTTCCTCTCATGGCCACGAGCATCTCTTCTTCTTCAGAGTCGTCCATATCCTTGCTCTTTACCAGTCTTCTCTGTTTGTTCCTCTCGACCTCCTTCACAATCGGTCCGCGCGGCCTCTTCGTTCCAGAGTAATCTCCATTGTCACCGTCTTTGACCTCCTCGTCCTCCTCACCCTCCCCGCTCTGTCCGTCGTCGTCCTCGTCGTCGCCCTCGCCGTCGTCCTCATCGTCGTCCTCATCGTCGTCCTCCTCGTCGTCCTCATCGTCGTCTTCTTCCTCGTCTTCTTCCTCGTCCTCGTCCTCGCTCTCCTCCTCCTCGTCGCCGCCTTCTCCGCCAGCGTGTCCAAGAGAATTTACATCCACGCCTTTTCTGCGTGGCTCACTTTCGTCCTCCGCTTCGTCGTCGCTCATTGGTCTCGTGTCCTCCTCGCTACTCTGATGGTCTCCCTGCTCAGATGCTGAATCGTCAACAACTCTGGTTTTGTTTCTCGCTGGCCGCCGGAGGCCGCGCGAGGCAGGCGATCGAGTTTCCTCTGCTTCTTTCTCTACATTCGATAGATCCGCTTCATCCAGTATGAATGATGACGTCGCTGCTCCCGCTCCACGCTCGACCGTGCCTTTCCGCACGGTCGTACCCGAGGAGTCGTGCTTTTGCTTCTTTGGTCGCGCTGACAACAGGTCGCTGTCGCTCTCCTCGTCACTCTCGGGATTTAGCGTTGTGCGCTTGCTTCCAGGCGCACTGCATGGCGGGGCAGCATAGACCCGCGCGTCCTTTATCTGCTCAAGTATGCGCCGTGCAAGATCAAATTGAACCATCGTTCTCCATCCGAAGGTTGCCTGCAACGCCTTGATGCCGGCGACGAGCGTCTTGGGGTGCGCAAGCAAATGGCGTCGCTGATCAGACGCATCGACCACGCCGCACCCAAGCTTTTCCCTGCGGAAGGCTTCGACGTTGTTCGAACAACAAAACGCCTGAATTGCGCGAGCCGCCTGCTGGCTCGAAATGTCGCCAGTGCACAGCAAGTCAGTTTCTAGTGCTTCTTGAACGACAGAGGGTGGTCGTTCAATCGCAAGCATGGAAACGTCAATCTCCCTATTTTCCATGAGCATTGCGTTTATCTTGTCTGGGCTGTGAATATGCCACGATGAAATGCTCCTGAAAAGCTTCATTGTAGAGTAAAGAATCTCACCAATGCGCGGGTCTGCCGCCGCCGCACAATCTGCACTGTACTCGCAGAGGCTCTTGAACAGTACTTCCACGCCTTCCGAAGGCAGGTCTAACATCAAAGAACTGTCGTGCATCGTGTCCTCGTCGCCAACGGAGCGCACCAGCACTACTTTCATTGCGCCTGGAACGCTGTAATGCGACATGAGCAATGCTACCATCGGAACAATGGTATCTGGTCGGGGACCAATGTACCACAGACACGTTGGTAGTATCAGAACATCAGCGACATCTTTCTCAAATGGGTCGAGAGAGCGCCAACGTGCATCCGCACTTGGAAGGCCACCACCAACACAATTATCCGTGCCATGTCCGCAAACAAACGGCCTGCTCTTTGTGAGCAGCTGTTTCCTCGTCGAAGCGACGCTTTCTGCGCGCTTCCTGCTTTGTGCCTCTCGCCGCGGTGCAGCATCCTTCTGAACCGAAGGCGACAGCACCGCGTCCGCTCTGTCAACCGACGCTTGACCGCTTCCTGCCGGCGCGAATTCTGCGGGTGCATAGCTCGGCGACGCCGGCGCGCTCATCACGCCTCCTTTACGTATGCGTCCCACACACCTACCCACACAACTACACACCTAAAGGCGCGGCCTGCGTAGCAAGCTCAGAATCAATGGCGGTAACACAGTTTTAGATCACTCATAGTCCGCGGCGCGAATAGCGCACAGCATTGCAAGCCCTCCCTTTGATGTCACATCAAGGAAACCATAACTGAAATCCTTTACAAACGAGACGAAGGGGTCGTACTGATTTCCCGGCATTCCCTTGTGATGGTGTGGACACTGCTTGCTCGACACGGGGTCAACCGACCTGAAGTTTAGCCAGTACATCTGGAAGATCGCCACGACTGGATATCCGATTTGGACACACACGACAGCCCAAAGCGTCCATTTGTAAGGGTCTTGCATGGGATACCCGACGCGGTGCAGTACGTCAAAGGAGGCTACGACCCAAAAGCAGAATGCAGCGACAAACAGAGCTACCATCTTAAATGCGTACCACCCCGTTGGCCGCGCGCCATTCTTATCAGGACGAAGATCGTTAGCCACGAACCGCACGACAGAACCACATGATATGACGATAGGCTGAATCGCTGCAGCCCAGTGGACGTGTGAAAACACGCCTCCGCTGCCTGTGGGGTTGAGGTCTTCGGCAATCCAACCGATGTCAAGTAGCATGAGCACGAGCTGCCGCCGTCGCGCGCACCACGCAGACTAAAGAAACGTTGCGCGCGGCAGGCGCGCGGCAGGCGACGCGCACCGTGACCGTCCAGTCGGAGGCGCGCAGGCTGTCAACGGCATATTCCTGGGCGAATATCTCCTTGTTTCTTTTTAATGCTAGATCTGCGGCAGACTCTTCTTTACGGGTCGAGGTGGCGCGGCTTGACTCACTTAAGACCGTGCTGGTGCCAACCACGGATGCCTGCCAAGGCTCGCCCTGCGCTTGCCAGCGGATGCGCCCTGCGCAGCTCAGGAACAAATGACGCACGGAGGGTGGCAGTGGGTGGCACGGGAGTCGGCGCACAGATGAGGTAGTAGTGTATGGATGCTATCGTGTTCACAGAGGTTGCAAGTGCACAGCTGCG
>Ga0302126_10001586_pt1 | contig 13489 bp, 13 predicted proteins | sample CB4_20m_MG_FD_203108 | JGI IMG/M metagenome (GOLD analysis project Ga0302126, IMG submission 203108) | Marine microbial communities from Western Arctic Ocean, Canada - CB4_20m | ecosystem: Environmental > Aquatic > Marine > Oceanic | place: Canada: Western Arctic Ocean | collected 2017-09-24 | reverse complement strand
CTTGCGATTTTCCCACTGATTTTTTACAACATTTTTCTTCGCACCATATTCAATATCATTTAATTTTATTTCATTACAAATTCCTTACGATAAAATCCCGCCAGTTCTTTTCTGGCGGGATTTTATTTGACACCTTTGTACAACCCATGTTCAATCATATTTTATTTTATTTCATTACAATTTCCTTACGATAAAATCCCGCCATTTCTTTTCTGGCGATTTTCTTTGACACATTTGCACAACCCATGTTCAATCATATTTTATTTTATTTCATTACAAGTTCCTTACGATAAAATCCCGACATTTCTTTTCTGGCGATTTTCTTTGACACCTTTGTATAACCCATGTTCAATCATATTTTATTTTATTTTCATTACAAGTTCCTTACGATAAAAATCCCGGCGTGCTTTTCTGGCGATTTTTTTGGCGCTATTTATTACCATTCATCATAATAATTTATTATAATTGTTATAATAAATTATTACCACTATCTATATTTATATTATTTCTCCGTCTCTATACATACTATCTGCTCTACTGGTTTAGTACCTTTCTGCGTGTCATGCTGCTTCTTGCCTAAACATCCTCGTAAATGAGCCGACTTTGACTGCTGATTCTTTCCAACAAATGAACAGTACTCACATTCATACTTGTTTGAAGAAAATGAATACTTTGATGATAAATAATCCTCCAATGTCGGCATCTTCAAATCCTCTATCTGCTTCACAAATTTCTGATTAAACTCCTTCACTAACTTCATTAACCCTGTACGTGATGTTACAAAATTTTGATACTCCACATTTATATACTCTAACATATCCTTTGATATATTATCATGATCACTCGTATAATTCTCATATTCATCCAACTTCTGCTTTAAATGATCCACTATATCCACCGCCAATTTTATCTTGTCTGGATCATTGTTTACATCATGCACATAAACCAAAACATTTCCATTATGAATATTTATCTCAAAATTTCCTTTCGTCGTTATCTTTCCATTTTGCGACAAAAATATTCCACAACACCTCTGAACATCTATATCTCTTATAAACTTTGCTACCTCCGCCTGAACTACACTACGACTCCACAACTTGTTCTCTATTAAGATCTTCGGCTTATTATTACGCACAATCATTATATCCCCCGTCTCTTTTGTCTGTCCTACCATCTCTATCTCCGCCGTCGGATACAAATTCTCTATTATATTTAATATCAAATTCTCCGATATCTTTCCCTTCGCACTTGAATTCTCAAACTTCTTTAATAACTCTGTCACTGATCCATTCATTGTACTCGTCGCCTTATTACTTGAAACTGAAATCGCCTCTAACTTACCCATCTTATCCTCCAACCTCTTCTCTGTTGTTGTTAAACTTGTGTTTATTACCGTCTGTGATGACCTAATCGCTTCCATCACCTTACTATCAAACTCCTTTATATACTTATCAAACGTATCTATGTCAACAGCACTGTTCAATAAATCCTTCGTATCATTCGTCACCGATTCCTGCAATCTCTTCATTATCTTCTCTACACTACCTAACACTATCTCCTCATTCTTCGGCAATATATCATTTATCATCGCATATGTACGATCAAACAGTGCCGAATTCTGCTCCTTGAACATCGGCTCTATCTTATCCGATACATTACACGTCAACACCATCTTTAATTCCTCCACATAATCCTTCCTTAATTCTCTCATCTTTGCTGAAAATTCACGCGATGTATCCTCGTTTATCTTACTCACCGTATTTGAAACACTATCCATCTTCATATTCATACTCTTTAAATTCTCCAATATATCCAACGCCATTGAATTATTCATCGTATTATTCATCTTCTCATTTAATATCTCCATTATCTCTATAAACTTTAATATCGTTCCCTCTACATCCAAATCCGGATGCTCATTGAAAAAATTTATTATCTTTTTATTTTTTATCTCCATTATCTATACTACCTTTATATCTTTAAATATATTCGCATTTTAACTTTTTAATTAAAAACTTAAAATGCGAAAATAATCTACTTATTAAACCCTCTTATGTTGATATCTTACCTTTGCCTTTCTTGTTTTGTATTGTTTCTCCTTTCTTTTTTTTCTTCCGCCTCTAGTCGCGGTTCGGGGGCGTTGGGATGGGCCTTGAGTCGCTGAAGGACCGTCCGGTGTTGCGCGACGCCCCAGCACCGAGGGCTCGGGGGGGACGCTACGAGCCTCCGGCACCGAGGGACCGGGAGGGGCGCTAAGAGCCCCCGGCACCGAGGACGAGCTAATCGTCGTTAATAAGCGCGATTTCAAATCTTGGATGAAGCCGGGGGGAATAATGACCCTGGAGGCGGTGGCGGTGGCGGTGGCGGTGGCGGTGGCGACGATTGACAGTTCTTGAACCCTTTTACTAATTAATTCTATCGCTGGCGTAAATCCTCTCCCAATTTCGGGTCCCAACTGAACCAATAGCTCTTCTGTTGCAACCATACCAATCATTCCTATCATTCTTGTAATTGTGTGATTTAAAATGGACACCTCACCGGCCCCGGTGACACCGCTGTAAAGTAAGTATGCCGATGTCGGTCCTATTTTTAACATTAACCCTCCCGATATAGCAATTTTTCTGAATTCAATATTTGTAATTGCTTTTACTAATTCAGAATTAAAGGCCTTCATCAAGTCTCCCTTTAAAGCAGTTCCCGCCGCGGCAACACAAGGAGATATATACTCAGCATCTATGGTTTCAATCAGATGAGTAGCATTAGTACTAATTTTTATATGCATCTTTACTGCTGGTGTGGCGGTTTTTAATAATTGTGCTTGCTGTTCAGCAGGTAGTACATCAATTAATGTCTGCATTAAATATATTGCACAATGTCCTACTGTATGTCTATGCTCTGCCCGTGCGAGCGGAATGTTGTATCTGAGCTGAATCAAAAACGTATACACTTTATTCCAACGAACAATGAAACTCTCACTGCCCTCGCCCGTCCGGCCCTCGTGAAAGATTAAGTCATCGTCCTCGCTCGTCCGGCCATCGTGAAACATTAATTCATCGCCCTCGCGCGTTGCCACCTCACTTGCCAAATTTTGCACATTATTTATTATGTCTTTTAACTCCTCCCCTACAGCAACCCGGTGCAAAATATTATATATATTAATTAAACTTGTTGATAAATTATTTAAATTATCTTTATCTTTGGGAAGGGCCGCTGCTGCTCCTGCTGCTCCTGCGCTCTCCCAGGCACCTGCGCTCTCCCAGGCACCTTTAAACTCATCAACAACGCTAATATCTGATAAATAATTCTTAGCTTTAATATAACCATATAATGCAACCACTGAGCAACATACCACGTTAGCCAAATCCTGCGGGGCTAACACACCACCTTGTTGTTTTTTTCTTGTTAGACGTGTACGTTTCTTACGTTTTCCTCCCATTGTATTCCCCCGCTGCCGACTCCCTTGGACACCTTTAATTAATTCTGAAACTAATCGCTTGATTATATCATGTTTTGGCACAGGCGCTGCTACTCCATCTGTTACGTAGGCTGCGTTTTTAATACATAGTGTTGCACGATCAGTCAAGATATTCGCCATATCGTTGGTTGTATAGTTGGGGGGCTCTGTGTTATTCATATATATATATACGCATATATTTTTAATTTTTTGGTATGTTAACCTCCTTAACTAAATTTGTTTTATGTCTCTTTTTATCCACCCCTTGGCATATCTTCTCTTGATATTCCATATACTCATCAATCTGTTTATTATCTTTATCCCAATCTGGGTTCTCTTGCTCCCACTTTCCTACAAGTGTTATATATTGATGCTGTATCTCTTTATCACCTTTCTCTAAAAGTTCATCAACCTTATTATCACTTTTCTCCCAATCATTATTAGTCTTTATACACAGCTTTTTCCTTTTTGGATCAAAACAGTGCACAGGTCTTTTATAAACACCTAACTCATTTATCTTATTACATATAGCGGTTGATATACCTGTTGTTATATCCGAATTCTTTAACTCCTTTAAATCACTCACCTCTAACTCAATGGATTTTACAAAATCTGACCAATCTATCGCATCCTTACAGTCCTCATTTAAAAATATATTCAAATTAAATTGCGTATTATTATTATTATTTCCCACCTTCGGTACTAATTCTGATATCACATCCGACTGTTTCTTCATCTGATTCAGTGCTTCCCCCATCATTTGTATCAAATCCATCTTATTTAAACTTTCTAAATCGCCTATATAATCTATATTTGATATATCCTTTGTACCTACATAATTTTTTTTAGTGTGAATACCTTTTTGTTTATGTCTCCAAAGACCTGTTCTATCGTTATAAATTTTATTGCAAATATCACATTTAAATTTGGTCGGTGCATATTTTTCGTTGCTAAATATGCATTTTTGTTGCCGATTGTGTTTCAGTGTGGAAATATGTTGTGCCCATAAGGATTTCTTGCTGCATCTATAGTTGCATTTTTCACAAAAAAAATCCGTGCATATTTTTTGCATATTTTTTGTTGCTAATGTTGCCATATTTAAGCAACAGAAAATATGCTTAAATCTTTTTTATTTTATATACTTTTTTTTTCAGTAACAAATAATTTTATTATAATTTTAAAAGTATACCATAATGGTATGAGGTGATTTTTCATATATTTTTTTCAATTCTTATCAGAGATTTTTTAAAATTCCCAAAAATAATTGTCCATTTTGTCTTTTTCGTTTTCAAAGTTTGAAAACCAGATTTTCTATGAGACTGATTTTAGGAACTTTTAGGAACATTTTATTTGACAGTACCGTTATGTAGGGAATTTATTTTATATTTTTATTCAATGAAATTATGTAGTACAAGGGGGCCATATAGGGTACATGGGTTTGTTTGGTTAATTAATTCTATTGTGTTATTTACATATATAACACCCGTTTTATAGTAAACATAACTATATAATATAATTCCTAGGTTTTTCAATACTACAGGAATCATTATATAAACATATACAAAAATAATATTAATATAAAATTTTTTATATTAATATTATGCGACGTATTATAGACATAATATGTAGGCACCTGCTATTCATTAGTTCCTATCCATGTAGGTAAACAGCATGTTTACAACACAATTGCTTTACATCGTATTAGAAGCACACCTCAATATAATGATGAGGAGTGCGTTATAACCGATGATATGTACGAGAATGATTATAAACAGGATATTTCTAAATCTAATAATTCAATATATGCAGAGCCTAATTTTAAGTTCCATAATACATTTTTAGATTGTATTTTGGCATTGCTGTTTGGAGATTAATGGAGTGCAGCTTATTTTTGGAAGACGGTTGAGGAACGGATTATTAAAGATACACTTATACTTGTAGGCGTTATTGAGGTTGCTTATGAATTGGTAACTAATATTGATATACATGTGTAGTTGTTATACTAAATGACCAATCTAATCCATTTAAATTTAATTGTCTTCCTTTGTCGTCTAGTAAACAGGCTGTCATTCTTGTTAAATTTACTGGACCAAAATATACTCTTTCGTGTTTTTGAAATTGACCACTATACTCTATTAATGGAAATCCTTGATAGTTTTTCCAACCATGTGTTATCTTTATTGGAAGTTTTGCAATTACATCAGATGCTGTAGGAGAATTAAATCTTGCATTTTTATTTATATTATTGTCATTTATTATATAATTGTATGCATTCATTTCTGCATTAGTCATTGTTTTTATAGATGTTAACTGGGTGATGCTATATGTTCCATCTGCATTTGGTATTGTATCTAGTACATGATTTAAACGACTAGGCTTTGTTAAAGAATGATCTGGTCTTGAAATACCACATAAACAACTATTTGATTTATTATTATTATAATCATCCAAAACTAAATAAATATACCTTGCTCCCCAAGGATCACATAATGATTCGCTTACCAATGAACCATTTGCGGGTAAAGTATAATTTGTTAATCTAAACCCTAGTAACCATCCCATATTGCTATTTTTTTTTGAATTTGAAAAACTTTCATTATAAAATATTAAATCTATATTAGATTCAGTATTATTTTCTATATTTACCTTACCTGTGGATTCTATTATAGATGCTGTTATATTTTGAAATGCACGGTTTATTTCTGCGACTAATGTCTCTGGTGTATAATTTCCAGCGGATATGTCTGTATATACATTATTAATTTTAATAGTAGTAGTTCCATATGCCGGATCAAATGTATACCAAGAATATGGAATTTCTAGAGAATGTAAAGAAAATTTGGTTACTTTAGTTAATGTTTCTGAAAACTCAAATGTAAACTTACTTGTATCATTATTATTTTCATTAATAATTTCTTTAAATTGACTATCTATATTAATTAATCGTGTTACTGTATTATTAAAATTTGGATTTATATCTCCTTTTACAATATCCATATTAAATTCTCTATTATTATTAGTGTCCTCCAAACATTCTAACAGTCTTATTTTAATGCTATCAATAAATTTTAATAATTCATTATCGTCCGCATCGGTTTCTTTTAAGTTTTTTTGCATATCATTTATTTTATCATTTATACACTCGGTTGTACGATTTTCTGGAGAACAGCCTATTAGTGTAAATAACTCTTCCGTATCATAATTGTTTATATTCATATCATAATTCATTATATTACTATTTATATTTTTTATATTAAATTGATTCATAATTTAAATATATAATTAATATTATATATAGCAATAATGACCAACAATACATCTTGTAGTGTTTGTTGCGAAGATTTTAACAAAAGCTCACGATCAGAAATAAAATGTAATAATTGTGAATATTCTATTTGTAAAACTTGTGCACGAACCTATTTGACCAGTATAACAGTTGATCCTAAATGTATGAATTGTAATGTTGCTTGGGATAGAAATTATATGGTTGTTAACCTTAATAGATCATACGTGGATAAAGAATATCGTGCACATAGAAATAATGTTCTTGTAGATGCTGAAATGGCAAAAATGCCTGACACTGTAGCTTATGCTGAAAGTGTAAAGGTATCTAAAGATTTGGCTAAAGTAAATGGAGAATTGCGTGTAGAATATAAAGAATTGCAAAGAAAAATGATGGAAATAGATAAAAAAATTCAAACTAATGACTACCAAATTAGAAATCCGGGAGCTCCCATTCCTCTTGTCGTCGGCCCTGGAGAACGCAAACAGTTTATTATGTCTTGTCCACATGAAAATTGTAGAGGATTCTTATCATCTGCTTATAAATGTGGTTTATGTAATATGCATACATGCCCTGACTGTTTAACTATTATAGGCGAGAATAAGAATGAAGAACATAAATGCAATGAGGATAATGTTAAATCCGCAGAAATGATTAAACGGGATACTAAACCATGTCCTGTTTGTGGTGAAAGGATATTTAAAATTAGCGGTTGTGATCAGATGTATTGTACATCTATTAAAAAGGATGGAACCGGAGTGTGTGGTACTGCTTTCAGTTGGAAAACAGGTATTATTGAAACAGGTACTATTCATAATCCTCATTATTATCAATTACAGAGAACCAACGGGGGTGTACCTGTTAGGGCCCCCGGAGATGTATTGTGTGGCGGGGTTCCTGATTTAAGGTACTTTGGACAGACAATTGTAAGTTTGTTTACAAAATGTCGTTCTAAAAGTATATATCAAATTACTACCCAAAATCAAGATGAAATTATTCATCATTTAGATCTTATTTTACTAGAGGAGGTTTTCGGATTACATCAGTTTGTCTCTGAACTAAATCAATATGAATTGGCTTATAGGCGTCGTCAGGTATTTGATCTTAATGATACTCGTGATATTCGTGTTAAATATCTTTTAAAAGAAATTGATAAGAACGAAATGGGTACTCTTGTAAATAAGAATGATGTTAGTAGACAAAAACGTGTAGAAATTCTAAATGTTATGGAGATTTTGGGGGTAACAGGCATTGAAACCTTGAATGATATATTTGTAAATGTTGATATTGGGAATTATATAAAAAACGCAAACGGTACAATTGAATATTTACAGGTTGGAAAGTATAATAAATTAATTGGAGAAATGTTACATAATACATGGCAGAATAAAAAGAATGAGGTTAAAACAGAAATTCAGAAACGCATTGATCATTTTAAAACTGTAGTTAATTACTGTAATCAACAGTTTAAAATCATCGGAGTTACATATAATTGTACCTCACCGCTCATTCCGGATCGTTCACAAGTAAAATTCCAAGCGAATGCTACATCTTTTGATAAAATTAGAGCTGTTTGGAAATTTAAAAGCCGTAAGTATTGTTTAAAAGACTTAAAGAATTAAATAATGACATATACTACTATGAGTTTCATGCATAATTCATGGCATCAACCGGATTATTTAAAAAGAGTTTCTTCATATAGTAATTATAGGAAAAATAAAAAAACTAACATATTTTTTAGAGATACTCCTGCTGTTTTAGATAATTATACACAAGTTAATGGTACTAATTCTATTATTCCAATAACTCTTAAATATGCGACGGATCAGTTATTTGTATGTGCTATGGTTTGGTGGTTGATTTTAGGAGGTGTTAAAAAATCTATTGTTAGATTTTTTAATCAAAATGGAACTATGTATTGATTATGTTTAATCAACTATGATGGATATGGCGATGGACCCTTATCTGTAGTATAAACACCACCAGAACTGTTACAAAAAGGGCATGGAATTATTTCTGTAAAATTACAGTTAATACAACCATTTCTACAAAGATTACATTTTACAAATCTTGAACCTTTACAGTATTCACAAATGGTACATGAACTACATTGAGTCTCTACCATATCATTATCATTATTATAATGATAATGATTAATTGTTTGTACTGCCTGTGCATAATTTCTATAACTTTTTTTAATAAGTAAGGGCGGAAAAGCTTTTTTTCCTAAAATAGATAGCGCTGTCATTGGCCATCTTGCGTAGAACATTAGCATGCGTTTGTATCTTTATACAATAATATATTTAATTCAATTAAATGAATTATTATAGATATAATAATGGGACAAGTTATTGCTACGGTGATTATTTACAGTATTATTTGTTGATTGGAGAGATGTTTGTGGATACTTAGATAATTTTGATGATGAATATACAATAATATAGAGTAATATTATTGTATTATATTATATGACAAATATTAATGTTTGGATAGATGGGGAACTGTATGACATTACTAATTTTGTTCCATTTCACCCAGGTACGGCATTAATTCGTTTACATAATAATAAGGATGTAAGTATACTTTATAAATCGGTTCATGGACGTGAAACGGTATCTCCATTTTTAAGCAATATGAAACTTGATGATTCATTTACAATTATAAAAAATTATCCTAATTATACTTTTGATTCACAATTTTCAAAAGATATTAAACCGCTTTTATTAAAAAAATATAAAAAAGCTCCGCCATTATGGTGGGTTAGAGCTAGTTGCATTACATTTTTATGGTTATATACTGAATATTGTTATACAAATTTACCCACAATAATTAACAGTACTTTTCTAGGAATTATATTTGCATTTATGGGCTTATGTATAGGCCATGATGGAAGCCATGGATGTATAGGAAATCAACATATTAATGATTTTTTTGCACATTATATGGACTTTATAGGTAGTTCATCATACAACTGGCACCATCAACATGTACGTTTACATCATCCATTCACTAACGAAGGTAAACATGATCCGGATGCTAAAGCTGGCCAACCACTTATGGAGATACATGATGTATCAAAGAAACCTGAACATCAAAAATGGTTGGCTCCATTGCTTTGGATGTTTGGATTATCTGTTGCTTTTAATGTTCAGCGTTTATTAAAATTACGTGGGCTAGAAAGAAAAATCGCTATATTGTTGCGTATTGCCTTTTTATACCGCATTTTTATACCATCATTCATACACGGGCTATATGTAGTATTTGTTACTGGATTTATGTTATCTAATTTATTTATTATTTCTCACAATACACCAGAACTGGTTAGAGATCCTTCTAAAAATACTCTATGTTGGTATGCATGTCAGGTGGAATCCTCATGTACTTACGGTGGAGAGATTGCTGGTTTTTTAACAGGAGGGCTTAATTATCAAATAGAACATCATATTTTCCCTACATGCAATTCCTGTTATTTGCCAGTAATTAATAAACAATTAAGAGAAATATGTAAAAAAAATGGTATTAATTATACATATTATCCTGATCTTTGGACTAATATAAAAATTACTTATAAACATTTATTCTCTTAAATAATATTTAAGAACTTAAAGAAAACTACCATGGATGGATGGATGGAAAGGGGTGGCTTGATCTAATAATATCTCCACGATCCTCAGCGTTTTGACGAATCAGTCGCGGTGGCGGAGGAGGCGGCGGCATAATATTTTCAATTGCTAGCTTTTCTAGTTCCCATACTCGGTGTTGCAAGTCCTCAATCATTAGCATTGCACACTGTAGCTTCTTTTCTGTGTCATTTGGATTAGTTGGGTTACGATTCTTATAAATAGCCCAATAATAAGGCTCATCATATACAATTCGTCCTTCCTCTCCTCGCTCAATCTTATCCCGAAGATTGATCGTTGCCATATTTTGAAACCAATTTTTTAGGTGAACAAAAGCCATATAATATTTTCCATTATTTCCATGTTTTTCAATGAAATCTACATGTTCCACCTCCCCAATCATCTGCATGATAAAGCAATGTTTAATATGTTGCTCATTTGCAGCGCTCGGGTGAACAAAAGGAATGTAGATGCTCGTGTTAGACGACATTATAGCAATAAGATACTATACATTGTAGTGTATATACCAGTTCAATTTTAACTGTTATTCACTAATATAATGAATTTGTGTCTTTTAAACTACACTTGGTACTTTTTTAATTACTATTGGTGCCTTTTAAATACTAATAGTGCTTATTTTAAGTACTATATATTTATAATTGATTTAAATATAAATCAATTATAAATATATGATTTACTCGTATGTGCAAACATTGACGCCATACGCTAGTCCTGTAAAGGACATTATTTTAAATACAGGAAAAGAATTATATGTATATATTTTTTGGATTGGAGTTCATCATTTTATACCACAAATATATGCCTGGTATTGTTCTACTACAATATATAATACACTTTTTATAGCTCAAACCAACGTCTGTAAAGGAATGAGATGGCTGCTGGTTACCTCTGGAGACAGCATGGTGGCTATGTGGTATTTATTGGGTATATGGTTTATGAAAAAAATCCCCAAAGCATTGGAAAATAAAGGTTATACATGAGAGTAGGCATTTTTTGGTATAGCTTTTTCCATGAGTTCTGTTGTGCGAATTATAGCATTGTTTAATCTTTGTTTCAGATTGTTGTAAATTAATATATTTTCTGATATATCGCTTAAATGTTGATTTTTCTGCTCTATTAAGTTTGTAGAAATATCAACAAATTGTGTGTAGTTTACTGCGGCAGGTATATTATTACATATTGCATTACCTTTAATATGCAGATCATTATTAATTGTAGCATTGTTTCTAATATATAAAGTATTGCTTACATCAAGATTGTTTGATATATATAAGGTTTCCGCGGAAATACCAGAAAAGATGGCACCGGTGTTGTCAGAAAGTTTAAACATACCATATTTAATTTTTTCTTGAGAGTGTCTTTTCCAATCACCTGTGCCCTGATTGTCAAAAATCATTATAGAACCATATGAAATATCAGAGGCCATTTATATTATCGTTAGAAATTTTAGATTGAATTTGATTAATTACAATAATGTGAAATACATTTATAGATCAGATGCAGACGTTATACCAAAGTCGTATACCTTGACTACTCCAAGGGTTCCGGACCAGAGCTCGGCTGGTACACCCGAGTTTGTCCGAGCTCCAATAAACAAATGAGAATATGTATTCATTTGAGAATATGTATTCATTTGAGTATCAATTACTCCTTGATGCGCTGGATTACTTGTGTCGTTCGGATGACCATTTTCGTTATATATTTCTGCTCCATTGCTGTCACATACTATAATATACACTCTGTTTGTTGTTCCATTATAACTCACTATAACACGATATGTATTGCCATCTCCTATTGAGGTGAAAGCATTTGTTGGATTGTAGTCATTGCTCCAAGAATACCAACCTAAACTGTTGGCTGTACCCCCCCTTTGACGGAAGCCAAAATATTTACCGGCATCTGGTGTTCCCATAGCAATCATATTTACATGAGATCCACCTGATGAACCTGTAAACTTAACTTCTGTAAATTCAAATGTTCTGGTGGCGTTACCAGATAAATTTGCTCCTCCAAAAGTAAGTCCGGTTGTGTTGGAGTAGCCTGCATCAATAAATTCTTGATCAAGATTTGTCATATCAATATAATTTGATCCATTGAATGTTTTGTTCCAAATGGTTGTATCAAGTTGCCAAACCGGTAGTTTATTTATTTCTGGCTCGGGTTCTGGCTCTGGTTCGGGTGGTTCTGGTTCTGGTTCTGGTTCTGGCGGTTCTGGTTCGGGCTCTGGCTCTGGTTCCGGTTCTGGTTCGGGTTCTGGTTCTGGTTCGGGTTCTGGCTAGGGTTCGGGCTCCGGTTCTGGTTCTTGAATCAGATCAGATGCAGATGTTATTGCAAAATCGTAGACATTCACGACACCGATGGTACCATTAAATGGTCTGGCTGTGTTCCACACACGAGCACCAATCAACATGTGTGCGCTGCCATACGAATATACGCTGGTAGTGAGTTGCAGATTGTAAGGAAGATACGCGGTCGCGGTTCGTGTATCGTTGAAGTTATATATTTCGCTGCCACCGCTGTCATGAACTATTATATATACTTTCTTCGTACTATTGTGAAATGAAACAAGGACGCGGTAGTCTTGGTTGTCCGTGATGTCGATTCTGCTGCCGCTCGGCACACCTAGAGCTGTGCCCCATCCATACCACTGCAAATATTTGGAGGGATGAACGCGAAGAGCGAAGTACTGACCGTTGTTTCCGGATGTTCCCACCCCGACCAATGTCATTTCCGTGTTTTTTTCGTTGGTAGATACGTTAGTGAATTCCCATGTCTGGTCTTTGCTTCCCGAGAAGTCGACTCCACCAAGGGTTAAACCGCCGTTTCCTGAAGGGGCATTTACATAACCTGCGTTCAAAAACTCCTGCGGGAGGTTTTGCATATTAATGTAATTTGATCCATTGAATGTATTGCTCCAAATACTTGTATCAAGCTTCCAAACCGGTTGTTTATATTGTATTTCTGGATCTGGCTCTGGCGCCGGCTCGGGTTCAGGCTCGGGCGCTGGCTCTGGCTCTGGCTCGGGTTCAGGCTCGGGCTCGGGTTCTGGCTCGGGCTCGGGTTCTGGCTCGGGTTCTGGTTCGGGTTCTGGTTCTGGCTCTGGCTCGGGCG
>Ga0302126_10001582_pt1 | contig 13506 bp, 7 predicted proteins | sample CB4_20m_MG_FD_203108 | JGI IMG/M metagenome (GOLD analysis project Ga0302126, IMG submission 203108) | Marine microbial communities from Western Arctic Ocean, Canada - CB4_20m | ecosystem: Environmental > Aquatic > Marine > Oceanic | place: Canada: Western Arctic Ocean | collected 2017-09-24 | reverse complement strand
GTGACTGTGCCGCGCGGGAACGTACAACACGGTAAGCAATCATGGAACGCGTGTTTTGAAGTTTCAAACGAAGAAGGGGAAGGGGAGTTCTCAAACGGTTCGACGTTTGGTGAATTGTCATACGAGCAACAATCGCAAATAAGCCATCGAAAAAAAGCTATCGAAGCGTTCTTGAACTCAATAAACATTTGAAATAAGAGAAGGACTCTTTCCGGCGCGGCAAATTAATTATTCCATGAAATATAGCAAGCATCATTTTAGAAGTTCTATAATATATAATAGTATTGTACATTTATACTACTCCTAGTCGTCGTCATCGTCGTCGTCTTTGCGAGAACGCGCGAAATACAAATGAAAAGAACTGAATCGATCGCTGTATTCATGCGTTCACTCATAAATCGTATTGAACGTCCCACCTTCGGCTCTTGAAGTCCACATTTAAAGTCCAATTATTCTCTCTTATTTGCCCATAATACTTTATATCGTTCCTTGATGACACGCGCTCTATACCTAGTTTCATTCGTAAGTCTTGATCCGCTTGGAAGTTAAACATCGTCTTTGTGAGTTCAATTTTTCCAATTAATTGCGGTTTCGAGCTCGAGAGTGCGAAATCGCATCCGCTCGTACAATCGATAGTCGTCAGACCATCGTTCGTTAAATCGAACGATTTCTTCCCCACTAATTTATATGTCACTTCATCCGTCGTAGTGTCATAATCACACCCTAAGTCTATTCTCGCAGATATTAAATCATTATTATTATTAGAATTAGAAAAGAAGTAATTCTTCTTCCTGACATATGCTCTACCTCGTATTTGTTGTGCGTTTTGTAAATCTATCGAACCATGAAGTGTCAAACAATAATTCTCGCTGTTAGTGAATCGTTGCTTGACTGCTAGCACACTCCTACGCGTTCGCGAATCGATTTTTATGGATGTTTCCATTTTTATTAGTATTATTAGTATTATTAGTATTATTAGTATTATTATTACTAATCGTATTATTTGTAGGTACGACGCGTTATGATAGTTTACATAAACAGTTATAAGAACAGTCAATAATAACAGTCAATAACAGTTAATCACAGTCAACAACAGTTAATATGTATTAAATGAGGACGTCGTTGTTCGTTGTTTTACGTTTTAGGTAAATTGCTTCAAGCTTCATCAGCAGCAAAAGTGCAAAACTTGAAAACCTAAACTATACTTACAATTTTCGTCGTAAACGTGATGGAAGTATCACCATTAACAGCATCACCACGATCGCAATCGTGTACGATTAAGAAAGTCGAGGCGCATGATTTCGTCGAAACCGGTCGTGGGAACGCGGCAATGGAAACCGTGAAAAGGGGAGATGTGATACTCGAAATACCTATCGAGAGATGTTTCTCGTTAGAATCTGCGAAGCGATCGGAGATATTAACGAAAGCGATTGAGGAGTATCGAACGAGAAGTACTGGAAACGGTGTGTACGATGGAGAAGTCGACATGGTTACGCACGATCAATATTTAGCAGTGCACGTACTCGTTGAAGAAAATTTGGGAGAGAAATCTGAACACGAAGAGCATATACGCGCGTTGCCGAAGACGTTCGATCTACCGATATTTTGGAACGAAGAAGAAAAGAGGGCGTTGATAGGAACGACATGTTTAGTAGAAACGATTGCGTTGGAGGATGAAATAGCTCAAGATTATGAATCGCTTCAAAAGAAACTCGGCGTAAAGTTCTTAGAGGAACAAAATATAACTTACGATCGATTTAAATGGGCGCGAGCGGTTTTATTGTCAAGACAATGCGATTTACTTCGTCCTGCGCCAGAGACAACGAGACTTAGATTGCTTGTTCCAGATTTTGATATGTTTAATCATTCATCAAAAGTAGCACTGGGATCGTCGCATAGACTCAATTATGAGAAAGGGTTAGTCACGGCGTTCGCTACGTCTGATTATGAAAAAGGTGAACAATGTTTTATTTCTTACGGTTCTGGTGAAGCCAGCTCATCGAAGTTGTTATTATGGTATGGATTTTCTCCATTGAATGAAGAAAATCCGTACGAAGAATTAGATCTTACGTTAACTTCTTTCTGCTCTGCGGAACGCGCAGAGCTGTTGAAACAAGCTCTTTTTTTATCCGCACAAATATATTTGAGAAAAATTGATAACGAATGGATTCAAGAGAAGGAAACGCTCTTAAAAAATAACAACGTTAACCTCAAAGAGAACCTAAAATATTTAGGTGAACCATATTTGCCAATGGTTGTTAACATTTTGCATGCACCGAATGAAGGGAAAAACGGAGAATTCATCGTTAGACATTCGCTCCCAGAGATTTCTCCTTTTTCTTTTTCTTTACTCGCATACGCTCGAGTACAATTTCTCACTGAAGAAGACTGTCGAAATCCAGAAATTGTGGCTACAATGTTGAATGCTTGCAGCAATCTACCTTCTTCTGACGAAGAGTGCACCATCTTGGACCATGCCAACGAAATCGGCGCTCTAGCTACAACCGTTTCGTTGCTTCAAAACGTCAAGTCTAATCAACCTTGGGAAGAAACGCACGAAGAATCAGAACGAAAAGCGCAAGATACTTCCTCGAATAGCAACTTTCGATACAGGTGTGCGGCGCGTGTACGAGGTGTCGAACGGCGGATTGCCGAGAATGCAATGAGAGATTCGCATAGACGCTTACACCTCGCCATGCGAACGTGTTTGCGCAGCACCTTTTCTATACGCGAGGGTTTGTGTGGAAATTGTGATGTTTGCAAAGCTTCGGGTTGCCCGTGGGTACATCATTTAGCATCAAAAGACACTGAAGTTACAAATAACGCTCATAAATCTGCACGTGTTGCAATTAGTGGCATTGAAGAGCATTTACCGCTACGCGGTCATCTTCAAATAATAAACTTATGTTTTCTTTGGATGACTGGCCACGTGCAAACGTCTTCTTCTTCATTATCATCCAGTAAAAGCTCTCAATTACTTGCACGCGCAATGTCTCACTTTGAAACTTGGCCTATGCATGATAACGATGCATTCAATGAACGAACGAAAATTGCTTGCGATTACTTCGATGAGCTCGCTAATAGAGGTTTAGACGGTGCAAATGGAGAACCTCATCCGCATCGCGGTGAGGCTGGCGAAATGCTTCTCCCTGGAGCGTACAATCGAATCGTTCGTCAATGGTCTACTAGAATGTTCTCTCAAATAGCAACTTCACGAGTATTTTCGTTGTCTGAAGCGAATACAATCGCAATGGAAAGCGCGGCTTTACGAAAGCGTCATGCTTTTTCAATACCTACTTCAGCTGCTTTAGAAGAAATTAAAAAGTATTCACCGATATTAGAGATGTGTTGCGGTAGTGGGCTATGGGCGCGACGATTGCACGAGATTGGATGCGATATTACCGCTTATACTACTTCGTTTGAAACTGATGTGCGAAATGTCCAATGGTACGACGGTGTGTTAACGTGTGAAAATGAGAAAGCCGTCGTTCGCGCTGAAACTTTAGCCCGTAATAAAACACTATTGCTCTCTTGGCCCGACAAAAGCGGAGAAGGATCTCGAGGACTAGACATTATTAAAAGCTACGAAGGAGAGACATTGATTTTAGTAGGAGAATGGAACAAACGAACATACGGATCTTACGTATCATTTCTTCCGGAATCTGGCGCGAGCTTCTCTAAATCATTTCAAGACTACGTAGAGGCAAACTTTATTCTTACAACTGAGATAGCAATCGGAAACTGGCCTATGTATGATTCAACTTTAATGATCTACAGGCGCCGCGAGCCTTTGCGGCCGAAAACACCATAATAATAATCAATAATTTATTCTGAGAATTGAGCACTAGAAATGAGCTCACCATGATCTTCAAAGTAACGCACTAAGTTTGCTAGAAACTTATTTTTACTCACCGTCTCGCAGTTACAAATTAAAGTCACGTGCTTTCTTGCCCTTGTAATAGCCACATTCATTCGGCGCTCATCGCTTAGAAAACCAACCTCATTTGTTTCGTTTGAGCGAACAGTTGATATTATAATCGCTTCTTTTTCACGTCCTTGAAATCCATCGACGGTTGATATCTCTACGTCCTTGAATATTTCATTCTCTTCCGAACGAACCGCTCGCATCTCTCGCAACAAGCTCACTTGGCCTGAATAAGGAGTGATTACTCCAATTTCGCTAGGTAATATTTTATATTTTTCCGAGAGAAACTTTTCGACCGTTCTCATGACAATCTCCGCTTCCCCAATATTTGATTTTGAGTCATCGTCGTCGTCTCCAACTATTTCTTTAAAGTTTTCATCTGCTCCAGTGGTATCTATTAAAGTCAGCACGTTTTCAAACTGGTCAAATTTACGAAACCTCACAGATTCTGCCGCCATGAGTTTAGAATCGTACATCGCGTCCGATGACCAAATCATGATTGATTCGTGCATTCGATACTGCGTATTCAACATTGTTGTGATCTTAGAACCAAATTGTTTGTTTCTTACGAGCCGTTCAAACAGAGTGACGGATAACCCCTTTTTAGAAGCTTGATCGGAAAGTACCGTCGGTGGAAGTTGTAAATGGTCTCCGGCTAGAACCAACTTTTTACCCTTTTCTACAATTCCAAGAACTGCACATTCCAACGCTTGCGCAGCCTCGTCGATGACGATGACATCAAATTCTTCGTTCTTTAGCATAAAAGATAGTGCACCTGCTAGTGTCGAACAAATTACCGAAGCGTTTTCTAAAGTTTTTATTTGCGCCAATTTCTGCCGTTTCTTTTCCTCCTTTGCTAACTCCCGCAGCTCCTTTCTAAGATCATTTCGTTCTGCGCGGTCTTCTTTCTTTCGATAATCAAGCTTTGTGATACGAGTGCGTATTTTTTTCGCATCTTCTGAGCACTCTTTAGCAAGAACTGAGTCGTCTGAACGCAAAATGTACGCGTCCAGAGAAGCATCTAATACCGAGGGCGCTAATCGAGCTGGATGTCCGTAACGCACAATCATCTTACTTTGATTTTCCATTGGTTTATGTGCGCTAATACAGCCTATTCCTCCGTCGTTACCTTTCTTCCTTCTTTCCTTTTTCCTCACTTTTTTCTTATTATCATCAAGCGTAGCCGTTCGAAATAAAGGAATATCTGATAATCGCTCGACCACGTTATCCACGGCTACGTTTGACGCAGAGCATACCAAAACTCGATTGCCTCTGGCGACTTCCTGAGAGACGTACTCAACGACTGCGGTTGTTTTTCCAGTACCAGGCGGTCCGTGAATTATTCCAATATCGACGCAGTCCAAGCAAAGTTGTATAGCTTTTTTCTGAGATGCGTCTAAATTTTCGTTGAAAGGATTAAACCTTATCCCCTGATCTTCTCCGAGGCCTTCATCATCGCTTGTAACGCGGTGGTGTACTCGTGGCAACGCGTTTTCGAATACAATTCCAAGAATATCTTTACCTAAAGATGAGTTCACAGAGTTGCTAAGTACGCGCTGTACACGTTGAACTGCAGATACGAGCTTTTTATGTGTCTGTTCGTTGCTAAGTTTTTCCAAACGCAAGGGAGATACGTTGAGAAAGTCCGGAATTTCTTCCAAAGCGAGCTCTATGCTCGAATCTCTAATTCTATAAACGACGCCGGTGGGAAAATCGGGACTTTTCGTATCGTCATTCCCACCGTCGTCTTCACTTTCTTGGCTAAAATATTTTGCATTTGAAGGTCGAAGCCTAACAACGTCGTGCGGAGTAAACGAATGCGTCGGCAACGGTGGTACATTCTTTTCAGCACCTAAAATTTTGCGTTTAGCGACTTCTAGCGTAACAATTGTTTGCCCTAACAGCCCACCGCGTACATCGACAATTTTCAAGCCATCGAGCGCGCTCCCTCTTCTCTTTGTCGTCGTCGTCCGTTTACTCGCTTTCGTCAATGATGTTGATGTTGATTGTTTATTATCTTTCGTAATCAATAGGTTTAATGTATCCAACGATTGCGCGAGTTCTTCCGCGCGTTCCATTTCTAACAATTCTAACGTTTTTGTAGTCCATTCAGAAACCGAAACGTTCTTAATCGTTTTTATTATATCGTTACTACGTTTCCTACCCTTAGTCGCAGAGCGTTCATCATCATCAGAATCAAAATCACCTAGTTGTTCAATATCGAGTGCAAAATGTGTTTTGATGATTTCACAGAGCATTTGATCGCTTGGCTGTGCAACAGTCGTTCCATCCGCTTCTTCCTCATCGATTTCACATACCAGTTCGTGATCATTATCACCAGTATGTGCAGTAGTATCAGTAGTCACTGATTCGATATTTATTCTCCTCGCATCATCTGTACCGGTTGAGAAATGTTTCAGATTATTTCGTTCAGCGAACTCGTGCAATAAAGCTCTCTGACGAGCCGTACATTTCTTAGGAAACAACACTCGTTTTGTTACTGTTGTTCCCATATGAAAGAGAGAGTGAGACTCTTTTGTACAAATAATTTGAGAGGAACACGATGAAAGAAATGAGGGAACTTATCGATGCAGCAGATATTTCGTATTTACAAAAACAGTTGCAGCAGTTCAACGAAAAACGAAATGCCTCGCTCCCTCGCGCGTGAGTTATACTCAATGCCTTACTCGAGTAGTTTCGTTACGCTTATACATGTATGTGTGAGTGTGTGTGAGCATGCGGTGTGTAGAAACGAAAGAAAGAAATTTCTGTATTATGAGTAATATCGCGCTATCGTGCGCATACGAAATCGAGCGCGTACATTCTACTAATCGTTTCGTATTTCTCCTTCTTCCACTCCTGCTACAGTCGCCTCGAGCTTGTCGAATTTATCCTCTAAATCTTTCATTGTTTCATCCAACCCTTTCAAATCATAATTTTCTGGCACGGTGAAGATTTTATCTTCAAACTGCAAGCGGTCGCTTTCCTCTCGCGAGAGTACTTTGAAGTTATGCAAGAGCACTTCAAAATGTACCGTCATCATTATCGGAATTGAACATTTAACTGGGAAAAATGCTTGTCTGCTCGGTTCACTCTCCCAACTCGTGAGCAGAGTCTTGAATCTTTTTAGATATTTATTCGCTTGAGCGGCGACTTCTATGACAGGTAATAAATCTTTTACTTTGAGAGGAAAATTTTCAACGAGCCAAATACGACAGCTCATTTTCCGCCCTCTAGTACCGTCGTCGATATCCTCTTCTTTTTCTTTTCTTTGTGAAGAAGTAGCCGAATCAATTGAACGATTGCTATCAGTTTTATTTAATTTCTTCTTGCTCTTTTTACTCGGATCGATGTAATCATCATTTTCGTCCCTTTTTTTTCCAACCGAACGAACTTTCGTGTAGTCTCGATACAAAGGTTTGTCCTTGTATTCGATAGAGTCGTTCGCATAGCACTCAAAATCATAATTTTCATCAGTTGGAAGGTGCCCTGAGCGATATTTTCTCGTCTCCGAAGCTTTTCCTCTCGCCTCCATGACCTTTGCATATCTCCCATCCACCTTTCCTATTTTCGTTTGCTCGGTTATTCCAAAATATGAGCCCCAACTTTGGACCGGTGCAAAATCCCACTCTTTCGTTTCGTATACGCCCCTACTCGGGCCTTCTACAAGAATGAGATCGATTTCAGCTTCAATTTGCGATTCTAATGTAATTGAAGCAACGTCTTTCATAAAATCGCTCTGATGATCTGTTTTGTTTGCCAGATTTGGTTTTTCCAAGGCGTCGATGCACTTTTTATTTCCGTGGTCGAGATAAAGTATCGCTGACTTCCAAGTCTCCTTTTTGTCTACATCTTCTATTTTTCCTCCTGAATCTAATATAAATGGCGAAGGAGATAAAGTTTTTTGTGTTGCTGTTCTTTTCGTTGTTGTTCCTTTTTTTATTATGTTGACTTTTCGTTCTTCCTCTTCCTGTTCTGCTTCTTTATTATTATTGATTTGATTCGTCAGGAATAAGATTGAAAACGGCGCTTGATGCCAGACTGGTAAAAGTCCAAGGCCTCGTTTTCGTGCTCCTCTCATATTATTTCTTCTAGATTTCATGTTATCATTATCTTTTCCACGTTCAGAGAAAGTCGTCGTGGGAACCATATCTTCAAGAGAATTTAGTCTTTCTCCCCTACTTGTAGACGAATTATTGTCGCCGACGTCGCTATTATTCTCATCATACGTTCCGCTAATTTCCTCGATATCTTCGATACCTCGAAACTGACCATCGATTCGAACTCTTGTCCCAATTTTAGTCAGTTGATAAGTATCGCTCGGCGCGAGTCTTTTTAAAATTGGTCCAAATATCGGCGAAACCAGTTCCCACGTCAAATTAGCTTGAAAATCCGGAGCTTCCATCAATCTCTCTATAAGCTCTGGAGAATTTTTATCTAAATTTTCTCGCTCTCTTTTCTTCTTTGCGGTGGCTAAGTATATCGCACTTTGTCTGTCTGTCGCATGTATCGCTTCGTCCAGCGGTTTCCATCCGTTTGCATTTTTTTTATCGATCTCAACGAGCGAACACTCGCATAACGCTTTAACAATCTCTGGTTTACTTCTAATACATGCTACGTGTATTGGACAATTTCCTCTAGAATCGAAAGAGTTCAACAGTACTTTAATGATATCAATATCACCACTTTCTTCGTCTCCAGTCGTTTCGGAGTTCAATATGCGCGTCTTCATCATCGTTTTCTCGACCATTTTTGAATTCGATTTAATGGCTGATACATTTTGTCTGTCAACAGTGTTTACAGAAGCAGCAGCTTGGTGAGTAGCAGCGTTGGCGTTCTTAATAAAAACGAGTTCGTCAGCGAACTTTATGAACTCCATTAAGGTCTCTAAATCTCCATCAAAGCACGCCTTATGTAAAGCATATTCCTCGCTAAGACTTATTTTCGACGTTATTGTAGTCGCGCGCAGTCCAGCTGTTGTTGATGGTGAAGAAGAAGAAGAAGTCTTCTTATTCTTCGTCTTACTAGTATCATCATCAGTGGAAGTTGTTGCTGTTCTTATTCTTGTTGTTGTCGTATTCCCGCGATGTTCCAAGTAGTAATCATCATCATCGCTTGATGTTATCTCCGAACGACAATCCTGGTACTCCTCGTCAGAATCAGATATTTCCATCAGCATTATTAAATGTACACAGCACGCAGCAGTAGGAAGTATTCAAAGACTGAAAATGCTGAAGAAAATGCTTTAATATCTATTATTATTAAGTCAGTTATATCTCAATGAACGAACGAACACGAAGAGAAATCGTTCATTCATAAGGGTAGTTTATCATATTTTTTTTATTTTTAATGAGCGCAGTGTTTACGCGATATTTGTGATGAAAAAAACCACATTTCACCCGTACTTTATTTAGAGGGGTCAGGAGGTCAGGTAAAAACTAAAATAATAAGTACGGTGAATAAAGGCAAAAAATAAACAGACTGACTATTTCAATGTAATGTGAGAACGAAACCTTACTTATCCCTGAACCCTATCTTATTCGTAAGAACAGTATGCAGTAGTAACGTGAGAAGGTCTGGTATATCGTGGTATAAATTATACTATCATCATTTATATTATCTCTCTATCTCTATATCTCTATATATATCTCTAAACGATATCACTATCTTTTTCTCTGTTGTTGTTGTTTTTGTTGTTAATGCTCTTACCGGTGTAATAATGCGTTCGACCGTCTGAAGTTTTATTGGCCAAAACCGGGTCGTCGGCTAACTTTTTCAAATCCCAACTCGAATATTGCGTAGTTTGTTCAAGTGTCTGCTGTGTACTGCGATCGATAGTTCCGAAAAACAAAGGTACTAATATCAAAGCTAAACCAATCCATTGTAAAGCAACCAACGGTTCGTGAAATAGAAACGCGTTTAATGATATCGAAAATACCTGCCTGATTGTCAAAACGGTCGCTAAAGTAACGGCGCCAAACGCGCGAATTGTATATGTAATTGAAATCTGCGACAACGCACTGGAAATGGATAGATAAAATATGTCCATTTTTATATCCGGATAACGATTCAAAAAAATCGTTGCATATTTAAGTTGACCGGATGCAATTACCCAAATAGCCGAAAAAAATGTCCCGAAAACGCAAGTCCAAAACATTTGATCGAACAAAGAAGTCTTTTGCACTCGAAACATGCGCTGTTGAAACGAACTCGTGAAACCATCAGCAGCCAAGAAGATGAGCATTATTAATGAACCAATTGCAAGGGAATTTTTCGCTGTATCTCTAAACCAATCTATTGTTTGCTGAAACGGAGAAATTTCACGCACCTCTTTCCAAATCTGATCTTCCTGAACGATCCCGTTTGGATAACTATCCTCTACATCTTCCTCCTCGATGACATAATCTCGAATCTCGGTGCGGTTATGGCTCGCCCTTGTCATAAAATGCTGTCCATCATCGAATACACCGTACGGTTTATCAGCGAATTTTTCCGCTAAAGTAGAGTTGAAAACAAAGACGAAACAACCAGCCGTTACGAATAACGCGGACACGAATTGAGTATTTGAAAACCTACGTCCGTGAAGGAAATATCCCCACACCATTGTTGGCAATATCTTTGCCGCTTTTGCTAAAGTCGAAATCGCGTAACTGAGATATTTCAAAACTTCATATTGACATAACGTCGAGACGATGTTTGAAAACGCCACGCAAGCGTAATTTTCCAACGTCGAATGTGGCCACCACCATTTCTTCGAAAAGAATGAAACTTCTTGCGGTTTTGTGTACATCAACGCAATCGCGCCAACGAATAATGCCCAACATCGATTACTAAAGACTAAAAATATAGAACTCTCGAACACTGCATCTGCGTATATATCGGGTTCGTTACTCTCGTACGGTATAGTCATAATCCTTTCTTGCAAAACACCGTAGACTCCTAAAGTGAATATGTTAAAAAGCGCGCATGCGAACAAATGCACTGCGCCAAACCGTCGCCAATCGTTTATACCAAACCGCAAATCGTACATTCTCGGTGTTTTCGGTTCTATATATCCATCTCCATCATCGTTTTCGTTTTCATAATCGTTTTCAACGTGTTTGTTTCGCGTGGTCTTAATCGCTCTCATCGTCGTTTTGTCTTCTTCTTCTTCTTCTTCATCATTTATTATCACTTCTTGCCCTTTTACTGGCTCTGCGAAACTCACGTTATTATTAGAAGTATTACTATTACTATCTTTTCCTAACAACGCGTCGGTTTCTTTCATTTTTTGCTCCCTCGGAGAGCCGCTTGCTGGCGCCTCTGGTTTTATTATTCCAAGAGATGTCAAATTTATGATAGTAGTGCTCGTTATAGACCGCGTGTGTGCGCGTGATGACGTTTAATATTAATAATAATGGCGCCTATCTTAGTCGCGAGTGGTTTTATATCGCGTGCATTTGTCGAAATTGCGAAAGTATATCCACGCGGCCAAATGAGTCAATTGACCAAACAGCATAAAACCCTAAACGTCTTTTTTACAAGAGACATCATACGCATGCGACATACAGCGTACACACAACGAGCAAAAAATAATAATAATACGAGTAATAATAATAAATGAACGAATGATAGAGAAAAACGAGGACGGTGGTATCATAAATCTTCGCGCTCGATCGTTCCAAGAATCAATCTCGAGGTTGTTCTCAAAATTCGTCGAAAGCTCTGAAACGGTTCAAACTGTCCTTAGCGAGTTCAGAAAAGCGTACGAGCTCGAAGTTGTAGAACGAAAACTTGATCACGTCGCGTTCAGGACGTTCAAGGGAATACATGATGATGATAATGATATGAAGGAGAAGAAGAAGTTTATTGATGTAAAGAGGTTGTTTATTGATGAGCTTGGGTATAGAGAAACTGGCGATGTGTTAGAGTTTCCGCAGAAGAAATTGAAAGCTACTTGGTTAAAACCACCGGCGACGAAAGCGCGACGAAGAAAAGAAACGACTGACGATGATGACGATAATGATAATAAAAATGGTGTTTACTACTGGTGGCCAAGATTATTCATAAGCGAGATCGATATCGAAGCGTTTGAGGATGATAAAATGCAAGCGATTATACAAAAAGCTTTAAAAGCAAATAGAGAAGTAGATATCGAGACGAACTTTTGGAACCAACAAAGACTTTCGTTCATTCAAACAATAACAAAGGAAGAGTTTGAATACGTTCGCGATAAAAGTGAGTATGCATCGTGGTTACTCTTCAACGGCATCGAGTTTGTGAATCATTTCGCAATTAGTATGCATCGGTGCGATTCTCAAAGGTTTTCGTGTAAATCGGGCGAAGAAATTTTTAAAGTTAAAGAGGAGATTGAGAAACTAGCAAAACTGAATGGAGCGGAGGAGAAAAATATAGTTAAAATTTCGGAGGATGGTTTGCTTTGGCAATTCTCCACGGTTGCGGATGAGCTTGAACTATCGAATGATATGGGAGGCGCGGATGATTATTTTATAAGAGGTGGTATAAATTACATCGAATTCGCGTATAGAGAATTTTTGAACGACGTAGGTTTAGAAGGCGCAGAAGAAGGAGAAGAGTACAGACGCGATGGGTTCGAAGTCGCAAACGCGAACGGCATTTTCGATAGTACAACAACGACTCGGAAAAATTATAAATAGTAGAGAATAATAATTACTAATATATATATATTTATTTATACGTGGTACAAGTGGTACGTTTTTTATCACACATACTGGTAGTATGTCAGACTCAACCGCCTCTATTTTGATTTTCTAATTTCGTTCTTTTATTTGTCTCTTTCGCTACGTTACGTGCCCAGAGCCACGCTCGTAACTTAAATCTTAAACTCATATTATTTGTCTTTTCCGTACTCATTTTTCCGGTCGCGTGCTCGTCCATAATTTCCGGCATAGGGACCTTTTCACCGACGGCGGAAAAGATGCCCATTGGCCCTGAATACCCTTGCGAGTTACCCACTGACCTATCCATAACGAAAGCTGTATATTTCGTCACCAAATCCTTTTCGTTAAACGTCAACGAAACCGCCGTAGGCGGTAGTTCGACTTTTCTGTACGTCGGTTTAATCTTCCCCATCAAAGTCTGAGTATGTGTCCCTACGATTCTATTGATTAACCACACTCTATTCTTGTCGATGGGATCTACCCTAAAGTTGTAACAGTTCATCCTTCTGTCTGGAAAGGCCAAATGCATTTGCGTTCTATCCAGAAATTTCAGAAACTGCGTCTTCCCGAGCGATACCATGGGGCCTAAAAATTCGAAATCAGGTGCGAGGTGTTTGCTCACCCGATATTTCGGCTCAGGGCCGTAAATATCTTCGAGAACAGTTTTAGCTAAATAAATCAACCTTTCGCAATCGACATCGGCGAGTAGTAATTTTTCGTCTAAACAATCTAAATCAGGATATTCTTCTTCGAATTCGAATTCTTCTTCGAATTCTTCTTCGATAGCTTTCGTTGTTGATGATGATGTAGTCGCAAGCGGCGTATTCCTTACATCATCATCCATCGCTCTCTCTCTCTCTCTCTCTCTCTCTCTCTTTACTTTTTTCTTTACTTGCCGAT